>Ga0116154_10000554_pt1 | contig 41640 bp, 34 predicted proteins | sample AD_UKC030_MetaG_FD_89898 | JGI IMG/M metagenome (GOLD analysis project Ga0116154, IMG submission 89898) | Active sludge microbial communities of municipal wastewater-treating anaerobic digesters from USA - AD_UKC030_MetaG | ecosystem: Engineered > Bioreactor > Anaerobic > Digestate | place: USA... | reverse complement strand
GGGCCCGGAAGAGCGCGCCGGCGCCCCAGGGTTGAGCGGGGAAGGTCTCATGCAGGCTTGGCTTGAATTCGTGGTCAAGGGTTTGGCGGATCGCCCCGATGCCGTCACGGTGACGCCGCAGGAGCGGGATGGCTTCACGGTGTACGAACTTCGCCTGCATCCGACCGATGTTGGGAAGATCATCGGACGCCAGGGTGCGACCATTCATGCGCTGCGCGCCCTGCTCCAGGTGGGAAGCGCCCGCCAGGGCCAGCGGTGCAGCCTCGAACTGGTCGAGGAAGTCCCGCCCAAAGACTAATCCCATTCCGGCCTGACCGGGCGGGTGGTGCGGGATGGGTCTGAGGCCAGCGATCGGGGGCGGTATGAAGATCGATGTGCTGACCCTGTTTCCGGGGATGTTTGCGGGTCCCCTGGACGAGAGCATCGTGGGTCGGGCTCGGGAGCAGGGCGTGTTGGATCTGCGGATACACAACCTGCGCGACTTTACCCACAACCGCCACAAAACGGTGGATGACAAGCCGTTTGGGGGCGGGCCGGGCATGCTGATGAAGCCCGAGCCGATCTTTGAAGCGGTTGAACATTTGCGCCAGCCCGACACGCGGGTGATCCTGCTCTGTCCGGCCGGACGGCTCTTTCGCCAGTCCATCGCCCGCGAACTGGCTGTTCTCCCCCATCTGCTGCTCATTTGCGGCAGCTACGAGGGGGTGGACGAGCGAGTGCGCGAGCACCTGGTGGACGACGAACTGTCGATTGGCGATTACGTGCTGACCAATGGCGCGCTTCCGGCCATGGTCATCGTGGATGTTGTGACGCGGCTCCTGCCGGGCGCGCTCGGAGACGATTCGAGTGCCCGGGACGAGTCGTTCAGCGCGGGGTGGCTCGAATATCCGCAGTACACGCGGCCCGCGGAATTCAGGGGATGGAAGGTGCCGGACGTGTTGTTGTCCGGACACCACGCCGGGATCAGCCTCTGGCGGGCTGAGCAGGCGCAGCAGAGGACGCAGCAGCGGCGGCCCGATTTGATGGGCCCGCCGGGAAGCGAGCCGGGAGACTAGAGAGAAAACAATAGCACGACCATTTATGAATCAGGCATTACTGGACAAGATCGAGGCGGCTCATTTGCGCAAACGCCCTCTGAGATTTGAAGTCGGCGACAGCGTGCGCGTCCACACCAAGGTCGTCGAGGGCGACAGGGAACGCATCCAGGTGTTTGCCGGTGTCGTGATTGGACGCCGCGGGCACGGGATCAACGAGACCTTCACCGTCCGGCGCATCAGCTACGGCGAAGGCGTCGAGCGGGTGTTCCCCTCGCATTCCCCTCGGATCGAGCGGATCGAGGTCGAACGCGAAGGCTCCGTCCGCCGAGCCAAACTGACTTACCTGCGCAAGCGCATCGGCAAGGGCGCCATCGCGGTCAAGGAGAAGGAACACCACACCGCCGGCGCCACCGCGGCTGCCCCGGCGAAGGAACCCGAGGCGGAGACAGCACCCGCCGAGGTGCCGGCAGCGGACGCTGCGGCGGATACGAAGAAGTGATGCCCGGGCCCCGACGCGCGACCTCGACCACGCCTGGCCGAAGCCGCCCGGGCGCGGGCCTCGAGACACGGCACGGCACCCCGCTGCGGAATCTTGACTGCCCTCGAGCAGTTGAAAGCCCCGGTCGACCGATTTGAGTTCGAACGCCGCCTGCTCTGCCGCGTCACGCGGATTGCCGGTGTGGACGAAGCGGGGCGCGGTCCGCTGGCAGGTCCGGTGGTGGCAGCGGCGGTTGTGCTGCCAGCGAGCTTTCTCCGGGACGGACTTTCGACGGACTTGGAGGGTTTAAACGACTCGAAACAGCTCACGGCACGGCAGCGCGAGCGGTACTTCGAGGCCCTGACCCTCACTCCCGGCGTCGCCAGTGCCGTCAGTGCTGTCGGAGTCGAAGTCATCGACGCGATCAACATCCTGCGGGCAACGCACCAGGCGATGGCCGAGGCGCTTGCCCAGATCGAGCCGAGGCCCGAGCATGTCCTGGTGGACGGGTTGCCGGTGAAATCGCTCCCCTACCCCCAGACGGCCCTTGTGAAGGGAGACGCGCGAAGCTATTCGATTGCCGCGGCCAGCATCCTGGCCAAAGTCACCCGGGACCGTCTCATGGCCGAACTCGACCTGAGCTATCCCGAGTACGGATTCGCGAGGCACAAGGGATACGGCACCCCCGAACATCTGGCCGCCCTCGCCCGCCACGGGCCCTGTCCGATCCACCGCCGCAGCTTCACCCCATCGCGGCTGTCGCAGCCGCGTTTGTTCTGATCCATGCCATGGGCCTCTGGGAGCGATGCAAGCAATGGGCTGGGCTCACGAGCGAACCGACCCATTTGCATCGCGGGCGCCTTGGCGAACGCGCGGCGCGCCGGCACCTGCAACGCCTCGGGATGAAATTCCTGACGGCGAATTTCAGGACCAAGCGCGGCGAGATTGACCTGGTTTTCCGGGATCGGGATTGCCTGGTCTTTGTGGAGGTCAAGACGCGTTCGTCCGAGGACTGGACGCGCCCCGCGGCGGCAGTCAATGCGCGCAAACGGCGTCTGCTCTCCCGAGCGGCCCTCGATTACCTCCGCCGACTCGACGATCCGGAGATCAAGATCCGATTCGACATTGTCGAGGTGCTGCTCGATGAGGGCGCGGTGCGCGAAATCCGGCACCTGCCGCACACCTTCTCACTCGAACTGCCCTACCGCCACGGTTGAGCCTGAAGCCTCGATTCCGCCCGGAGCGGACTCCGCGCGCTGCCGCAGCTCGTCGCGGATCCAAAACCGACCGGACTTCAATTGGTCGCCCAGTTGGCTCGTGCGGAGGCTTGCGCCAGGCTCGTTGAGATGGAACTCGGTATCGGCGAAATGCTCGAGCACGACATGGGCGCCCAACTGCTCGTCGCGCAGGACGGGACAGTACTCGGCGATTTCCCAGAGCAGGCCGGCGTTGAGCCGTTGGTAGGCGGGGACGGCATTGGTGGGCGTGTACCGCCAGGGGAGCGAGTAGCAGAGCGTCACCTGATTGCTTCGGCACCACCGGGCCAGCGCATCGAGCAGAACGCGGGCGTCCGGATCAAGATGTCCGGCGTGCGATGTCAGCGTGGTCAAGGGCATCCGAACAGGTGTCTGGTGGAAGCCGCTGGGGCGGACCTCGGCGGTGTTGTAGCGGTAGAGCGGGCGGCCCTGAACCAGTTTGCCCAGAAGGGTGAAGACGTGATAGCCGCCCGGACGCAGCGCCAGGAGCGCCGCGGGCCAGGACTTGCGCGGCCCGCCGAAACGCGGGGTCAGCACCCACTCCGGGTGCCCCAAGGCAAAGCTGAATTGCACACCGAGCATCGGGATCTCCGCGGGACCGGTCAGAAGGGTCGGCTCGATCGCCATCACCAGGGTGTCCTTGGGCCGTGTCTCGATCAGCGTCGCCTCGATCAACACGCTCGCACCCAGGCCGGCATTGCGTCCGAGGTTGACCGCGGGAAGGCCGTGGCGTTCGAGCAACTGCGCCGGATCGATCGAGAATTCGCAGCTCGATCCGCCAAAAAGGATCGTTTTCGCCCCGTGTTCGAGCGTCATCTTCTCCGCCCAGGCCCGTTTGATCCGGTCGCTGCCGCGCAGGTACGCGATCTCGGGGTTCAGCCGCAGGGTATAGAAGGCCGTTGCCATCCCGGTGAGCAGCGCCGCCGCAAGGAGCTGCACGACAAACCACGGCACGCGCCGACTAGAAGGCGAAGTAGATGAACGCATTGTCGTTTCCCGGCGCCAGAAGAACGGTCAGCACGACCAACATGACCGCCGCCACCGGATGCCGCAGATAGCAGTACGGATCGTCCCGGCGCGCGACGGAGAGCCATTCGATCGCCCACACAATGGCCACCAGGAGGAGCAGAGAGGTGAGGGCGAACAGGTGACCGCCGCTCATCGACGCCAGCGTCTCGCGGACGGCGGCCGCCGTGTAGGCCATCGGGTTGCAGAGCGTCCCCAACTTGGCCAGCAGGTCCGGAGTGCGCGTCTCATAGAAAAAGACCCACCCGAACAACACGGCCACCAGCGTCACCACCCAGGCCACGAAGCGCGGCAGCCGGATCGCGCCGCCCAATGCCCGGTTCACGATGAGGGCGATGCCGTGGAACGCGCCCCAAAGCAGGAACCCCCACCCTGCCCCATGCCACAAGCCCGAGACGACGAAAACCACGGCGACATTGAGCATCCACCATCGGGTGCGTCCTCCGCCCAACGGCAGATACACATAGGTCCGAAACCACCCGCTGAGCGTCACATGCCACCGATGCCAGAACTCCCGGATGCTCGTCGAGCAATAGGGGCTGAGGAAATTCAGAGTCAACCGGATGCCGAGGCAGCGTCCGAAGCCCACCGCCACCAGGCTGTACCCGGCAAAATCGTAGTAGATCCGCAGGCCGAACATCAGGTTGGCCAGCCAGATCGAGAACGGGTTGCTGACCGAGGTCCGGTCGACATAGATAGCCGCGTTGTCCGCCAGACAGCACTTAAAGAACATGCCGACCGCCACCCAGGCCGCCCCCGCATTCAGGTCCGCCGTCGACCAGCGGAACTTGAACTGCTCCATCTGGGGCAGCAAATCCTCCCGCCGCTCGATCGGGCCGGCGACCACCTGCGGGAAAAACCCGGCGAAATTGAGGAAATCGAGAACGCGCGGCAGCGGGCGGCCAAAGGCGAGCGTGTCGATCACGAACGACATCATCTGGAACGTGTAGAACGATATGCCGGCCGGGATGATCAGGCCGCGCAGGGTGTCGAACGACCCGCCGAGCGTGTCGTTCAGGATGAAGTCCGCATATTTGAAGTACAGGAGAGGAAGCAATTGCAGCGGGACGAACAGAACCAGAAGGAGGCGGGAATGCCGCCCGCCCCGGCGGACCAGGTAGCACATCGCACAGTACGAAAACACGGCGACGACCAGGAAGATCAGGCACGTGACCCAACTGACCGCCACAAGGAGGCACAATCCCAGGGCGATCAGGGCAAGCCTGTCGAACAAGGCCACCCTCGATCCAAGCCAGGCTCCTGCCGGAATGCGGAGCAACGCAATGACCGCCAGACCCGATACCAGCAGGATCCAGAATCGGCTGTCGGCGAAATTCATGCCTTGAGCGCACCCGCTCGACCGCGCCTGGGAGCCGCCGGCGAGACGATCTCTCCGTCCTGATCCTGCGCCTCGAAATCAGGGGCGCGGTCGTCCACCCTCATTTTCAACGCGATGCTCTTGGCCATGTGCGGCGAAGGTTTTGATTCAACGCCCTCATGAAGTCAACCGCCGATCGAAACCGTGTCGAAGGCGCAAACCGCGAGTGTCTTTGCGCCGCGTGGGGGCACGCGGCCTACAACGCCGATGTCTGCTTCTTTGCAGGCCGGGTCCCCTGACCCGGCGACCTCACCGATGTCTGTCCTCGCGCCGCGTGGGGGCACGCGGCCTACAACGCCGATGTCTGCTTCTTTGCAGGCCGGGTCGCCTGACCCGGCGACCGCGGCGCCGCGGCGCATTTGGCGCTGCGGTTTGGCGCTTGTCAGGCTGACGACAACCGGTATGATGCCCCGCAAATACAATGACGACGTCAACTATTCCCCAATCCCTCGCGGTTTGCAGTTGGTCACTGCAGCCAGTGTCGGCAATTGACCTGCTCGAGAAGCTTGCGGCGACGGGCCTTAAGCGGATTCAAATCGCTCTGGACCCGATCCGCGAAAACGCCGGAGGCGCGTGGTCCGATTTCGGCCGTCTTTGCGGTGCGCGGGGTGTGACCTGCGTTTCGGGCATGTTTGCGGCAGTCGGCGAGGATTACTCGACCCTCGAAGCCATCAAGCGCACAGGCGGCGTGGTGCCGGACGTCCATTGGGATCAGAACTGGCGCAACCTGCAGGCCGATGCCGAGGTCGCCAAACAACTCGGGATCAAGTCCATCGCCTTTCACGCCGGTTTCCTGCCGCACGAGGAGAGCGATCCGGCGTTCGCCAAGTTGATGGGCCGGCTTCAGAAGATCGCTGACTTCTTTGCCCCGCTGGGCATCGAACTGGCTCTTGAAACCGGACAGGAGACCGCGGACACATTGCGGACCTTCCTGAGCAAACTCAACCGCCCCAATGTCGGCGTGAATTTCGATCCGGCCAACATGATCCTCTATGATAAGGGCGATCCGATCGAGTCGTTGCGCACGCTCGGACCGTGGCTGCGGTCCTGTCACTTGAAGGACGCGATTCGGACGAAGGTGCCGGGGACCTGGGGGGAAGAGGTGGTGCTGGGGACCGGCCAGGTGGATTGGCGGGCCTTCTTCACCGTGCTAAGCGAGCTGAAGTTCGCCGGCAACGCCTGCATCGAGCGCGAGGCGGGCAACCAGCGCGCCGCGGATATCCGCACCGCGCGCGAATACATCCAGACCCTCCTGGGCGCCACGCCGACCGCTCTGGCTTGACCGCCGACCGGCCGATTGGACATCGACATAACCATTCACTCGACACACCTTTCCATGACAAACATTGGCATCGTTGGCCTGGGTTTCATGGGCCTGACTCACATCAAAGCGTACCGACAACTGCCCGGCGCCAACATCGTCGCCATCTGCGACGCCGTCCGGTTGCCGGAAGACGGAAACCTCACGCCGGTCGCGGGCAACATCAGCACGGCGGACCAGATCAAGTTCGACATGTCCGTGGTCAAGGGCTACCGGGACTATGCCGAGATGCTGGCCAATCCGGACGTGCAACTGGTGGATATCTGCCTGCCCACGCCGTTGCACGCCGATGTGGCCATCGCGGCTCTTCGGGCGAACAAGCATGTGATCTGCGAGAAACCTCTCGCCCGCTCGTCGTCCGTCTGCCGCCAGATCCTCGACGCGGCGAAGTCCTCCAAGGGCTATTTCATGCCGGCCCATTGCATCCGCTTCTGGCCCGAGTGGGCCTGGGTCAAACAGGCCATCTCGGACAACCGCTACGGCAAAGTGCTTGCCGCCCGATTGCGGCGGGTTTCGGAACCGCCGGCCTGGAGCAAGGCCACTTACCTCAAGGGCGAAGAGTCAGGCGGCGCCCTGCTCGACCTGCACATCCACGACACCGACTTCGTCCAGTTCTGCTTCGGACGCCCGCGTCGGGTCTTCTCCCGGGGATTCGTCCGCATCAGCGGCGCGATCGATCACGTCGTCACGCAGTACGAGGTGGACTGCGGCGCGGCGGTGTCGGCCGAGGGGACGTGGGTGATGCATGCGGGACACGGGTTCAACATGGCCTACACCATCGTGTTCGAAAACGCCACCGCCGACTACGACCTCACGCGCGGACCGAATGCCCTCAAGCTGTTCCAGAACGACAAGCCGGCTCAGACCCTGAGCTGCGAAGGCGGCGACGGATACGTCGGCGAACTGCGCCACATGCTCGAAAGCATCGAGGCCGGACGCCCGCCGTCCATCGTGACCGGCGAAGACGCGCTGAATGCCGTGGCCATCTGCGAAGCCGAGGAGAAATCGATCAAGACCAGGCAGTTGGTCACCGTCTAGCCCGGATCGATCACAGGCTGCGCGCTGAACCAGATCCGGGCTAGCCTGCATGTTGACTTCTCTTGAGGACTCCGGCTTGGCGGTGGCAAGAAGTGGTGAGAAATGCAGGCTGGTTGGCGTCAAGGCGCGGGGCTCGGCTCCGCGTCGAAGACTACCCGCCCGTCCATGATGGTGCACACTACGCGCGCCTGATCGATTTCGGTCGGCGGGATCGCGAAGATGTCCCGGTCCAGAATCACGACATCGGCCAGTTTGCCGGGTGTGAGAGTGCCTTTGACATGGTCCTGGAATTCGGCGAAAGCGGAGCCCACGGTATAGGCGCGGACGGCCTGCTCGACGCTGATCTTTTCCTCCGGGACCCAGCCATCCGGGTGTTTGCCGTCGAGCGTGCGCCGCGTTACGGCGGCGGCAATCCCGAGCAGCGGGTCGAGCGGCGCAACCGTCCAGTCCGAGCCGAAGGCGAGCACAGCCCCCTGCTCGAGCAGTGACCGGAACGCGTAGGTCGTTCGAGCGCGCTCGGGACCGATCCGTTTCTCGGCCCAGCGCCCGTCGTCGGCGCAGTGGTACGGCTGCATCGAGGCAACAACCCGGCCCCGCCCAAAGCGGGCGATGTCCTGGGGGCGAAGGTGTTGAGCGTGCTCGATACGAAGGCGCCGGTCGCGCGGACCATGGGTCGCCGCGACATGCTCGAAGATGCTGAGGATCTCGTGGTTTGCACGATCCCCGATGGCGTGGATCGCGACCTGGAGGCCGACCGCATCCGCGGACTCGACGCGCGTGCGCATCAGGCCCTCGGGCAGCATCTCGTCCGTCGCCAATCCGCGCGTCTCGGGCGCATCCTTGTACGGATCGAAAAACCACGCGGTGGTCGAACCGAGGCTGCCGTCCGAGAAGCCTTTGAGCCCGCCAAACCGCAGGCGTTCGTGGCCGAACCCGGCTCGCACGCCCAGGGCGGCGACCGTCTCCCATTGGGGCAAAGGCCAGAAACCGTAGACGCGCGTGTTGAGTTCGCCGCGCCGATCGAGTTCCTGGTAGATTCCCAGATCCTCGTTGGCGGACATATCCTGCACGCTGGTGACGCCGAGGCGGGCGGCGTGGGCCGTGGCAGCCCGGGCGGCCCCGAGCCTCTGCTCGATCGAGGGTGACGGGATGAGCCGGCTCACAAGTGTCATGGCGGAGTCCTTGAGCAGACCGGTCGGCTCCCCGGTCCGCGGATCGCGCACGATGATGCCTCCGGCCGGATCGGGCGTATTTCGAGAGACGCCGGCCCGTTCCAGCGCGGCGCTGTTGGCGAGGGCCATGTGGCCATCGAGGCGATTCACAAAGACCGGGACGGCGTCCGTGACGGCGTCAATCATGTTGCGGTGAGGCAGCGGGGCCCCAGGCCACAGCTCGTGATCCCAATCGCCGCCTGTCACCCAACCGCCCGCGGGCAAACGCGAGGCAAACCGTCCGATCCGTTCGACGAACTCGTCCGGGGTTCGCGCATCGCGCAAATCGACCGCCGAGAGTTGAAAGCCGCCCCCGAGGAAGTGCACGTGCGCATCGTTGAAGCCCGGGACCACGAGCCGGCCGCGGGCGTCGAGAATCCGCGGATCGCGACCGGCAATCGCCCGCATCTGGGCATCGGATCCGACGCCGAGGATGCGATTGCCGCGGATGGCCACCGCCTGGGCCACGGGGCGTGCGTCGTCGAGCGTGCGCACTGTGGCATTGACGATCAGGAGGTCGGGCTGCAGCGAGGGAGGCGAGGCGGGGGCGGATGTGGCAGTCATAACAATCCCGGCAAGTGAAGCGGAACAGAGCAATCGGTTCGTGCGCATGCTGGCGGGTAGCATAGCCTTGGCCGGACATTGCACAAGGCTTAGCCCGGACATTTCCCAGCACGGCAATATCGATGGTCGCAGAAAGACCATCCTCACAGAAGGACGCCAAGAAACGCGAAGATCCATATTCCGCTTTGCCCCGTCGTGGGTTGCTCTGCACGAGCAAGCGAGAGGCCGATGAGGAGTACGATTACGATTACGATTACGAGTGGGTGTAACAGTGTTCAGGTGCTCTGCAGATCGATGCATTGATCCCTGTCAATCCGTGTTTGATCCGTGGCTCGTGCCATGATCGCCCTGGTCGTTCATTGCAGAAGATCTTCCAGCGCTGCGCAGCAGCGCCGGGGCAGCGCGGCGACCAGGGCGTTCGTGGGCACGGCCGGTGCAAGAGTACCCGTTGCTTTCGTTGCGGCTTTGCCGCGCTGCGAAATACGCGGGTGAGCGGGCCCTTGGTTTAGGCTTCCGTGAGGGGCGACAATGTGTCTTGATATGGATTCTTTGCGGCGGGCCGGGCCTGCCGCCCTTGGACCGACTTATGCACGCAACCATGCAATCCATGACAACGGCGCTCTTGCGCCCGGGCGAGGCGGACCGCGTGCTGGCGGGACATCCGTGGATCTATGCCGGCTCGATCCTGCGCCTGACCGGACCGGCGGCCGACGGAGACGTGGTCCAGATCAAGGACCATCGGCAACGCTTCCTCGGCATTGGGTTGTTCAATTCGAAATCGAAGATCCACATCCGATGGCTGGCGCCCGACCGGGTTGCCATCAACCGGGCGTTCTTCGAGCAACGACTTCGCGACGCCCTGGCTGTCCGGCGCCGCCACATGCCGGACGCGACCTCCTATCGCGTCGTCAACGCCGAGAGCGACTTCCTGAGCGGGTTGATCGTTGACAAATACGAGGAGTCGCTCGTGCTGCAGGTTTCCTCGCTGGGCATGGACCGTCGCAAGGCGGACATCGTGGCTGCGCTCGAGGCGGTGTTGGCGCCCAGAACGATCGTCGAGCGGAGCGATGTCGCCTCGCGCAAGTTCGAAGGCCTCTTGCCGGCGCAGGGGACGCTTTGGGGGCCCGAGACGGCCACGGTTCAGGCCAAAGTGAACGGCCTGCTGTTCGAAGTCAGTCTGCTCGAAGGCCACAAGACAGGCCTTTACCTGGACCAACAGGTCAACTACCTGCGCGTGGCCGAATTGGCGCGAGGCATCCCCAACGCCAACGTCCTCGACTGCTTTGCCTTCACCGGCGGGTTTGGGCTGCACGCGGCGCGGGCGGGAGCGGCGCGAGTGCACATGCTCGATCAGAGCGAGGAGGCATTGGCCATCGCGCGGCGACAGGCCGACGCCAACGGCCTGGGGGCCTGCTGCTCGTTCGAGGCGTGCAACGTGTTCGACTGGCTCAAGACGCGCACGGCCACCGGGCCGCACGAGAAGTTGCTCCCCGTGTTCGATGTGATCGTGCTCGACCCGCCGTCGTTCACGCGCAATCGCGCGGCGGTGCCCGATGCCCTCCGAGGGTACAAGGAAATCCACCTGCGCGCCCTCAAGCTGCTCAAACCGGGAGGGCTCCTCGCCACCTTCTGCTGTTCGCACCATGTGGACGCCCGAACCTTCCTCGACGTGCTGCTCTCCGCGGCCTTTGATGCCCGCAAAGTCCTCCGGCGGGTCGCCACATTCTCCCAGTCGCCCGATCACCCGGTCCTTCCCTCGATCCCGGAAACGGAGTATCTCAAGGGGTACGCGATCGAGTTGGCGCGCTAACCCGCGTTTGAGCGGCAATGCGAACACCGCCCCCAACCCCTGCCCCACCACGCGGATCGCAACGCAAGCGGCGAAAGCCCGCCCCCGGATCGCGCCAGGGCCCACTGTCATCGAGCCAAAGCTCCGCCTCTGTTGTCCTGGCGCGCCATTATCTCTCCCAACGCCCGCTCCGTGTGACGTGTCAGAACGGGCGGATCGCGAGCATCGAGCAATTGGCCGAGGCGACACCGACCGATCACTGGATTGCCCCGGGCTTGCTGGATCTCCAGATCAATGGCTACGCGGGGGTCGATTTCCAGGCTGAGGTTGTGTCGCTCGACGCCCTGCTGACGGCGGCGAGAGGGTTGCGGCGGGCGGGCTGCACGCGGTTCCTGGCCACGCTTGTGACCGACGCCTGGGAGCGCATGCTCGACAAGCTCGGACGTTTGCGAGCGCTCCGGAATCGTTCCCCCGAATTGACGGCGGCCATTGCCGGGTGGCACATCGAAGGGCCGTTTTTGTCCGAACAACCCGGGTATTGCGGAGCGCATGATCCGGGGTGCATGTGCGATCCCCTGCCCGAGCGGATTCGCCAGCTCCGGGCGGCCGCGGGTAACGATCTGCTGTTGTTGACTCTGGCGCCGGAACGCAGGGGGGCGATCGAAGCCATTGCCCTGGCGATTTCCTTGGGCATCCGGATCAGCCTGGGCCACACCAACGCATCGGCTGAGAGAATCTCGGAGGCGATCGAGGCCGGTGCGAGCGGCTTCACGCACCTCGGGAATGGGTGCCCGCAAACCTTGGATCGCCATGACAACATCCTCTGGCGGGTTCTCGAAAGCAGCGGTCTGACGGTCAGCATGATCCCAGATGGGCGGCACGTGTCACCCCCGCTCTTTCGACTCGCGCATCGGCTCCTGCCGAGTGGCGCGCTCGTGTATATCACCGACGCGATGGCCGCGGCGGGCGCGCCGCCGGGGCGCTACGCCCTGGGCAAGATGCAGCTCGAGGTTGGAGACGATCAGGTGGTGCGCATGCCCGGCCAACCCTATTACGCCGGATCCGCCTTACGCCCCCTGGACGGAGTCTGGCGCGCCGCGGCCATGACCCGGACGCCCTGGCCAAGGGCATGGTGGCGGTTCTCGCAAAGGCCGGCGCAATGGCTCGGTTTGCCCACCGGGCTCGCGGTCGGCCAGCGGGCCGACTTCTGCCTGCTCAAGCAGACTGGAAACGAGATGCCGAGCCGGGTTCGAGTGTTTTGCGGAGGAGAAGAAGCCGGCCCAATTCTTAGCCGTTGCGCTCGATCATCGCGCGAAATTCGTCGAATAGAAGCGTCGAGTCATGGGGCCCCGGCGAGGCCTCGGGATGGTACTGGACGCAGAAGACAGGTTTGGTTCGATGACGGAGGCCCTCGACGGTCTGGTCGTTGAGGTTGACGCGATTGACCTGCACGTCCGACGGGAGGCTGGCCGGATCCACGGCGAATCCGTGATTCTGCGAGGTGATTTCGACGCGCCCGCTCTCGAAATCCTTGACCGGGTGGTTGGCGCCGCGGTGGCCGAATTTCAGCTTGAATGTCTTGCCCCCAAACGCCTGCCCCAGGATTTGATGCCCAAGACAAATGCCAAAAATCGGGATGCCGGTCCGGACCAGGTCGCTGACGGCGCGGACAGCGTATTCGAGTGCTGAGGGGTCGCCCGGACCGTTCGAGAGGAAGATGCCGGACGGCTTGTGCTTGAGCGCTTCGGCGGCGGGCGTCGTGGCGGGAACGACCTGGACGCGGAATCCATGCTGTCGGAGACGGCGCAGGATATTGTATTTCACGCCGAAATCGTAGGCGACGATCGGGATGTCCGCCGGGGGCAGCGGATCGCGCGCGTTCCTGGGGTCGGCGTCGTGGGGGCCTGAAACGAGCCTGAAGTTGGCACTCGACTCATCCCGTTCGTCCCAGGCAAAGGCCTCGCGATGCGTCACCTCCTTGACGTAGTCGACACCGATCAGACCGGGCCAGGCCCGCACCCGTTCGAGCGCCTGGTCCGGACTGAGGTTTTCAGTCGAGATCAAGCCGTTGAGCGCCCCACGGACGCGGAGTTTTCGGGTGAGTGCGCGCGTGTCGATTCCCTGGATGCCGGGGATGCCCTCTCCAGCCAGGTAATCTGAAAGCGATGAATCCGCGCGCCAGTTGCTGACGATGGGCGAGAGTTCGCGGACAACGAAGCCAGCGACGTGCGGGCGCCAGGACTCGACGTCCATCGCGTTGACACCGCAATTGCCGATATGCGGATACGTCATCGTGACGATCTGGGCCTTGTACGACGGGTCCGTCAGGATCTCCTGGTACCCAGTCATGGCGGTGTTGAAGCAAACCTCGCCGCACGCGGTCGCGCGCGCCCCAAACGCCGCCCCGCGATAGATCGCGCCGTCCTCCAGAGCCAGAATCGCTTCCATCAAAGTCCCATTCAAATCGCGGCGGATGTTAGGGAGGGTGGGAAGGCGGTCAAGTCGCAAGCGGAAGTTCTCACGTTGCAGCAGTCTCATTCTGGCTGAGCACCGATTGAGAACCGACTTGCGTCGGGCACGGACCCAGGCCTCTCGGGATTTCGGGATCCAAAGCCGGACGCCAGCCGACGCTTCGCACGCAAGATGGGTGCGGGTCAGACAGACATGCGACTTAGCCCGCATAGCAGACACCATGCGAAGTCTGATCGCCATGTGCACCGACGGGGTGCAGGAAATATGCGGGTTAGAGGCTACCGGCGGGCGGTGATCGGCGACTCAGGGTCTGCGCAATCCTATACGCAGAAGGAGCGCCGGCGCACCCATGTTCCGGCAATCGCACACACCGTGATCGCCGCACAGCTCCAGCCGAACAGATCGCCGTGGCGCTGGTAGAAGGTCGGCGCGCGGCGGGTGTCATGGGAAAGGAGCGGGATCCGGAACACTTTGAAGCCGGCCCCGTACACGTCCCTGGGCCCGTTGAAACCGACATCGCGAAGGCGTCCGAGGGCGTCGATCCAACAGGTCAGGCCGTTATTCGTGCAACGGACCAGGGGAACGCCGTTTTCGACGGCCCGGAAGGCGGCGTTGGCGGCCTGCTGCCATTGGGCCGCGCTTTCTCCGAACCATCCGTTGTTTGTGAGATTGAGCAGGAAGTCGGTGTCGGCATCCACGGCGTCGCGTGCGCTCGAGGCAAACACGTCTTCGAAACAAATCAGCGGCCCCAGACGCGCCCCCGTCCGACCGAGCTGGAACCAGACCGGGCCGGGCCCGGGCGTGATACTGCAGTCGATCGGTGTGAGGTATTTGGTGAATGGCAGCCAGCGTTCGAGCGGGATGTACTCGCCAAAAATCACCAGGCGCCGTTTGCGATAGGTGGCCGCGAATTGGCCGTCCGTGTCGAAGAGAAAGGCGCTGTTGAAATAGCGATACTCCGGCTCGCCCTGAGCATCCGGACTCACCTCAGCATCTTCGGCCCCAAACACCATCCAAACACGGTGCGATGCGATCAGATTCGTCAGGGCCCGATAATGCTCTTCCTCGAAGCTTGGCAGCGAGGCCTCGGGCCAGACCAGCAGGTCGGGCTCGGTCGCCAGGGCCAGCCGGGTCAGCTCCATGATTCGATTGAAACGATTCGTTGATTCCCGCGGATCGAAAATGAGCCGCTGCGGGATGCTCGGCTGAACCACGGCCACACGCAGTTCCGACTCAGCCTGCTGGGGCGTCACGAGCCGGGATCCGCCGTAACCGGTAATCGCGACCACCGCCAGGAGCGGAAGGGCCAGGTCGGACGCCAGCGTGACGCGGAACGCGACCATCGGGGACGGCGATGCGATCGGGGCTCGGCGGGCGATGCGCCGCGCCACACAGGCACTGGCGCAGAGCAGCGCGACGGAACACCAGGCGACGATGAAGGACACGCCGTGGACGCCCGTGACCGAAGCGATCTGAATCAGCGGCAGGGTCTGGTGTTGGGAAACGCCCAGGAAGTTCCACGGGAAACCGGTCAGGAACCGGCCCACAACCATCTCGAGAGCCACCCACGCGCCAGCGCATGCCAGGCACCAGAGCGTTCGCTGACGCCAGGTCAGATCGACCAGCGGCTCGAGTGTCATGGCGTGCCCGGGGAGCCGCGCCGATTCGGCCCCGCGCCCCGGCGATTCCACAGTGGTTTCCAGGTGTGGCGCGCGCGATCGGATCAGTGCAGTCGTGCAGAGCCAAACCCAGGCGGCCGGATAGAGGGCCAGATAGCCGCTGAGGGCCAGCCAGCCTGCAACCGCCCCGGCAGGAAACGGGATGTGCAGCAGCCAGTGGAGGGAGACGAGATGATGGACCAGTCCGCCCAGGTATCCGAAAGCGAATGCGTGTCGTCCGTTGGCGCCCAATCCAGCGAGCAGAAGGCACCCCGGCCCGATCCAGGCGAGGCTCGATATGTCGAAGGTGGGAAACGACAGCGCGAGCATCAGCCCCGCCAGCACGGCGAAGCCGGCTCGAAAGCTGAACAGGAATCTTTTCACCACCGGAAAGATGACAACGAAATCCGGGCTCTGGCAAAACCGCGCCCGCACAGGGACACGCGAGGTTCGGAGCGTTTCCGAAACCTCGCGAGTGCGGCGACACTCTGTTGGCCGGCTCCATCCCTCCACTCGGGCGCGGTTTGCCTTCTCGCCCGCATGGGTCCCTATTCTGGAGTTCCCGGCTTCGCCGTGATCACACGTCCATGAAACATGCGGGCTAGTCGGCAAACGCCTCGCGGAGCATGGCGATGCTCTTGGGGACGGCCGTGTCCGGATCCTCTTTCCCTTCCATTTCAAGCGAGACGTAACCCGTGTAGCCCGCGTCGGCGAGAATGCGGGCGATGCGTTTGTAATCGAGGTCGAGGGTGTACCATTCGCCGCCGCCGTAGTAGGTCTTGGCCTGGACGAATGTCGTGAAGGGGGCGATCCGGGTAAGCTTCTCGTACGGGTTTTCGAGAAAGTTGCCTGTATCCATGAGGACGCCCAGCCAGGGGGATTGGATGGCCTTGGCGATTCGGAGCAGGCCCTCGGGTGTGCCCGTGAGGCCCCAGTGATTCTCGAGTGCGAGATGCACGCCGCATTGCTCGGCCTTGGGCAGGCATTTCTCGATGCAACCGATGCACCACTTGAAGCCGTCGGCTTCGCTTACCCCGTCCGGGATCGGCTCAATCCCGCGAGCCTTCATGAGATCATCGAAGCTGGCGATGGTGTTCCAGCGTCCGGAGTTGAGCCGGATGCAGGGGATGCCCAGTTCGTAGGCGATCTCGATGCACTTGTGGGTGTGGGCGACCTGCTGAGCGAGATACTCCGGGTCCGGATCCACGAAGTCCTGGTGAATCGAGAGGCAGATCAGGTCAATCCCATTGCGGAAGGCGTGGCGCTTCAGCTTCTGGAAGTAGGCGCGGTGTGCGGGCGTCAGCGGCTCCTTCTCCGGGACGTCCATCTGCCGATGCAGGACGTCCACACCCTCGACCCCGAGGGCCGCGGCCTTCTCGATCACGGTTTCGACCGGCACCTTGGTGGTTCTGAAGTGCCAGTAGGAATAGGTCGCAATGCCGAGCTTGATCCGCGGCCTGGACGGCGGCGCGGCCGCGCGGACCAAACCGGTTGGAGCGCCTGCGCCGGCCACGGCGAGGCTGGCAGTGCCGAGAAACGAGCGTCGGGATAGGGACATAGGAAGTTGTGATGTTGAACAATTAGTTCATTTAAGCGTGTGATGGGTGCCGTCGCAAAACGGTTTGGTCTGCGAATGCTTGCAGGCGCACCAGGCAACCTCCCGCTCCCGCTCGATCTTGACGATCTGGGGTTTGAAGCCGGTGTCGCCGTGCGCGCCGTCGCAGAAAGGCTGGTTGGCCGAGCGTCCGCACGAGCACCAGGCGTAGGTGCCGGGCGCGGTCTTGCGCACGATGGGGGAACGCTGGGGAATGAGAGGTGTAAGCATAGTCTGTCGAGTTGGTTGACCGGAGATCGAATCCAAAGCTCAACGCTTGCGGGCCGGCTTCTTCAGGGACGCGCCGGTGACGCGCGCGCCCACCTTGAGCCGGAGGGCGTTGAGGCGGATGAAGCCGGTGGCATCGCCCTGGTCGTAGGCCTTGGTGGGATCGCCCTCCATGGTCGCGATCTTCGGGTTGTAGAGGCTGACGGGCGATTTGCGTCCGGCGGTGAGGATGTTGCCCTTATAGAGCTTGAGCCGGACGACGCCGGTCACGTTGCGCTGGCTTTCGGTGACAAGGGCCTGGAGAGCATGGCGCTCCGGCGCAAACCAGAATCCGTAATAGACCAACTCGGCGTAGCGCGGGATGAGCGAATCGCGCAGGTGCATCACCTCCCGATCCATGGTCAGGCTCTCCATCTGCCGGTGAGCGAAGTGCAGGATCGCGCCGCCCGGGGTCTCGTACACGCCGCGCGATTTCATGCCGACAAAGCGGTTCTCGACCAGGTCGACTCGCCCGACGCCATGCTTGCCGCCGAGCCGGTTGAGCGTCTTCATCACGCCGTACGGGTCGAGCGCCTTGCCGTTCACCGCAACACAGTTGCCCTGCTTGAACTCGAGCGTGACGTACTCGGGCTTGTCCGGCGCGTCCTCGGGCGCGACACTGAGTTTGAACATGGCGCGGTTGCCGGGAGCGAACGCATCCAGCCACGGATCTTCGAGAATCCCCGCCTCGAACGAGATGTGCAGCAGGTTGCGATCGGTCGAATACGGTTTCCTGGCGCTGACCTGAACCGGGATTCTCTGCTCCTCGCAATAGGCGATCATCTCGGCGCGCCCCGGGAATCGGTCGCGGAACGCGGCGTCGCGCCAGGGCGCAATCACGCCCAACTCGGGCGCCAGGGCCGCAGCCGTTAACTCGAATCGGACCTGGTCATTCCCCTTCCCCGTGGCGCCGTGCGCAATGGCGTCCGCCCCCTCCATGAGCGCGATCTCGACCATCCGCTTGGCGATGAGCGGACGGGCGATGCTCGTTCCGAGGTAATACTGATTCTCGTAGATCGCGCCCGCCTGCAACATCGGGAAGATGAAATCGCGCGCGAACTCCTCCTTGAGGTCGTCAATGTAGATTTTGGAGGCTCCGGTCCGCAGCGCCTTCTTCTCGAGCCCCTTGAGTTCCTCCTCCTGGCCGATGTCGGCGCAGAAGGCGATCATCTCCGCCTGGTAGGTCTCCTTGAGCCAGGAGAGAATGACCGACGTGTCCAAACCGCCCGAATAGGCCAGAACAATCTTCATGAACCGAGATTAACGGCCAGGCCAGGACACTCGCCAAGCGCAAAATGATCATGGTCGCAAATCCTCGGCGAATCGCCCTTGCACCGCGTGCGGCCCACACCATGAGCATCAACGCCTGTTGCTGTAGGCCGGGTGCCCTCACCCGGCGTCCGCACCGGTGTCTGTCCTCGCGCCGCGTGGGGGCACGCGGCCTACAACGCGCTGGCCGGATCCCCCCGACCCGGCGCCTGCACCGATGTCCGTCCTCGCGCCGCGGGCATTCGTCAGGGCGGGTTGGCCGCATCAACCGAAGAAAGCGGCTTGCTGTCTGCCAACTGACGCAGGATAAACTGCCGCCTGTTGGCGAGTTGGTCGCGAAACGACTCGATATCGCCGCGAAACCGCCTCAGGGCGAGCCCGGTGTCCCGACGCTCGATCGAGGCCCTGTAAACAATCTCCGGCTCGATCCGTTGTTCGAGCGCCGTGATGGCCGGCCCGAAGGCCTGCTGCGTGAACGCCGTGTCGCACAGCTCGTGAAGCCGCGCCAGGAAATGCTCGCGAAAGTGCGGCTCAGCCAGGAGCGGACCGGAAAACCACCCGGGCGGGCGCCACCAGGGCGCGCCTGCGTCCGGCCACCCGCCGAACCAGGAGCGGCGCGCCGGTTTGTCGCCAGCCATGCCATAGGTGAGCGGCATCTCGTACCAATCGTACGCAGGCGACGCACCGTCGTAATCCCCCCAGGTCTTGTCCTGGTCCCAGGGAATGATCTGCCATTTCCCGCCCGGTCTCGGATCGTGATAGGCGTAGTAATTGTTGAAGAAGCCGTCCCAGTTCTGAATGCACATGCTGACGGCGTAGTAGCCGGCCAGTTCGTCGACGTCGAAATGCTGCCGGATGAAATCCCATCGGGCCAGGCCCTCGGTCTTGCGCAGGCCCTCGATGACGTCAAGCAAGTCGGCGTGGCCGGTGTCGGGATTCGTCTTTTTCTCGTGCTGGCCGGCAACGCCGTCGCCGTACCAGAGCAGCTTGTAGAGATTGCCATCCGGATCCTGACCCAGGCGGCGGAAAAAGGCGCGATTCGGTTGCTCGACCACCAGGTGGCAACCCAGGGCGTGTTGGTCCATCCACAGCCGCACGTGATCGGTGGCCGGAGACGGCACGCCAGCGCGGCGATAGAGCTCGAAAGCCAACGGTTCGGACAAGAGATAGCGTGGCGATCCTTCGAGAATCAGGTTGACGGCACGCAATCCCTGCCAGGGCCGATCGGGTTGGAACTCGATCTTGTACCCGCCCTTCCGGCGACGCACCCGCACGTGATCGAACACAAGCAGATCGGATTCACCGGGCGGCAGAATCACCGCCGCGCAACTCCAATCCATGCGCGTCGCCCAGGGAGGCCGGGCGGACTCTTCGGCGAGCGCCTGAACCCGCCGCGCGACACCGGGCTTCTGGATGCGCCCGAACGTGAGGAGCCTCAGGAACGGGATCCGGGCGGCATTGGTGTTGATGTGCGTTGCGCAGGAGAATGTGGGGTGCAGATCGGTCGCGGATGGACAGTGGCGCACGGCCCCGGAGACGCTCCGAGCCTCGACGACAAACCGGATCAGGCAGCTCTCCGGCTGCCCAGGGATGGCTCCCACATAGCGCGCGCCGTCGGCGGCCTCCTGGTCCACGATCAGAGGCGCCTCTCCCTTCGCGATCGGGCTGTCGGGCGACCATGCCTCCCAGTGGAGCGCGACGCGCGCAACACCCGCGTCGTCTGTCACCCTGGCCGATACGCCAATCGGCTGGCCGGGCACGGGGCGGTCGTGGCACACCTCGGAAACCCGGGGCAGTGGGACGGGCGAATCGCACGAATTGCGCCGACCGGGCGTGCCTGCAAAGGCCCCACCGGCGCCGATCCCGGATGCGCCCCAGTTGGCCGGGTCGATTGAGGCCGCTTCGGCGCAAATCCGTTCGAGCGACGAGCCGTGACCATCGGCGGCGACCGGCCAGGGAGGGCGGTCGGCGTAGTGGACGGCGTCGCGAATCTCGCCCTGGGAATCGGCCAACTCGATGCGCTCCCCTTTTCGGCTCAGTGAGCCGGTGAACGTGCCGATCACATTTGTCGAATCCCCGTGGCACGCCCTGAACGCCGCCATGTTCCGGCACACGACCCGGTAACCGCCAGGCGGTATCGAGGCGCCGCGCGGAAAGGCGAAATCGACCCCGCCCCGCACGGCCCATCGGGAGAGATCGACGGCAGCATCGCCGGGGATGTGGATCTCGATGAACTGGAGGTCGTCCTGGTCGCCAAACGGATGGTACATGACCTCGCTCAAAACCACCCCGGGTTGCGCGGCCCCTGGCCCGGATTTCTCACCACTTGAAGGAGTCATCTGAGATCCGGGACGGGCGACACACAACAACGCGCAGCAAACCACGAGCAGAGCCATGAGCGGGTTGGCGCGCATGAGAGCCTCTTTAGAGGACACCGGCATGGGATAAACAAGGAATGGTGACAAATGCGCGCTGGGATGCGCTCACTTCGGCGGCCCGGGCGGGTGGCGAAACTCGTCCGTCACGGCCCAGAGATTCTCGGGGTAAAGGGCCTGGTTCTTGGTGAGCAGACGAACACTCGCGTCGCCGAACACGAAGTTCGAGCCGCGCGCATGCCGGGCATGATCGATCTCCTCGAAATCATTCCCGCGCTCCCCCTGATCCAGGTCCATGTGGATGTGGAAGGAACCGCGGCGTTTCTCCCCGAAGAGGATCGTCTGGCTGGGACTGGGGATGCCGTCCTCGCGCATCCCGTGCGGCCAGACCCAGTTCCTGTGCTTGAGATAATCCGCGTCCGGGAGCTCCTTCATGAAATAATCGTTGAAACCGTTAATCAGAAAACTGTTCCTAGGATTCAGCTCGTCGGTAAACATCCCCACAACACCGAAACGATCGTTCGGGCAGGTGATGATCTGCCAATCGATGAAGAAGGGCTTCAGCTTGTGCGGCCACGCGTTCGGCGGCGTGCGCCGCGGGGGAAACTGCCCATCGTAGTCCTCGGCGTAGAGGTGCAGCGACACGCCGAGCTGGCGCATGTGGTTGAGGCATTTGATCTGGTTGGCCTTGGCTTTCGCCCGGGACAAAGACGGCATAAGGAGCGACATCAGAATCCCGATGATGCCGATCACAACAAGCAACTCGACCAATGTGAAACCCACAATCCACCGGCCCGGCCGGTTGGGTCGATTGAACTCGATCTGTGCGGACATGCTCATGATGCCAGATAACAGCCTGCGAGGGCGCCGCGACGGCTGTGCCCCCGGCGATGTTCGTATAGACAGAACCCGGAACCAAACGTTTTGTTTCGGCCGGAGCGCGAGATTTCGGCACGCAGTTCTGGCTTGGCGTCCAGGGTCTTGACGCCGCGTGAGTGCACGCGGCCTACAACATCGATGTCTGCCGCTTTGTAGGCCGGGTCCCCCGACCCGGCGCTCTGACGGTTCTCAAGACGAGAATTGCTGGATTTCGGCAGCGACGACTTGACCGAACCGCCCAGGGCGGTTAGGCCTAAGCCCGGATCCGGCGCGGTCTTGCTTTTCCAGCCCGCATGGGTCCACGTCCTGGAGTAACCGGCTTCGCCGTGACGTCAACTCCATGAGCAACACGCGAGATGGAGCACATCGATGATGAAAACTGATTTGCAGCACCGACAGACGAACGACGACCTTCCTAAGGGCCACAGATTCGTGGGAACCCGGCCCAAGCAGGTGGTCGAGCGTCCGGCCTCGGGTAAAGAACCGCATGGCTTGCGACCCGAGCCCCGGCAATCGAGCGCGAAGCCGCTTGCGCCGCCCCCAGGCCCGGGTCTGGTCGATCGCGATGCCCGAAGCGAAGTGCTGGGCATGCCGGCGAGCCGTGCAGAAATGCCGCGCCGGACCTTCTTGCGGCGGGGCTTGGCAGCCGCCGGGACTTTGGCAATCCCCACGATTCTCGGACGAGGCGTGTGGGCCGGCGACGCCGTCCCCCCCCCGAGCGAGCGGATCGGGGTGGGCCTGATCGGGCGGGGCGCGATGGGATCGGGTCATTTGAGGCGGCTGGCTGGAGATTCGAGTTTCCAGCTCCTGGGCGTGTGCGACGTCGATCGCGTGCGGCGCGAAGCAGGAAAGAGCACTGCCGATGACATCTACGCGTCAGAGAAGGCTCAGGGAACATATCACGGCTGCGTGGCGTATCGCGACTATCGCGAGTTGCTGGCGCGGGATGATCTGGACGCCGTCGTCATCGCGACTCCGGATCATTGGCACACCTATCAGGCCATTGACGCGATGAAGGCGGGAAAGGACGTGTACTGCGAGAAACCGATCTCGATGACCATCGAGGAGGGGCAGCGAACGGTCGAGGTGGCGCGCCGTTATCGCCGCGTCTACCAGACCGGCACCCAGTACCGTTCCATCCCCGCGATCCGGCGGGTCTGCCAGTTCGTGCGCGAGGGCGGGCTTGGGAAAGTCAAATCGGTGTTCGCCCTGTGGCAGAATCTGGCCGGCTGGATCGGTTCGGAACGATGCCGGCCCTACGCCGCCGTGCTGAATCCGGCGGTTTGTGGTCCGTCGTATGTGCCGTTGGATTTCGCGCTCCCGGCGGAGCCGGTGCCGGAGGGACTGGACTGGGATCTGTGGGTGGGGCCCGCGCCGTGGCGCCCGTTCAACACCCTCTATCACGCCAACCCGTCGCCGGGCGTGGTGCCGTGGGCCTTTGCCGACGCCTTTGGCGTAACCTCACTGACCTGGCACCTGGCGCATTCGGCCGATGTGATCCAGTACGCGCTGGGTCTCGAACGGAGCGGACCGGTCGAGGTGATCCATCCTTCCAGCGGCGAATTCCCGACGCTGACGTGTCGATACTCGAACGGAACGCTGCTGCATTTGATCGACCACTGGGGGATGGCCAAGGATCTCTACCACGCCGTGCCCGCGGACGCGCGGCTAGCGGGTAACTTTGGCGGGCTCTTCGTGGGCGAACGCGGGTGGGTCACCTCGATGTCGGCCGGCGGACCCGTCGAGGCTGGTCCGGACTCACTGCTCGAGGAGATCAAGCTCAGGACACGGGAAGTCAACATTGGCGCCAACGATCATCATGCCAACTGGCTGGCGGGCATCCGAACACGTCAGGCGCCCAGCACGGATGAGGAGATCGGGCATCGGTCCGCGTCTCTGGGTCACCTGGCCAACATCGCCTGCTGGACGGGGCGTTCCGTGAAATGGGATCCGGTCAAAGAGGAATTCCCCGGAGACGACGTGGCCAATCGCATGCGCTCGCGGGCCCCGCGCGCACCTTGGCGGATGTGACGCTGAACCTGGTCGTTAGCCCGCATTTCTCACCAACTTTTGATGTCATCTGACCGGTCAGCGTCACATTTCACCTGAAATGCGGGTTAGGACTTCCGGATGCGGTCGTGCCGCGCCGTGCGGCCCGTCGAGACGCAGGGTCACTGGTTCACGTGCACGACCTTGGCCGGCGGAAAGCCGTTGAACCAGGTCGAGGAGGCGTTGCTGTAGGCGCCGATCTTCTCCGCGTACACCAGGTCATCGATCTCGAGCTCGGGCAATTCCTCGGACTGGGAGATGACATCGAGGCCGTCGCACGTCTGACCGAACACGGCGCATATGCTGGTCTTGCCCTTCTTCAAAGCCCGGAGCGGGTACTGACAGTGGTCGAAGATGATCCCGGAAAAGGTGTGGTAAACGCTGTCATCGATGAAATAGCAGGTCTTCCCGTCGCGGACGGCCTTGCCGATGACGCGGGCGATGGACGTCGCGGCGGTGGCGACAAGAAAACGTCCCGGCTCGGCCAGAATCTGGGTCTCGGGCGGGAAGAGCCGGTCGATCTCGGCATTGATTCGCGCCGCGAGAAGGCTGAAGGGCTTGACGTGCCGATTGTAGGGCGCGGGAAATCCGCCGCCGATGTCCAGGAGTTTCAGCGCGTGGCCGCGGCTCTGCGCCTCGTTCATGACCGCGGCGGCCATGTTGAGCGCCTGGACGAAATTCTCGAAGTTGGTGCATTGACTGCCGACGTGGAAGCTGAGCCCCTCGACCACCAGACCAAGCCCGAAAGCTTCGAGTATGAGGTCCACCGCCTCGCCCGGATCGCATCCGAACTTGGATGACAATTCGACCATCGATCCCGTGTTGGGCACTCGGAGGCGGAGCACGACACCGGCGTGCGGGGCGAATTGTTTGATTTTCTTAATCTCGTTGAGGTTATCGTACGTGACCAGCGGGCGGTACTGATCCAGGGCAACCAAGGTCTCCCGCGGCTTGGTCGGATTTGCGTAGATGACCTTGTCCCAGATGAAGTCCTGCTGTTCTTTGACAGGCAGATGCCGAATCAGGTCGTAAACCAGCATGAACTCGGGGAGCGACGCAACGTCGAAACTCGCGCCGGCATTGTACAGAGTCCGCACGATGGCCGGATCGGCGTTGGCCTTCACAGCGTAGTAGGCCTGGACTCTGGGCAAGTGCTTGCGAAACAAGGCGTAATTGCGCCTGAGGACACCGTGATCCACCACCACAAGTGGGGTGCCGTGCTGGCGGGCGAGACTTTGCAGTTGTTTGGCTGTCATGATGTGCGCGACGTCCGGGGAAGCTCCTCGCCCGAGCGGAAAATGGCAAGCCGCACTTCACAGCCCTTGCTCTGGTTTGAGTCCTTCAATTAAGACGGCGCGCCTGTCTTGAATAGGCCACTGTCACGACCCGTTCGCGCCCCCGAGTCCACCCGCCCGTCACCAGGATCCTCAACGGTCGCGCCATGACCTGTAGCCTCTTGCATAGCTCAAAGGCCCCGGATCCGTGCATCGCGTGCGAAACTGGCATGGCCATCCAACATCAGGCGATTGCGCCCGCCGGGATGCGCCCCGCGTCCGCTCAACTCGTGAGGCAGACTGGGCGCGGTGCGGGGAAAGTAGACATCGACTGTCAGTTCCACTTCCGAGGGGCCATGCGGCACACCCGCATTCGGGTTATTGGCCTCCCGCAAAGAAGTCACGCAATCGGCTTCGGTGCGACCCCAGAAGTTGTCGAGCACCACGGGATCGTCCTTGCGATCGAAGCGCCACATCCAATAACGGACAATCGGAGCGTTCGAGGCAGCGCCGGCAGCTTGGGCGACCTGCGCAACGCCGGCGAGAGGCGCCCGTTGCGATGAAGGACAACTCCAGGTTTGGGCCATCGCCAATTCGTTGCTCAGCACCACCGCGGCCCAACCGGCCCGCGGATCGCTCGGCGGCCAGGTGGACCACGGTCGGTAGCCGCCCGGCAGGCTCTCCTTGAGATCACGGCGGTCAGGAAAACGCCCTTGGTTGTCATCGAGGAAGACGCGCCAGGCGAGCCCGTGCTGGCGGAGTTGGGACAAACAGGCGGCGCGGCTGGCCAGCCGCTTGGCTCGGGCCAGGGCCGGAACGAGCAGCGCCGCCAGGATCGCCACGATGGCGATCACGACCAGCAGTTCGGCCAGCGTGAAGGCAGTGGTTTTGAACGCAAACCGCTTCACGGCACGACAGGTTCCAACCGCACGATCTTGTCCGGCTTGTTCAGGACGACGTACACCAATCCATCGGGTCCGGTGGCCACGTCGCGCACGCGGCCAATGCCCTTGAAGAGCAACTCCTGTTCGACCACCCGGTGGCCATCGATCACGACTCGGCGTAACTCTTCAGACGCCAGGCCCGTGACCAGCAGGCTGTTGCGCCACCGTGGAAAGGAGTCGCCCCGGTAGAATTCGATTCCGCATACCGCAATCGAAGGAGTCCAGTGCACGACCGGTTGCTCCAGACCCTCTTTGGCCGTGAGCGCAGTGATGGGCGTGCCGTTGTAATTCATCCCATAGGTGATGATTGGCCAGCCGTAGTTGAGACCGCCGCGGATCAGATTCAATTCATCGCCGCCCCGCGGGCCATGCTCGGCTTCCCAGAGTTCGCCGGTCACGGGATGCCGATCCAAGCCTTGCGGGTTGCGATGGCCATAGCTCCAAATGGACGGCAGCGCATTGGTCAGGCCCACGAATGGGTTGTCCGGCGGGATGCGCCCGTCATCGAACACTCGATGCACTTTGCCGTTGGGCCGCGCAAGGTCCTGGGCATCCTGCATATGCCCACGCTCGCCGATGCAGAAGAAGAGATGACCCGCCCCATCGAACACCAGCCGGCAACCGAAATGCACGCCGCCCGGACGGTAACTCGAGACAGGCGCGCGAAAGATGGTTTGCTCCTGCGTCCAGGTGCCCTTCTCGAGGCGGCCCCGCACGACGACGGTCATCCCGAAGTCGCGTGTCTCCAGCGTCGAGCCCGCTTCAGCGTAGGCCAGGTAGACCCAGCCGTTGGTCCTGCAGCCGGGGTGAGGAACAGCTTCCATCAGCCCGCCTTGCCCTTGAGATCGGACAGAGGGCGTACCAGCCACAGGGTCCAGGTTCCCTGCCCCACTCCGGGCAACGCGCAACGTGCCAGGCAACTCCGTGACCAGCATTCGCCCATCGGGCAGCCAGGCCACGGACCACGGCGTCGCGAGCCCCTCCGCCACGGTCTTGAGCCGAAACCGGTGTTGCCGACTGGTGACCACCTGATCCTCCACCGGCTTAGCATGGTCTGTCTGGGCCGTCTTCGCTTCAGCCGCCTTCTCGCGCATCAAGACGACCAGCGCCCGAATTTCGGCGTCATTGAGATCGCCCTTCATCGGCGGCATGCCGTTGAGTTCGTCGCCATCGCGGATGATGCGGAAGAGGGTTTCGTCGTCACCGTTGCTGTGAATCCAGCGGTCATCCAGCAGACTGTCCGTCTGACCCCCCTCGAGGTTGGCCCCATGACATCCAGCGCAGTTCTGGGCGTAGAGCCAACCGACCTCGCGGACTTGCCCCTGCAACCATTGGGCCGAGCACATCAGCCCCAAGGCAACCAGCGCAACTCGCGCTGACCGGTCCGAAGTCAACAAAGAGACTACCGCACTTGGCTTGTTGCACATACGATGCGCAATGATGGAGCCGTTCAGGTCGCTGTCAACCGCGGCCTCTAAACGCCTCACCCCCCCCATCCTCTCCGTGAGGCAGAGTCAGCGGTCAATGCGGTTTGAGAAGAAGTCTGATTCCTCTTCCCGGTGAGCAGGTTCCCAGCGGCGGCGACATCATCCATGCCCAGCATCCTGTGAATGGCGCTACCTGGACCATTCTTCGGCCTCCGGCGTTGCGCGCCAGCGGAAAAACAGTGGGAGCGTGTCCTGTCCACTCGAGAAGACGTCGGGGCCATACTGGCGAACCATCGCATGCCGAAAAGCCGCGTCGACAATGAGCCCACGAGCCTCCGGCGGCCAGCTCGGCACTTCCTGATCCCGGATGGTTCGCAGGATGGCGATTGCCTCAGGCCGACCCGACATTCCTATGCCCATGGCTGCTGAACCTGCAAGGATGCCAAGCGCGACAGTTCGATCTTGTTCAAATCGCCATCGGCAGTGAACTCTCCAGAACTCCAGGCTCGACGCATCTGTCAAGAACTCCAGCGCCGAGTCACACCGAGCGGCCGTCCGTCCCAGGAGCACAGGCAGTCCGAGCATCGCCATGTGCTCACTTTTGGCCAACATGCGTCCGTCGTATTCATTGGTGAGGGCATGTGAAAGGGCTCGCACGGTTGCGTCTGACCCTCCCAGTGCCAGAATGCAGGCCAAGTGGACTTTGTTCGTTATGCTTGGAATGCGTTGGTATTGTTCAATGAGGATCTTCTCTGCAGAGGGCGTAAGAAGAGGCACGTCACGTTCTCGAGGTTTGTACGAAGCATCATCGAGTCGGTCTCGCAGCGCGACGGGCAGGTCGGCCTCGTTCATTGCCGCATCAGGTGTGGCCCTACCGGTAGGCTTCGTTGGCACACTGTCGCCCTGGCTCACCTGTGCGACAGGCCTCGGATTATGAGCGCCCCTGCTCCGCAGCGACGCGTTGTGGGATTTGCCGCTGCTCGGCTCCTGCCGTCTAAAGAGGTGCCAACTCGCCGCCGCCGTGAGCACGATGCCGACAGTCAGGGTGATCGATACTGCACGCGCTCTCATGATTTGCCTCATCTGCGGTCAACCTGCGCTCAGTCACCGTGATGGTGGCGACGAGTTGGACGTTTGTGAACTCATTTGTGAGCGGTTCATGGATCTTCGGAACACCGCCCCTTGAATCCGACCCCATTGCCTGCTTCCAGTGGTGGCGGTTGTCGGTGGAAATCGAGATCACGCCCCGTGGGGGCACGCGGCCTACAGCGGGAGCAGGCCTGTGCCCTCACCGGGCGGCGAGCACCGACAACAACCAGATGCGCCGGATTTCTCGTGCCGGGGCTTCCGTGCCGGGGTTTCTTGCGGTCCGGCCCGACTATGCTAATGTGCATGGCACTATGGCAAAGCAGACTTTTCGATTTAAGAGTCCCGGCGCACTGAGCGTGTTGTTGGTCGGAGATTTCACTCATTGGCAGGAGAAGCCGATCGCGATGAAGAAATCGGCTCAGGGGATTTGGAGGGCGAGCGTGGACCTGCCACCGGGGGTTTACCATTACCGGTTCATGGTCGACGGAGAATGGCGGGACGATCCCGAAAGCACACTGCGGGTTTCCAACCCGTTCGGGTCGGAAAACGCCGTTCGGAAAGTGACCTGACCGCCGGCTCGATCCCCAGCCCGTATTCCTTTCGAGTCGTGCCCGGTCCGATGTGCGGGCCGGCCTTGGGACTTCGTGTGTGCCTCGGAGCGATCCGGGGGGCTGTGCCGCATGCACGTCCCCTCTTTTTCCGTTCCCTGCTCGCGCGGCGCTTCGTTCGCGTTCGCTCTGGGCTCAGCGGCGGCTCAAGCGCGGCCTGACGCGCTTGCAGGCAACAGCGCGCCCTCCCCCTGGATCTTCGGAGGCAGAACGGCCAGGTTCACGCCGGGATTGCGCTCGGCGAAGAAATTGCAGGACCACTCCTCGGTGAACAGGATCACGGTCTGACCGGCGACATCGAGCGCCAGACGCGCTCCGGAGGGTAGTGTCGTCTCGTCCACTGCTCCGTTCGCCACCCAGCGGAGCAACTGCCACGGCGCAGGTTCGAGTCGCGACTCGGCGCCGTACTCGGTCTGCAAGCGGTACTGGACCACCTCGAATTGGAGCGGGCCGACCGCGCCGAGCAGGGCGACGCGCTGGGTGGCGCTGGGCACCCGGAAGGATTGCACCACCCCTTCTTCGAGCAGTTGGGCCAGCCCCTCGCGAAAGCGCTTGAACTGCGCCGTGCTCGCGCTGTGCAGCCACGCAAAGCTCTCCGGTGCGAACCGCGGGATTTCGTCGTATCGCAATGCCGGATTCTCCGCGAGCGTGTCGCCGATCCTGAACTCGGAATGGCCGACCAATCCAACGACGTCGCCTGCGTAGGCGACGTCCACCGTCTCGCGCTTGCGTCCGAAAAGCTTGTGCGAACTGGCCAGCCGCACCCGCTTGCCCGTGCGGGTGTGAATGACTGTCATATCGCGCTCGAATCGTCCGGAGCAGACGCGGACAAAGGCCAGGCGGTCCCGATGGTTGGGGTCCATGTTCGCCTGCATCTTGAAGATGAACCCCGAGAACCCGTCTCCAGCAGGCGACACCACGTGTCCATTCGCCGCGAGCGGTTGGGGTTTCGGCGCCAGCTCGAGAAATGCGTCCAGCAAGAGCTGCACGCCGAAATTGTGCACCGCGCTGCCAAAGCACACGGGTGTCTGCTCCCCTGCCAGGATCCGCGCCGGATCGAAGCGCGATCCGGCGCCCGCGAGCATGGCCAGTTCCTCGACGACGCGCGTGTAGACATCGGCGGGCAGCGCGTCCCTAACGGCGGGATCCCCGAGATCATGGACCGAGACCGGGGCGCGGAATGCGCCGCCCGGCACGCGCTCGAAAAAGTGCACTTGGAGGGAACGGCGGTCATAAACGCCGCGAAAGCCGGTGCCGTCGCCCAGCGGCCAGTTGAGCGGACACGGGTGCAGGCCAAGAACCCGTTCGAGTTCGTCCAGCAGCGTCAACGGATCCCGGGCCGGGCGATCGAGTTTGTTCATGAAGGTGAAAATGGGTATGCCGCGCTGGCGGCAGACCTCGAACAGCTTGCGGGTCTGGCTCTCGATGCCCTTCCCCGCGTCGATCACCATCACCGCGGCGTCGACAGCCGTCAGGACGCGGTAGGTGTCCTCCGAGAAGTCCTTGTGGCCGGGCGTATCGAGCAGGTTGACGCAGTACCCGCCGTACTCGAATTGCAGCACCGTCGAGCTGACGGAGATGCCGCGCTTCTTCTCGAGTTCCATCCAGTCCGACGTGGTGGCGCGCTGGTGCTTGCGGGCCGTCACCGATCCGGCCAACTGCACGGCGCCGCCGTAGAGCAAGAGCTTCTCCGTCAACGTCGTCTTGCCCGCATCCGGATGCGATATGATCGCAAACGTGCGACGGCGCTTCACATCGTCTTCAAAAGGCAATGGCCTCATGACTTTATTCAGCATAACTGGCAGGGCCGGCCGCAAGGACTGGCTGCCCGGCAACAACACCAACAACAGTTCCGGCCGGTCGGCGGGTCGTCGGCGGGGATGGACGGTGCACCGAACCGCGCCCGGGTTGAAGAACAAAAGCAAGGTTTTCGTGCAAACCACGCTTTCTCCTTTCGCGCACTCGAATCCGGCATAATATGCCCGCATGCATATCCGCTTCGTTCTTGTCCTCCTCCTGGCCTGCGCGTCGTACGCGCGCGTCTTGTCCGCCGATTCGCCGGACGGTGCGCAACCGGGTGCGCCAACGCTGCGTGTGGCTGCGTTTGACATCGATGCGACGCCGCCGATCGGGTCGCAAATGGCCTACGATCCGGTCACCAACCGTTGGGATCTCGGATTGCGGGCGCGCGGAATCGTCCTGTCGGGGGCGGGCGACCCGATCGTGCTCTGCGCGGTGGACTGGATCGGGATCGCCAACGGAGGCCATGACGCGTTCCGCGAGGCCCTCGCCCGAGCCGCCGGCACATCGGCCCGCCGCGTGGCGGTGCACTCGCTGCACCAGCACGACGCCCCGGATTGCGACTTCTCCGCGGAGCGCATTCTCAAGGAAGCCGGGCTCGATCCGCGCCAGTACGAGGGCGCCTTTCAGCGCGAGGTGATTGCGGACCTCGAACGGGCCGTGGCCGCGTCGCTGGCTCGATCGCAGCCTCTCACCCATCTGGGGCTGGGCGAGGCGCCCGTCGAGCAGGTCGCCTCGAACCGGCGCCTTCGGGGCGAGGACGGCAAGGTGCGAGCGACACGCTGGACGACCACCCTCGATCCAGCACTGCGCGCGGAGCCCGAAGGCACGATTGACCCTGTCGTGTCGCTGGTCAGCTTCTGGAATGGGGAACGGCCGGTGGCCGTCCTGAGCTACTACGCCACCCATCCGCAAAGCTATTACCGCACCGGCCTCCCGAATCCGGACTTCCCCGGCCTGGCACGATTTCTCCGTCAACTGGCCGTGCCGTCCGCCCTGCATGTCCATTTCAGCGGTGCGGGCGGCAATCTGGGCGCGGGCAAATACAACGACGGGGCGCCCGAGAACAGGCTGCGTCTGGCCGAGCGGCTCGCCGCCGGCATGCGCCGCGCCTGGGAGACAACCGAGCGCCGGCCCATCCGTCCCGACGACGTGAGCTGGAGCGTCGAGTCCGTGGCACTGCCTCCCGCGGCACACCTGAGCGCGGCCGCGCTCGACGCCGCTGTCCGCGGCGACCAAGGCACACCCCCGTCGCCGAGCGCGGCGTCGAGGCTTGCCTGGGTGCGCCGCTGCGAGTCCGGACAGCGCCTGGATGTGTCGTGCCTGGCGCTGGGTCGGGCTCGGCTGCTGCATCTTCCAGGCGAGCTGTTTGTCGAATACCAGCTTGCCGCCAAGGCGATGCGCTCGGAGCTATTCGTGGCCATGGCCGCGTATGGAGACTACGCCCCGTGGTACATCGGCACCGCCGTGGCCTACGAACAGGGCGGATACGAGACCAGCCCCGAGGCCTCGAACGTCGCGCCGGGCGCCGAGGCTGTCCTGCTGAGCGCGATCCGCAAGCTGCTGATCGTGCCGCCCCCCTGAGCCAGATGGTCGACCCTCTCCACAAGCCGCATCTCTCGGAGGGCCAATCCCGCGGCCGCGCATACGCGTCAACCTTAGGGCGGCTGACATGCGCACCTTGCATGGAGGCTGCCCGGGCACGAGCGTGTTCGGTAGCGCGGAGCGCTTGGAGTGCGTGTGCTTCAGCACCGCTTTGGAATGGGAACGCACGGAGGACCGTCCGCGGAAAGCGACGGTGAACCGCCGCACTCCAGACGCTTCGCGACCTCGGAGCCGAACCGAGCAGAGGCGACCGCCACAGCGAACACCGGCCCAAGGAGTTAGACGCCTTCGACAGCCCTGCTCCGAGAAACCACTCAGGAGCTTTCCTTAGGTTGACGCGTACGCGCCGCCGCGGGAGAGGCCCTGTTCGGTGACGGTGTTTGTCTCGAGCCAGGGACTCTTGGAGCTCGTCCCTCCGAATGGGTTCATGGTCCCCGTGTGCATTCAACCGCTGAATGTCGACGCTTCTCCATGAGGAGATCCAACCCGACTTGACAAGGTCGAATCGCCTGTACAAATAGAATGGCTGTTCGAGTTGCGGCCGCGCGCGGGATCTCAGACTGGGAACTGAGGCCTGCCCCCCGCCCGAGCCGCCGATGCGATTTGAAGTTGAGGAACAGACTTATGCGAATGCGACAACGCCATACTCTGCTCGGACTCGTCATTGCCGGCCTCGCCGGCCTGTGGACCGCGGTGGCGGCCGAGACCGCTACGACCGCGGATCTCCCGGATCGGCGCATCACCGCCGCGCTCCAATACCCCGGCATCACGCTCGGCCCCGATGACACTCTCAACGTCGACCTTTTGATCAAGAACCGCGGACGCAGCGATGAGACCGTTTTGATCGAGGTCATCGAGAAGCCGGAAGACTGGACCGTCGAAATCAAACGCTACGGAACCGTTGTGAGCGGCGTTTTCGTGGCATCGAGGGAGGACCAGACGTTGAACCTCGCAGCCGCGCCCGCGAACAAGGAGATCAAAAAGCTTCCCCCCGGCACCTATCGCTTCGCCGTGAAGGCCCAAACGTCCGATGGCGCCCTCAGTCAGTCGTCCGCAATCGTCGTGACTGTCGTGTCCGCGGAGAAGGCGTCCGAGCGCGTCAGCATCGAGACCTCCTATCCAACGCTCCGCGGGCCCTCGGGCGACAAGTTTCAGTTTTCCCTGGACGTGCGGAACGACACCGGCCAGGACGCCGTGTTCAACTTCCGCGCGACGACGCCGCCGGGCTGGGAGGCGTCGTTCAAACCCGCGTACGAGTCCAAGCAGATCAGCTCGCTGCAAATCGGCGCCAACTCGAGCAAGACGGTCGAGATGGAGGTTACGCCACCCTACAACGCCCAGGCCGGCGAATACGATTTCAAGGTCGAGGCGCAATCGCCCAAGGCCAGGGCCGAGGCGGAGGTGAAGGTGGTTCTCACGGGCACCTATGGTCTGAAGGTGGGCACTTCGAGCGGCCTGCTGTCGCTGGTGACCGAGCGCGGACGCAGGAGCACTGTCACGTTGCTGGTGCAGAACTCAGGCTCGGCCGCCCAGCGCGAGGTGCGATTCGAGGCCTTCAAGCCCGAGAACTGGAAGGTCGAGTTCACGCCCGAGACGATCGAGGATCTGGAGCCCGGCGCCATCAAACAGACGGAGATCAGCATCACGCCTGCCGAAGAGGCGCTCATCGGCGATTACTCGATCAGCATTCAGACCGAAGGCGAGAAGGCCAACCAGGAGACCGAGTTCCGTGTCACCATCAGAGCCGCATCGGCCTGGGGTTGGATCGGCGTGGGCATCATCGCGGTCGTCATCCTCGGGCTCGCCGCCGCCTTCCGCATCCTCGGACGGCGTTGATGCGGCCCCGTCACGAACCGGACCGCATGGGGTGCTGCGATGCTATGGCCATTATCCAAACCGACCAACTGACCCGCCGCTACGGACGCCAGACAGCGGTGGACGGCCTCTCGCTCGAGATTGGCGAGCGGGAGATCTTTGGCTTTCTGGGGCCCAACGGTGCGGGCAAGACCACCACCATTCTGATGTTGTTGGGGCTCACCGAGCCGACCGCCGGACGCGCCCGCGTGCTCGGGTACGATCCGGCGCGCGACCCGCTGCAAATCAAGCGCCAGGTTGGTTACCTGCCCGAGAATGTCGGTTTCTACGACGATCTTACGGGACTCGAGAACCTGCGCTACATGGGCCGGCTTAACCGGTTGCCCGAGGCCCAGGCCCCCGCGCTGATCGAGGAGGCGTTGTCCACCGTCGGACTCGAGGGCGAAGGGAACAAGCTGGTGGGCGCTTATTCGCGGGGCATGCGGCAGCGGTTGGGGATTGCGGAGTTGCTGGTCAAGAACCCGAAGCTTCTGATCCTGGACGAACCGACACTCGGCCTCGATCCCGACGGCACGAACAGGATGCTCGAACTCATCGTCTCCCTGCGCCGCGAGCGCGGCATGACGGTCATGCTCTCCTCGCACCAGCTCGAGCAGGTGCAGCGCATCTGCACGCGCGTCGGCATCATGATCAAGGGGAAACTCGCCGCCCTGGGCAGTCTCGAGGAACTGTCCAAAGGCGGGTCCGGAGACAAGGCCGGGCCGAATCTCGAGGAGATTTACATGCGTTACTTCAAGGAGGCTTGAGCCATGTGGACCATTTGTCGCAAGGAACTGGCTGACCACTTCGGGTCGATCCGATTCCTGATTCTCTTCTGCCTCATCCTGATGGTGGCGCTGGTGTCCACCTACATGGCCGCCACGCACGTCCGGGAAGCTCTCGACGGCGCCAAGCCGTCCCAGGTGTTCCTCCTCCTGTTCACCACGCCCGGCAAGTTCTTCTCACTCGTCCAGTTCATCGCGCTCTTCGGACCGCTCCTCGGGATCATCATGGGTTTCGATGCGATCAACCGGGAGCGACAACACCGGACCCTGGGCAAGCTGGTGTCCCAGCCCATCTACCGCGACGCCATCGTCAACGGCAAGTTTCTCGCCGGCGTCCTGACCATCAGCGTCGCCCTCCTGAGCATGATGCTCCTGTTGACCGGGCTGGGCCTGATGACAGTCGGCGTCGTCCCTGGCATCGAGGAGATCGGGCGTCTGGCCATCTATCTCCTGGTCAGCATCGCCTACGTGTCGTTTTGGCTCGGCTTGGCCATCCTCTTCTCGGTCCTGTTCAGGTCGCTGGCGACCTCCGCGCTCGCGGCCGTGGCGCTTTGGATCTTCTCCGCGTTCTTTGTCGGGTTCCTCGCCGATTTGGCGGCTGACGCCCTCCGGCCCATCCGCAATCCGCGCGATCCCGAGGAGATCGTCGCCAACCGCCGTTTTGCGGACGCCTCGAGCCTCGCCTCCCCCGCCGTTCTCTATTCGCAGGCCACCTCGACAATCCTCGATCCGTACCGACGCACCCGCAGCAACCTGGTCCTGACCGGTCCGATGGAACGGCTCTCGCTCGAACGCTTCGAAAGGCCCCTGCCCCTTGACCAATCCATCCTGGTCGTCTGGCCCTACCTGACCCTCCTGGCCGCCATGACGCTGGTCTGTTTCGGACTCTCCTACGTCGTCTTTATGCGCCAGGAAATACGGTCCGTCTAGCGCGCATTTCTCACCAACTTCTGAAGCACGCGGAGCCGATGTCATCGAAAGGTGCACTCATCCGCGCTAGCCACATCAGATTCGTCCTACCAGTCTCTCGGGATCACCACCAGGCAGACATCCGGATTGCCGCGCTTGTTCGAGGTGAACTCGACGTAGTCCCCCTTGAGATCCCAGCCGGCGTGGGGATGCAGCCCTTTGCTGCCATACACGCGATGGCCGGTGGTGAGGATGCGCCGCTGGGTGGTCCTGGCACTGAACAGAGCGATGGTCCCATGCCAGTTGTCGGCGACGACCCATTTTCCGTCGGGGCTGCCGGAGGCGTGCCACCAGTTCGCCTGGGAAAGCTGGATGCCGGGCACACCGGCCACCCATGCGCCCGGCCCGATGATCCGGACTTCACCCGTCTTGAAGTCGAGCACTTTGACTGTGCCTTCCTCCCGATCCCCTTCGTGGTGGAATCCGCCCACGAACGTCATCTGGTCGTTCACCCACCAGCACTCGTGGGTGGCGAGTTCGCCGGGCGCCTGATAGAAAGCCGGAATGGGCTGACAGGCTTGGACATTCAAGGTCCAGACGCGGGCGCGATACGGGTCGGGTGGATCCAAAGGAGCCCAATCGCCGCCGGTCTCGTAGGTGCGGCTCATCGAGACAACGTCGGGGCGGTGCCGATGGAACTGCAGGTGGTCCGGCTTGAAGCCGAGTTTGGCCGGGGGGCGCATGGCGCCGCCCGCCAGATCGTAGAATCCGATGAAGTGATCCTCACCAAGCAGGTAGGCGAACGCGAGGAGGGTGCCATCGCAGTTCTCGTCCAGGGACGATCGCTGCTGTGCCCCCGCCGGAAAATCGACGATCCGGCGCTCGGCGACCCGCACGGCGGTGCCGGATGTGCGGCCGATCTCCAATCGCCACTCGCAAATGCCACCCGCCTTGACTGCATAGAGACGGTCGCCCTGCACCGATGCCACGCGACTGCCCAGGGTGGGATCGCCCGGCCGGGTCAGCCGCACCAGTTCTCCGGTGTCAAGCAGGCAACCCATGACTTCCGATCGGCCAAACCGATCCGAGTTGAACAACAGCAGCCGGTTGTCCCAGAGGAAGCAACGCTCGTGAAAATAGAAGTTGCTGTCGCTGCCCGGGTGGGTCGTCACGAAGATGACCTTCACGCCGCTCTGCGGATCAACCTCCACGTTCCGTTCCGATGGCAGGATGGCGCAGTCCCAGGCGGCAGCGCAAACAGATGGCGCCAACAGCGTGACAGCCAGGATCACCGACGACTGGATTTTGGAAAGCATGTGTTCCTCCTTTGCCCCGGACCGTCGGTGGCATGGATCATTCTCGGGTGCGTCGGCGTCGAATCGGGGCGCCCAAGGGACCATGCGGACGGGGGGGGCGATGTTCTGGTTGTTTCCAGCAAAGACGCCACGCTATGGAGCGGATGAGGCATGTCAAGCCTGGCGTCGCACCTGACTCACTCGCGCGCTCGAGGCGCCAGGATCGCAGCCTCCAGGAACTCGGCGTCGGCATCCGCCAGAATCGCGTCGAGAATGACGGGCAGGTTCGGCGCCTGTTCCACGTAGGCGCGGATGCTCCTGACCGTCGCCGGATCGGCTTGATGGACAGGCGCGTGGGCGTCCCAGAGTTGGCCGGCGATGTCGAATCGCGGCGCCGCTGCGAGCCAGAATCCCCCCTTTGTGCGCAGGACGGACTCGATGTCATCGGGTTTGGCATTGCCGGCAGCCAGGAGAGCGGTGCTCGGGGCCAAACGCAGGTTGGCGGCCCTAACACGTTCCAGGAGACTGGAGGCTTCGGTCAGGCTCCAGGGAGGTTTGCCAAAAGCCTGGCGCAGGTGGAGCGTGATGCCCTTGGCCGCCGCATCTGCCGCGAGGCGCCGGAGCGTCGCTTCGAACGCTGCCGCCGTCTGTTCCGCGGTGAAGTTGTTCTCCGGGTAGCGGTGCAGGGAGAACAGCAAGTCCCTGGCGTCCAGAATGCACATCTTGCCCAGAACATCCGAGATGGCTGTCATGCTGGCGGTGTAGTCGTCCCCCAGGTTGTCGATCAGCCGCAGGTCCGGATAGAGGTTCAGGCTCGAACTGATGTCCACCACCACCCGCAGTCCCTGCCGCCGAATCCAGCCGGCCTCGGCCTTGAGGGAGGCAGCCTCGCGGGTGCTCAAATACCGCCAATCGACCACGACGCCGTCCCAGTGCTCGAAAAAAGTCGGACGCGCCAGAAGCGCTTCCTTGATCGATCGCGGCTGGCGGAGCGTGAGAAATCGCCCCCGAGCGCGCGGCGGCGGCGGGTTATGGGCGATCTCGTCGACCCCGGTTTCGGCGACGCGGACGGCGAAGATCCGCACGTCACCCCCGGCGATGGTGGTGGCCGCATTGCGGCCAAGCGCATTGGTGTTAACCGCTTCGGGGGTGTAGCCGACGGCCTCGAACTCGGAACAGTCGAGAGGAAGCTCCCGCATCTCGATGATCTCGCCGCAGAGGGACCGAATCGTCAGCGGCAATTCGTTCCAGGTGTTGTTCAGAACGCCCAGGGTGTATTGGCCGGCACCCTGACGACAGGTGATCAAAGCCAACCGGGGATCGGCATCAAACAGACGTTGACTGCGCAACAACGCGTCGAGGCTCTCGCGCGCAAGCGGCGTGAGCGGATATGGCGAGATGAGCGGCTGGTCGACCGCGCTGCGGGGCTTCCCGACGGGCGAGCCGGCCACGCGTTCGTGCACCGGGATCGAGAGGAGCCGGCCACCCTGCCGCACGTAGGCATCGAGCTTCCGCCGGACCTCGGCATCTTGCGTCGTGCCAGCCCAAATGAGCGCGGGGTACCGTTCGAGCAGCCAGAGCGGGGCGTCGCTCAGGAGACAATCGGCGATGTCGCCGTAGGGGGTGGCGGTCAGGAACCCCGTTTCATCGCGACAATAGGAAGCGTCGGCGTAGCCGGGGTAGAGGAGGTTGAGCACGCCGTCGACGAAATAGTCTTGCGGTTCATAGGGCAGATTGCCCCAGACGCGGTAGAGCCTGTCGGTGTAGAGATGACGCGGAAAAGACCAGCCGGAATGGAAGTCGAGGAGGATGGCGACGGGCGTGTGCATGACACCGGGCTGGCCATGCTCTCGAACCCAACGCTGGGCGGACTGCTGGATGCGGCCGATCGGGGAAAGACGCTCGCCGTCGAACCAACCGTTTTCGAAGCCCACGGCCACACTGTTGTAGTGGATGTGCGAGTAGAGCAGGCGTTTGAGCAGGCTCAGACTCGTGCCCTTGGTGGGGCCGTGCTCGTAGCCGTCGCTGCGACCGGACGCCCCGTAGGTCTTGAATCCCCAGCGATTGAAGATCGAGGCATTGCCAAACCACGGAACGCCGTATTGCTTGCCGGCGCCGCGGATGAAGGCGTAGTAGACCTGGCTGTTGGGCAAGGCCTGGGCCGTCTCCGCCCCGATCAGCGTGTAGGTCCCCTCCTTCAGGAAGTAATGGCCGAAATTCAACGACACGAGCGTGGCGTGCCGATGGCCGAGATCGTCGCCCATCCGCTCGAAATGCCGCTGGAACTGGCAGTACTGCTCGAACCGGCTCCCGGATGCCGGCGTCATCTGCGCAGCGTAGCCGCCAATGTAGCGGCCATCCTGTTCCCCGATGTCAGTCCCCAGCCAGCGGTCAGCGAGGATGGATTCGAAGATGGCGAAAGCCGACGGCGGAGGCCTGAACTGCTGCCAATAGCCGCCCGGCCCCGAGCCGGGCACGTAGCCCCAGATGTCGAACAGGTAGAGCCCCCGTGCCTTCAGTTCATTGGCGAACTCGGTGAGGTTCGTGGCAAACAGGATCGGGTAAGACGGCCACACAACATTCCCCAGTTCATGCGTTCGTGTGAACTTCTCGAGTTCCTCTCTGAACCCGACAATCCGATCGTTCTCGACACTGAAGCCGCGCAACGCCGTGAACTGAGTGCGCTGCTCGAAGGTCCCCCAGTCCGGCGGGCGGATCGCCCGCCGCTCGTAGTCCGGATGCTCGGACGGGGCCAGAAGGTGCGAGTAGACGCGGTGCGGGTCGGCGGCGGCTTGCGGATCGGACGGAGGCCAGAAGAGAAGAATGAAGGCGAAGACCCATCCCAGCCGGGAGGTCCAAGAGACCCATCGGCTTCGCACACGGAGTGTGGCAGGGTCAGGGCCATTCGGACCGCCGGCCGACCGGCGCCTCCGGTTGACTGCGGAGAATCGGTCAGCCTGGCGGACGCGGGGATGTCTCAGTGTGTGCATCATGACTTGGTCCGGATATGAGTCTGCATTTGACTGGCCTGCATCCTCACCCGGCACCCCGGGATTTCTCGTCATGTTCGGAGCGCCGTGCGCCGACATGATCCCCAATCACGCGGGACCGGACAAAGGACGCGTCCAACCCGAACGCGCTCAATACTCGCGCGTTTTGTTCTGGCCGGGCGCCGGGACGGGATACCTGCCCTCGGCATCAGCCTGCAGCGGCGCGGGCGAGTCCATGGTGAAGGCGTCCACGGAAGGCGCGAATTCGTGCTCGCAGTTGAGCATATCGTCGTAGGTGACGATCTGGCCGGTGTGGGCCGCCATGCGCCCCATCGAGGTCACAAGGCTGGCGATCGCGCCCCGCTGGGTTTCGTTATAGGGCGTGTCCTGCCGGATGGCCTCGATGAGATCGTCCCATTCCAACTGGTACGGGCTGGGCTCGGGCTGCGGAAAGGCCCAGGTCATGTCGGCGCGGGTGAAGTTCTGGCCCTTGAACAGGCGCACCCGCCCGGGCGAGTGGGACGACGTCGAAATGATGGCGGATCCTTTCGTGCCGTGTCCGTAGCTGGCGAACTCGCTGTGACAGCCGGCCTGGCTGCGCCCGATGTAGAAGAACTTCGTCCCGTCGGCAAACGTGTACTCGACTGAGTAGTTGTCGAAATTCTGGTCGACCGAATTGCCCCGAAAATGCCGTCCGCCGCTTCCATGCGCCTGGATCGGCCAGCCGTTTTTCATCCAGCAGCATTCGTCGATCTGGTGGATGTTGAAGTCGCTGAACAACCCTCCGCTGGCCCAGAGAAAGGCGTGGAAGCGCTGGATCTGGTAGAGCAATTCGCTGCGGTCGGCCGGGCGCGGCCCAGCCGTGCCGGCGGCGCCGCCCATCCGGTAGGCGCGCAGCAGCATGAGGTCGCCGATCTCGCCCTGCAGGATGCGGTCATGGAGTTCCTGACGGCCTTTGCAGTGGCGCACCATGAGCCCGACGCCCACCTTGAGCTTCTTGCGGTCGGCCTCCTCGGCCAAAGCCAGCATTTTGCGTGTGGTGGGACCGTCCACGGTGACCGGTTTCTCCATGAACACGTTCAGCCCCTTGGCGATGGCATAAGTGAAATGAACCCAACGGAACGCAGGCGGCGTGGCGAATATGGCTACATCGCCCGCCTTGAGACAGTCCATCGCCTGGCGATAACCGTCGAATCCGATGAACCTGCGCTCGGCGGGGACATCGACGCGGTCTCCGAACTTCTTCTTCAGGCTTGCGTAACTGCCGTCGAGTTTTCTCGCAAACACATCGGACATCGCGACCAGCTTGATGGGACCGCTCTTGGTCGACAACGCGTTGTCCGCCGCCCCCGTTCCCCGCCCCCCGCAGCCGATGAGGGCGACTTGGATCAGGTCGCTG
>Ga0116154_10000540_pt1 | contig 42526 bp, 46 predicted proteins | sample AD_UKC030_MetaG_FD_89898 | JGI IMG/M metagenome (GOLD analysis project Ga0116154, IMG submission 89898) | Active sludge microbial communities of municipal wastewater-treating anaerobic digesters from USA - AD_UKC030_MetaG | ecosystem: Engineered > Bioreactor > Anaerobic > Digestate | place: USA... | reverse complement strand
AGCGCCTCGTCGATATTCGAGGCCGCCATCCAATAAGGATCTATGTCGCCGTAACGCGGGTTTATGCCGTTAGAGAGGATGACTCCCCTCTTCGACCCGAGCACGGGTATCGCGACCGCCGCGTCGGACGGGCCGTCGTTGCATACGCCCACGAGCGGCTTGACAGCGGAGCCCGCCTGCACTTCGTGGTCGTACTGCCTGATTATCCATTCCTTGCTGCAGATATCCCAGTCCGAGAGCAGGCCCAGGAGCGAAGGCGTGAGGTCCTTCGGGCACGAGAACTTCGGTTCGGCAAATTTCGGCGCATTCCATTTTGCCTTCCTGACTTCCCTCGGGTTCCCGCCGTGCAGGAAATCCATGCCGAGGTCGCAGACCTTTTCGCCGCCGTAGAATAATTCGAGCCTCTTCGTCTTAGTGAATTCGCCTATCACCGTCGCCTCGACGTCTTCCGCCTCGAAGACCTCGAGCAATTTCTTCAATTTACCTTTAGGCACTGAGAGGACCATCCTCTCCTGCGCCTCGGATATCCATATCTCGGTATAGGTAAGCCCGCCGTATTTGATCGGGACCTTTGAGAGGTCGATCCTCGCGCCGGTCTTATCGCCCATCTCGCCGACCGCGCTCGAGAGCCCGCCTGCGCCGCAATCGGTTATCGCGTCATAGAGCCCGAGGTCCCGGGCTTTTAGTATGCAGTCGGCCATTTTCTTTTCTTCGATCGGATTGCCTATCTGCACCGCCTGCGCGGAGACCTGCTCCGATTCCGAGGTCAACTCCCCCGACGAGAACGTCGCGCCGTGTATGCCGTCGCGGCCCGTCCTGCCGCCGACGACGACCGCAAGGTCGCCGCTCTCTACTTTCTTGAATGACTTATCCTTGGGCATTATCCCGACGTTGCCGCAATAGACGAGCGGGTTGCCGATATACCTGTTGTCGAAGAGCACTGCGCCGTTTACCGTAGGTATGCCCATCTTGTTGCCGTAATCCCTGACGCCCGCGACTACGCCTTTCATGATCCTCTTCGGGTGCAGCACGCCTTTCGGAAGGCGTGAGAACGGGTAATCCGGCTCGCCGAAACAGAAGATATCGGTGCTCAGTATAGGCTTCGCGCCGAGTCCGGTGCCGAGCGGGTCGCGTATCACGCCGCCAAGGCCGGTATTCGCCCCGCCGTACGGCTCTATCGCCGACGGGTGGTTATGCGTCTCCACTTTAAAGCAGATATTGTTCTTTTCGTCGAAACGTATGACGCCCGAGTTGTCCTTGAAGACCGATACGCACCACGGCTTGTTGAGTTCCGCGGTCGCCTTCATGACTGTCTCCTTCAGCAGGTTCTTTATGCGGCGTTTCTTCCCGCCCGCCACGTAGTCGACCATGCCGCGGAACGTCTTGTGGGCGCAATGCTCAGACCAGGTCTGCGCGAGCGTCTCGAGTTCAATATCGGTCGGGTTGCGCCCGAGCCGCGTAAAATATTCCTTTATGCGGCGCATCTCGGCCAAGTCGAGGAAGAGCTGGCCTTCCCTGCTTATCCTCTCAAGTTCCCTTCCGGACGCGCCGAGCATCGCTACCGTCACGAGCTTAAATTCATATTTCGGGGGGTTCTTCGAGGTGTACGAATCGTGCCCGGATACGACATGCTGTATGACCTTGTTGAAGAGCAGTTTCTCGCTTATCGTCTTCAGGTCTTTTCCCGCGGCCTTTCCCGAGATGATGTATTTCTTGGCGGTCTTGACCGTCTCGACGCCGTTTATGCCGAGGTCGAGTATGCCTTTCCTGACGCTCTCCTCGACCGGGTCCATAACGCCGGCGTTATACGTGACCTCGATGACGGCGTGTTTCGCGGACCTGTCCCTGCCGTTAAGGGGGCCCTTGCTGAAAGAATAACGCTGGGTCACCGGGTCCGCGAGCAGTTCGGAGGATATCCTCCTGATCTCCTGCTGCCGGACATCCCCCTCGATGACATATGCCTGCACTACCTCGACGGAATCCACTCCCTTGATCCCGAGGTCCTCGATGTCCTTCCTTATCCCGGGGTCTTTCGCCCCGCCCTTTCCGCTTACTTCAACACGCCAGAGCACTTAGATCTCCTTGCCCGTGAGCTTCTTCAACGCCTCGAGGTATTTCTTGCTCGTCTTCTTTATGATATCCTCCGGCAGGTTCGGCGCCGGGGCCACCTTGCGCCAATCCAGGCCTTCGAGGTAATCGCGCACGAACTGCTTGTCGAAACTCATCTGCGGCCCGCCCGGCTTGTATTTCTCCTTCGGCCAGAACCGCGACGAATCCGGCGTGAGCACCTCGTCTATCAGTATCGTCTTGCCCTCTTCCGTTATCCCGAACTCGAACTTCGTGTCGGCTATTATTATGCCTTTTGAATCCGCGTATTCGGCGGCCTTTTTATATATGGATATGGCCTTGCATTTCACGAGCTCGAAAAGCCGGTCGCCGAGTTTCTTCCTCGCACCGATCTCGGTCATGTTGATGTCGTGGCCTATGTCCTCTTTCGTAGACGGCGTAAACAACGGCTCGGGCAACTGGTCCGATTCCTTTAGGCCCCTCGGCAATTTTATGCCGCATATCTCGCCGTTCTCCTTGTATTCCTTCCAACCGGAGCCGGACAGGTATCCCCTGACGACGCATTCTATCGGCAGCGGGCGCGTCCTCCTCGCGAGCATCGAGCGGTCGCGCAGCATGTCCGTGGAATCCCCGAGCTTGTCGCGCAGGGAATCCATGTCAAAGGTCACGATATGGTTTTCCGTGAGGTCCTTCAGGAACGAGAACCAGAACGCGGATATCTGCGTCAGGACCTTGCCCTTGAACGGGATGCCCTCCTGCAGCACGACGTCGAAGCAGGATATCCTGTCCGTCGCGACGATCAGCAGGTTATTGCCAAGCTCGTAGATGTCCCTTACCTTGCCGCGCTTGAAGAATTTCAGCGGCACTCCCTCGGTGGCGAGTATCACCTGTTCTTTTGTCTTCTCTGTCATAGCCCTAACCGTTTGTATATCCTGTCCACGTTCTTTGTGTAATATCCGAGGTCGAAGCATGCCTCTATCTCTTCCTGCGCGAGATACTTCGTCACCTCTATGTCGTCCGCCAATGCGGCGCTGAATCCCACGTTCTCCTTCCAGACGCGCATCGCGCAGCGCTGGACCAGGTCGTACGCCTCGTTCCTCGTGACGCCCTTGCCTATAAGCGCGAGAAGCACCCTTTGGGAGAATACGAGGCCCTTCATCCTGTCGAGGTTCTCTATCATCCTCTCGGGGTATACGGCCATATGCATCGCGACGTCGGTCGCGAGGTTAAGCATGTAGTCGATAAGTATGCACGAATCCGGCAGGATCACGCGCTCGACCGACGAGTGCGAGATATCCCTCTCATGCCACAGCGAGATGTTCTCCATCGACGCGAGCGCGTTCCCGCGGAGGACCCTCGCGAGCCCCGCGATGCGTTCGCAGATGACGGGGTTGCGCTTGTGCGGCATCGCCGACGAGCCCTTCTGCCCCTCGGTGAACGGCTCTTCCGCCTCGAGGACCTCGGTCCTCTGTAGCGCCCTTACCTCGGTGGCGAACTTCTCGAGCGTGCCGCCGATTATCGCTATCGTCGAGAGGAACTGCGCGTGCCTGTCGCGCTGGATGACCTGCGTGGCTACCGGCGCCGGCTCGAGCTTCAGGCGTTTGCATACGTATTCCTCGACCCACGGGTCGACGTTCGCGAACGTTCCGACCGCGCCTGACAGCTTACCGACGCTTACCGCCGCGCGCGCGGCCTTCATGCGCTCAATATTGCGCTGCGTCTCGGCGTAGATCAGGGCGAACTTGAGCCCGAAAGTCATCGGTTCGGCGTGCACTCCGTGGGTCCTTCCGACGCACGGGGTATTCTTGTATTTTTTGGCTTTCCTCTCCAGGGCTATGAGGAACCTCTTTAGGTCGTCTATGATGATGTCGGCCGCGTCGCGCATCTGCAGCGAAAGGCCGGTATCGAGCACGTCGCTCGAGGTCAGGCCCATGTGTATATACTTCGCGTCGGGCCCGACGTTCTCGGATATGCTCTTGATGAAGGCGATGACGTCGTGTTTTGTCTCTTTTTCGATCTCTTTGATGCGGTTTACGTCGAAGCGGGCCCTCTTCTTTATCTCGGAAAGGGCGGATCCTGGCATGAGTTTCTTCTTCGCGAATGCCTCGCAGGCGGTTATCTCCACGTCGAGCATGCGCTGGAAACGGTTCTGGTCTTCCCAGATCTTACCCATCCTGGGCAGGGTATACCTCTCGATCATTTTGCCTCCAATGACGCAACGTCAATTAAGGACAGTCCGAGGGACATATTTTTCTTCTTTTAACGAGGAATACTTGTTTGATGTAGGCTTTTACTACGATTATTTATACCACAATCGGGTTGTGGTGTCAAAATAAATCTGATACAAAATATTGCGTATTTAGCGCTTCGCGCCCCTATCCCTGAGAAGGCCCGCGATATCCTTATGGCCTCCCGCCACCGCATAAGAAAGGGCGGTTTCGTTCGTAGTTGTGACTTCGTTGACCTTTGCGCCTTTGTCCAGGAGCAGCCGCACAATATCGATACTTCCGGATTGTGCCGCCCTCATCAGGGCCGTGATGCCATCGTTGCCGCCGCGGTTGCCGTGCCTGCCATGCAAAGTGCCTTCTGTAAGTTTCGTGTTCGGGTCCGCGCCTTTCGACAGCAGCAGCTGCACCATATCCTTGTCTCCCGCTGAAATCGCAACGGTAAGCGCGGTATCGGTGGCGGTATTCCTCTGGTTCGGGTCGGCTCTTTTATCGAGCAGCGCTTTTGCGGTATCGGTATGCCCGTTCCCCGCGGCATACATCAATGCCGTGTTGCCGTTTATATCCTGCTTCGCGGGATTGGCCCCCGCAGAAAGGAGTTCGGACGCTATGGCGGTATATCCGCCCTTCGCGGCATACATTAACGGAGAGACGTTATTGCTGTCGTCGAGATTAACCGAGGCGTAATGCGCAAGCAGGTACTTTACGACGGTTTCCTGCCCGTTCTTAGCCGCCTCGATAAGCGGCGTAGCCCCGCCCTGCCCGCGGCAGTTGATGTTGACCTTCTCGCCGACGTACCACGCGACCTTTTTAACGTCACCGGACGCCGCGGCGGCTATAAGGGCGCTTTCCCTGTCATCGGCTCGAACCGCACCCGTAAATATTGCACACGCGATAACCGCCAACGCGAGAATTCGCATACGGATCTCCTTGTTATTATGCGCATACCTGAAACGGATCACACGCCGTCCGGAAGCTTCGACCGCATTAATGCCCTTCTGTCGATCCTGCGCCCGTCCACTACGAAGGTGCCGTCTCCGATCGCGTGAATAGTCCGTTTCTCTTTCCGGGAACTGTCAAAATACGCGGCCACGCATTTGAGCACAATGATGTTGTGCTTTTTAATGATATCGACGACCTTGCATTCGATATTTGCCGCGCATTCCCTGATCAGGGGCGGCCTGACATATCTCCCCTTCACGGGGGTCAGCCCGAATTTCTTGAATTTGTCTGTATCGGCGCCCGAGCACGTTCCGACGCCGACAACCTTATCGATCAGGTCGGCGGTTGGTATTGAAATTACGCATTCCCGGGTTTTACGGAGCGCGGCATAGGAGTAGTTCCAGGGCCCTGTGGCTATGGCGAAGCGCGGCGTAAAGTCCACCACCATGGTCCAGGAGATGGTCATTATGTTGCTCTTTTTGCCGTCGTTCGTCGTCACGAGGACGACCGGCCCCGGCTCTATCAGAGTGAATGCCTTGCTCAGCCGCATCCTTTTCATCGCCATGCGCACCTCCATGCATTTTGCCTAAGGTCAAGTATAGCATCCTAACCCTGCTTTTCAACACAAAAACAAAGTGGGCGTTAACGTAATGTTAACGCCCATTTGTGTATTGGTAGCGGGGAGAGGATTTGAACCTCTGGCCTCAAGGTTATGAGCCTTGCGAGCTACCAGGCTGCTCCACCCCGCGGTAGTTTGCTGAAGGGAGCTTGATTATAACAGACCATGCGCGCAATAGCAAGGCCTAATATAGCCGGTTTACTTGGGCTGTTTCTCTTCGATGTGCTTTTTGAGGTCGGACTGGCGTTCGCCGCTCTCTTTCAGGAAACCCTTGAGCTTATCCTCGAAGGATGAGGTCCTAAAGGACTTCCCGTCCGGCGACGATGACATGTTCTCGCGGAAGCTGGTATCGCGGTTACCGGGCCTGCGGCTGCCGCCATGGTCTGCCCTGTACGGCCTCGATCCGCCCTGCTGGCGCCCGTTCGAATCGTCTTTCCTTGGGGCTCCACTCTTGAGCGTAAGGTCTATCTTGCCGTCCGGCGAGACCTTCATTATCTTCGCCTTGACCTTATCGCCTATCTTCAGGTGGTCGTCGACCTTCTTGACATACGAGTCGGACACCTGTGAGATGTGGATGAGGCCTTTCTTTCCGCTTCCGAACTTTACGAACGCGCCGAAATCCGTTATTTTTATGACTTCGGCTTCCACTACATCCTCGACCTTCACAGCATCTGTTTTTATTGCGCTATCTTCCATTCTTCTTTTCTACCCTTACGATTGTTTCACCTTTGTTAACGACTTGTAGCTTTTCCCTTGCTACTTTTTCAATGTAAGTCGGGTCTTTTTGGAGCCGCTCCTGCTCCTCGCGCAGGCCGACCTCGCCTGCCCTTAACTTCTCAATGCCGCTATCCAGCCGCGCCTGCCTTGCCTTCAGCTGGGTGAACTTTGTTATGCCCGGCAGGAACAGTACTGCCAGCACTGCCGAGGCGATTATTATCTTCCAGCCTATCCTCTTCTTCTCCAAGTGCGTCCCCCGTAGACCGCATTGCCGCCCAGCTCTTCCTCGATGCGCAGGAGCTGGTTGTACTTGGCGATCCTTTCGCTTCTGCAAAGCGACCCGGTCTTTATCTGTCCCGCGTTAGTCGCGACCGCGAGGTCGGCTATCGTCGTGTCCTCCGTCTCTCCCGAACGGTGGGAGATGACGGCAGTATAACCGTTTTTCAGGGCAAGCGCTATGGTATCCAGGGTCTCGGTCAGCGAGCCGATCTGGTTGACCTTGATAAGGATCGAGTTCGCGCAGCCCTGGTCTATGCCTTTCCTGAGGAACTTTACGTTGGTGACGAAAAGGTCATCGCCGACGAGCTGCGTCTTCGCTCCGAGCACATCGGTCATCCTCTTCCACCCCGCCCAGTCGTTCTCCGCGAGGCCGTCCTCTATCGAGACGATCGGGTATTTCTTTATCCATCCGGCGTACATGTCTATCATTTCGTCCGACGATTTCGCCGCTTCGGCCTTGAACACGTATTTGCCGTCCCTGAAGAACGATGACGACGCCGGGTCGAGCGCTATCGAGATGTCCTTGCCGGGCTTGTATCCGGCCGCGGTTATCGCCTGGACAATCAGCTCGAGCGCTTCTTCGTTCGACTTGAGGTTCGGCGCGAAACCGCCCTCGTCGCCGACGGCCGTGCTGTCGCCGCGCTTCTTTAATACCGATTTCAGGTTATGGAATGTCTCCGAACCCATGCGCAGCGCCTCATGGAAATTCGCCGCCCCGACCGGCGCTATCATGAACTCCTGCAGGTCCAGGCTGTTGTCGGCATGTAATCCGCCGTTGATTATATTCATCAGGGGGACCGGGAGCGTCACGGCTTTCGATCCGCCGAGGTATTTATAGAGGGGTACGCCTTTGGAATTCGCGGCGGCCCTGGCGACCGCCAGAGAGACGCCGAGTATAGCGTTGGCGCCGAGCTTCGCCTTTGTGGGCGTGCCGTCGAGCTCTATCATGGCGTTATCGAGCTCTTTCTGTTTGAATGCGTCCATGCCCTTGACTTTCGGCGCGATGAAGTCGTCGACGTTCGCTACCGCTTTCAGGACGCCTTTGCCCATATAACGGGCTTTGTCGCCGTCGCGTAGTTCGAGCGCTTCGTGCTCGCCGGTCGACGCGCCCGACGGGACGGCAGCGCGGCCGAACGTTCCGTCGCTGAGTACGGCATCCACTTCGACGGTCGGGTTGCCGCGCGAATCGAGTATCTCGCGGCCTTTAATCTTCTTGATAGTTACCTTATTCATTGTCAGTCCTCTTCCGGCGGAGTCGCCTTCGCTACAGGTGATTCTACCGCCTTTATCAGTTTATGGCAATAGGCCGCGAGTTTCTTGTTGTTCGCGGCGGTGCTTCCCTCAAAATGGAAACGTATGAGCGGCTCGGTGCCCGACGGCCTCACGAGCAGCCAGTTGGAGCCCTCGAGTGTATATTTATACCCGTCCACGGCGGCCATCTTTACCACTTTCATTCCCGCGACGTCCTTCAGCCGGTGTTTCGCGAGCATATTCAGCAGCCGTGCCTTATGCGCGTCGTCGAGCTTTATGTTTATCTTCCCGGGATAAGACCTGCCGAACTCCTTATATATACTGTCCATTATTTCGCTGAGCTTCTTGCCTCCGGAGGCTACCATCTCGGCCACGAGCAGGCACGCGAGGATGCCGTCTTTCTCCGGGACATGGTTTGCTATAGAAAGCCCGCCGGACTCTTCCCCGCCGATTATGCACTTGCCGGTCTGCAGGACCTCGCCGATATACTTGAACCCTATCGGCGTCTCGACGACCTCAATGCCGTATTTGGCGGCTATGCGGTCGATGAGCGTCGTGGTCGAATGGGTGCGCGCGACCTTCGGCAGGCGCGGTCGCGTCTCTATAAGGTGTTTGAAGAGCAGCGCGATGACCTCGTCCGGGGTATAGAACCTGCCCGATTCGTCGACTATTCCGAACCTGTCGGCGTCGCCGTCCACGCCGAGGCCGAGGCGCGCCTTGCGCTTCTTCACTTCAGACAGCATCTTCCCTATATTATCTTTGGCCGGCTCCGGCGGGTGCCCGCCGAAGAGGACGTCGAGGTTGTCGTTGAGCACCTCAACGTCACAGCCGCATTCCTTCAGTATGCGGTCCAGGTAGCCGCGCCCGGTGCCGTGCATCACGTCGACGACCACCTTTGGCTTCGCCTTCCTTATCGTCTCGAGGTCGACTAAGTTCCTTATCCTCGCGAAATACTCCGGCCTCGGGTCAAAGACCTCAATAGGGTACTTCAGGTCGGATACCGCAGGCTCGGGGATATCTTTCTTGATCGCCGCGGCGCGCTTCTCTATCTCGGCGGTGACTTCCGGGGACGCGGGGCCGCCATGGTAAGGCGAAAATTTAAGCCCGTTATATTCGGGCGGGTTATGGCTTGCTGTTATATTTATCGCGCCGTCGGCCTTCTTATTGATGACCTGGTATGATATGACGGGCGTAGGGGTATCGCGGTCGGTCAGGAGGACCTTTACTCCGTTGGCGGCGAGTATCTTCGCAGCCGCCGTGGCAAATTCCCTGGAATTGAAGCGGGTATCGTGGCCGATAACTACGAGAGGCGGGGTCTTCTTCGAAGAATGGTGCGCCTTGACGTAACCTGCTATGCCCAGAGATGCTTTTCTTACGTTCGCGAATGTGAATTTGTCGGCTATTACAGCTCGCCAGCCGCTGGTTCCGAACTTTATTACCATCTACTTTACGATTACCTTCCTGCCCCTTACCGTAAGCTTCCCCCTCGCGAAAAGCCCTATCGCTTCGGGATACAGCTTATGTTCCAGTTTATGGACGCGCGCCAGGAGTGTTTTTTCCGTATCATTATCTTTTACGGGGCACGCTTCCTGTAGGATGATGGGACCGCCGTCGACCTCCTCGGTCACGAAGTGAACCGTCGGGCCCGTTACTTTGACTCCGTATTGTATCGCATCTTTTATCGCTTGTCCACCTTTAAATGCGGGCAGGAGCGCCGGGTGGATGTTTATGATCCTGTTCCTGTATCTCCTTACAAAGCCGTCGCTTAATATCCTCATATAACCGGCCAGCGCGATAAGGCCTATCTTCCTTGCGGAAAGTTCGCGGATCATCGCGGATTCCATCTCTTTCTTCGATGGGAAATCCTTCGGGTCGAATACCGCCACCGGTATGCTCGCCCTTCGGGCTCGCGAAATCGCAAAGGCTTTCGGGTTATCGCAGACGACGAGCGCGAGCCGCGCTTTTAGGCGCTTTTGCCTGACAGCATCGATGATCGCCTGCAGGTTCGTCCCCTGCCCCGAGCAGAATACCGCGAAATTCATTTCAACAGCGCGTCGAGCCTTCTTGATATCTCCTCCTTCGAGACCACTCCCACGGCGCGGCCGGTTTCCTTGCCGTCCTTGAAGAATATCAGCGTCGGGATGTTCATGACGTTGAAGCGCGAGGCGGTCTCGCCGGCTTCATCGACCTCGACCTTCGCGAATATCGCCTTGCCGGCGTAATCCTGCGCGACGGCCTCAACTGCCGGCGCCAGCATCTTGCACGGCATGCACCATTCGGCCCAGAAATCCACGAGAGCGACGCCTTTCGCCTCGATCACCTGCTCGTCAAAATCCGCGTCCTTCAAATGTAAAATGTTGTCAGACATTATCAACTCCGTTGTTAGCCCTTAATCGACATGATATCCCGATATGCGCCATTTGCCGTCCTTGTCGAGCATCGGAACCACTATCTCCTGCGCGTTTGCCTTCTTCTTGAAATCCGTCTCGTATACGAGTATCACGTATTCGCCGTCCGGAGCGCCCTCCATCCTGCTTTCGCGGCTTATGGATACTAGTTTCCTGTATTCGGCCTTGCCGAGCATGTCCCTGAGAGACCCGCAGCTCTGCACCCAGTCGCTCTTGTTGATATTCGCCTTGAAGAACGAAGCGGCCTTGTCATAGCTTTGCGCGTAATCTTTGTTGTCGATGAGCTCCAGCCAGTTGTTAGCCGCGGACTTTGCTTTCTTCTCGGGGCTTGCGGCGAAGCAGAGTCCCGTGCCCAGCGCGACTATCATTACCGCCAATGCGATCCTCTTCATCATGACCTCCTTATTTTAGGCTTTCGATATATTTTTGCGCGGCGAACGCGGCCGTCGCGCCGTCCCCGCAGGCCGTCACGAACTGGCGCAGCAGCTTTTTGCGGCAATCGCCCGCGGCGAAGAATCCCGCCCGCGACGCGGCCATATCGTCATCCGTTATAATATACCCCTTATCATCCGTCGCGACAAGCCCTTTCGCAATACCCGTATGCGGCGTAAAACCGACGGCAAGGAAGACCCCCGCGGCGGGCGTTATCTGCTGCTCGGACGTCTTGACGTTCTTCGTCATGACGCCTTCGACCTTCTCCGTCCCCAATATCTCGGTGACGACGCTATCCCAGACGATATTTATCTTCTTCTCCGCGAACGCCCGCTCCTGCAGTATCTTCGTCGCGCGCAATTCGCCCCTGCGGTGTATCACGTTGATCTTCGAGCAGAAATGCGCGAGGTGCAGGGCCTCCTCTATGGCGGTATCCCCGCCGCCGACCACGGCCACTTCCTTGTTCCTGAAGAGCGGGCCGTCGCATGTCGCGCAATAGGAGACGCCGCGCCCTGCCAGCTTCTCCTCGCCCGGGACGCCGAGTTTCGAATAGCTCGCGCCCATCGCGAATATTACCGCCGACGCGTTGTAAGCGCCCGTATCGGAAGTTACGGCCTTAACGGCGCCCTTGTCCTCTATCTTCGCGGCCTCTCCCGTCTTTATCTCAAGCCCGAAACGCTGGGCCTGCTTGACCATCTCTTCTGTTACGCCGAGCCCCGTAACCCCTTCGGAGAAACCGGGATAATTTTCAAGCAACGGCGTCGTCAATATCTGTCCGCCCGGCATCATCTTCTCGAGCAGCAGGGTCTTTAATCTCGCGCGCGACGCGTAGATCCCGGCAGTGAGCCCCGCGGGCCCGCCGCCGATTATGATAACGTCGAGATCAGGCATTTATATGTTTCTCCTTGAAAAAATAAAGGTCCGCGAACCCCAGTATCCCCGCAACTACGTAAAAACCGCTGACCGCGTATAATATATAGCTCCTGTCAAGCGTCTCCGCGAGCTTGGACGAGCAGAGCATAAATATGAGGAACGCGACGTTCATCGCGATACCGAGCGAGCTGAATATCCTTCCGCGCATGTCCTCGACGACCATCTCGTGTATCATGGTGTTCGTCGAGATCCCTACCGGCGCGAGGAATATCCCGAGGATCATCGCCATCACCGACGCGGCTAAAAACGACTGCGTCCATTTCAGCATCATGGTGAACGCCAGCATCGAGAGGCCGGCCGCAATGAAACACCCGAATATCGTCTTGTGTTTCGAAAGGGTATGCCCTGTCTTGCCGTAAATGAGCGAGCCGAGGAAGAATCCCGCGCCGAGGAACATGCCGAGCAGGCCGAGGTCCTTCGTTATCGAGCCCATCGAGTCCTGTATGAATACGATGATGACCGAGTATGCCGCGCCCGCGCCCGCCATCATGACGAAGAGCACCCTGAAGGCGAACCTCGCCTCGCGGTTGTGTTTCAGGTACTTCAACCCGTCGGTTATCTCCCTGACGATGGATGTCTTTATTATCTTTTCTATATTGGCCGCGCTTACAGGGCCTGCTGTTTTTTTCGCGCGCCTGTGGTGGCCCGTTATGAACACTATCGCCGCCGCGGAACAGAAATATATCAGCGCGTTCAGCAGGAGGCCGTTCCTGACCTTGACCATCTCTACGAGCACGCCGCCGATGACGAACCAGAAGATAGCCCCGATCATCCCCGTTATTGTGAAGAGCGAGTTCGCGACGAGCAGCTTCTCCTTCGAAACGAGGTCGGGAATTATCGCAAGCCGCGCCGGGAGGAAGAAACAGCTGACCGCGAATATTATAAAGACCGCGGCATATATCGGGATGGACGGCGCGGAACTCACTTCCACGAACAACAGCGGGACCGCCAGGACGACAAGCCCGCGCAGAATATCGCAGACGATCATCGTGGTCTTCTTGTCCCACCTGTCGATGAACGCGCCCGCGAGCGGGCTCACGAAAAATGACGGGATAATAGTGAACGAGAAGAACTTCGCGAGCTCAAAAGGCGAGCCGGGGGTCCTCGCGTAGACGATAGCGATGAGGACCATCTGGTTGAGCCTGTCGCCGAACTGCGAGATTATCTGCCCGAGCCAGAGTAGGAAGAAATTACGTTCTTTTAGGACTTCCCTGAATCTCGCCAAATTAGACTCTGAAGTTTATGGAGCTGGCGAGAGGGATTGAACCTCCGACCCGCGATTTACGAAACCGCTGCTCTACCAACTGAGCTACGCCAGCTTGGCTTATTTTACCTCGACGACGCAGTTCGTGCTTCCATACTCGTTCGGAACGCAAACGTCGCAGCTCGGGTCATTCTGCCATGAACCGTCGACGTAGAATTTATACTCGTAACGGCCCGGCTTAAGGCTAAGGGCGGCTGTCCAGTCGTCCTTCCAGTCCTTCTTCATCGGGGCCGAGCTGACGTCCCAATTGTTGAAATCTCCGGCGACACTGACACTGTTGGCATAAGGGGCAATTAACTTGAACGTGACCTTTTTGGACCCGCTCTTCTTTACAGCAAGCTTTGCCATCACCGCTCCCTCCTTTTAATTTATATGTGATTAAAATGGTGCCGAGGATCGGAATCGAACCGATCACGCCGGGATTTTCAGTCCCGCGCTCTACCAACTGAGCTACCTCGGCATAAGTTTACGGATTTTCGAAAGGTTCGGCTATTATATAATTTTAGGGCCGGCAAGTCAACCCTATTTTCCCAGTATTCCCTGCAGTTTCTCGCCTATTTTCTTCGCGGCCTCGCCGGCTTCGCCTCCGAGCAGCTCGCCTATCGTCTCCCCTGCCTTCTCCGGCGTCCTGAAAAGCCGGATCACGCCGTCAGTGAAGGCCTTCAGCATCGAATTCCGGAGCGCGCGCGTCATCTCGGCGCCCCATTTGAAGTCCGGCTTGCCGAGGTCGCCGTTTATCTCAAAGCTGAACTTGACCGCGTTGTCCTCGTCCTTCAGGAACTCTATGACATCGCTCGTCTTTATCTCGAAGAGCACGGTCTCTGTCGGGTCGCCGACGGGCTCGAGCTCCACATTCTCTATCTTGACCTCGCTCTTGACGTTCAAAAGGCCTTTTTTGCAAAGCGCTGCGGTATCCAGGTAGAGGTCGCCCCTGTTGACCTTGACAGAAAGGTTGCTGCCGTAATAGGGTGAGAACTTCTGCATCGGGACCTTGCTCAACTTCACGGTACCGTCAAAGCTGAGCGGCTTCTGCAGGAACGCGCCCTTGCCGTCCACCGAGAACGTCCCCTGCCCCTCTATGGCCCCTTTGACGTTAACGTTGGTTATCACCGTCCTGTCGGAGAGGGATATAGAGTTGACGACCTTCCCGTTTATGTTAGAGACCTGCGTTATTGTCGCCGGCTTCGAGACCTTCTGGTCTATGAACTTGAAGTTACCGTTCTTGACCTCGAGTTTCTTGAACAGGAGCTCGCCTGTCCCCCTGCCCGGCACTTTCTTCGTGTCCCGCTTTATCTCGGGGATCCTGAACTTGCCGGATTCGTCGAGGTAAAGTATTACCTCCGGGTCCGTAAGGGAGACCACCCTCAATATCTGCCTGTTGAACAATATCGGAAGGAAATAGAAATCCACGCTTATCTGCCTCGCCTTCAGCAGGTAGTCGTTCTTCTTCTCGGGGTTCATTACCGCCACATCGGAAAGGACGATCTTCCTCTTCAGCATGCTGAGCTCGCAGTCCCCGACGGAGACCTCGATGCCGAGCGAGTCCCTGATCGCCTTTGTCAGCAGGTCCTTCAGGCGCGGCGCGATCAGAAGCTGCGCGAGGAAGGCCAGTATGACCAGTATGCCTATTACTATAAAAAATCTTTTCCAGAACATGCCTCTCCTTTATTCAGAGAAAGCCAGATATCCGAGCGCGAAAAGGTTCAGCGGGGGTATGAACATAAGTATCGCGAGCACAATTGATAACCCCGTAGATTTTCCCCTTGCCACCGATATCCTGTAACATACGAAGACCAAAAGGAATACAAAATAGATTGAGATAAGCATCATTATGAGCGTCAGGACCAGCCTGATGAGAGGCGTTACCGTCCCGAGTAACGGCAGCGCGGTCAGCGCGATGAACGCGAATACCGGGAACAGGAAGGTCCTGTATTTCATCTTAGCTATGTTCAACAGGAGGAAGACTTTCATTACCGGAAGCCATGCCAGCCATACATTATCTGCCTTGGTCTTCTGAGCAATGAACTGAAAGCAGAGGGAAAAATAAACATAAAATGCGAGCAGGACCGGCACTAATACGACCAAAGGAAGCAGTGAGACGATCGTCCTAACCCTTCCCGCCATTATGTCGGGAGCGGACGCCGTGGTATCGTATTCGACCGGTTCGTCGGACGGCGATATTTCGACGAACATATCTTTTATCACGCCGAGCGCCTCGCCGGATTTTACGGGTTTCCTGAATTCCAGCACGGTCTCCGCGCCGCCCTGGCCGGAGAGGACCACCTTATCCTTATTAGCCGACTTGACCGTAAAGCCGCCGAACGACTCGCCCTCGGTCACGTAATACGTCTCACCTTTGTAATTTATCTGGACCATGAGATCGTCGCCTTTAGCTTCGACGAACCCGTTATACACAAAATCCTGTTTTACCGTTTTCGGCGGGACCGGCTTGCCGTCCTTGTCCGTCTTGGGCCCGTCTTCAAGGACTATGAAACCGCCTCCCTTGCCCTCGCCCGCCTTGTCCTCGACCTGGGGCATCGTAAGCAGCACCTTGTTCATCTCGCTATGCAGGCGATCGGGAGGCAGGTAGCCGGGTATCCTTGCCAGGACCTTCCCGCTGCCGTCGAGAAAGAGTATCGTAGGGTACCCCGTGACCTGGTACTTTGACGCGAGCGCGGGCTCCCTTTCGGCGTCTATCTTCACGCAGACGAATTTTTCCGCCAGCTTGGAGACCTTGGAATTAGAATACGTCTCGCTGTCGAGCTTCTTGCACCAGCCGCACCAGTCGGTATAGAAATCCACCATGACCGGCTTGCCGCCGTCCTTTGCCGTCTTGAGCGCGTCCTGCAGGTTCGGGCGCCAGTTGATGGCGAAGGCGGCCGACTGCGCGGACAACAGTAACGCTACCGATAAGACCGTGACTTTTCTTCGCAGGGACTTCTTCTCCGAATGCATTTTTTTGTCGGCTAGCATCTTCTCTTTTGCCCTCTTTGAGCGTTTACGTTTCTGCCTGCGTATCTTCTCTATCTTCTGCCGTATCTCCGACCGGCGGCCGAGGATCTTCTCCTCAACCTTCATCGCGAGTATGTGCCGCGCTATCATGCGGTTCGCGGCCTGCGAACGTTCCCGCGAGCACTTCACCTCTATGCCCGTCGGGATATGCTTAAGGTGCACGCAGGTCGAGACCTTGTTCACGTTCTGCCCGCCGTGGCCGCCGGACCTCATGAAGGTCTCTATTATATCACTTTCTTTGAGCTTATACATCTGTCTGGCTGAGTGTCTCCAGGAAATCCTTCCTTTTGAACGAACCGGGGACGAGGCAAGCGGCTTTCGCCGCGGCATTTGCCGCGCCGGCCGCGGTTGCCGCCCGGACCGACTCCTTAAAACCCTTTCCCTTCAACCTGTAGGCAATGAATCCCGCGAGGAACGCATCGCCGCAACCGACGTCATTGACCGCCTTCACCTTCGGCGGGCGCGCGATAACCTTATCCCTGCCGTCCGTAGCCGCGGCGCCTGCCCGGCCCATCGTCAGCAGGACCGTCCGGGCCCCTTTCGCGCGTAAACATCCCAGGGGATCTCTCCCGCAGATGTACCGCGCTTCCCTGATATTGGGTTTCACGATATCCGGTTTTGCCTTAAGGCCTTCTTTAAGAGCGGCGTCCCTCGTATCGAGGACGGTCATCACGCCGTTCTTCTTCGCTATCCTGATAAGTTCCGCGTAAGCCGAGTCCTTTAGCCCGTTCGCGTTGGCGCCGGAGAATACCACATAACGCCTTCCGCGCAGGAGTTTCGCGAATATCCTTTTGAATTCCCTGAATTCTTCCGCCGAGACGGCGGGGCCCTTTTCGATACGGCGCGTTATCTTACCGCCCCTGCCGATCACGGTGAGGTTCTTCCTCGACTCTCCGCGGATCCCGACCAGGCGTTCGTTTATGCGCTCTCTCCGCAGGGCCGACCTTATGAAATCCCCTGCCTTGCCTCCTGCGAGTCCCGTCGCTATACTGTCCACCCCGAGCGCTTTTAACGCGCGCGAGACGTTTATCCCCTTGCCTCCGGCGCTTAACTTTACGCGCGCGCCGACGACGGTCCTGTCGACGGCGGGATTCAGCGTGACGGTCAGTACGGGGGCGGGCATGTTATTTAACGGCGATCACGTCGACCAGGAATGTCCTTACGGGCGCGACGCCTTTCTCCCACACGCGCATATACCCGAGTTTTAGCGTCGCCTTACCCGCGCCGACCACCTTGAACCTCAGCGCGACTTTTCCCGGGGAGCCGATCACGTTGGAATTGGTCGTGAATTTTACGTCACCGGTTTTCTGTATGACCGAGTTGTCTATGGAGATGACCTCCCAGGAATAACCTGTAGACGGGTTGCCGGGCAGTTCGACCAAAACCGTATTGCCGACCTTCATCTCTATCGTCCGGCCGGTGTCGAACTCGATAAGTTTCTTTGACTCCCTCGAACGCGCCTCGGCGCAGCCGGCCATTAAAAAACACGCGAGCGCGAACAAAACCAGCTCCTTATTTATACATCTCGACGGTGCCGTACGGGAAGGTCCGCGTGCCGTATTCCTCGTATTCATCGATATTTTTTTCGCCTCCGAAATATTTTTTCCTTATGAGGTCGCCCGAACGGTTGAACTCTTTCGTCTCCTTTACGCGGCCGTCGTCGCCGTATATCTTCTCTTTTACGAGATTCGCGCCGTCATATACCCATTTCCTCGCGGCCCAGTTATCCACCGGGTTCATGGCGAGTTTCCCGTCGGGGCCGTAGAATGCCTCGTATACCTTCCTGCCGTGGCGGTCCGTCACTTCGACTTTCTGCACGGTCCCGTCGGGGCGCAGCGTCTTTTTCGCGGTAAGCCCTTCCTCGAGCTCACCGAAGGCGTCGTAAGCGGGAAAAAAGACGGATGCGGCCACAATAAATGCCGCGGCGAAGGCCTTTACCACTTGGCCGCTACCTTTACCACGACCTTATGCAGGTCTTTCGCGACGGTTATCGGGGCATGGGCGTCTTCCGGGAAGAATATGATGAACGTCCCCGGGGCGTGCGGTATCCATATCTTCGGGACGTCCGAGTAAAGCTGGAAATCTTTCTTCCCGTCATATGCGCCGTCTTTCACGGCGCATTCCTGGACGGGATTCCATCCTATCTCGTCGAAACCCGAGATCGCGTAGTGTATGTCTATATATTTGTTGTGGGCCTCGAGCTTCGAGGCCTTTCGGCCCTTCCCCTGGCCCTCGAACACCGTCGCGTAAATGCGCTTTCCGTCTATCTCGTATCTCGCGTCGGGAAGGTCGGCGATATCGTGCCTGGACAGGAACTCGAAAGCGTTCTTGAAACCGGCATGCAGTTTGTAATACTTTTCCGCGTTGACCAGTTTGTCGAGTATCATGGGTGCCTCATTTATTTATCAGCTGCGCCTCGTCGATAAGGCCCTGGCTGTCAAAGAAGATATATATCTTCTCGCCTTCGAAGTAATTCGACGAGCCGGGCTTGTAGACCCACTTGTCCCTTTTCGTCAGCGAATCCTTAAACGCGACCTGCGGCGGCCCGTATTTCTTCATGACCGCGTCCTTGGCCAGGCCCTTCTCCATCTCGCCGCCTTCAAAACCGGCTTTGACCTTTTCATATTGCGCGGTCTCTTTCGCGAGCGTCCTCTCCGCGTCGCTCATGCTGTTGCCGACCTGTATCAGCGTGCCTATACCGCCGGCATGGCAAAACGGCGCGGATGATAACACGGCCATCGCGAGAAACAGCGGCAGCTTCCTCATTTCCTTCCCACTTTTACGGTTATATGGTATTCGTCGGTCCACGGCCAGAGCATCGCAAAGTACGAGTACTCCTTGTCCTTGAGGAAATACAGGACCTGGTCGTCTCTTATGCCGCCGAAATCCTCTATCGCCTGTTGTATGTCGGCCCCAAGCTTCTTCTTGGAAGGGCAGGCCGGCTCGCCGAAGACCTTGCCGAGCTTCTCCTTCAGCAGCGGGACCTTGTCCCTGAGCACAACGGCCTCGAAATAGTAGTAGCTGTCCACCCTTACTGTGTCGAAATCGACAGCCCTGACCTCTTCCATGAGTTCTTTGAATGTCATGTCAGGATTTTACCATAAAAACTTTTTTCACTCCAGATAATAGCCGGTGCCGATCACCCATCCGAACGGCTTGAACAGCAAACTGAAAGATCTCTTCTTCTCCGGATCTTTCCCGCCCGGCTTATGGAACCAGTATACCGTGTATCCGCCGCCCGGCTTCTTCCCGCTTGCTATAAGCCCGCGGATATAATAGACGCCGTTTATGTTCGCGTCATAGCGGTTCTTACCCTCGATGCCGGTATCTATCGCGTGCACGATGTTCAGGCCGTCAACCGTATCGGCCCAGAAATACTCCTTGCCGTTGTCGCCGTAGCGCAGTTGCCTGAGCAGGTCCGCGCCGAGCTTCTTCGCCTGCTCGAGGGTGAACTCGCCCTTCTTGTGCTTGTCATATATACCCTGCAGCATGCTTGCCGCCGCTTGCGTCGCGCTCTTTATCGAGGCGTCCTGTTTCGCGTTGCCCGACGGGAGCTCCTCTTTCTTGGTGACCACAAGGCGCCATTGCGCGCCGTAAAGGCCGACCGTAGTCCAGACCGCGTCCTTCCTTATCACTTCCTTCGTCCCTATGTCGTAGAAATCATACGAGCCCGAACCGGTCTGGTCCGCGGAGATCTTTTTCGCGAAGTCCACCACGGTCGGGAACGGTTTATACATAGGGTCCTGGAGTACATTCTTGCCTATCTGTTTCGGGTCGTCGTCGTAGATGTCCCTTCCGTCCTTCTGCATCACCCATACGTGGACCGGAAGCCCTTTTACTTCGGGCTCGATCAACGACCTGAAGAAATATTCCGGCCTGAACATCAGGCTGACCGATCCGATCATATCGCCTCTTTCGGAGAATACCGGATGCTCTATCGCCGCGGCATAGAAACCCTCTACCGACATGAAGACATCCCCGAGGACCGGGCGGCGCGTCCTGTGCAGCAGGCCTACCTGGGCCTGGCCGATTATGTTCGCGCCCTCGTATTTCCTGTACTCCTCGGGCTCTATGATGACCATGTTGCCTTTCATGTCCACCGTCGAGCAGTCGACGCAGTAGCGGCTGGATTTCGCGAGCTTGCGTATTATCTTCCTTGCCTCGGCCCCTTCTATGCCGGTCTTGGATAATTCTTTAGCCGCCGCCGCGACTTCGGCGTCCATCTTGGCGAACGAAGAGTTTATCTTGCCCTGCAGGGTCAGGATCACCGACAGCGGATCGTCCTTTCCGGCGCCATACGCGCCTGCGGAAAGAAAACCGCATAATACCGCTGCGGCCAACAATACTGCCGAGGCCTTGATCCGATTCATCGCGTCCCTCCTTTTATTTTGCGCCGGCCTTCTTGAGTATCCCCGCCACATCCGAAAAACCCTTCTCTTCCGCTATCTTCAGCGCGGTCTTGCCGTCGCGGGATTTCTTGTTCACATCAGCGCCCTTCGCTATGAGCATCTTGACTATATCGGTATTGCCGCCTTCCGCGGCGAACATTATCGGCGTCTTGTTCTCGCTGGAATAGACGGATTTGATGTTGCTCTGCTGGGTATTCGGGTTTGCGCCTTTGGATAAAAGCAGTTTTACGATATCGACGAACCCTTTTTGCGCGGCTATCATGAGGGGCGTCGTCCCACCGGGATCGGCAAAATTAGGGTTCGCGCCTTTTTTTATCAGCATTTCGGCGATATATTGGTGGCTGTTCTCCAGCGCGAGCATCAGCGGCGTCTTGCCGTCGCAGTTTTTCGCGTTCACGAAGGCGCCCCGCCTTATGAACTTCTCGGCTTTTTTTATGTCACCGGACATCGCGGCGTTACAGAGTTCGCTGTCCTTATTTTGCACGGCGGTTAAGGCCGGGGCGAACATCGCCGACGCGGCCAACGCCACGAACACAATTACCATAGTTACATTAAATTTTTTCATTTTACCCGCCTTCCCTGTCATTGGACGTCTACCGTGGCCGCCTTGAGCCCCGCCGCCGCTTTCGGTATCGCAACGGCCGCGACTGCAATTATAACTCTTAAAACCGTATTCACGGAAATTATTTTCACTCTGCCTCCTAATATGTCCCTGAGTTTTTCATATGGTCGTCCGAAAGCCCGAAGTAATGCGCTATCTCGTGTATGACGGTTCGCCTGACGGCCTCCTTTATCTCGCCGTCGGTGCGGCATATATTCTTTATGTTGTTCCTGAATATGGTTATCTTGTCCGGCATGACGTTGCCGTAATAATGCGTCCTCTCCGACAACGGTACGCCCTGGTAAAGCCCGAGCAGGCGTCCGGGTTTCCCGTCTTCTATCACGATATCTATGTTCTCGAGCTTCTTCTTGAACTCGTCCGGGAGCCCCTCGACGGCCTCGACTACCAAATCCTCGAAAGCTTTTTCGTCCATCTATTTTTTCCGGCGGACAGGGTGCAGTTTCTTCCACCTGTCCGCGTAAAGGAAGAAGACGCCCGGCCCGAACGAGAGCAGCATAACCGATATCCCGAGCGCGATGCCGATGAAGGTCGAGAACCCCGCGCAGCAGTAATCCCTGCTCCTCGCGAGGATATGCGTCGGCACCGCGACGAGCAGTTCGAGGACGCTGCCCGCGAAAAGCGCCTTGCATTGCCTTCCGATAAAGGTCTTCGGCTCCAGTTTCCTGCTCCACCCGTAGAATACGCGCGCCCATATAAGCCAAACGATGACAAATCCGGCTGCGCCGACACCTAAAGCGTTCCCCTGCAAGAAAATTTCCTTTATTTCAGCGAAGCCCATGAATGCTATGATTCCGGCCGTCAGGTCGGGCTCCTTATTTATCGTCTCGAATATGGCAGCCACAATTCCCAGGACCAGGAAGGCTGCCAGGAACGACGAGGCGATGACCGGGAAGAGCACGTGCTTCCTCGTGACGGGCCTCTTGCCCTCCGCCCTCACGGATACGCCGAGCAGGGCCGCCTCGCACAACAGCATTATCGCGAAGAGCGCCCAATACCTCCACGCCTCGAATACCTTCGATATCTCCTTCCAGTCGAATCCGTCGGACCCCGAAAAGAAGGACGCGAGCATGACCGGCTGGGTGAGGATGACCAATATAGCGCCGTAAAGGAAGATAATATAGAAAGCGAAGCGTTTCATGCTTTCCCCTTGTTCTCTACCATCCTGGCCAGGATATACGCGCATAATACGAGTGTCACGGTATTCGCGCAGATTATCGGGAGGTTGCGGATGATCACGCCGTAGATGAGCCAGAGCAGGATGCCGGTGGAGAATATTATCCACATGGGCAATGACAGGTCGCGCGTCTGCCCGGTCCTGTGGATCTTATAGGCCTGGGGGAAGAGCCCGACTGTGGTGCATGTGGCGGCGAGCATGCCTAAGAGAGTTATGTGGTCCATAAGTTCCTCGCAAACAAAAAAGGCGTTAGTTGACTAACGCCCTTGGGTGATCTCTTAGTATTATTCTCAGTCATTTTGCTCTACCTTATTCTACCCCTATTTACAGTGGTTCATTATAGCCGCAATACCCTGCTATATCAAGGAATTTTCCGGCCCAGAGATAGTATTTCTCGGTAATTTTTGCGAGGGGCTTAATTAGCGGCGCCGTCTCCCCCGAGAACGGCATAAAGTTTGACCTGGTTAGCCATTTTGACCAGTTGCAAAGACGTGAGCTCCTGCTGCGCCCCATATAGGGTCCTCTGGGCATCCAGGACGCTCAGGTAGCTGTCGATCCCCTGTATGTAGCGTTCACGGGTTAGGCTGTAGATCTTCTGCGCTGAATCTACGACCGATCTTTGGGCTTCCACCTGCTGGTCAATAGTGCCCATTACGGCAAGGACGTCGGCCACTTCCCTGAATGCAGTCTGGATCGTCTTTTCATACTGGACTAGGGTAATATCGCGTTCCGCCTTGCTGACATTGTACGCGGCGCGTATCCGGGTATCGAAGATCGGCATCGCCGCCTGCGAAGCGAAAGTCCAGGTCTTGGAACCGGAACTAAAGAGGTTCGAAAGATCGCCGCTCGCGCTTCCAACGGCGGTCGTCAGGGATATCTGCGGGAAAAAAGCCGCCCTCGCCGCGCCTATGAAAGCGTAAGAAGCCTTCAACCGGTGTTCCGCGGCCATTATATCCGGCCGGCGCAAAAGCACCCCGGACGACAGGCCCGGGGAAATATCACCTATAGGGCTTATGTCTCCAAGCCCGGACGGAAGGAGGTCTTCCGGAACAGGAAGGCCCACAACGAAGTCCAGGGCATTTCTGTCCTGCGCTACCCATTTCGTAAAGCGCGCGATATCGCCCCTGGCCGTATCCACCTGGGTCTGCGACCGGAGCAGGTCCGGCGCGGCAACTATGCCCATTTCATGCTGTTTCGATATCAGTCCGTAAACGTTCTGCTGTGTCTCAAATGTGGCCCGGGCCAGCTTAAGCCTCTCGAGGTCCGCCGCAAGGGTAATATAAGCGCGCGCGGCCTCGCTGATCAACGCGGTCTGCGCGCCGCGCTGGGCCTCTTCGGTCCCGAGATACTCTTCCAATGCCTGTTTTTTCAAGCTCCGGATACGCCCGAACAGGTCGACCTCCCACGACACTATCCCGAGGTCTACATTATACATGTCATACGTCATCTTATCCCCTGTTGAGGAGAGTTCTGCAGGCACGTGCGTATCGGTCCCGCCGGCCGACGCTGTAACGGCGGGATATAACCGCGCCGCCTGGACGCCGTAATAGGCGCGCGCGCGTTCTACATTCAGGACGGCAAGCTTCAGGTCCCGGTTATTTAAAAGCGACAGCTCGATGACCTGCCGGAGCTTCTTATCCGGGAAGGCATCCTGCCATCTGATATCTTCGGCAGGTATGGGCCCCTGTTTGGCGTCGCCGTCCAAATACGCGTCTCCCGACGGGAATTCGGCGGGGACCGGCGCGGCCGGCCGCGTATATTTCGGCGCAAGCGAACAGCCGCTCAGCGGCAGCATTATACAGGCAATAATATAGACCCAAATCTTCTTCATGTTACTTTATGCCCCTTCGTTTCCCGAACACCTTCTCTATCATGACGTAAAAGAGCGGCGCAAAAAGTACGACAAGCAGCGTACCCGTTATCATGCCTCCGAGCACCGAGGTTCCGATAGCGTTCATAGCGCCGGCGCCGGCTCCCGTGCTCAATGCCAGCGGCAGGACGCCGAAACCGAATGCAAGAGAGGTCATCAATATCGGGCGGAAACGTAATTTTGTGCCTTCGATGGCCGCATCGATGAGCCCCATACCACCCTCCAATCCGGCCTTCGCGAACTGGATTATAAGTATCGCGTTCTTCGTGGTAAGGCCCAACGTGGTCAGGAGCCCTATCTGAAAATAGACGTCGTTCGCGAGTCCGCGCATCGAGGAAGCTATGACGCCTCCTATAACGCCGAGAGGCAGGACCAGAAGTATCGCTATAGGAATCGGCCAGCTCTCGTAAAGGGCCGCGAGGCAAAGAAAGATCACGAATATCGAAAATAAGTAGAGCATGCCTGTCTGTGAAGACGCCTGCCGCTCCTGGAATGACAGGCCGGTCCAGTCATAACCGAAGCCTTGCGGAAGCTTCGAGACTATCTCTTCCATGGCCTTCATGGCATCGCCGGAGCTCCTGCCGGGCGCGGGCTCGCCCCAGATATTCATCGAAGAGAAACCGTTATAGCGCTCGAGGCTCGGAGAGCCGGAGTCCCAGCGGGTTGTCGCGAACGCTGAGAAAGGGACCATCCTGCCCGATGCATTGCGGACATAAAGTTTGTCCAAGTCCGAAGGCAGGCTCCGGTACTGCGCGTCGGCTTGCACAAAAACGCGCTTAACACGTCCGCCTTGTATGAAATTATTGACATAAGAGCTGCCGAACGCGGCCGAGATCGTATTATGTATCGAATTTATGGGCAGGCCCAGCGCTCCGGCCTTTTCCCAGTCAACATCTATCCGGAACTGCGGCACGTCCTCCATCCCGTTCGGGCGGACACTCGCAAGCCGTTCGTCCTTCGCGGCCATGCCCAGCATCTGGTTGCGCGCGGCCATCAGCGCCGCGTGCCCGAGGCCTCCCCTGTCGACAAGTTCGAAATCTATACCGCCGGCGTTTCCCAGCTCGGTAACGGGGGGCGGCGAAAATGCGAAGATGAGGGCCTTGTTGTTGCGTGAGAAAACTTTCATCGCCCGCTGCGCAACGGCTTTTACTTTGAGGTCCGGCCTTGTGCGCAATCCCCAGTCCCTTAACTTAACGAATACCATGCCGTTGTTCTGTCCCCTTCCGGAAAAACCGATGCCGGCCATAACCATGCATGATTCAACCGCTTCCTTCTCGTTATTCAGGAAGTATTGCTGAACCTCATCCGCGACTTCAAGGGTCTGCTCCAGCGTCGAGCCCGTCGGCAATATCATCTGGGCCAACAGCATGCCCTGGTCTTCGTCGGGAAGATAGCTTGTCGGCATCCGCATAAAAAGGAATACAAGGGCCGCAATGATGACGGCAAAGACCGCCAAGTAGCGCTTTTTCCTCCTCAACGCGTGCCCGACCAGCCGTACGTAACCGTTACGAAATTTCAGGAAGACACGCTCAAACCATAAGAAGAACGGGCGCATCAGCTTGTTTGCGCCTTCCGCGGCTTCATGGCCCTTATCGACCGGCTTAAGCATATTAGCGCATAGCACCGGCGTCAGCACCAACGCCACGACGACCGAAAGCAGCATCGCCGAGGCTATCGTCAGGGAGAACTGGCGGTAGATAACGCCCGTAGACCCGCCGAAGAACGCCATAGGACCGAAGACCGCTACGAGCACGAGCCCGATACCGATCAGGGCAGGAGTGATCTGCTCCATAGACTTCGCGGTGGCCTCTTTCGGGGAAAGCCCTTCTTCGCTCATTATGCGCTCGACGTTCTCGACCACTACTATAGCGTCGTCTACGAGCAACCCTATGGCAAGCACCATCGCGAACATCGTGAGCATATTGATCGAGTACCCGAAGAACGAGAGCACGCCGAATGTTCCAAGCAGGACCACCGGCACCGCGATCGTCGGGATCAGCGTCGCGCGGAGGTTGCCCATGAAAATCCACATGATGATAAACACCAGCAGGATCGCCTCGAACAGGGTCTTGGTAACTTCGTGTATGGCTACCTCGATAAAAGGCGTCGTATCGTAAGGATAGACGACCTTCATCCCCTTCGGGAAAAACGCGCTAAGCTCCTCTACCTTCGCCTTGACGGCCTTGGCCGTGTCGATCGCGTTTGCGCCCGGCGCCTGCCTTATGGCGAGAGCGGCGGACGGTTTGCCGTTGTAAAAACCTTTTATATCATAGAATTCCGAGCCGAGTTCGGTCCGGCCCACGTCCCTGACCCTGACTATCGAACCGTCCGGGTCTATACGCAGCGGTATGGCCGCAAATTCTTCCGGGCTCTGGAGCAGGTTTTGGATTATTATAGACGCGTTAAGGCGCTGGCCCTTCACTGCGGGCCCGCCGCCGAATTGCCCGGCGGATACTTCAACGTTGTAGGTCTTTAAGGATGCCACCACGTCTTCAAAGGTCATGTTATAATCTGTCAGCTTTTCCGGATTCAGCCATATGCGCATCGAATATGGGGACCCGAAGCACTCGACCTCGCCGACTCCGGGTATGCGCGCAAGGACCTTCTCAAGGTTCGACTGGGCGTAATCCTGCAGGTCGTTGTTATCCATACTGCCGTCTTCGGAGAGCAGGCCGACGATAATAAGGTAATTCCTCGTGGATTTGCTGACTTTGACGCCCGAGCGCTGGACCACCTCGGGAAGGCTCGTCATCGCAAGTTGGAGCTTGTTCTGGACCTTCGACCATGCGAGGTCAGGATCCGTTCCGGGCTTGAAAGTCATCTCGATGCGCGACGACCCGGCCGAATCGCTCGTGCCGGAAAAATAAAGCAGGTCGTCGAAACCGGTCATCTTCTGCTCAATGATCTGGGTTATGCTGTTCTCGACAGTCTCGGCCGACGCTCCCGGGTAGGACGCGCTTATCGCTATCGAGGGCGGCGCTATGGGAGGATACTGGGAGATAGGCAGGTTCTTTATCGCGATCAAGCCTACCGCCATTATGACTATAGCGATCACCCATGCGAACACGGGGCGTTTCAGGAAGAATTCAGATAGCATATTATGGCTCCGTTAATCCGCTTTTGCCGCGGCCTCTGTCGCGTTCACCGGGACACCGGGACGCATGCGCTGTACGCCGTTAATAATTACCTTGTCGCCGGGGACAAGGCCCGAGGAGATGAGCCATTTGTCGCCGATAGCGCGGTCTACCTTAAGCATGCTCATGGCCGCTTTTCCTGATCCGTCCACGATCCATACGTAAGGCTCGCCTTTCTGGTCACGGGCGACAGCCGACTGGCTGACAAGTATCGCCTGATCCATGACACCCTCTTTGACGACCGCGCGGACGAACATGCCGGGCAGCAGCGCGCCGTCCGGGTTCGGGACCTCTATGCGCAGGATGACGGAACTCGTCGTAGGGTTCACGGTAATATCGCGAAACTCGAGATTCCCTTTGTGCGGATATAGGGTGCCGTCTTCCAGCTTTATCGTGACTACATTCTGCCCGTTCCCGTCAGAACTCAACTTCTTGTCCGCCATACCGCGCTGAAATTTGAGCAATTCCGCCGTAGACTGCATTACATCAACAAATATCGGGTCGATCTGCTGCACCGTCGCGAGCGCTACAGGCTGGTAAGCCGTGACCATTGCGCCTTCCGTCACACTCGACCGGCCGATACGCCCGGAGATCGGGGCCTTGATGGGAGTATAGGACAGGTTGATCTTCGCCATCTCCAAGGCAGCTTTACTGCTTTCCAGTTGGGCTTCTGCCTGGCGCATGGCCGCCAACGCATTATCGTATTCCTGCTCCCCGACCGCCTTGATCTCTACCAGCTCCCTGAAACGTTCCTCACGCGAGCGAACGGCCGGAAGGTTCGCCTCGGCAATATTGACCGCGGCTTCGGCCTGGTCATAGGCCGCCTGGTATGGCGCGGGATCTATCTGGTAGAGCAAGTCTCCCGCCTGGACCAGGGCGCCCTCATCGAAGGCCCTTTTAATGATAAGGCCATTGACCTGGGGCCGGATCTCGGCCACCCTATAGGCTACCGTCCGGCCGGGCAACTCCCTCGTCAACACGAGGCGCTGCGCCTGTATCGTGACCACGCCGACTTCCGCGGGCGCATTCTCTTGCGGTGCTTTGGACCCGGGCCCGCAACCGGCCAGCAAAAGGCCTGCCGTAAGGGTTACGATCAGTTTTTTTATCGACAAATTCCACATGGTATAATGTCCTTCCTTAATATTGTTTGCTCTGGAATTCAGCCACACCAAGCCCGCGCCACAAAGCCTTCAACTGGCGCATATAGTGATAGCCGCGGCTATCACTATTACTGAATCGGGTCACCAGCAACGTCCCGCACATGATAGTCGCCAGGGAAACGATGACGTCATCCACATCGGTCTTTGACGGCAACTCGCCATTTTTCTGCGCTGATACGGCACACTCCTTAAACCACTCGCCCAGGCTGACCTGGGGTGTTTCTTCGATACCGGCACAATCCGGGAAAGCCAAACCCCTTTCCAGGGCTGAAATAGCCATTTTTTTAGGCCTCTCCACCTGAGCAAGTAATGCTGAAATAATTTGATACGCAAGGTTGCTGTTGCTCCATTCCTTGGACATCTGGCAAAATACAGCGTCGATCAAATGAAGGTATTTGCCGTCCCGGACTTCCCGCTTTGCCTTCCATATCATTTTTGACGAGGTCAAATTTATGAAATAACGGACAACGTCGATCTTTTCCGGAAAATAGTTGAAGAAAGTGCCTTCCGCCACCTCGACATCCCGGCACAGCTCCCTAATAGAAATGTCGTCGAAGCGGTTGTGCGCTAACTTTCCCATAAAAGCATTCATTATCGCGATCTTCATCTTGGCGTGCTTTTTCTCGCGCAACGAACACTCTTCTATCTTCATCCCGCTCCTCCTATTATTAGAGTATGCCTTATAAATATAGCACGCTTTATATTAATTGTCAAGGGATGAAGTTGCTATTAACTGGTAATAATTGGAGCGCCCTGGAGGGGCTAACGGGGGTCTTTCTGGAAATGCAAATAATCTTTACTTAAAAACTGCACCAACCTCTTTAACACTCAAAGACAAATAAAAAGCTCTGATTGACCGGATCAATCAGAGCTTCTGGCCTATCTCATCTTTGAAAAGGAATTTCCCAGCCCAGAGATAGTATCCCTCGCTGATTTTCGGACCGGGAACCAGTCGTTTGGGCGGACAAAATGGCTTAAATAACTGAGGGGCTTCCTTACTTCTTATTAAAACTGTGCCTCCAGCCAGTTTGCGGCTTCTTCGTAGGCAGATGCAGGAGCCGGAGTATGTCCGCCTTCAAATTCTATCCATTTCGTTTTCCAGTTAAGATCCTTGAGGAATTTTCGGTCGCGCTTCATTTCGTTATATCGAAAATCGGTGGGGCTTGCAAGAAAAACAGCATATTTATTACGTGGGTATTTGTTCTTCTGAGCAACAAAATTCTCATGCATCATGCCTGTGTTAATTACGACTGCTTTAATAAGGTTTGGGTACAAGAAAGCGAACCAATGAGACCCCATGCCGCCACCTGAAAACCCGCTAGCTATCACCTTGGTATTTGATATGGGATACTTATTATATAACTTCAAAACGATGGCGGCCAAATCCTTTAATATAGGTTCCGAAGGTATTCCATTTTGAAATTTATTGAGGCTAATATTACCCATTTATGCTTGTCGGAAACGGGCTTCCAAATGTTTACCATTGCTTGCGCATCGGCGCCTGGCGAAAGCGCAATAACCAAAGGATATCTTTCCTGAAAATCCGCACCTGGAGGAATATAAAGAATAAATGACGGATCATCCACGATTTTGGGTTCGGCAGGGACGCTTTTTACTTCGCTTTTTTTGGTTTTGGGAGAACTACCTGTTTCTTGCGATTTATTAACCGTTTCGGTTTCTTTTTTTGCTTTTTCAAGCGGCAGAGGTTTTATTATAATATCCTTAATATCCGATTTTTGAAACCTGACTGAAACGTTACCTTTACTCCCAAGAGAAAACGTAACTTCCTTATCGTCCTGGCTTATGATTTTTCCGGTCAGGTTCCTTCCGTCATTCAAAAGGATTTCATCGCCGTAAGCGCAATTAAAAACGATCAGTGCTATAAATGTTATAAACAGTTTCAAGCGTGCTCCGCTTCTTCCTTATCAAGACAGGTTTTAATTTTTCTTTTATGATCTTATTATACCACTTATTGATTATCATAAAATCGTATTTTTACAGTTACTTAACAAAATCGCATTTACTACACGAGCCCAAAAATAAGCCGGATCAGAGATAAATCGGGCTATTTCGGAGATTATCTGGCTTGATTCGGAATAATTTTAAACGCTGAAAGAGGATAGCGCCTAAAACTAATGCCATCGTCGGGAAACAATGCCATAACTGTTTGAAACGTAAAGACAAATAAAAAGCTCTGATTGGTTTGGTCAATCAGAGCTTATGGCCTATCTCATCTTTGAATAAGAGAGAAATTAATGGCGGCGGTTAGCCGCATCACTACGAAAAACTATCTCTTTTTAATACAGGCCTATTATAGACATAATACCCTATCATACCAAGCGATATTCCAGCTCCGAGATAACCTTCCTCGCTGATTAGCGGACGGCGAATCAGTCGTTTAGGCGGACATCAGCTTTGATGGCAGCCGTGCTGCGCGCAGGCGGTCTCCGGGGTAATCTCCTTTAATTCGCCTTTCTTGTATTTTTCGATTATCTCGGCAACAGTACCTGCAACAGCCTTGAATGCCTTGATATTTGCCTCATTGAGTTTCTGAACCGCCCTTCCTCCCATCCCCTGGCAGACGACCACGTCTATGGTGCCGGTCCCTAATACACCGATGGGATGGCACATGCCGTGGGAATGGTGCGCGTTGGTATTGTTAACGGTCTTCACTTCGTCCTTTTCCGTGTCGTAGACCGTAAAATACGGCGCGCTTCCAAAGTGCCCGTGTACTTTGGCGTTCAAGCCTTCATTTGTTTCCGTCGGTACGCATATCCTCATTTTAATCCTCCTTTTTTGGCTACCAGAACATACTGGCAGGTGTCGTTGTAAGCTTCGACTGTCATACCCGATCCCCTAAACAACTTCTTGATATCGATTAAAGCCATTTTCGAGCGCGGGTGCGTATGGCCGTCCAAGGCATGAATTTTTTCAGCTATACGCTCCCCGTTCCTGTTGAAATCCGCAAATACGATTATGCTCCCGGCTACCCTGATCATCTCCTTCAGGCACTTGGCCGGGGCTTTGGCGTGGTGGAGAAAATTCACGGAGATCACGCTGTCGAATGAGCCGTCCTCGAATTTCAATTTTTCCGCGTCCATAAGCTTCAGGATGACTGATCTTCTCAGGCCGGCGTCGCGCAGGTTTTGCCCGGCTGTACGCTGGGCTTTCCTGTCCAGGTCGATAGAAGTCAATTTATGGTCTTTCTTCGCCAGGGCAACGGCCATATGCCCGCTGCCGGTGCCGATCTCTAAAATGCTCCCCTTGCCGAATTTGGCTTTCGAGAGCACGAATCTTCTCGCTTTGGGGATATCATAGCCGTATTTTTTGAACAACTTCAGCCTCTCTTTGCCCTCCTTGTTCATGTTTTAACCCTTTCGACCACTCCGCCCTCTATCTTAAGCGCCTTGCCGTTCAGCAGGGCATCCGCAATCTTTTTATGCGCTGAATCTACGATATTGCCGAACGTCTGCCTCGATATATTCATCTTTTTTGCCGCGTCCTCCTGGTATAGCCCTTCCAGGTCGGCAAGCCTGACCGATTCCAGTTCGTCAAGCGTTAGATTGATCTCTTCAAGCGCGTCCATCGGGATACCCCGAGGCTTAAAATAATTCGAATCGGGTCGGCATCTTATTCTTCTGCATCTGCACGGCCTGGACATATTCGACTCCTTTAGTTATTGGCATATGCTAATTATATACTACAAGGTATGCTTTGTCAAGTTTTTAATTAAAATAAAAAGCTCTGATTGACCGGATCAATCAGAGCTTCTGGCCTCTCTCATCTTGGAATAAGAGAGAAATTAATGGCGGCCGTTGGCCGCATCACTACGGTAACGTATCTCTTACTTACACTGGTGTATTATAGCCATAATACCCCATCATATCAAGAAATTTTCCAGCTCAGAGATAGCATTCCTCGCTGATTTCCGGTGTCCGGTCGGACAAAAATGGCTGAAATTGTGTCCGTTTTGTCCGGTCATTTTTGGCTTGAAATACCGTAACCCTTTAAGCTATTTGGAGTTGGGGATGTCCGCCTCTCTTGACCCGGACATTCGCAATAAACCACCATTTTGAACTGTCCTTTCCCGCCTCTGGTTAGGCTCATGGATTGTCTGTGACCTGCTCTTTGAGCGCTTCCAGATCTGCGTTCTCATAGCTTGGCGTGAGTTCATTGTGCGGACCGCGGAAGTAGCGATATGCGCCGGTATCCGGGCGCTGGCGAATGTGGCCCAAGAGAATGCCAGAGCGCCGCACTTCGAGAGACCAACCCCCTCCAAGTGTTTCTTTCTCTTTGAAATCGATGGTCATCCGTTCCTCCAATTTGAATTCAGCGGCTGTGCCTTTAAACTGGAAAACCTGGCCCAGTCCTCTGGGGTGAATTGTTAGCCGTTTTTACTAATTTATTTGAACATGTTTATTTATAAAATCATCTAGAGATAAGCAATCTGTTTGAGGCTCCTTAAATAAATTCACGATAGCTAAGAAATCGTTATCTTCCGTGACAAAAACGTCGCTATTCCCTATAAAAACTGAATGGTTCATGTCAATCCCGCTTCCCCATTTTGGCTTTTTATCTTCTAGGAGCTGACCATATGTAGAAGCACCTATATATTTAAAAAGGAATCTTAACCCTGGCATATTATCTAGGTTAATATCTGAAATATCCTCTTCGCTAATCTCGCTATCCAGCGCTCTACGGCAGATTTCTTTCAGCATTGCCTTCCCCTGGACGTTCTCTAAGCTTTGCTTATAAAACTCTTCATATTTGAGGCCATTATGTTCTTTCCATAAGGGCATTAATTCGCTTTTAGATTTTTTTTCAAATGCAAGATAATCGCGTTTTCTATCTTTCATCTCTTCAAAAAGACTAGATGGAATGCCTTTATGAGGAGTGCCTTCTATGAATTTTTGAAGAGTATCTTTAAGGCCGTTTTCCATGTAATACAAATCTTTCCTATCAACACTAGTCCCCTTCCGGGAAGCTTCAAATTCTTTGGCTAGTAATTCCTTATGGTCTATAAATAATTTGTTGCCACATATAGAATGTGCCAATTCAAGCAATTGTGTCCTTTTATCGACATCTGTAGTATGCAATATTTCCTCGAAGTTAAGTGGGGAAAATATTATTTCAAATATCCCAGACTCAGTGGCCCTGCTAATATTTTGAATCATTGAATCACGCTTGGGATGCTCTAGTAATTTGTTATAAGCGTTGGTATCAAAATAAACAATTTTCATATCGATTTTCTAGGATTTGCTTTTGGTAAAACCTATGCCCTCTCATTTGCTCACAATTTCTCACCGGGTATCACTTTACCATCTTTAATTTTAATAGAGTGACAGCCTATGTTGCGTTCGCTTGCAAGCTCAATTAGATGTTTTTTTAATTTGTCATAATATAGCAAGCTCTGGTTGTTTTCATAAATGGACTCCTTATTGTTGACATCTCCATAAGGATTTCCAAAATATACTTTAGTAACTTCTCCTACTTTATGGTAATTCTTCTCATCTTTTACTAAAAACCTGTACTCTGCTTCGTGCTTCCACGGATTTGATTTAATCATGAGAATCTTTGCGATTACCTCATCGTTCGTTTTGCAAGTAGCTATTAAATGATCAACGCTTGGTATTTTATTGCTATAACGCATTTCTTCTACTTTCCCAGTGTCTACCTCAATCTCAATTGCCATGCCCTTAAAACCATTCGCATAATACCCCCACATATAGGGCTTTTCAAAGGCTCTCTTGGCTGAAAAAGAACATATTTTATATTGGAGCTTCTTCGTATAAATAGCATCGATTAAATCCTCTGAACCATGGAATATGCCTTCCATTGGATCGTTGAGTTCTGAAAATTTAGAGCACCAAAATTTGCCTTTTACCATAATCTTTTTAGCGCGTTCAAAGTCGCTGTCTTTATTACTATCGATATCGCTAGGGCCGCCCCTAAGCGACCTAAATTTGTAGAGTTTCATTCGCCTGTTTAGTAACCTCTATAAGTGAATCCATTTAGAATATCTCCTAAGTAACAAGTGACTTCATATCCATAAATCTCATCTGTACGAATATTATATCTTCCGTATAGACAAACCGTTCAAAAACCTATGTTACTCGATACCGAGTAATAAGTACTTGCTATCGCGGAAGACGTTAGAGCCTACTTCAAGGAGGAAGAAATAATTCTATCGTATTTTTAATTCAGTAAGAACGGCTATATAGTTCTGCATACGTATAAGCAACTCGTCATATGTTACAACAGTAATATTTTTTAACCCTTGGCTAAGGAGTCTAAAATCGTCGGCTATTTTTTTATCGCCTCCGAACTGCTCTGTATTACCAGCTAATATAACTCCGCGAGGCCTAACAACTCTAAGCTCAATACCATATTTATCTTTAATTTCACTTCTAACCTTATCCCTCAACCCAGACACCTCATCAATATAATTTTCTACCTGCGATATCGCTTTACTTAATTCTGTAGTCCAGTAATAATTCCCCCTGCTTTTATCTTTTAATAACAGGTCGGTGAAGGGAGTTTTAATTTCTAGTATATCCAAGTATCCATCATGAGTAACAAGAAGAAAATCGGGAAATTTGGTGCTTATAATTCCAATGTTCGCCTTCTCTATAAAAGCGATATATCCCTGTTGAATATGTAGGATATTATCCTTAAAGTAATCTTGCCAGGTTGATTCTGACTTGTCTGATTTAATCCGTTTCTTTAGATCTGATGCGATTTCCTGTAGTACTTTTAATTCTAGGCCCGATTTTAGTTTTCTGGATAGACTTGCATTCTTACCGGCTACTCCACTAGCAATGAAACGTGGTATAAAATCGCTGAGTGATTTTCTGTCATCAGTGGAAAGTACGGTGGGCATGAAATTCCTAGTGAGGATTCCAGAAAGCATCCCTTTTTCATAGTTAAATAGACGTTCGTCTTCTTTAAAGTATTTTGGGAAAATCTCGGCAAACTTTTTTGCTATAACTCGTTGTTTCAGGTCTCTGCCACGAGTAATAAGCTGGGGCTGTATTTGGTCTAAATCATTCGTTGAAATGTAGACGCTATAAGATCTTCCTTTCTTTTTGATTTTCGATTTCTTACTTAGAATGATCTTGAATCTTTTGAATTTACTAGATAGAGATTCTAGAATGGCTTTCCCTGTGCGGAAACTACCATCATCTTTAAGTAATCTCGGCCTTCCTCCCTCATAATAAACCTTGAAACCCTTAAACCTGTTTCCGTAAGATTTATTGGTTACCGAAATAGAATTTTTTCTTTTACGTTTAGCTTTTGTCATATCGTCGTATGTATTCTAAACCCACACCCTGCTCGGCAGAGGCCGTTTACGCTATCTATGTTTACGGCGTAATCAAATGCTGGTCTCCCGCATTTTGGACACTCTGACCTGCACCCCTTAAACTGTACCAATGTTTAAGCTATAATCATGCTAACAGAAAGGGGTGTTATATGGCAAGGAAAAGATTCGCGGCGGAAAAGATAGTTCTAATGCTGCTGGAGGCGGAGGTGCAGTTGGCAAACGGGATGGATCTGGCTCAGGTATGCCGTGGCCTTGGATTTTCCACTCACAGCTATTACCGGTGGCGCAAGGAATACGGAGGGATGAAGGTCGACCAGGCTAAGAGGCTAAAGGAGCTCGAGCAAGAAAACAGTCGGCTAAAGAAACTGGTAGCAGACCTCTCCCTGGATAAGGCCATCCTAAAGGAGGTAGCCGAGGGAAACTTCTAAGCCCGGCCAACAGACGCCGGGCTATCGAGCATATCAGGCAGATATTTACCTCCCTCTCCGAACGCAGGATATGCAAGATTATAGGCCAGCCCCGTTCTACGCAGCGTTATGGCCGTATCGTTAAAGATGATGAGGAGCCTTTAACCAAGAGGACAATTGAACTTGCCTGCAAATACGGCAGGTACGGATACAGGCGTATTACCGCTCTTTTAAAGCTGGAAGGCTGGAAGGTAAACCATAAGAGGGTAATAAGGATCTGGCGTCGGGAAGGACTTAAGGTGCCCAAGAGGCAGCCTAAAAGAAAGAGGCTATGGCTAAATAACGGCTCCTGCCTTCGTCTGAGGCCAGAGCATAAAAACCACGTATGGAGTTATGATTTTGTCATGGACAGGACCCATGACGGCCGTCCGGTAAGGATGCTGACCTTAATCGATGAATACAGCCGGGAATGCCTGGCAATAGAGGTCTCCAGGCAAATAAAGACAATCGATGTCATAGAGAAGTTGGCGGATCTGTTCATATTGCGCGGCATCCCGGAGCATATACGCTCGGATAACGGATCAGAGTTCGCCTCGCGGCAGATAAGGCGCTGGCTCAAGGCCATAGGCGTGCATACGCTTTATATCGAGCCGGGAAGCCCCTGGGAGAACGGCTATATCGAGAGCTTTAACGGCAAACTACGGGATGAACTATTAAACCGCGAGATCTTTGAGACGTTGTTCGAGGCAAAAGTCCTTGTGGAGCGCTGGAGGAAGAAATATAATACGAAAAGGCCGCATAGTTCGCTTAATTACCGGCCTCCCGCTCCGGAAGCTATTGAACCAAAGTGGCCGGAGAACGCAGTTGCTCTCTCTTAAGAAGTGGTACAACTAATGGGGGCAGGCCACTACCGATAAGGCACTGTTTGATATCCCCGAGTACAAGTTGCGCCACGTAAGCACCGAGATGGACTGGAATAAGCAGCAAGAGATCTGGAATAGCCTCCTCAAATCCCAGCAAAACTAGCCCAGCCGTAGGCCATTTACCAGAGATAAATCCGGCCAAATGTCTGCCAATTCCCAGTAAATGGCTATTTTGCTTGAACGAGAACGCTATATTATGGCCAAAATGCCATTTACTACACGAGCTCAAAAATTGGCTGAATCAGAGATAAATCGAGCTATTTCGGAGATTATCTGGCTTGATTCGGAAATATTTTAAACGCTAAAAGAGGATAGTGGCTAAAACTAACGCCGTCGTCGGGAAACGATGCCCTAGCTCTTTGAAACGTAAAGACAAACAAAAAGCTCTGATTGACCGGATCAATCAGAGCTTCAAACCTCTCTCGTCCTGGAATGAGAGAGAAATTAATGGCGGGCCCGACGAGATTTGAACTCGCGGTCTTCAGATCGACAATCTGACGTGCTAGACCAGGCTGCACCACGGGCCCGCGAAATGCTTTATATGGTGGGCACTAGAGGATTCGAACCTCTGACCCTCTCCGTGTAAAGGAGATGCTCTAACCAGCTGAGCTAAGCGCCCATTCCCGCCCAGTTCTTTAGGCAGTCTATCCAGCCCTTTATCCTAGAGCATGTATAGACATCCGACACGACTATCCTAAATGTGCCAAGCGGTAAATTATCTCTTTTGCCTTTGCTTGCCTTACTAACGGCTAAGAAGGGCTTATGAAACTGGCTCAAGGGGATACTGCTGACCCCAGACCAGTGCTTCGTTGCTTTTTTTATATCAAGATGCGGATGGATATATACCCCGCCGCGAAATCTGTCTTCAGGAACTTTACACACTTTCCTGAAAAATAACATCATTAATTTTATCATTTCGGGATCTGAATTCGAGAAAATTACTGAATTCCTACCCGCGTTATAACCTTCACCCCAATATAGCGCTGCTCCAATAAATTTAAGGGATTCGATCGAGTACTTAGGGGAAGAGCTACAACTTGCCGCCGTCCTTACCTCATTGCGGATCCTCTCCCACTTTAATCTTGGTCCGTTTGGGTGTTTGGCTGCAGCTGCCCTGCCCTTGTCCTGATTGGACTTAAGCTTGGCTATTTGCTCGTCGGTTAGCGGTATATCTCTAATCCAATTGCTAACCGCGCTTTTCGAGCATTTGACATGCTTTGTGATCGCTCTAAGCGACCATCCCTGCTTTCTAAGCTCTCTTGCGAGCTTCCTTTCCTCTGCTTTCATCGGCGAACCTCGTAATTTTGTCGAACAGCGCAAAACCACCGGTTCGCCTTTTGTCAATGAATTATCAGTCTGGAAAGCTGACTGGTGGAGCTATAAACTACCATAAAAACCCCGGAGTGTCAACCGGGGATTTAACTCGATACGGCCCCCTATCGCCTCTTAAACGCCTCGGCCATCTTCACGCGCTTGCCGATGGGCGGGTGGTCGTAGAGAAATATCTCTTCGAGCCGCCCGGGCTCCTTGTCGGAGAGGTTCTGGTCCCCGAGTTTGTTCATCATCGACATGAAAGCGTCGGGGTGCTGGGTTATCTCGAGCGCAAAACGGTCCGCCTGCCTCTCGAATGCCCTGCTGATGCCGTTCTGTATGGGCATCATCAACAGCGCGAAGAACGTGAATATAAGCGCGAGCAGCGGGAATCCGGCCAGGTCCGACACACCGCGCAGCCCGGCCATATCGGAGAACCCCTGGAACACTAAACTGGCGGCGTAGAAACCCGCGAAGGACGTGATCGCCCCAAAAACAAGTATCTTTACCATATGCCCGCGCCTGTGGTGGCCGAGCTCATGCGCGAGGACGACTTCTATCTCCTCGTGCGAATATTCCTTGAGCAGGGTGTCCCCGAGAAGTATCCTGCGCGTCTTGCCGAGGCCCGCCAGCGCGGCGTTCGCCTTGACCGTCTTGCTGCTCAGGTCTATCTCGTAGACGCCGTTGACCTTCGCGCCGCATTTCGCGGCGAGGTTGAGCACGCGCGAACGCAGGTCCTCGTCGGTAAGCTGCTTCACCTTGAAGAACAGCGGCAGTATCACGACGGGCGCGATCCTGCTGAGGATTATGGTGAAGAGTATCCAGAACGCGGCGGTCCACGCCCACCAGGCCCTGTCCGAGACCCTGAGGAAGAAATACAGCATCTCCGTAAGGACGAAGAACATCAAGCCGCTTAACGCGAGCTTTTTCGCGTAATCCTTGAGCCACCCGAAGAAGCTCTGGTTGGAGAGCGAGAACTTGCGCTCTATCGAATAGCCCTGGTACATGTCGAGCGTGAACGTCACAGCCGTGAAGACGGCCCCGAATACGGCGTAATAGACGGCTGTCGAAATCCACGGGTTATCGGAGAGATGCTCCGCGAAGTTGCGTATCCAGACGGAGGGCCCCTGAGTGGCCATCACGTAGAGGAAGAGCACGGTCAGCACGAGCTCCACTCCGAATAGTATGTTCTTTATCCGCGAATATTTTTTCGCGGGCTCCTGCGTCAGGTAGCTTATCATTTCGCCTGATGCAGGTATATCTTGCGTATCTCGTTGAAGATATCGACGTACTCCCTTGTCTGGTAATCGCGGTAGGTCCATTCCCACGGCGAAAACGACCTGTCGACATAGCGCAGGGTTATCTCTGCGAAGACGCCGCTGTTGAGGTATATCCTGTGCGCGTTGTCCTTTGTCGTCGCGAGGACCAGCTTCGCGTCGGTAACGTATCCCGGGTCGATGTTTATCCTGCGCGACGGCTTCCCGTTTTCCCTGCTGAGCCTGAGCTCCATCCTGTTCGTAAGACGCTTTATCTTCGGCAATATTACCGGGTCCACGAGCTTCCTGAACGATATGAACTGCCTCTTGAGGCTCTGCCCCATCTCCGGCGCGTAATAGTCCGTATAAGAGAAATCCAACAGCGCGGTCCTGAAATCTATCTTCCCGAACTTCCATTCAAGCTGCTTCTCCACTTTCATGATCAGGTCGGGCTCGTTCGATATCATCCCGATCACAAGCTTCACAAGTTTGTGCGACTTTGCTGCCCCCATTTAACCCTCCTAATATTAATAAGTTATTTCCCTTTGCACGCCTTGACGCAAATACCGCAGATCGAATGGCCTATCCCCGGCCTGTTGGCAAAGGCCTTCAACAGTTCGCGGCAGGCCGCCACATCCAGATCCTTCGGATCCTTCCTTATCGCTTTTGCCGGGCATAGAGCGATGCACGCCGCGCATGTGCCGCATCCGGCCTTCACGGGCTTATCGGCCTTTAGCGGCATGTCTGTCAGGATCGTGGCGTACCTGACTGACGCGCCGAACTTCGGGCTTACGAGAAGGCTCGAGCGCCCGATATAGCCGTTGCCCGCGAGATACCCTATCTTCTTGTGGGACACCGCGCCGCGCATGCGGTCCCAGTCCTCGATCAAGCTCGCGGGGACGGGCAGCGCGGAATAGCCGCGGTCCTGGATATGGTTGGAGATCTTCAGGGCGAGCTCATCCAGAAGTGAGTTCACCCTCTTATAGTGGAAAGCGTAGATCCTTGACGGCTGGTCCGTAACGGTCTCCGCGACCCTCCGCGAGAGCCGCACTCCTATAGAGACGCCGCGGTCGAGCCCGTCACAGGCCGACTTCGGCTCGAAGCAGAACGTATCCTTTATTTTGGATATGTCCGCGACGCCGAACACCGACGCGCCTCCCGCGCCGGCCAGGGCCTTCAGTTTCCTGTAGTTACTTAAAGAGTTTTTTGCCCGCATCCGATAATATCTCAAGGTCCTTGTAATCCGTCATGTCGTAATGCAGCGGCGTTATCGATATGTATCCGTCGCGGACGGCTACCGCGTCGACCATTTCGTCGCCGAAGACTTCCGCCTTATGGCTGCAGAGCCAGTAATAGACGCGTTTATTCGGGTCCTCGCGCCTGTCGTAGCTCTCCCTGTAGAATGTCGACATCCCCTGCCGCGTTATCCTGACGCCTTTTATCCTCGATGCCGGAAGCGCCGGGACGTTCACGTTCAACAGCGTATTCACCGGCATCTTCTTCTCGAGCATCATCTTCGCGAGTTTCCGCGCGAAATCCACGGCGGCCCCGTACCTCGCCCACTTGAACGAGTTCAGCGAGACCGCGAAAGACGGCACGCCGAGTATGGCGCCCTCTGTCGCGCCGGACACGGTCCCGGAATAGAGCACGTTGACCCCGAGGTTCGGCCCGCGGTTCACGCCCGATATTATCAGGTCGGGCTTGTGCTTCTTCATTATCGACATCAGCGCTATCTTAACGCAGTCGGCGGGTGTGCCCGAGATCGCGTAGCCGAAGAACTTCCCCTCGTGGCTCGCTTCGTTCACGCGAAGCGGCACCGACAACGTTATCGCGTGGCCCTGCGCGGAGCGTTCCGCGTCGGGCGCGACGACCGTAACCTCGCCCAGCGTCTTTATCTTTCGGTAAAGCTCGAGTATGCCCGGCGAATGTATCCCGTCGTCATTGGTCAGCAATATCCGCTTCACGGCTTCTCCACCAGTTCGTAATCCAAACTTCCGAGCCCTATCTTCGCGCCGTATTCAAGCTGCCTCGCCCATTCTATGCGCGGCCATTCCCTGCCGAACGCGTCCGCCTTTGCGGCGGCGTTGATGATATCGGCCGAGGCCTTGTCTATCGCGACGGGATCGGTCGAGGCGAATATACCCGCGTCAGGGGCTACCGCCGGTTCGTCTTTCGCGAGGCAGTCGCAGTCCTTCGTTATCTTGAAAGCGTAATTCAGGAACAGTATCCTGCCCTTCTTGTCGTTCATTACGCCGAGCGCGAATTCGGCCATCTTCTCCTGGACGTTTCCGCTCGATTCGCCCCATGATATATTTATCGCGTCGCTGCGGCAGGCGACGAGGCAGTCCGCGCAGCCGATGCATTTCCTCTCGTCGATGAACGCCGTTTTGTTCCTTAGGGTTATCGCGCCGGCGGGGCAATGTTTTATGCAGAGCCCGCACGCGATACATTTGTCACCTATGACCGACGGCTTGACGCCCGAATGCTGCATGAGTTTTCCCGCGCGGGTCGCAAAACCCATGCCGATGTTCTTGACCGCGCTCGCGAGGCCCGTGACCATATGCCCCGTCACGTGGGACATCACTACGGCCGCGTCGGCGTCGGAACAGCCGCGCGATATTTTGACCGACTTGAAATGGTTCCCGTCCACCTTCACCTCGAAATCGCCGCCCGAACGCAACCCGTCGGCTATCATGATCGGCGCCCCGCAGGCATCCGGCGTAAAGCCGTGCTCGTAAGCGAGGTTCATGTGGTCGACGGCATTCGTCCTCTGCCCGAGGTAGAGCGTGT
>Ga0116154_10000539_pt1 | contig 42762 bp, 29 predicted proteins | sample AD_UKC030_MetaG_FD_89898 | JGI IMG/M metagenome (GOLD analysis project Ga0116154, IMG submission 89898) | Active sludge microbial communities of municipal wastewater-treating anaerobic digesters from USA - AD_UKC030_MetaG | ecosystem: Engineered > Bioreactor > Anaerobic > Digestate | place: USA... | reverse complement strand
TGAAATTGGCCCGGGGCTTCGTTACTCGGTCGGTCGAGTATCGCTGCGGATACACTCCTTCCCTCGTGCCTTGCCCCAGGCCAATTTGAGTGCAACGAATGTATAGCTTATTTCTTGACGGACTCTTATGGCGGGGGAACACAAGACTAACTAAGGCGGGACAGGAGCCGCTGATGGATTCCCCCGAAACCGCCGTTACTGAAGATGGCGATGACATCGCCTGGCGCGACGTTGCGGGCGAGGTGATCCAGGATAACCTCCACATCGGGCAGATAGACGCCGGTTTTACCCGCAGTGTTCAGGTCGGCCATCAACCGCCCAGGATCCAGCCGCTGGTCGGCGGGCAGTTGGTCGGCGCGGGCGACAGCGGAGACCACGATGGCATCGGCTGCGGCAAGGGCTGAGGCGAGCTCGCATTGGAACACATTGCGGCGGGTGGTGTTGGATCGAGGTTCAAACACGGCCCAGAGTCGGCGGCCGGGATACTTCAGACGGAGAGCGCGCAGAGTCTCCCGCATCGCGGTGGGATGATGCCCGAAATCATCAATTACGGTCACACCGTGAACCGTGCCGCGGACTTCCATGCGACGTTTGATGCCGCGGAAGGTGTCGAAGCCCGACTGAATTTGAGCCGGACTCAAGCCGCAGTGCCGGGCACAGCCGACGACGGCCAGGGCATTTCGGACATTGAACTCACCGACAAGACCAATCCGATAGCGAAATTGATCCACTGAGAACTCCGAATGATCCGGCCCGAGGAAAAGCGAGGAAGCGAGCACGGTATTGGCGGGTCCCAGGCCGAACCGGGCCAGAGGGCAGGGGAGGCTGGGCAGAAAAGCAGACAGGTTTGCGTCGTCGCCGTTGGCCAATACCAAGCCATTGCGCGGCACCAGCAGGGTGAGCCTCCGGAATGAAGTCTGGATGGCCGCCAGGTTCTCGAAGATGTCGGCGTGATCAAACTCGAGGTTGTTCAGGATGGCCACCTCGGGCAGATAATGCAGGAACTTGCTGCGTTTATCGAAAAACGCGGTATCATATTCGTCGCCTTCCAGGATAAACCATTCGCTCTCGGTGAATCGGGCGCCCTGTCCCAGGTTCTCGCTGATCCCGCCGATCAGGAAACCGGGATTCAGTCCCGCGTTTTCGAAGACCCAGGTGAGCAAGGAGGTCGTGGTGGTTTTGCCGTGGGTGCCCGCCACCACCAGACAGCGCTTGCCGCGCAGAAAAAACTCGCGGAGGACCTCGGGCAGGGAGCTGTAACGAAGTTTACGCTCCAGAACGGCTTCGACCTCGGGATTGCCGCGGGACATCGCATTGCCGATGATCACCAGATCGGGAGAGTGGGCCAGATGGGTTTCGGAGAATCCCTGGAAAGTATCGATCTGGCGTTGTTCCAGAAACGTCGACATCGGCGGATACATGTTCTGGTCGGAGCCGGTCACGACGAAACCGCGGTCCTTCAGGGCAGCCGCCAGAGAAGCCATGGCGGTTCCGCAAATCCCTATCAAATGGATTTTCCGAACATTGCGGTTCATAAAAATGATGAAAACCGCTCAGGAGTTCAGCTTGCGCTCCAGGAGTTCGCCCACCAGAGCCGGATTGGCTTTGCCCTTGCTCATTTTCATGACTTGGCCTTTGAGGAAGTTCAAGGCGTTGGTCTTGCCCGCCCGGAAATCGGCGACGCTGCGGGGATGGGCGGCGATGGCCTCCTCGCAAAGTTTCTCAATGGCTCCGGTGTCGCTAACCTGTGTCAGGCCTTTCTTCTCGACGATCGCTGATGGATTGTCGCCCGTAACAAACATTTCAGCGAATACCTCCTGGGCGATTTTGCTGCTGATCCTGCCGTTTTCGACCAGGGCAATCAAGTCAGGGATCGCATCCGGCCCGAACTTGAGACTATCAAGGCCGGCTCCGGTGGCCGCCAGTTGCGCCCGCAGGTTGTTGATAATCCAATTGGCCGCCGCCTTGGGATTCGCGGTTCGGGGAGCCACGGACTCAAAATAATCTCCAAGCCGAATGTCATTGACAAACGTTTCCGCGTCGGACGCCGGGAGTTGGTATTGCCGGATGAACCGTTGTTTGCGCGCCAATGGCAGTTCAACCACGCGGTCTCGGATCGCCGCCAGCCAGTTTTCAGACGGGGCGAACGGCAGGAGATCGGGATCCGGAAAATATCGGTAATCGTGCGCCTGTTCCTTGGTTCTCATGGTGTCGGTAATCTCCGCCACGTCGTCCCATCGGCGCGTTTCTTGAACGAGTGTTCCGCCTTCGCGCAAGACCTCGATCTGGCGGGGAATCTCATATTGCAGGGCTCGTCGAACTCCGCTGAAGCTGTTCATGTTCTTGATCTCAATCTTGCAGCCGAGTTCCTTCTGCCCTTTGGGGCGCACACTCACGTTGACGTCACACCGAACCATGCCTTTTTCCATGTCGCAATCACTCACCCCTCCGTATGTCAGGATATCCTTCAGGGCATTCAGATAAGCATAGGCCATTTCAGCCGATGTCAGATCGGGTTCGGTCACGATTTCGAGCAAGGGCACTCCCGCACGGTTGAAATCCAGACCGCTCATCCGATCAAAATGAAAACTCTTGCCGACATCTTCTTCGAGGTGCGCCCGCGTAATCCGAACCGTGACCACGCGGCCATCGAACTCGAAATCCACATGTCCGCCCACCGTCGAAGGACAGTCGTACTGGCTGATCTGATAGTTTTTGGGCATGTCGGGATAGAAATAGTTTTTCCGGTCGAATTTGGCATGCCGCGCCACCTCGCAATTAAGAAGGAGGCCTGAAAGCGCAGTCAGACGCAAGGCCTCCTCATTGGCCACAGGCAAAACCCCCGGCAGCCCCAGACAAACGGGACAAACCTGGGTGTTGGGTGGAGCCCCAAATTCATGGGCGCAGCCACACCACATTTTCGAACGCGTCTTCAGTTGAACATGCGTCTCCAGGCCGATTACCGCTTCGTATTCCATAAAACGCCTTCTTTTTGCCACAGAACTGTCCAGGTGAACACTCAAATCCAGTCTTCGAATCTCAGAGGATCAGGAGCTTTCGAACCGACCCAAGTCAGAACTCGGAACCGACTTAGGCTTGCCCATGGGTTGGGTGACCAACTTTTAGAACGCCTGGAGCCATCAGCGCGAGGGCTGTGTGTCGATGTGTGCCAGACCATTTCTCCGCGCCACTTTGACTTGACGCGAAGCCCTGTCTGTTCCCAAATGGCCGTATGATGAAATCGTTTTTCACCGGGATCGGATTCGGCCTGCTTTTCATGTTTTTGTCGTGCGGACAGAGCACCTGTGCCGCGGAACCCACCCCCGAAAAGGGGGATTCCCTTTTCAATGGCAAAGACCTCACAGGATGGACGGGGGTTCACGATGTGAGTTTTGAAGTTCAGGAAGGCAATCTCCGCTTGATCAAAGGCATGGGATGGCTCAGGAGCGATAAACAGTACCAGGATTTTATCCTCGAACTCGAATGTCGCGCCTTGGAGCCTAAATATGATAGTGGCATCTTTTTACGCGCAGGCCTCGATGGCCAACCCTGGCCTAAGGATGGATGGCAGGTGAACCTTCGCTACGATGCCTTGGGCGGGTTGGTTAAGGGCTATAAGCCGGTCGTTCCGGCTGAATCCGATGAAGTTCCTGTCAACCAATGGTTTAAACTTAAAATCGAGGTCAAAAGCAAGACGGTTGTTCTGCATGTCGATGGTGTAAAGGCCTGGGAATACAAGAATATCGATGCCGAGCGGGGGTACATTGGCATTCAGGCTGAAAACAAGTCTTTTGACTTTCGAAACATTCGCCTCCAGGAACTCAAGGCTGCGGCGCCCTGAAGTCTGGTTTCATCCTCGGCAGTTGGTTTCTGAAAAAGAAACGTCCCTTCCTCAGGGTTGAGGGAGGGACGTTGGATTTCGTGAAGACGGTTGGGAATGACCGGATTACATTTTCCAGGTTTTGTGAATGATCGTTGTCTCGGGGCTCTTGATCTCGGGTTCCACTTTAATGCGCCGGAGTGAGATAACCGTTTCCCACAGTTGATCGGCCAGCTTGCCTTTGGCGGGAATCTTCAACATTTGGCAGAGCTTGCCGAAGTTCAAAGGAGGAGCGGCTTCGAGAATGATCCGACGGACCAGCAAAGGCTGGGAGACGTAGAATTCCTTTTTGATGTCACCCCAAGACCTCAGACCGTAGTAACCGTATCCATAGTGCTTGACGCCGTCGTGGTGGCGGATAACCGCCGAAATGGTGGCGCGGCCGACAGACCTTTTTTGACGCAGCAACTTGAGGATTTCCGTAGCGGTCATGGGATGACCAGCTTGTTTCAATGCTTTCGGTATCAGGTCTTTAATGTGCTCTCGTTCCTTGACTCCCCAGCCCTTCAAGGCGAAAAGGAAACGACCCAAGTCCACAAAGCGTTCGTCTTCACGCAGGATGTGAGCGACTTCGTGCACGTTCGTTTGTGGCGCCCAGTTGAAGCGATTCCGTTTTAGCATTTCACGGGTGGACACTGGGCGTCCGGTGTCTTCCAAAAGCTTGTGAACATCGCTTCGGACTTTAGTCCAGAGTCTCTCAGGCAGGTGGATATGGTGCCGCAGACCAAAAGCTCGGCGGTCCAGCAGGTAAATACCTTGTTCGGGCCTGAGGGAGTTTCTCAGTCCACCAATCGAGATGGGAGGAACTTCATCGCCGAACATCTTCTTGGCTCGGGTGATAATCTCCTCGGGCTTCAGGGGTTCGTCCGCTTGAGACAACACACGATGGACCCAATCATAAATCCGCAAGCTCGAGAGGCGGACCAACGGCTTGTCCGGGGTGGGGAACTCGACCGTCAACGAACAGCATTGTTTCAACGCGTGCAGAAACTCCCCGGCACTCAAATTGGGCGGCTGATCTTTCTGTTTCAACCGACTGTAGACATCGGCCAGCGGAATGGGGGCGATGTTGGCCCTGAGAATTTCCACCGTGGGCCGAATGATCTCTTTGGCGCGCAGATCCAGGTTGGGGTAGGGCTTCTGGCCATCCGGCCAGGCTGGGATCTCGGCATTGAGTTCGCCGAAAAGCCGGACATAGAATGCAGCGGGATACTTGCAGGTAACTTTGTTTCCCAGCCACATTTCGAACAGCTTGGGATTCAAGGGACATGTAATGCTCAAGCATCTTTCTGCCAATCGCTTAAGCATGCTGTCCACCGCCGGCCCCCCATGCTTGTAGATCCGGCCGTACAGCAAATCCACCACCTGCCGCACCCGTTCTCGCGTCAAATTATATTTAACACCTATCTCTTCCAGGGTCAGCGGGCGCTGGCCGTTTCCTCCAAGGCGAAGCAGCAGCATGCTGCGCTCGCGCGGCGAGATCTGGGCCACCGATTCCTCGACTTGCTTGACCAGAAAATCCAGACCCATTCCCTTGACCTTCGAGTAGTCGAACTCTCCCGCCTGAACCCGTTGGACCAGCGATTTCAATTCCTTAATACTGCGCTGGCCACAGTTCCGCATGCTCAAAACCTGTTCGTAGAGCACGCCGTTCAAATCACCCAGTCGGCGGAAACCCATCTTCTGCAACACCCCTGCCAAACGCACTGAGAGAGGCATTTGTTCAAGCGCCCATTCTCGATAGGCTGGGGGAATCACAATCGGGGTTGGCCGGGGGACCTCTTCCGTAGTTTTATCTAGGTTTTTCACAGGATTCTTTATATTTGGTTCGCCAAGATATTTATCAATGGCAATAGAATTATTGTACGCGTCTTTGACATGACTCGACCGTTCGTTATCCTCCTGAAGGATCTCACCGGGGAGACATGGGCCGAACCAAAAGCCCTGACTTCCCGGGAAAACCGATCCTTGGAACGAGACTAAAATCCTGGGGCCACACAGCCAGTTATTATGTTATGTTATATCCAGGCTCGTCTCATTCCAGACAACCTAACTATAAAGAAGTTTTAGCAATCTGGCAACTGGAAAATCCACATTGACCCGGTGCGGGCTCAATTAGATCTCAACTTACTAACTCCATAAAAAAGAAGGAAGCAAGGGCATTAACCTCTGAATCCTCACCCGGAGGAGGCCTTAGGGCCATATGGATCTAATACCGGAATAATCTGGCCCCTCCTCCGTTCGACTTATGGAGGTGTAACAGGTTCGCTTCAGGCGGGATAGCTCCCTGAGATATAGTTTTCCAGGTGGTGGATTGTGGCTTTTTGAGCCGAGATAATCCAGTTGACTAGGTCTCCGATGGATACCATTCCGACGACTTTGTTGTTTTCGACGACGGGAAGGTGGCGCACGCGTTTGTCGGTCATGATGCGCATGCATTCATCGACAGAACAGGAGGGGGCAATGCAAAGGGCCGGGCTGAGCATGATTTCGCGCACGGCGGTGTCCTTGGAAGTTTTTCCTTTGAGAAACACCTTGCGGGTATAGTCTCGTTCGGAAATGACGCCGATGATTTGGTCGCCTTCCATGACCACCAAAGCGCCGATATTTTTATCGGCCATGAGTTGAATGGCGTCCGAGACATGGGCGTCGGGCGTGATGCTCCAGAGGTCGTGTCCTTTGCGATCCAGAAGAGGGGCAATAATACCGAAGGCGCTCATAGGGTTAAAATCACAGGATGTCTAATATGCTCTAGTATAGCGCAGTTCTTTCGGGAAGCCAACCGGATTAAGGCTTTGATTTTTAAATTGGAGCTCCCATTGTTTTTCAACTATTCTACATCCGATTGGCGATGTCCGTAATTGCATTTGTTCTCATTTTGGTTTTTGCCGCTGCCAGCTTCTTTTTTGCCCTGGCGGAGGCTTCGTTGTTTTCTTTGAGTCCATGGCAGACACGGGCTTTGGCGGAGGAGAACAGCGTTCGCGGGCGCAGGGTGGCCAGGTTGCTGGCATCGCCGGAGGACCTGCTGGCGACGATTGTCCTGGGCAACACGACTGCCAATGCCATGATTGTGGGGCTGGGGGTCTGGCTCAGCTTGCGAGGACATTTGCCGGCCTGGGGCGCGATTCCGGGGCTGCTTTTTGTGTTGCTCGTGGTGTGCGAGGTGATGCCGAAGACGCTTGCCGTGCGGCTTCCCGAACCTTGGGCCTTGCGGGTGGCCCGGCCGATGTGGGGTTTGGTGCGTTTGAGCCGGCCTGTGAGACGGATTGCCCAGAAGGCGAATGCCGCCATTCTGGGTTGGACGGTGCTGAAAAAGGTCCAGCCCTTGAAGGATCTCACCGAAGAGGAGTATCAGGAGTTGATTGAGTTGGCTTGCCAACAGGGGACGCTGGCCCCCTCCGAGAAAGAGATCATCCTGCAAATCATCCAGTTGGATCGCAGGACAGCCAAGGAGGTGATGCGTTCCCGTTCTCAAATGGCCTGCATATCCGACGACTTGACCCAGGAGGAAATGGTGGCCGCATCCCGGAAGTATCGGCATCGTCGCCTTCCCATTTATGATGAAACGCCGGATACCATCGTGGGCATCTTGAACACGCGGGTGTTGTTGTTGAATCCGGATGTCGATCTGGCTGAGGCGATTGAGTTTCCTTCGTTTGTGCCCGACAGCATGAATCTTTTGCAGCTTTTGGTCAGCCTGCAGAAGCAGCAACGCGGATTGGCCATTGTGCTGGATGAATTTGGAGGCACGGCGGGTCTGGTGACGATCGAGGACATTCTTGAGGAGGTCATCGGCGAGATCCGCAGCGAGACCGAGGAGTCGGGTTTTGTCATGGAACGTTTGGAGGAAGGCCGATGGCGGGTCAACGGCACGATGCGCCTGGAGGATTTTCGGCGTGAATATCCCGAGTTGGGGGAATATCCCGAAGTCGACACCCTGGGGGGCCTGTTCGTGGCGCTGATGGAAATCGTGCCTAAACCGGGCGAATCGACCGTTTTTCGGGGATTGCGTTTGACGGCGCTGGCGGGGGACGATCGGCGGGTGCGGGAGTTGAGAGTGGAAAGGATCAAGAAGCGGGGAGGAAACTGATGGAATCCGATCTGACTCAGGTGGTGGTGATTTTGATTTGTTTGTCCCTCTCGTTTTTGTTTTCGGGGATGGAAGCCGGAGTATTGGCGTTGAACCGGCTTCGGATCCGGCAGAGGCTTCGGGCTGGAGATCGGCGCGCGGGATTGCTTCTGGGATTTCTGGAGGACCGGGAGAGTTTTCTTTGGACCATCTTTATTGGCAATTCGTTAACCAACTTCCTCGCCGTAGGGCTGGTGGCAATGTCCCTGGATGAGTGGGTGGGGGGCAATGCGATGGTTTTTTGGCTGGTATTTGTTGGATTTATCCTTGTGCTTTATGCCTTGGGGGATTTGTTGCCGAAGATGTTGTTTCAAGCGCTGCCTAACCGGCTTTGCCTGGCTTTGGCCAGGCCATATCGTTTCGTTCACTCGGCGCTGTCGCCTGTCGTGAGTTTCTTGAACTGGCTGACGCGGGGGCTGTTGCGTTGGACGGGCAACCAGCAGTATGTGGACCGGCTTTTTGCCACGCGAGAGGAACTCCGGCTGGTGATGCAGGAAACCGCCCAGGGCCTGAGCACCGAGGAACGTTCGATGATCAACCGTGTTCTGGATTTCCAGAACCTGGTTGTGCGGCACGTGACGATCCCTCTGGACAAAGTGGTGCGAGTGGATGCCGGTGTGCCGATGGCGGAGGTTCTCCGTTTGTGCCGGAAACACGGATTCACCCGTGTGCCCGTTCAGCAGATGGATCGGGGACGCCAGCGGATTCTGGGAGTGGTCAGTTTGAAAACCGCTTTGTATCAACAGGGCCTGGACTCGGACAAAAAGGCGGCGGATTATGTCAAACCGGCGCTTTTTGTTCCTGAGAACCTCCGCTTGGAGGACGCCTTGCGCCGGATGCAACGCGGCGGTCAACGATTGGCGATTGTGCTGGGGCGCGATCAACGCGAGGTGGGCATTGTGAGCCTTCAGGATATCCTGAAGGCCCTGTTTGGCGAGGTCAGCCTGTGATGGAAGGTCAAGAATTCATCTGGACGATGGCCAAGCTGCTGCTGGTCTCTGTCCTTGTCATGGTCAACGCCTTTTTTGTCGCCGCCGAGTTTGCCCTGGTCAAAGTGCGTGAGACTCAACTCGATCCGTTGGTCATCAAGGGGAATCGCCAGGCGCGGTTGGCGCGCCGGATCCTGGGCAACCTCGATGCCTTCATCGGAGCGACCCAGTTGGGGATCACCCTGATGGGGTTGGCCCTGGGAGCCCTGGTGGCGCCGGTATTTGCGGCCATCCTGAATCCGCTCTATGGGTTGGTGGGCCTGGAATCGGTCCAGGTGCGACACGCGATCACCCTTATGGTCGGATTTGTCGTCAACACGTTCCTGCTCATTGTGGTGGGAGAGCTGGCCCCCAAGTCGCTGGCGATCCGCAAGACCCTGCCGACCACCCTATGGGTGGCCGAGCCGATGATCTGGTTCTACTACATTTCATTCCCTTTCATCTGGCTGCTCAATTTCAGCTCGCAATGGATCCTTCGACGACTCGGCATCGAAGCCGATCCCAAAGGGGAGATCTCCCACTCGGAAGAGGAGGTCCGATTGCTGGTGACCTCTTCGTTCCGGCCGAAGAGCGGGGGATTACCGGGACGCAACATTGTGCTTAACGCGCTGGACTTGCACAGGCGCGTGGCGCGGGATGTCATGAAACCCCGGCAGGAAATGGTGTGTTTGGACACACAAGCATCTTTGACCGAATGCCTGGATGTGGCCGAGAAGACACGGTATTCCCGTTTTCCTTTGTGCGAACAAGGGGACCTGGATCAGATGCTGGGGGTGGTTCACATCAAGGATCTCTATGCCTTTCGGTTAAAGGCCCGACAAGGCGCCGATCTGCTTCCGGTCACTCGGAGCGTCATCTATATCCCGCCCACAGCCCGGCTGGAGCGCCTCCTGGGCCGATTGCTGGAACGTAAACTCCACTTGGCGGTCGTGGTCGACGAATATGGCGGCACCATTGGCTTAGTCACGCTCGAGAACATCCTGGAAGAGTTGGTCGGACAGATCCAGGATGAGTTTGACCAGGAACTCCCGGCCATGCGCCAATTGAATCCGGACGCGTGGGAAATCACCGGCGCCTTGCCGTTGCATCAATTGGCGGAGCTCGTGGGAACCCCGATCGAAGAGGAGGGCATTACGACCACCAGCGGTTTCATTACCCATCGGCTCGGCGGTTTTCCGAAGGAAGGCGATACGCTCCCACTGGGGAATTGGCAGTTGCATGTTCGGGAAATGGACGGCAGACGAGTGGCGACCTTGCTCTTGAGCCGCTCAAAGGAAGCCGAAAAGAACGAATCCTAGAGATTTGTGTGTGAACATTTTTCGTCTTGTTTGTCCAAAGAAATGGCGGCGAAACAGATGAAACAAATCGAGGCACTCAAACCCGACGGGGACGGCGTCCAGGAAGAAGCGATCCGACGACTCAGAGGGCGGATTGGCTGGGTATTGGGAATGCGGACCGTCGTGCGCTGGACTCTGTTGGCTTTTCTGACCTATGGGACCTTGTTGCTGGTTCTGCGGTTGGTCTTCCAGGTTTCCGCCTCTTCCATGATGTGGGGGGTTCTATTGCTGTTGCCATTGGGGGCGGCGGCTTTTGTGCGGGGATGGCTGGAGAGACCCCCGATGGCTGAATTGAGCGCCCTGATGGATTCTCACAATCATTATGGAGGTTTGCTCATGGCTGGCAGGGAGGTCTCGATCCAGGATTGGCGTTCTGGCCTTTCGCCCGTGAAGCGGTTGCCGGTCGAGTGGAAAAACCGGCAGATCCTGACGCAGTATCCACTGGCAGTCCTTTACCTGGTCATGACCTTGTGGCTGCCAGACCAACTCATCGCCCCAGGCAAGTCCCAGCCTTTGGAAATCGGACAGCTTGTGAAAGAAATCAGTTCCCAAATCGAGGCTCTGGAACAGGAAAAAATCGTGGAACAATCCAAAGCCACCGAAATCCAGGAGAAACTGAATCGACTGAAGGAAGAAGCCCAAGGTGGCGATCCGGCCAAAACATGGGAGGCATTGGATCACTTGCGCCAGTCCGCGTCCGAATCGGCTCAGAAAGCGGCAGAGGAGTCCCTCGCCAAACTCGAGTCCCTGGCGCAAGCCGAAACTTTGGCGGCTGCTCTCGCGCTGACCTCGCCCTCGAACCTGAACAACCAGGTGTCGATCCAGGCCATGCAGGAAATGGGGCAATTACTCCAAAACGCGTCCTTGGAAGAGCAGGCTATGGATGGTGGCATTCCCCCCGAACTCCTGGCCGCACTCAAGACAAACGGATTGAGTGCGGATCAACTCGGCCAGTTGATGCAATCGATCCAGAGTCTTAAAGGTCAGTTGGGGCAGGTCTTGACCAATCTTGCGGATCTTAAAATGATCGATGGCAAGATGTTAGGCAAGTGCGCCGGCGCCGGCCGGATTGGAGACACGAATGCCCTGGCGGCTTTTCTATCCAGTTGTGATTCCACTAATGGATTGAATAACCTCCTCATCAGTTATGGCCGAGGAGGCCGGGATCGTGGCCGAGGGGACGCACCCATGACTTGGTCTGAGGGCACAGACGAAGAGGATGCCCAATTCAAGGAACAGGTCCTGCCGCGTTCGGGGGGCTCTGGCCAGGATGCCCAATTGGTCGGGATCAGCCGGGCGACCCCTCAGCTCACGGATGCCCGCGAGGCGATCGAGTCCGGGGCCTTGAGCCAGGCGGTTCGGGGAGGGGGAGCAGCACACGCCCAGAGGATCCTTCCCCGGCATCGCGAGAGTGTCAGAACATTTTTTGAGCGGCAGGAATAAATGATTTATGAGTGAAAAACCCACATTACTGTCCCCCAACGAGCTGGCGCCGGCTTCGGAACTGACGGCAAGAATCCTTGAACAAATGGATCGCATCCTGCTGGGACGCGCCGAGTTGCACCGGTTGGTTCTGGCGGGCATCCTGAGCCAGGGACATATTCTCCTGGAAGGCTTGCCGGGTTTGGGTAAGACAGCGTTGGTCCGGACCATCGGCCAGATCATGAAGCTGGATTTCAAGCGGATCCAGTTCACGCCGGATCTCATGCCCAGCGATGTCCTGGGCGCTCACATCCTCCAGGAGAACCCCTCGGGGGTCCGCGAAATGACCTTTCATCCCGGCCCGGTGTTTACTCATATCTTGTTGGCTGACGAAATCAACCGGGCATCGCCCAAGACACAATCGGCCCTTCTGGAGACCATGCAGGAGCGGACGGTGACGTTGCTGGGAACCACGCGTCGACTGCCGCATCCGTTTTTTGTGCTGGCCAGCCAGAATCCCATCGAACTGGAGGGCACCTATCCATTGCCGGAGGCGCAACTCGATCGATTCCTTTTCCGGCTGATTTTTAACTCGGTGGATCAGGAGGTGTTGGACGCGATCATCTCGGGACGTCGGCGAGGAGAGCTGCCCGCGCCGACGTGGCAGATGGAAACCCGGGATCTAGAAACGCTGTTCGGAGCCATGGAACGTATTTTTCTTCCCCGGCCGGTATCGAAGTATATCGCCCGGCTGGTTGCGGCTTCGCATTCAGAGGGGGCGGAGGCCCCCGAGTTGGTCAAACGCTATGTGACCTACGGCGCGTCGCCGCGCGCCGCCATCGCGATCGCCGAAGCCGCCCGCGCCCGCGCGCTGATCCAAGGCCGCCCGACGGTGGGGTTCGAGGACGTCAAGGATGTGGTGCATCCGGTGCTTAACCATCGGTTGATCCTGAATTTTCAGGCCCGCTTCGATCATGTGGACACGACTCAGGTCATCCAGAGCCTGGTCTCGACCCTGAGTGAAACGGGGATCCGGCTTCCGGACGATGTCAAGCTGGGCAATTAGTGCGTTTTCACTGAGGCAATCCCGGTGAACTCGAGGAACTCCATGGGGCATCAATGCAGACAGGCTTTTACTCTGTTGCTGTTCATCCAGGTTTTGGGAGGATGGCCGGCGAACAGCGCGGCAGCGGATCGATTTGGCGATATTGCCGTGGTCCCACAGACCGTCGTGTCCGGCGAAACCCATCATGGCTACGCCGAACACCGTGTGTTCTTGTCCAATGAATCCGATACCAAGTCGCATACCGTGGCCCTGGCGTATCCGGAGTCGAGTGGTTTTTTTGGCGAACGCCTGGATCGACTGTCGAGGACGGTGAAGTTGGGCCCGGGTTCCTCCGCGGTCGTTGTCCTATGGCAACCTCCCTTACCGGTATATGGATCCGGCTTTGCGGTCTTCGTCGATAATCGGTTCCAGGGCTCGGTGGCGCCTCTGGGCTACAACAAACACGCCCGCCCGGAGAGTCTTCGTCATTCGAGCGAGGTGGTTCAGACGATTTTCTCCAGCCGTGGAATCAGTGCCGACGACTTTAACAAACTGATGGATGAAACCTTTGGCGTGCCGTTTTCCCCCATGAAAGCAACCGGGCCGCCGGATAATCCCGGCAATCGCGGTTCCAACGGCTGGGCGCCTGTGGCCACAACGCCGGCGACTCCCCAGTGGCTGGTGCTGGAATACGACCCGCCTGTTGTGGCCAAACAGGTGAATATCCATGAATCCGGATTTCCTACCAAAGTCGTCGATGTAACCCTGTATGACGCCGAAGGAAAAGTGCTCGTTTCCATGCCGGGCAACGCTGGCACGCACCGCTCGGATGTGACCTCGATCCCTTTCTCCACAACCGAACGGCCTGTGGCCAAGGTGCGGCTCAATGTCACCCCAGGTGTTCCGGGCCGGATGCCGCAGGTGATCGACGCTGTGGGCTTGGTAGGGACTAATCAGACCGTTTGGGCGGTCGGAGCCCAGTCCAGTCAGCCCACCTCGGGTGGACCCGGCCTGGATCCCGCCCTGGCAAGAAGATTCGGCATCGGGGGCGGCGCCACACGCCAGTGTGTCCGCTCGGAATTGGAATTGGCGCAATGGAGCGATTCCTGGCTTGCCTATTCTGCGTTTGATGCCGTGCTTCTCACGGCAAAGGAATATGAGCTGCTTCCGAAATCGGTTCAGGTGGCGCTCTGGCGATATGCGGAATGCGGGGGGTGCCTGGTGACTCTGGGCCCGGTCGAGGTTCCGGAGCCCTGGCGTTCGGGTCTCGAACTCAGTTCCGAGGGGGGCGAGATTGTGCCGGTGGGATTTGGTCGATGCCTGCGCTTTAAGGAGGGCGAATTCAGGCAGTTGACTTCGTCGCAGGGACGATTGCTGAGCGAATCCAGCAAGCTTTCCGCGTCGCCCTGGACCTTGTCCGCCCTGTCGGACCCCGGCCAGGCGAATGCGCAGTTTTCCGTGGTCGCCAACATCAAGGTCCCATTTCGCAGCATGGTGCTCATTCTTCTGGTGTTTGTCATTCTGATTGGCCCTCTGAACCTGATTGTCCTGGCGCGGTTGAAACGCCGGATCTGGTCTTTATGGACGATTCCACTCATATCGTTTGCCGCCAGCGGTCTGGTGTTTGCGTATTCGTTTTTCAGCGAGGGCGTGACGCCTCACGCGCGTCGCGAAGGATTCACCCTGCTGGATCAGGTCAACCATCGTGCGACCACCTTGGGGCTGGCGGCGTTCTATTGTCCTTTGACGCCCAGGCAGGGACTGCAGTTCGGGTATGAGACGGAGTTAACACCGATTCTCCAATTGAACTACGACGGCCGTCGAGGAGGCAGGGGACGCGAACTGGACTGGAGTTTAAGCCAACATCTTACAAGGGGATGGCTGACCTCGCGAGTTCCAGCATTTTTCAGGGTCCGCAAGTCGGAGTCGCGCCGGGAACGGATCCGGCTTGAGAAATCCGGGGATGGCCGGCTGATGGCGGTCAACGGTTTGGGAGCGGCTATTCGGAATCTCCAGTTGACCGATTTCAGCGGACGATTCTATACCGCTGCCAACCTGCCCGCGGGACAGCGGGGCGAGCTCAAACCCGATCCTCTCCGGCGTTCGTCCAAGGAGATGCCGCAATTGATTTCGGATTTTTATCGCCAAGCCAACTGGGGACCGGTCGACAGCCATCGTGAGAAGTTCATGGGAGTTGTGCCCCCTCCGGGAAGCTATCTGGCCTGGCTGGATGACTCGCCGTTTATTGAGCCGGGTCTTGCGGGCGCGGCGCACGAGCAAAAAAGCGCTGTTATCCATGGATTTCTGAATCCTCAGGAGGATGCCCCATGAAAGTTCGCATCAAAAACCTCAGACGCCAATTTGGCAAAACTCTGGCGCTGGACAACATCTCGTTCTCGTTCGACTCGGGGCATGTGTTTGGATTCGTCGGGCCGAATGGAGCGGGAAAAACCACGACGATGCGAATCCTGGCAACCCTGGACGAACCCACCGATGGCGACGTGTGGATCAACGGATGTTCGGTGCGGGAAGAACCCGAGATGGCGCGGCGGATGGTTGGATATGTTCCGGATTCCTTGCCCACACACGGCGATATCACCGTGCATGAATACCTCGATTTCTTCGGCCGCGCGTATGGCCTGCGGGGCCAACGGCTCCGGGATGCCCTCGATGCAGTCGAAGAATTTACCAACCTCGGCGGCATCCGGGACAAGTTGATCAAGGCGCTGTCGAAGGGCATGAAACAACGGGTCAGCCTCGGTCGTGCGCTGGTGTTCGATCCCGAGGTGCTCGTGTTGGACGAGCCGGCCGCCGGCCTGGATCCTCGCGCCCGGGTCGAGTTGCGCGAACTGCTTGGGCTCCTGGCCCAGCGCAATAAGGCCATCCTCATCAGCTCCCATATTCTCACGGAACTGACCGAGATCTGCAACGGGGTGGTCATCATCGAGAAAGGCAAGATTCTGGAGACGGGGACGATTGAGGAAGTTCTCAGCAAACGATCGCCCAAGCGAACACTGGCCATTCGGACCTTGGATCCCATCGACGCTGTCATCAAGGAACTCCTTCAATTGGCGCCCGTGGAGAACGCGCGCGAGGTGGCCGCCGAAATCCATGTCGATGTGAACGGTTCCGAGGCCGAAGCTTGCGGGATTCTGGCCCAGTTGGTCGGGAAGGGGATCCGGGTTTTGGAGTTCCGGCAGACCCGGGAAGACCTGGAGGACATTTTTATGAAAGTCACCAAAGGAGGGGTCCAATGAGTGGGCGGTGGCGGCGATGGTCCGGCGCTGTCCGGTCCCATCTTGATTTGAATCCGGTCGTGGTCAAAGAATTGCGGCAAGCGGTTCGCAGCTGGTTTGTGACGGGTGTGCTGCTCTTGTTTCTGGCGGTCTTATTGCTTTCGATGTTCGGGATTTTGGCGGCTCGATCCACCAATTATACTCCCGATCAGGGGGTGGGCCTGGATGTGTTTGTGGTTTTGGTCTCCATCCTGACCGCGGCCAGCCTCATTTTCATTCCCCTCTACACCGGCGCGCGCCTGGCTCTGGAACGTCAGGAGGTCAACCTGGATCTGCTCTATATCACGACACTCAGCCCGGGCCGGATTATCCGGGGCAAACTGTTTTGCGGGATTTACCTGGTCCTCCTTTTCTTCAGCGCCTGCCTGCCATTCATTGTGCTGAGCAACATGCTGCGCGGCGTGGATTTGCCCGCGATCAGCCTGGTGTTGTTTCTGGTGTTTGTGGTGGTTTGCGGCGCGGTGCAGATCGCCATTTTCCTGGCCTGCCTGCCGGTGTCGATGCCCTTCAAGTGCGTTTTGGGCATCGCCTCGACCGGGGGATTAGTGTCGCTGACGGTCGGCTTGTCGGCCATGGCCCAGCAGGTGGCCCGATACTTCATTCTTCCTCCTGTCGAATTTTGGTACTACGGGACGCCTTTCTACCTTTTGGCTTTTGGATGGTTTTATGTTTGTTCCGTCGCCCTGATCTCTCCCAAATCGATGAATCGCGCCATGCCCTTGCGGATCTACCTGACCAGTGTTTGGCTCGTTTGCGGCGCAATGGCGGTTTACGCCACAGTCAAGTATACCCAACTTGAACCGATGATCGCCTGGCTTGTGGGCTCGCTGATCCTGATCATCTCAGCGCTGATTGTGGTTGTGGGCAACTCGGATCAATTGAGTGTGCGGGTGCGGCGGCAAATCCCCGGCCCGCTCTGGAAGAGGATTCCGGCCCTATTCTTTTTCAACGGCGCGGCGCAGGGGCTTGCCTGGACTCTGGCCATTACCGTTTTGACGGGGTTATCCGGATGGGGCGTCTGGATGGCGAACGAGGCCTGGAGTCTCTCGACGCCGGCGGGATCGTCCTATCGCCGGAGCGTTTCGAGTGAGTTCTTTCAGGTCATGGGGGTGTGGTGCTGCTATGCGTACGCGTATGTCCTGACCGGGTTGTTCGTGCAGCGCAGTTTTTTTCCGCGGCACAATCCCGCGGTGGCCAGTGTGCTGGCATTTGTGATCCCGGCAGCCTGGGCGATCCTGCCCAATTTTGCTTTGTTTCTGCTGGATCGCCTGACCTGGAACGTCATGGAGACCCGCCAGCTTGGCAACGTTTTTAATGTCATGCTGACGCGTGATGCCGATACCAGAGTGGCGCATCTCTGGTTTTCGGCAAGCTGGACGCTGCTGGCTTTGGCCGTCAATGTTCCGTGGTTCGTTCGGCAGGTTAAGGAGTTTCGGCCCTGGGCAAAATCGTTGAAGGAGGTTCCCTCGTGAAAACCGAATACCGCTCACAACTTCGGGCGGGCGAACGGATCGGACATCGTTATGCCCTGGCGATTCCGACCGCGGCCCTTTCGGGCGCAACCGGGACGCTGCTGGGGCGACAGGCGGGAACATCGATCGATTTCCAGGAGCATCGCGATTATCAGCCCGGGGACGATTTGCGGCGCATGGACTGGAACATATACGCCCGCAGCGATCGGCTAGCGGTCAAGCTTTACCGAGAGGAGGTCATTCCCCATCTCGACCTGATCCTGGACGGCTCCAAGTCCATGGCCCTGGAAGGGACAGGGAAAGCCGAGGCCCTCTGCCGCTTGGCGGCCGCGCTTGCGGTGGCCGCGGAAAAAAGCGCCTGCACGCATGCGGTCTGGTTTGGACGCAAGGGTTTTCATCGGTTGAACAACGACCGTAATCTGCCATCGACCTGGGATGGGATGGTTTTTGATGGCGATCGATCCCTTGAAACGGATCTGCATCTCATGCCTCCCACCCTCCGGCGAATGGGATTGCGGGTGTTGATCAGCGACCTGTTGTGGCTGGGAGATCCGTTCCCCGTGGTGCGAAGACTGGCGCATCAGGCGGCCGAATTGCTGGTGGTACAATTGCTGGCCCAGGCGGATGTCGATCCACCCGGCCGCGGGAGCTACCGGCTCGCGGACAGCGAGACCGGCGAGGAATTGGATCTGTTCATCGACGCCCACGCCGAACAACGCTATCGAACGGCCCTGGCCGAACATCAGCGGCTATGGCAACAGGCCTGCCGTCAAACCCGCGCCCGATTCCTTCCCATCATAGCCGAACCGCTGCTGAAACAGGAATCGCTGCGGCCGCTCGAGGAGTTGGGATTTCTGATGGCTGCATGATGCCCTTGTTGACCTATCCTTTGGCCTTGATTGCCCTGGCGGCGGTGCCCGCGCTGGCGGCCATTTATTTTTTGCGCAACCGGTATCGGCGCCACACTGTATCCAGCCTGATTTTTTGGCGGGCACAAGCCCGTGTCAAAGAAGGCGGGATGAAAAGAGACCGGTTACAGCTTCCGTGGGTGTTCTTTCTTGAATTACTGACCTTGCTCTTGTTGGTCTGTGCGGCCACTGGCCCGCGCTGGCAAACCCCAAGAACCGTGCGTCCATTGATTGTTGTGCTGGACAACTCCCTGTCGATGCGCGCGGGACTGCCCGCCGAGCAGCCGCGTCGCCTGGCGGAAGCAGCCCTGAAGAACCTGCTCCATGAACGCCGGTTTCGATCGGTTCGCGCGATTTTGGCCGGCCCCGCGCCGCGTATGGCTCCCGGCTCCGGTGAAATCCCAGGGGCCGTGAACGATTTGACGGCCGCCTGGACGTGCCAGGAACCCAACGCGGCTCTGGACCAAGCCATCGTTCTGGCGACCGAAATAGGGCGTCGCGAGGCGGACATTCTCGTGCTTACGGATCATGATCCCGCGAATCCGCTCACCCAGAACTCGCGCGTCCGATGGCTGGCCTTTGGCCGAAAACGCCCCAACCATGCCTTCGTCAACGCCCGCCGCTCCCCCTACCTCCAGGAAGACCGATGCCTGTTTGAGGTGGCCAATTTTTCACCGGATTCCCGCCAAGTGGTCCTCAGTGTCCGACACGGCTCCAACGAAGTGCGACAAACAGACCTGAATCTCATGCCCGGTCAGATCGAGAAAGTCATTATGAATGTTCCGGCTCAGGGATGGCCGATGGAAGCGACCCTTTCCGACGATGCCTTGGCCGAAGACAACCGTGTGATCCTGGCGCCGCCAGTCCGGAAAAAGGTTCGCGTGAAGACCTCGCTCAGCGATCCGGTTGCCGCACGACTGGTCGATCGCGCGCTGACGGCTTCCGGTCTGAGGGCCCCCGTCAACGAACCGCCTGAGATGATCATTCATCAATCCTCGCAAAAGGTCATGGAACCGGAAGCATGGGATTTGCGGCTCATTCAGGAAACACCCGCCGCCACGTACACCGGTCCTTTTGTGTTGGATTCCAGCCATCCCCTGGGGGCCGGTCTAAATCTGGATGGGGTGATCTGGTCCGGGCCGGCGACCCATCGGGCCGGGGGAGTTCCGATCATTTCCGCCGGCAACATCCCTCTGCTGACGTCGGACGAGGATGCCCTGGGCCGCCATCACCTCTCGCTGGCCATTGACCTCGATCGCTCCACATTGGCGACCTCGCCCAATTGGCCGGTCCTGTTTTGGAATCTGTTAAGCTGGCGCATTGCCGAAAGCCCCGGCCTCAAAGAGGTCAATCATCGCCTGGGAACAGATGTGGAAGTCACCGTCGCATCGGCGACAGCGAGTGTCATCGAACCCAATCGCGTTGTTCGGCAAATTCAGGTGCGATCCAATCCCGTCCTTTTCAGGCCTGAACAGACCGGTTTGCACGCCCTCATCACCGATCGATCGACGAACGTATTCGCGGTCAACTTCCTGGCGCCTGAAGAATCAAATCTTTCCGGTTGCGCCACCGGCGAATGGGGGGGGGGGGGCCAGGAAGAGGACATCCGCTACGAATACGAGTCTGTGTTGTGGCTTTTCCTGTTGTTGGCGCTCATCATGATGGCCTGGCACCTGTATGTCTTGGCTCGAAGTCCAGTGGCAACCTGAGATGATCACTCTCTCACAACCGGTCTGGTTAATCCTGCTGTTGCCCCTTGGAATGGCGCTGTCTCTGTGGCGATTGCCCACCCGCGGACTTCGTATCTGCCGGGCCATCGTGCTGATTTTGGTGGTTTTGGCCATGTGCCATCCCGACATCCGATTGCCTGATCGTGCGGGCACGGTGGTTGTGGTGGCGGACCGTAGCGATTCCATGCCTTCGGACAGCGCCATACGGCAGAAGGAAATTATCAACATGCTCCACCGTTCGATGGGCCCTCGAGATCAGCTGGCAGTCGTGTCGTTCGGATATCAGTCGGCCATAGAACGTCCCCCCCAACGGGCTGAGTTCGGCGGATTTTCGGCCATTGTCGGTTCCGACCTCTCCAACTTGAGTGAAGGATTGGATACCGCCTTAGGTCTGTTATCCATCGATACTCCCGGCCGGCTTCTGGTGCTTTCGGATGGGAGATGGACGGGGCGCGATCCCGCGGCGGCGGCGGCACGGGCCGCTGAACGCAGCATTGCGGTGGATTACCGGCTGCTGTCGCGTCCCCAAGTCCGGGAAATTGCGATCCGGCAATTCCAGGTTCCTCAAACAGTCGCTCCCCAGGAGGCCTTTTACCTCAATGCCTGGGTGCAATCTCCCATCGAGCAGAAGGCGCGCTATGAGTTGCGCCGCGGCTCTGAGATCATTGCCTCCGGCGAAAAACAGCTGGGCTCGGGTTTGACACGCCTGATGTTTCGAGATCGCGCCGGTCATCCGGGCACGCTGCAATACCAGTTGCGGGTAATGGGCCCGGAAGATGATCCCTGTCCCGAAAACAACCGGGCGCGCGCGCTGGTTGGGGTCCAGGGGGTTCGATCCATCCTGGCTGTTGCCGAATCAGGTTCCGAGTCGGGCCTCGCGCGACTTCTGCGGGACGGCGGACTGCAAGTCATTGCCCATTCGCCCGATCAATGTCGCTGGACGTTAGAGGATGTCTCGCAGTATTCGGCCGTTCTCCTGGAAAATGTGATGGCCAATAACCTGGGCAACGCGGGCATGGAAACCTTGGCCTCCTGGATCGAGCAAACTGGCGCCGGTCTCTTCATGACAGGCGGAAAGAAATCCTTCGGTCCCGGAGGTTACTTTCGATCTCCCCTGGAACGGATCATGCCGGTCTCGATGGAAATGCGCCAGGAACACCGCAAACACCGCATCGCGATCGTGGTGGCGCTGGATCGTTCGGGCAGCATGGCCATGGCCGCGGGAGGGGGGCGGACCAAGATGGATCTCGCCAATCTGGGCACCGTGCAAGTCTTGGATCTGCTGTCGCCCAACGATGAGATCGGGGTGATCGCGGTCGATAGCTCCGCGCACACGATCGTCGAACTGGATAGCGTGGCCAACAACCAGGGGCGCCGCTCCAAAATCCTTGCCATCGATTCGATGGGGGGCGGCATTTTCATTTTTGAGGCCTTGAGCAACGCTGCCCGGATGCTGCTCTCCGCTCAAGCAGAGACCAAACACATCATTCTCTTCGCCGATGCCGCCGATTCGGAGGAACCGGGACAGTATCAAGACCTGCTCGACAACTGCCAGAAGGCCAATATCACGGTCAGCGTGGTCGGTTTGGGCACCGAGGCTGACATGGATGCCGAACTCTTGAAGGACATTGCCCGGTTGGGGCAGGGCAACTGTTTCTTTTCGGACAGTCCTTATGAGATCCCCCGTCTGTTTGCGCAGGATACTTTTACCATCGCCCGCAGCAGTTTTGTCGAGGAAACCACCCCGCTCAAGGCTACACCGGGACTCAATACCCTGGGGGGAATGCCGGACTGGCAGCCGCCCGAAGTCGGCGGATACAACCTTTGTTATGCCAGACCGGAAGCCAACCTTGCGGTGCTGACGACCGATGATTACACCGCGCCCATCGTGGCGGCCTGGCAGGCTGGCAACGGTCGGGTCCTCTGCTTCACCGGCGAGGCCGACGGGCAGTTCAGCGGCCCCCTCGCTCAATGGCCTCAGGCCGGCGATTTCTACTCGACTCTCGCCCGATGGACGGCGGGAGAACAGAACGATTTGCCCGATCACTTCGCCCTGACCCAGGAAATCCGCGAGGGCTCATGCCACGTCGAACTGCATCTGGATCCCCGGCGCGCCGCCGATCCCTTTTCGGGAACTCCGCAAGTCCAGGTTCTCCATGGCATTCCAGGTCAAACCCCGGCCCGCACAAGCGTCGATCTGAAATGGAGCTCGGCGGATACCCTTGAAGCCTGGATTCCTATTCGCGGGAACGAAACCGTCCTGGCCACCGCGGCCGTTCCCGGAATGAAGCCCATCACGCTCAGCCCGGTCTGCCTGCCGTATTCTCCCGAGTTTGAGGCTGAGGCGGGCGATCGCGGGATGGACGCCCTCAAACAATTGGCGGCGGCGACAGGCGGCGAGGACCGGCTTGACCTGGCCAAAATCTGGAACGTGTTGCCCACTCGTCTTCGCCGGGTGCCCCTGGCTCCTTGGCTGTTGATCGCGGCGATGGTGCTGTTTCTTGTGGAGATCTTGCAGCGTCGCACGAGTATCCTCACCCTGGCCTGGCGCCGTTTGCGGCCGTCTCTCGTCGATCCGATAGCCCGGAGCGCGCCGTCGTGGACCCTTCGTCGTTTCTTCAAACGGAAATCCCCCCCCCGACCTATCGTATCCACGGAAACTCCCTCCGTGCTCCCGCAGCCCAGTCCGCCTCCTTCTCCAATCACCGCTTCGGTTCCATCGGAAGTCACAAATCCCGCCCCAGCAGGCACGATCGAGGCCATGCGAAAAGCCCGGGCCCGGGCCAAAAGCCGGCGTCAATCCGAGTAATCCACCGCCAATTGACATGCGTTGTGATTCATTAGATAACTTGAGCGTTTTCGCCGCCGTTGTTTCCAGAAGATCCTCCCCGGCGAGATGGCTGTTGGTTTGTGGCGGACTGTTGTTCGCCGGGATTCAAACATGGGCCGGCGGCTTGAGCTTCGACTGCGTCGAGTTGCCTCCCCTTCGGATCAAGGGTCAAATCGCAAGCGCCCACACTCAAGGACTGGAAGTGTTGAACGACCGCTTTTACGTGACGGCACGCCGGGAAGATGTGCTTCCCAAGCAAGCGTTGTTGCTGCGTGTCGCCGCGGGCGGTGGGGATTGGGATGTTTGGGATATTACACCCAAGGATGCCGGCAATCAGTTGTCCGCGCTCGATCATCCGGGAGGATTCCAGTCCGATGGCCGGTGCCTCTGGATTCCATTGGCTGAGAGCAAGCCAAAGGGGCGCAGCATCATTCGGGCGTTTGCCCTTTCGGGCCTGGTTCGCGGTCGACCGCTCCAAGCGGAGCGCGAGATTCCGGTAAAAGACCACATTGGCGCTGTCGCGGTCTCCCAAAACAAAGGGCTGCTGTTTGGAGCCAGTTGGGACACGGAAAGAGTCTATGTTTGGAATCTGGCCGGGCAATTGCAGCAAACCCTCGAGACGTCCGATTTGGCGAAACGGGGCCTCGGGCTGACACGCGATCCAACTAGCCGCAAAGGCTTGGCGGTTCAGGATTGGAAATTAGTTGAGGATCAGCTTTTCGCCTCGGGCCTTCGTCCAACGGCTGGGAATGCGGCTCCTTCCCGGAGCCAACTGCTGATTTTTGATCAATTCCTCGATCCTGGATTCCGGCAGCGGTCGATAATCCTGCCGAAACCGAGGGGAATCGAGCTTGCGCGAGAGGGCATGGCAGTTTCCGGTGGCTTGGTTTATTTCCTCCCGGATGACCTGGGAAAGTCCAACCGGATTTTTTGCGGAGCAGGGATCAGTGCTTCCAAGTGACCCTACAACACCGCCCGATTATCCAGCGAGTGTCGATGGTTAGAACTGCTCCCCTTTCCAATCTCACAGCGGCCGCAGGCGTGGCCATTCCAGTTCGACACCCTGAGCCCTGAGCGCCTGTTGGAACGTCGCCAGGTGCTGGGTGTTGTGTCGAACATGGCGAGGGGATTCTTTCTGCCGCAGACAATAGGCAACAAGCAAGCCGGCCGATTCGCCGATGTTCCATTCCACCGGATGCAGGCGATACGCCCCATTGGTGATATGAGTGGTCCCGATGTTTTTGGCCGCTGGCAGCAGGTTCTCGACGCGTTTGGGCAACAAGGCTCCGAGGGGGATTTGAAAGGGAAGACAGCTCAGATCCACATAGTTGCGGCCGGAAGCGCTCGGGTGCAGATCAATCCGATAATGGCCTACGCCTATCGAGTCAGGGAAAACTTCGGCTGTGGCTTCTTCGCGTGGTTTGCCTGTGGCTTCGATCCTCGATTCAGTGCTGATATGTTGCTCGCGGACGATGAATTCAGCCTGAATGCGGCGCGACTCGCGAATGTAGGGAGCTTTGGCCAGACCATCGGGGGAGCCCACGATATCTTCACGCAGCCGCAGTCCTTTCCATCCGGTTCCTCCATCCGGACGGGGCGCCTCGGTTTGCAGCCAGTAGAGCAGGGAGAGGCTGAGCTGTTTGGCGCGCTGCAGATGGCGGGAGGCTTCGGCCTCGGACACGCCGATCAACGGACCCAGAAAATAATCATTCTGCGGCCAGTTGACCAGGGAGATATCACTGCGATAGGAACCGGGAAGGAACTGGCCCATCTCAATCAATCGACGGTAGGTCCATAGGTTGGTTCCTGGCGATTTGAGGGTGGGATCGAACACAAAATGCCGTGCGACCAGCGAGATCGGATCGGTCATGGTCCAGCTGAAAAGCGGCCCTTGCCAGGGGGGCTGCATCTGGGGTTGATAAGCGCGCCAGAAGTCATATTCGGAGGGTTTCTCGATCGTATGATCTTCACCCTCGATATGGTCCACGGCAAAGCAATAAGTGAACGCCTGTTGATCCTGGGAATTGGCCGTTTCCGGCGCATGCGGCTCATCGGTCGCCTGGCGGGATTCGGCCCCTGTGACATGCTCAATTTTCGCCAAAGCCAACACATCGCCCAGTTCTGTGGCGTCGATGATATAAGGCGCGCTAAGAGTCACCAATCGGTTTTCCCGCAGGTCCTGAACCGTTAGGGCACGGACAGCATCCCCGCTGGTTTCCGCGCTCACCGGCCGGTGTTCCAGAAGCACTCGCAACTGTCGGTTGCTCAGATACGGCGCCAGCATTTGTTGAAGCACTGACAGACTCACCCGAGGTTCATGACAGAGGCGCGATACCCATCCGCCCCCCGGATTTAGCCGCTCATTCAAGCGCGCTTGAGCCGTGAGCGGATAGTGATCCCGATAGAGAGCTCGGATGGATTCCCGGTATTGCCGGTAAGAACGCGTGCCTCCAAAAGTCTCGATCCATGGATGCTCATCCGGGGGGACCGCTTGGGAGGTCGCTTGGCCGCCGATCCAATCCGTGTTCTCGGTGAGGATGACCCTTAGGCCTGCCCGTAGCGCCGCCAGCGCCGCCGCACACCCGCCTAATCCCCCGCCTGCGACCACCAGGTCCGCCTGCCATTCCCGACTGCGCTCGTTGATCTGGGATGCCAGGAGCCAATCCCACGAAAACAAAGGAACCGCAGTCGCCAAGGTCTTGATAAAGCCACGTCGCTTCATGACTCACCGTTATTCCCCACCTCATTGCCGAATGCAATACTAACTGGCTATCGAACCTTTCGCGAAGCCGAGATGCCAGTGAAGAATGGGGCGAGGACAACCGGATCTCACCGGCTCCTCCCGCGTTCCACGTTCGACTGCATGGCGGACAGTAACTCCTTGATTTTATCCGGGTGTTTAGAAGCAAGGTTCGTTGTCTCGGCTGGATCGGTGCGGAGGTTGTAAAGCTGCATCTCCGGTTCGCCAGGCTTGGGCTTGATTGAGCTGGGTTTGGTGAAGCCGCCAGAGCCGAGTCCATTGATCAGTTTCCAATCGCCGGATCGAATCGTCATCATCGACGCAACACTTCCGGCCTGCATCACAATGGGCGCGCGAATGGGTTTGTCGGCGGGCTGTGCGCCCTCCAGCACCGGCAGGAAACTGAAGCTGTCCGGGCCCGCATCATTTGGCAGTGTCGCGCCACAGATCTCAGCGAAAGTCGCGAGGAGGTCGGTGAAACATATCGTCTGATCGCTCACAGTGCCGGCCTTGACCCGACCTGGCCAACGCACGATGAACGGCATGCGATGCCCGCCTTCCCAGGCATCCGACTTCATGCCGCGCCATCCACCCGTAGAGGCGTGCCCGAGCCTTTCTACATCGGATTCATACCAGGCGGGACCGTTGTCCGAAGTGAAAATGACAAGCGTGTCCTCGGTCAGTCCGTTTTTGTCCAACACGGCGAGAATGCGCCCGATTTCCGCATCCACCATCATTGTAAAGTCACCATACATGCCTGCGCCGCTTTTGCCCACGAATTCCGCCGAGGGCAGCCACGGGGTGTGCGGGGCGGTGGGGGCGAAGTAAAGCAGGAACGGCTTTCGGCCATCCTGATTGGCCCTGACCTGCGTCTCGATAACCTGAAGGGCTTCCTCGGTCAGTCGGGGCAGCACCTCCTTGAGCGTCATGCCGGGCGCGATGCCGCCTTCCCGCCAAAATTCTCCTTGGATCGGCGACCATCCCTGCGAGTGATGCGCCCCGATGTGGTCCGTCGGCGGCGCTACAGCGCGGTCTCCCCGGATGAAGAAATACGGCGGGATATCCGTGGAGGCGCGCAGGCCGAAATACGTTTCAAATCCGCACGCCACCGGTCCGCCGGGCAGCGGTTTGTCGTAGCCATTCTCCTGAAAACCCAAATGCCATTTTCCCACCATCGCGGTGCGATAACCTTGCGACCTGAGCAGCGAAGCGATGGTCATCTGCCCTTCGTCGATTAACGGTTGCTTCGGCCACCGCGAGATGTTGATGCGGAACGGATACTGACCGGTCATCAGCCCGAAACGTGAAGGGTGGCAGAGCGGCCCCGGCGCGTGTGCATCGGTGAACCGCATGCCTTCCCGCGCCAGCCTGTCGATATGGGGCGTCGGGATTTTCGATTGCGGATTGTAGCAACCGGGATCGCCATAGCCCATGTCATCCGCGAGCAGAATAAGGATGTTCGGTTTGACGGCCGCCTTTGGCCCGGCAGAGGCGTGCAGGGCAGCCAGTGTTGCGAGGAGCAGGACGGTGAGGAGGGGAAGTGTGGATTTCATGGCTTGAGGGTTGTTTCTCGAAGTCGGAAGGGTTGACCCCGCCGACGCTGACTTTATCGCCGCGACTGGGTGTGTAATTGTCGAACACATGGCCGCGGCCCTCCATGCGCGAATCGCCCTGCGCCTTGAGCATTGTTTCCATGTGATCTGGAGTCTTATTTGCGGAAGCCTTTCTCGGAGCCGAAGCGTCGGCCGTCGTCTTTGAGGCTGCCCGGTTTCCAGGTGCGGGCGAGTTCAAGGTCGGCAGCCACCTTTTCGGTCAAAGCGGTGACATCCACAAAACCCACGCGGTTGTAGAGGGCCGGAACATAGTGGGCATCGCGAATTGCGGCATATTGCTTCCAGTAGGTCAAGGCATCTCCGAGGTGGCGGATCGCCGCGTCCTGCTCGAACGTGTCGCCGTTCACGTCAAACAGGGCCAGCGCGCACCCTCCGCGAATCTTTGAAGCATAGTAGCGCCCCAGCCAGGCCAGGGCCTCGCAGTCGTTCACGGTTTTCCGGAGTTCAGAGTCTTCCCTGGTGGCTTCCCGGAGCGCGTCGAGTGAGGCCATGGTTTCCGAGGCTGCACCGTCCAGGGCCACGGCAATTTCGAGCGGTGTGGTCTCCGTCATGGGCTGGCGGGTGGTGAGGCGGTTGCGCCAGTCGCGGATGCAAAGCACCTCCGCGCCCGGCATGGTGATGCCTTCCATGAAATGGCGCACGGTGTAGAAGCCCTTGCTCTTCCGATGGCTCAGGCAAGCCTCGGGATACCACTTGAGATCAATGTCCCCCCAGAAGAAGCGTGTCGTCAGCGGCATGACCTGTGAAGCACTTTGAAGAGCCCGGAAGAGATGATGTGACGAAACCTTGGGATGGCGGGCCGCCAGCATCCTCTCAAACCGGGAGTCCGGCATCGAGGGATCGTAGGCCAGCCGCCCCCAGAGCATGAACGAATACCATTGCTTTTCCATCACCAAGGGGCGCGGGCCGGGGTCGGGATGGCGCTCGAGGAAATCGCGCCCCCAGACATAGCCATCCGGTCCCATGTAAAAGCCGGCGATCTTGTCTGCCGGGGGGATGTTTAGGATGTATTCGCGGGTGTAAACGGGGTCGCCGAAGCGGAAGGTGTAGATGTCGTCATTGCGCACGGTAAGCCAGGTCTTCCTGCCGGGCGCGAGGTTCTCCAGCAGGGGCTGGATGAAGGGCGGATTCGGAATCGAATACATATGGGCCACCGAGTATTTGAAGCTGAAATCGAATGGTCCCGGGTAGTCCTTGAAGGCGTCCAGGATGTCGCTTTGCGCCGTCCAGTGGAAGCGGTGGATCACGCCGAACTCGCGTTTTGGCTGGTCCTTCAAGGCGTCGCGAATGCCTTCGCCGTAGGTGTCCCACAGCCAGGCTTCCTTGGCTTTGGAATCCATATGCTCCGGCATGCCTTCGCCCGCGGTGATGCCCAAGCCGGCGAGCAGCGGGTAGGTCATCACCATCTCCCGCACACTGGCGCGGAAGTATCCTTTCGTGATCTCGTTGCTCAGATCGTTCGTGACGCCGTGCTTGCCCTCCGCGCCGAAGGTAAAGACGTTCCAGGTGAAGAAATAGACCCGGATACCCCGATCGGCGGCATGTTGCATGACCCACCGCCAGAACTCGATTTTCTCGTGGATCGTCATGCGCTTGACCACCTCGTGGTCGGCGAGCATGGCGGGGCGAACCATGTCGCTGCCGGCAAAGCTGAAGGTGTCATCGAGCTTCGCGCGCGTGCGCCAGACATCGTTTAGCGCGACCTCGGGAAACTCCGGCACCTTGACCAGCGAAGGAAAGGGGTGGAGGCTCCAAAGCGAAAGCACGTTGTAGCGGTGGCGGGCCATCGAGTTGAGGAATTCGGTCCAGAACTCGCGCTCCCACATCACGGGGATGTTCGCCTGCGCGGCGTCGGAGCAGTCTGTGTAGCTTGGTGTGCGCAGATCGAGCGGGATGTTGAATTTGATGCCGCGCCGCGCGATATGCGGCGTGTGGTCGGAGTCCTTCAGGGAATCGAGCGTGCCTGTGCAAATCGCCTCGGCAATATCGAGCCCGCCATACATCGCGCCCGTGGCGTCGGCCCCGCGCACCGTGATGATGCGACCGCCGTCCGCGTTCTGCACGCGAATGTGATAGCTCTGCGCGACGGCTTTGCCGTCATTCGTGACGGTGAGCGTGATACGGGTCGCGTCTGCGGGTGCCTTGGCGGTGGCCTCCAAGACCCTCCTACCATGTGCCGCGGCCGCCCGGCGAATTTCCTCGCCGGCGAAGTTCCCGGGCCCGGCAGAGGCCGGGTCGATGGAAAGTGACAGGGTTGGGGAGGCAAAGGCTGGCGCGGACAGCGCGCAAAGCAGCGCGCAAACCCAGGTGGTGGTCTCTTTCATGGTGAGAAATGGTGGTCTGGTTTTGGCTTCAATCCGCAGAGCGGATGTGTTTATCGGGTTGAATTGATGAAAGCGAGCGGCGCTTTGGCAAGCTCAATGTCCCTCTCCACCGCCGGGGTGAGCCCCGCCCAGGAGAATGGTTGTCTCGAGTTCGATAGGACGGGCAGTTCGTTGAACTTCGCCCCGAGTACGGCCAGGCGATTCCAGTGAACCAGAGCCTTCTCCAGCGAAGCCACGGCGACGCGTTGTTGCTTGAGGTCGCCTTTCGCCCGCGCCGTGGCCAGCGCCACGCCGCCGCGCAATTTCTCGGCAAAGTAATTTCCATAGGCGCACCAGGCTTCAAGGTCCGTGAGCTCGCAATCGAACGTGGGAGACACGCCGCCACGCGCCCGCAGTTCCGCAACCAGTTTCATCGCTGTGGCGCAGTCCCGGTCCAGTTTCGCGGCCAGCTCGATGGGCGACATCACTCCTTCCGAAACGCGGTTCGTCTTCACGTAATCGGCGATGTTGACGTAGCGCTTGGCGTCGAGCACCGGATGCTTGATGAACGCGTCAATCCCGAAGAAGGTACGCCCTCCATCATCCCGATCTATCCAGGAAGAGAAACCCTCCGTGTAAAGCGACCCATCCCAAGTGCCCCGATGAAACGAGGCGAAATGCAGCGGGACGCGACTGGCCAGTTTCCACGCAACGAGCAGGTCCTTGCCCGCGCCTTTGCCGAACCGTTCCTCGAGCATCGCCTCGAACCGCGCGTCCGGTATGGCGGGATCGTAGAGCAACTGTCCCCACACCGCATAGAAAAACCATTGACGCTCGAAAGCCCAGCGCCAGGTCTTGTGCGGACCTTCCTTGGTGATGTAATCCAGCGCCGGGATGTAACACTCCGAGCCAATGATCGCGCCTCCGACGTAATCCTTGCCGCTCTGCCGGTGGACGAATTCACGCACAAAGTCCGGCTGCCCCCAGCGCAGGATGAAAATGTCCTCATTGCGCATCGTCCAGACGACCTTGTGTCGCGTGGGCGGCGGATCCCAGTAGGCATCGGAGAGCGTGCCGCCGTGAACCAGGAACAGGTCGGGCGAGGAATGCGCGTGCGACCAGTTGTGTTTGAACTCGACATAGACCGGCCCGGTGATGTTGTTGGCGAGCGACTCGATCTGGGCGCGGGATCGGCGGTCGTTCTCCTCGCTGGTCGTTCCACCGGATCGAGTGTCGGCCGAAAGAGGGGCGCGGTAGATGAACTTCGCTGGCCGTTTGGCCTTGGCGATGCCTGAGAAAAACGTCTGGTCCAGCCAGTCGCGCCGCTGGTCCGGCGTCATGCCGCCCATGCGTTCGCCCAAAGTGATGCCCAGTCCCGTCAGGTCGGGATACTCCTCGAGCAATTGGGTCACCACCTCCCGGGTGTATCGAACCACCAGTTCGCCCGCGTCATCGGCCTCCTTGCCGATGTGGCTCAAATTCACGCTCCAGGGGGCGACGTTGTGCGCGCGGGAGAATTCCGGCGAGACGAAGATGTTCCAGTTGAGCAGATAGGTTTCGATGCCGCGCTCCTTCGCCATCGCGAAGATGCCGGTCCAAAGTTTCTTCCATTCGGCCAGTTCAGCGTCGTTGAAAGGGCATGCCTCAGGGAAGTTTTTGGGTCGGATCATGTAGGTATAGGGATGCAGACTCCAGAGCGAGAGCACATTGAACCGGTTTTCAACCATCATATCGAGGAACGCCTCCCAATACCGGAGGTCCTTGCAGGTGTCCTGGTGTTGTTCGAGGGCCGGACTCGTCCGATAGGCCGACCAAGGTAAGTTGAACTTGATCGCGCGAAACTCAAACTGCGCCCGCGCCGTGCGGCTTTGGATTTTGTTCCAGGGCACACCCATGCGAATCTGCTCCGCCACATCCAGCAAGCCATACATTGCCCCGCGTTCACTGCCTCCGGCGATCTTCAGGCCCTGACGCGAATTAACCCGCCGGAATCCATCCGCGCCAACGCCGGCCATCAGGGGCGGATCAACGGTGACCACGATCTCTGCCCCTTGATCAGGCGCTGGATTCAAAGTCCGCTTCATAGTGACAGATTGTCGCTGGAGTGCCGATTCCAGTTTGCCCAGTGCGAAGCGAAGCGTCGGCGAATCGGGCGCAATGACGGTGAGTTCGACGGCTTGGAGCACTGAAGCGCAGGCAAACAGCGCGGCGAGTGGCGCCAGAATCTTAATAGTGTGAGCGGTGAACATATGTTTCATGCTGCTGTATAAAACCTGATTTATGGCCATCAACCCTTTCTCGAAGCCGGGACACCAGTCAAGTATGGGCCCAGGGGAAGAGAATTTCAACGGTTCCTCTCGCGTGTATTGCTCAACTCCTAGGCAGACAGCAACTCCTTGAACCTGTCAGAATGTTTGGCAGCGAGATTTGCTGTCTCGGCTGGATCGGTCCAGAGGTTGCATGGCTGAGCCACGGACTCGCTGTAGCCGATGTCACCGGCCATTCAGCACCACAAGCCCCGGTTGCACCTGTTTCTGTGGGGGTATATTGGCCGGCACATAGACCGCCTCGCTCCCGATGGGCATGTTCCAGATTGAGCTCTGCACCAAGGGCCATGCAAGCGGATCGCGCGATGCCGGGAAGGCATCCACCGAGACGACCTGCAACATCACAGACAAAGCGAGGGAGAGGACCAAAATTATCTTCATAGGCTGGGCAGGCATTGCCGGCGCACAATTGCCAGCCAGTCCTCGCCGGCATCGGCGGGCGGGGTGCCGAGGGCAACCTTGCCGCCACCGCTCACGGACTTGACGGAGCCGTCATGCAATGCACCACCCCGACGCGGATTGAACCACTCCACCGTGAACCCGCCAGACACACCGCTCAGATCGAGATCGGTCGTCCCGCCGTTGGGCAAATACACGAGGTAAAGCTCACCCGCCTGGGCAAAGCAATACTTCGAGTTGTCATTCTTCTCGTTGCCGATCAGTGCGTTGGCGTTCTTCATCTCCCAGAACGGAATTCGGCTCTCGCGGAAGAACTCGAGCGCGATACGGCAGTAATCCCAACTCTTGTCTCGGCTTCGAAAGTCCTCGCAGACAAGGTCGTTCTGCGGGAGTTGGTAGCCGAAGTAGTATTCCACTCCCGCGCCCCCGGCCATGAGGTTGCCCCAGAGCGTGGCCTGGCGGATGTCGTCGGTTGTTTGCACAGTCTTGCCATCATTCTTCTTACCGTTGTAACCCGAGTAGCCAATGTCGGGTGGCACGCCTGTGTCAGCGCCCCCCTGTTCGTCGTTGGCCACGACCCACGGTTTGCCAACCTTGGCCGATTCCATGATCCATTTGAGCGTGCGTTGGTGAGTCTGGTTCCAACCGTTCTGCAACGAAGCTCCGGTGAGCAGCGACTGGTCGCCAAGTAGCGGTGTGTAAACCTTATCCTGCTGGTTTGGAAAGGTGTGGATGACGATATGATGCCGATATGGATCGGTGTCATGAAGGAACTTCACCATGTCGCGAATCTCCTCCGTGCTCTGCGTGTTCTCCTCGCCAATATTCCAGTTCAGCGCAAGGTTGTGGGCATAACGCGCGATGAGCTCACGGCAGTAGAGCCGGCGCTCCGGTCCGAGCTTGCCGCTATCGAGCGACTCGGGCACGCGGCCCGGTTCGGACTTATCGCCTCGACGGTCATCATCGATTTCGTTCTCCTGGAGTTTGAAGTGGAGGTAAAGGCCCATGGCGGTGGCGTGGTCGAACACGAGGCCCCATTGGTCGAGCTTGGAGCAGTCCCAGTGGAACTTGTCATCTCGTGCGACGAATGGCCAGACGTTGTCGCCATCGCCGCCCGCGTTGTAAGGCAGGAAGGAGAAGGCGTTCAGGCCTTTGTCTGCCAGGTAATTCAAAGCCCCTATCAGACCCTTGCCCTTGTTACCTTTCCAAACCGGATCGCCCGATTTCCAATCCGCCACATGCGGCGCGTAATGATGGAGCGTTTGCGTCGGCGACGCTTCCCCCGTCCGGGCCTCACGCATGCGACCAGGTTGTGTGCCATCGAAATCCGCGTAGGCGAGCAGGGTTTCGGGCGCGTCCGCGCCCGCCTTGAGGAAATACTCCGTGGATCCGGCGTGCTGAAGGTGATGCTTGGCCACGTATCGCAGCCGGCCCTTGCTCCGGAAGTCTCGCCCAGTCTTGTCGGTAGGCGCAATCGTGAAGGCGCCGGTCTTTCCGTCGAAGGGTCTCATGGCTTCGCTTTTCGCGTCGCCGACAGCGACGTGCTTGCCCTTCAAGAACGATACGGCGTAAGTCCATCGACCGGGCTTGTCGGGCGAAAGATGCGCGCGCCATTTCGCGCCGGACTCGGCGGAGGTGTTGGCGGCATTGCCGTCGGCGGCGAAGTAACCGGGCACCGTGTATTGTGGCGCACCGGATTCGTGGGTGAAGGTGACGGTCATCACGTAATCGGTGAAGGGATTCGGCTCGTTGTCCAGTTCGTGCGCATACGGGCCGTCGAGCGTCAGCGTAACCTTGTGCCACTGCTTGAGTTCGCCGGAGATGACGGCCGCACCGTTTCCGTCGGGTTGGCGCGGTTGCATGAGAGGCATGAGCGGTTTCGCCCGCGCCGGCTTTGCCTGTGCAGCAACCTGGGCCACCGCCGCCTTCGTAGATTCGTCCGCCGGTTCAAAGGTCAGACGCGCGATGCGGGCCCGGCTGTGTTCCTTGCCGTCCTCGGAGGCAATTTTGGAACTGACCGTTACCACGTCCCCCTGATTGAGGGCGATGTTCTTCCAGGTCGAATGGAACTTTGAGCCCTCCTCAAAGGTCTCGGTGCTCAGCGGGCAGGTGAAATTGCCGACTGTTGTGTCATTGAGCATCACCTGGTAGGTGGATTTGCCGTCACTTTCACCCACAGCCTGCAAAGTGACATGGTAATGGCCGCTGGCATAGGGAAAGGGAGCGGCGGTTTTCGCCGTCTGATTCTTCGCCGGATTGATGGCGAGCCATTTGCCTTTGTCCAAATAATAACCCGAGTTTTCCAGCGGGAAATTTGCCGCTTCCATCTTCAGTCTCTGAGCCTCGGACGTGGCGTCCTTGTCCAGATTGTCTTGAATCCACTTCGCCAGCGTGCCGTTGCCCATGCCATAGCCACCGGGCAACTCACGCAGATCACGCGTCTGGATGGCGGGCGGTTCGCCCCAGTGCGCGGGAAACGCCTTGGAGGCCGGCGCGGCCTCAGCTACTTCAGGAAATGCGGGGGGTAGCACACCCGTTTTGACCTTGACCTCCGGGCCCTTGCCTTCAGGCTTGAACTCCTTGTTGCTGGCCAGAACAAACTTGTCCATTTCAAAGCCATCCTCACGCAGCGCGAACAGGATCTCGTGTTCGCCGGCCTTCTCGATGTCGAGGAATAACTGCATCGGAACCCCGGTGTGGACGTTAGCCGTGCGTTGTTTACAGTCCCACGCCCACATATTCTTTTGAACCGTCTGCCAGCGGCAGCCTGATTCCGGCCACTGGCCATTCAGCCCGGCATGCACGCCGTTGTCCTCGCTGCCGGTCGAAAACGAGCGCACCCAGACATAATAACGCCCCGGCGTCCTGATGTTCACCCTGTAATGCAGGACTGCCATGACGCCGGGCTGGTCCGTGAAATTCTCGCCCTCGACCAGCTTGTCTCCATGCGTGGCGCGCGTGTCGGGCAATATCTCCACATAAGCCCCGCCGCTCGCTCCTGCCACGTGCGCCGGGTCGGCGTCGGGCTTGAGATCCGGCACCTTCTTAGACGACGTGATATGCCACGCACGCTTGTCTGTGAGCCTCTGCTTGTAGAAATGCTCCGCCTCGACCGCGACAAGGCCGTCCATCTCCTCGAAGACGAGGTCAGGCGCGGCAATGGGGGCAGTGGAATCGGCGGCAGGCGTGGAACATGCCGCTGCCAACAACGCAGCGGCCATCAAGGCATGGATTCTATTCTGTCTCATAATTGGTTCTTCTGTCGCAGTTATGGTTCACTTGATTGCGGTTTCGCAGTGAATGGTGGTGCCTCAAGGAAATCACCGCATGATGGCCAACGAATCGTGCAACACATTGTAGCCTTTGGTTGCATCCCAGATGCCCTGATTTGCCAGACGAATTGAGTATTCAGGGCGTGACTGCAAGTCTGTGTGGTAGTCGGGCAGCCAGAGGGCCAGCTTGTACGTCCCGGGCGGCATGTGTGCCGGCAGTGCCACCGTCTGCTTGGGGAGCGTGACAGCGCCGCTCACCCACTTGCGCACATCCACATCATGGAGCGGGAAATTGCATCGATCGGTGCCGTTGTCAAAGACCAGGTAGATGGGGCGCGGCTTGATCACGCTGGCGTAACCGTCATTGCAGAGATTCGCCGCAATGACAAAACTGCTGCCCGCTTTAGCCGACGCTGGGAAGGTGGCGTCAATCAGGCGCAGGTAGCTGTGAACGAGCCTGTGGCCGGCCGCCTTCACGTCCGAGAAGTTGCGAACATCGTTCCCCCCACGACCGTCCACGTCACAGCGATTGTGCCATCCGCGTTCCGGGTTCGGGAACACGCTCGCGAAGTCTGCGGTGTAGAGAAAGGTGATTGCGCCTTCGGGCGCATTCGTTCCTGCGATGGAAAAACCAGCCTTTGCTTCGCAGGCCTGTTCAGGATGGTCTGTTGCCAGCACCAGCGCGGCCCACGATGAATCGGCATCGCTGGGCGGATTCCCCAACGAACGGATATCACCGCCGATTATTTTTGTGATCGAACCGTCTTGCAGTCCGCCACCGTCGCTTTTTCGGGGATCCCACCATTGGATCACTTCCGTATGGTGCTCCGTGTGCAACTGATAACAGGCGCCATGAAATTCTTTGAAGCCAAGCAGCGGTTTAAACTGCTGGTGCTGTTTTTCCAGTTGATGGAAGCTATGACTGACAACGGGATGGCCGTAGACATCGAGTGTGCTGATATGAGCGGCGATGGCTTTGATCTGAGCGGTATTCAGCCCGTGTTCCTCACCGACATTGTAGCGAAGCCCTAAATGATGGCCAAACCGGGCCACGATTTCGCGGCAGAATATGCTTCTTTCCGTCCCCATCATGCCGACGTTCAAGTGCCGGGAATTGTCCGCCTCGCACAAATACAGATCCGCATGGATTCCTTTGCGGTCCATATGAGTGTAAACGATGTCCCACTGGTCCAGTTTGGAAACATCGTAAACCAGCTGGGTTTCCCGATCCGTCCAGGGCCATGTATTGTCCGCGTCATCGTCACGGGTAAGGATGATGTGATAAAGGGTATTGGCGCCGATCTCGCTCAGATAGTTGATGGCTCCAGTAATACCTTTGCCTTTGCCGCCCTGCCAGGTGGGATCGCCTTCCTTCCAATGCTTTAAATGGAAAAGGTATCGATGCAGCCCCACACCTTTGCCTGCCCCAAATCCGTGATCTTCATACAAATAGGTGTCTTTTTTCTCGGTGTCGCCCTTTTCATTCGGATCGTCAGTCGTGCCATCAAAATCCTGACAGCCGAAAAAATCTTCCGGGCTTCCAGGTCCGGCCTTCACGAGCCACTTCTTGCTGCCCTGAAACTGCAGGTAGTGCTCGCCCACATAGGCAAGCATGCCCTGGCCGTAAAAGCCCGCTGCACCAGGGTCTGCAGGCCGCACAGTAAATGAGCCGGCCTCTCCGTCAGGAACGCCAGCCGATTTACCTTCCTTCGGACTGCTGACAGCCGGAACCGCGATCTCCGGCCCCTCCCGAAAGGCGACGGAATAGGTCCATGCGCCAGGCTCATTCGGGGTAAGTTTCACCCGCCATTTGTTTCCGCTGGTGGCCGACGACTCCGCCGCGTTGCCTTCGGCGGCAAAATAGCCAGGCACCCGGAAAGACTTATCGCCCTTGCTGAATGTGACATCCAGTCGATGGTCTCGGAAGGTGGCCTCCGTTTCACTCGCCTGTTTGCCGGTGAATGTAAGGGTGACCAGATACCATACCCTCAATGCTCCTTCAACCGAAGCCGCTGGCAAGTCGCGCTGCCCGCCGACTAAAGCAAATAACAGGGCCAAAACAGAAAATTGCATTTGTGGTGTTCCCATTGTTTTGGCGAAGTTACATTTATTGGCCGCCATCAGACAGCATCACCTGCTGCTCGCACAGGGCAGGCAGGAGCTTCACGTTTCAGAGCGGGCCTTCTTGATCGAGTCGATGGCGCTTTCCCAGGCCTGGATGAACATGTGCCGGAAGTATTCCACCGGGCCGTATGCGCCAAACTCCTCGACCGGGAGACCGTTTGTTTTGTATGCTCGCGCAAATTCAGGGACTTTTTCGAGCAATTCATCGATGATCATTTCCTGAACTGGATTGAAGAAGCGCGAAACCACAGGCGGGTTCAGCTTGAGCAACTCTTCGGCTTGTCCCTGCCAGTTCATGGTGATGCAAACATCGGCTCCGACCATTTCCGTAAAGTGGTGCAGACCGCGAACTCCGCCGCCGATGAAGCCGATTTCAGGCCAATGCGCCTTGGTGATCGCGTAGGTTTTTTTGGCAATGGCAAGGCCGGCGACATAAATCATGTCACTGGAAATCGCGATGCCCTGCTCCTTCACCCACTTCTGCAGATATTCATCATAAATGCCAGTAATCAGGGAATAGTAAACCTTGGGATGCCTGCCTGTTTGGCGGGAAATCCGCTCATACATCCGGCAAATCTCCAGCGCCTGGCTGATGCCCATGACTTCTGTGGCGTTGATCGGGGTGTTTTCGGCCATCAAGACGTTCATGGCCTCCAGGCCGGCCTTCGTCGCGGGTATCTTAATCATCACGTTCGGCCCCATACCGCGGTTTAACCGGCCTTCCTGAATGATGACCTCCGGATCCTCCTCGTGAATGGGATCTCCCTGGATGCTGACATAACCATGCTCACCGTGCGTGGACCGGTAAAGCGGTAGAAAAACGTCGGCGATCTCCTTGACAAGTTTGCGCTGCAGAATGCATTCGACCTCGTTGTCGCATGCTGATTCCTTCAAAGCCTGTTTCAACAGCGCTTTGGCATGCCCCGCTTCCAGCGGATGGGTCAGCATCTTCCATGTGTAGGAAGGATTCTGCGTGCAGCCCACGGCTCCGGCCTCTATGGCCAGCTGTGCCTCTTCGCGGGTCACGTTGTTGATCCAGAATTTAGTGGGTGTCAGCTGGCTGACCCGTTTGAAGTAATCGCTCATCATAGGGTAGTGAAGTTGGTGTTTATCATTTCCCGGTCAACTCGACCTGCACGCCCTGCGTCGCCGTCTTGTCCAGGAAAACCGCGCGCTTGCCTTCCGTGCCTTGGTGCGGTTTTGGCGCAGCAGGCACAGGCGAATTCTTCATTGCCTCGCCCACATCCTCCACCTTGAGGCAGAAGTGATGCAGCCCCGGCCCGTTTTTCGCGAGCCACGACTGCAGCGGATGATCCGGCGTGAGCGGTTGCGCGAGCTGCAGCTGCGTGTTGCCCAGATCGAGATGCGTGAGGCGCACCGTGCCGCCGTTCACGTCCTCGCTGTGAAGCACCTTGAAGCCGAGCGTGTCGCGCCAAAGTTTCAGCGCCGCCTCCGTGTCCGGAACGGCGATGGCGAGATGGTCGAGTCCTTGGTAAGGAAAATCTTGAAAACGGGCATCGGGCATCTTGAATCGGTCATTTTCCGTAGGCAGCCCGGCATGTCCTTTGGCGGCAAGCACTGATTTGCCGAGAATCTCACAAAGCTGCTCGGCTTCATCCACCAGACCGGCCATTTGCTTCTCGGGCAGCAATCCCGCCTTCACTACGAAACATAACCAGCCACGGGTTTCGCGAAGTTCCTTCAAGGCCACGCTAAACTTGTGAACGAAGTCCGCCCGGCTTTCGGCCGAGCCGCTCTCGTCGTAATTCGGCGGCGCGGATGTGCCGCTCCGCACCAACTGATCGCTCACATGTCGCCCCAGCCGCGAAGACGGCAAGGCATCAACCACTTTGCCCACTCGAGCCGCGAAATCCCACAAGCGTTCTGAAAGTTCCACCTGTTTCATAAATGCCAGATTTCCGATGACCGATTTTCAGTTTCCAAGATTCTCACTCCCCTTGACCGGCTCAAGGTCGTATCCCCGCATTTCCAGCCGATCAATCGTGGCGCGCGAGTTGCTCGCTGGCTGGGCAAAGCAGCATGTATTCGCCGTCATAACCGCAGTGAACGCCAGCCTAACAGCAATGGCGCCGCGCTTCGGCGCCCCGCTTTGCGGGCCCGCGTGCGCGGAAAAATGGCGGCTTGGGGCTGACGCCGTCCAGGCCCTCGCGGAGCTCTGCAAGGCTCGCCAGGCTGAAAATGCATCCTGATTCCGAGTGGCGTTGTTTGGCTTCATAAATGAATCTCTGCCGGCGCGCTTTTCGCGGCGGATTCATAGACCGCTTCCTGCACCGCGAACGATTTCAAGTATTCCTCCCCGCTCGTTTCGAATGGCTGGCCATCCAGCATCCGGTCCACGAAATGGCGCTGGGTGACATAGCAGCAGTCGCCGGCGAAATTCCGGTCGGCGCGTTCGTAGGACAGTTCAACCTCCGGCTCGCCCAACCGCTGGAGTGTCAGACGTGAATCCCCAGCCAGCCGGATGCTTCCGGCGGAGCCTTCGACCAGGAATTCGCCGAAGGTGTAGCGCGGATTGCGCGCAGTAGTTTCATTATAACGGTTGGCGTCCCATTCGCCGATGGCGCCACTGCAAAATTCAAACACCACCAGCGCGCAGTCCTCGCCCTTGATGACCGGGTTCAATCGACGCAGCCACGCGGCGACGCGGCGGATTTCGCCTGCGAGAAAACGGTAGGTGTCAATGAAGTGGATGCCGTTCTCGAAGACAAGCAGGCGGGGATACTCGCGGAAGTAAGGCTGGCGCGGAATGTAGGCGTTCCCGCCCCAGCCATCGCCCATGCGCGAGCGGAAGGCTAGTGAGTGCAGTTCGCCAATCGCCCTTGCGCCGAGCTGGCGCTTGATTTCGCGGTGCCAGGGTTGGAAACGGAAATTCTCGTGGACCATGAAGCGCACCTTCGCTGCCGCCGCATTGGCAACGATGGCTTTTGCCTCCTCAAATGTCGGTGCGAGTGCCTTCTGGCAAATGATGTGGATGCCGCGTTGCGCGGCCTCGGCGCAGATCGCCTGATGGGACGGTGGCGGCGTGATGATGTCCACGAAGTCAGGTTTCTCCACGTCGAACATCTCGCGGTAGTCGGCATAGAGCTTGGTGTGGCCGAACTTCTTCGTAATCTCGGCTGCCTTGATCGCATCGCGATTGCTGAACGCGACGATCTCCACTTCGGGAATCCGCGTCCATGCCTCGTATTGAAAATGGCTGAAGTAGCCGGCTCCGATGCAGACGCCCTTGAGTTGCTTAAGGCGGGAATTGCTGTTTTCTGATGGTTGATTGCTCATGGAAGATTCCATCTACCCTTCTTCAAGTTTGCGGTCGGGACGAGCCAGGAACCACAACACGACGGCAAATAGATTGAGTGTTGCGCCGACGTAAAAGAATGCGCCTGGTCCTCCGGTCCATTGGATCAGGTAGGGGAATGCGAGCGTCGTGAGGAAGCTCCCGAGGTTGCCAGCCATGTTCATGGTCCCTGAAACCGCGCCCGAGTGTTTCTGCCCAATGTCGACGCAGAGCGACCACGATGGCGGGAGGGTCATGTCGGCTCCGAAAATGGCAAGCGCCAGACAACCCACCTCGATTCCCGGGGTTTCCATCTGACGGCTGAGGACCAAGCCAAAGGCTGCCAGCAAAAATCCGCTCACGGCGGGCAGACGGCGCGACGCCGTCCATCTGCCGGCCCTGTAAATACGGTCAACGAGCCAGCCGGCGGCGATGTTGCCGATCCCGCCGCCGATGAGCGGCAGGCTCGCATAGAGTCCCGCCTGCAAAGGATCCAGAGCATACTTCTCTTTGATATAGGGTGGCAGCCAGGTGAGGCAGAAGAAGAAGGTGAAATTGCTGCAAAAATACTGACCCATCGCCAGCCAGAGGTTGCGCGAATGGAAAAGGCGCGGCGCGGAAGGGCGGCTTTCCTGCCGCGCAGCTTCTGCCCCGGTTCTATGAGTGTCTTGAGCAGGCGCCGTTACGAGTGGGCGGCTGGAAACTCGCCCCTCCTGGCGATGGTCCAAAATGAATTCGAGCTCCTGCCTGGAGATGCCCTGCTTCTGTGTCGGGTCGTCCCGAAACCAGAGAAACCACACTGCGGACCACACCAGCCCGGTTACCATGAGGATCAGAAACGAAGGACGCCAGCCAAGGGTGCCAATCATCCATCCGAGCAAGGGCATCGTTGCCGCCGCACCGAAACGCATGCCGGAGAAGCTCACGCCCTGCACCAGACCACGTTCCCGGAGCGGAATCCAGGAATAGACGGCGCGAGCCACTCCGGGGAGAGCGCCGGCTTCACCGCAGCCAAACAGAAATCTCGTGGCCAGCATCGAACTGAAACTCCACGCCAGTGCCGTCAGCCCGGTGAACGCCGACCAAAAAGCCACGATGACGGCCAACACACGGCGTGGCCCCAGGCGGTCGGCAAGCATGCCTGCGGGTGTCTGGCACAAGGCATAACCGAGAGAGAATGCGCCAAAGACCCAGCCCATCTGTGTGTTCGACAATCCCAAGTCGCGGGCTACGTCTCCTTTGGCCACGGAAATGCAGGCGCGGTCCACGTAGAGCAGCACCATCAGGGCAAAGGCGGCGAGCACCAGAAGATAGCGGAGGGGCATCATGGCTCAGGAGGGGCGGCAACCCTGCCACCCTTAATCGTGTCGACGTCATGGCCTCGAGCGGCAGAGATGCGGCCGGTACCGTATTCCATCGCAAACGCCCGTACAGGGGACCCATCGCCCCCCAGTGGTTTTAGAGGCAGCGCAGCAAAAAAGACTTGCTCCTGCGTGATGGCTTTAAGGTTTGTCAGCCCCTCGACAATTAACTGACATTTTGGCGATAAATTTGGGATGGATCTAGCGCCCAGACAGGGTTTTATCCGCATGATTGCGTGATATGGGCGCTTTTGGGTGGTCCCAATTTTACTTGGGCGGCTACCATAGTG
>Ga0116154_10000533_pt1 | contig 42912 bp, 34 predicted proteins | sample AD_UKC030_MetaG_FD_89898 | JGI IMG/M metagenome (GOLD analysis project Ga0116154, IMG submission 89898) | Active sludge microbial communities of municipal wastewater-treating anaerobic digesters from USA - AD_UKC030_MetaG | ecosystem: Engineered > Bioreactor > Anaerobic > Digestate | place: USA... | reverse complement strand
GTGTCAGCTCTGGCCAGAACCATCGCACCCTGGTGGTGGGTGAACTTCACTCCCTCTTACAAGCTCGCCGTCAGGAAATGAAAACCGAGGCCTTCAAAGAGGAGATGCATCGCCGCAACGGCACTGCATGAGAAAGGCAATGGGGTCAAAACCATATTATCGACAGACAGGTCAACAAAGAGCGAGTTAGATAAATGGCAACACCGTTAAGAATTCTTGTGGCCGGTGGGGGGTATCATGTCACGAGCCAGGGAAACCGGCCCGAGGCGATCTGCCGAACCGACGCGGGCAATCGGCGGTTTCTGGGTTAGTGGCAGATTGTGCGGTTGGCTGGAGGGATGAAATATGGAGCAGCGGCGCAGGCGGCACGGAGCTTGCGAAGGACACGGCCAAGTTGCGGTTTGTGGAAAACATACGGCGAAGGCTGGGGCAGGAGCGGGGAGAAAAACACCCCTGAAGACCAATGTGCCCACTGATGATATATAAATAATATGGCTTTGACCCCATTGACTTTTCTTAAATAATATGGCTTTGACCGCATTGACTTTTCCTTGACTTTTCCCCCATTGACTTTTCCAAATCGCTCGGGCAATTGCGCCACCAATCCCAGAAATCGCTGTCGCTCCGTGTCGGTCCGATACAGATCCGACCGCCGATGACCTTGGTTGGTCACATGATACCACCCACCCGCCACGAAAATTCGCAAGGGCCTCGCCATGGCCAGAGTCTCTTCCAAGGACTCTCAGCGCGGCACGAGCCACGTTCCGGCCACACGATCGGCCAAGCCGCGTTTCGGCAGAAGGATGGAACTCAGCGCCAGGGCGGCGCATAGGCCGCTAATTAGAAGCAGGGCGCCCAGTGTTCCGAGTTGGGATGCAAGCAAGACGACACCAATCGGCTGGAGCAGAAAGGGGACCCACGCCACAATGTTTCGCGCCGTCACGCGCCACCTCGAGGCGACTCTTCCGGTTCGATGAACAAAGACGATGCCGAGCAGTTTGACCAGTGCGCCGCCGCGAAAAAGTAGCGAGCAGATCAGACATGGGAGGACTACAAAACCCGCCGCAATAGTGTAGCCAATCACCGAGGCGGCGAACGGCAGCGCCTTGTACCCCAGAGGCTCGCGTGCCGCAACGCCCGTCGGCTTCGGGAAGATGCGCTTCATTCTGATCGAGGCTTCGGCGAACTCCTCGAGTGAGGGTGTGTGTCTTTGAATGATGATCGGCTCGGCGTGCGCACGGAGAGAATCGGCCAGAGATTTTCCCTTGCCAATGTTCTCCCATCGAACTGCGTTGGTGACGAGGGGGGCAAATCGGCCGGCAATGTAGGTTTCGAGTGCCTCGATGTCCGTTCGAAAATCTGGATCGCTTGACTTAATCCGTGTTTCCATCTCTTGGTATTGAGTGAGATACCAGCGGAGCGCGGCCCTCTCGGCAAGTTCCTGTAAGCTACCCTTTTCGATAAAACCTCCCACCAGGCCGATGAGCACCGGAACGGTCATTGCTCCAGCCAGCAAGGCGGCTCGGCGAACGCGCGAAACCTGTGCGGGCAGGCTCAGCAACGAGCGAAGTTCGGCAATGCTCTCTTTCAGATTGGCTCCGGTCTGCAGCGCCTCCAGGAACCGGCCGGCATGGAGCGCCAGGGGAATCTTGACGGTAGACACCTCGGTGCCGCAGGGCTGGACCGCACGACCCTCCAGTGCGGACAGGGCCACCTGCCGGAGAAAGGCGTGGGGCGTGGGGGCGCAGAACTCGGCTGGCTGAGGTGCACCAGGCTGTGGACTGACAGTGCCCGGCACCGGGAAGTCGATGAGCTTGGCGCGTCCGTCGGCAGTGATCCAAATGTGGTCCAGTTTCAAGGTTGCTGGGAGCGTGCCGTCTTGCGTGGCGGCGTCGAGTTCTTCGGCGAGATCCAATAACCAGAACCGGATGTCGCTCCACTCCTGCGGCTCTTGGATCAGCGCGGACAGAGGTTGGCCTGGCACGGCCTCATAAGCATCCCAGGCTTCCGTAACCGTGCGCCGGCCTGCTAGCCAGCGGATTCGGCCAGAGCGACCCAGTTGGCGAAAGTGCAAGGCAATGGGAGCCACATTGGTGGGAAGCTTTCGAATCCAGACTTGACGCAGGAGGCGAGGATCGAAGCCCAGCAGGAGCTCGGCGGTGTCCTTGCTGTCGAGTTGGACCAGCACGTGATAAGGGCCGATCTCTGGCAGCGTCGCCGCATTCGGCAGGGACTCATTGGCGAGCGACAGCACCGGACGGGGCTGATACGCCGCCTTGGTGATCACCCGGCTCCCGCTGGCAAGGTCGTGCAAGCCGGCGAAACCGTTACGTGCGCGGGCCGTCACGAACATGAGGATCCAAATTGAACTGGTAAGAACGCTGAAAGCCGTGTTCCAGCGATCGCGCGACACGCCGGACAGCCAAGCCTGGCCGATCAAGTTGCCCAGCAGCCATACTGTCACGGGAACCGCGTTGAAGACGAAGGCCCGTAGCAATGCGCGAGGCACGCCGGGCACGGTTCGGTCCAGCTGGGCCACCCTCAGTCCGCAGATGAACTTCCCTACCGAAGCTCCCCATAGGCCTTCGAGCAAACCATAGTAAATCAGCAAGAGAACCACGCGGCAGGAGTTAATCAGCAGCAGTTTGTTGATGGTCAGTTGGGCAGGCTGGCCCGGTCCCCGAAGGAACATATCGATGATGAGCAGCGGCAGGATCAGCACCAGGCTGTCCAGAAAGCCCGCCAGGAAACGCAGGCTTAGCGTCGCGGGCGTGGGCGCTGCGGACGCATAGGGTAGGAGCGCATTTCGAAGTTCGGGGTAGTTTCGAAACCTCCTCTTGGGATCCTTCTCGAGACAACGCAGCACCACCTGACACAGGCCGTTGGACAAACCGGGCTGCCACTTGGCGGGCGATTCCGCGCGTCGTTCCAGCACGGTCGCCAGCAGCCGCACCATATCCGAAGCCTCAAAGGGATGATGCCCTGTCAGCAGGTAGTAGAGTGTTACCCCCACCGAGTAAATGTCCGATCGCACGGTGAGTTCGTCGCCTCGCAATTGTTCCGGGGAGGAAAAGGCGGGTGTGCCCAGAAAGGTGCCCGTCGCCGTGATGGCGGGTTCGGCGCGAACGAGGGTAGAGATCGAGAGACCGAAGTCGCCGATCTTGACCGTGCCATTCGCCTCCACAAAGCAGTTCGAGGGTTTGATGTCGCGGTGCAGGACGCCCATACGCTGCGCGGCCTCGAGACCCGCGATGATCTGAAGCACGCCGTCAACGGCTTCCGGTGCCAGCATCGGGCCGTGGCTGGAGATGCGATCTTGTAGCGTGCCTCCAGCCACCAATTCCATAGCGATGACCGGGATACCAGCGATATCTTCAGTTCCGAAAACATAGACGCTGTTTGGGTGATTTACCGAAGCGGCGAGGCGACCTTCGCGCAAGAATCGGCTGCGCGCCTCCGGTGAGTCGAGCTGATGCCCGAGCACCTTGAGGGCAACGCGCCGGCCTGAATCCAGATCTTCCGCTTCGAACACCGCTCCCATGCCGCCGTGCCCCAACAGGCGGCTGATCTCGTAATGGCCAAAGCTTTCTCCCGGCTCCGGAAGCGCCGGGATGGTGAAGGACCCGACCGTGGAAGCGGTGCTATCGACCTGGTCTCCGCTTGGGTTGGCCCTCAAGCCTTGCCAGAGGAGGCAGCGTGGGCAGCGAGACAGCGGCACATGGGGCGCCAACTGGCAGCCGCACACTGGGCATCGACCGGCAGGATCCAGTGTGACCGTCGGTTGCTCAGCATTTTGCATTAATCCTTGCTTCAGGAAAACCAGCGGAAAGTAACGGGTTTCAGCTCCGGAACACGCTGAACAGGTGCCGAAGTTCCAATTCCACATCGTCCGTTGAGCCTACGGTCTTGGCGATCTCTTCGCGCAAGAGGGCGCGATAACGAGCTCGCAGTCGCTGCATGGCCATCTTCACGGCGGCTTCGGTTAGGCCCAGTTCGAGGGCAATATCGGTATATCGACAAGCGGTTTCATCCTGACTGAGGCAGGCCTCCAGGCGCTCGAAAAGGCGGGCTCGCCCCGACTCAAGATACTCGGCTTGAAGACGGCGCATCACTTCGTCGAGCAGCGTCTCCGCCCACTGCCGCTCATACAGCACATCCGGAGAAAAGCCTTGGACCGGTTCCGCGCCATAGCGCGACTCAGCCCATGCGGCGTCCAGCGGAACGGTTGGTCGATATCCGCCTCGTTTCTGCATGTGCTGACGGTTCCACTCGTTAGCCGAGAATCGCCTGAAGGCAGTGAGCAGGAACGCTCGAAACCGTCCCTTTTCCTGATCGGCCCCGGCCAAGAAGTTCCCGTTCAGCAAATGCGCGAAAAATCCCTGAGTCAGATCCTCGGCTTCATTCGGCGTCTGACCCTGGCGACGGGCAAACGCATAAAGCGGATACCAATAGACCTGGCACAATTCGTTCAGAGCAGCAGCGGCCTCCTTTCTTTCCCCTTGCCCCGCCCGAAAGACCGCGCTCCAATGGGTGGTCCTGAACTGGGCTTCCACTGAGTAACGAGTTTCTGGAGTTGAGTTTTGCATGCCGGCTTGAACGATTGCCTGCTAACCTAGCCCGACTCTTGCTTGGTCAGCGGATGGTGTCAATGGGCATCTTCGTCCCCCCACAGGCTAACCTGTACCTGCGGGGGAATGGCCCCTGACGAAACGGTAAGGGGCCTCGGAAGAGGTGCGGCATGACGATCGAAGCCAGATATTCACTCTGCTGGGCGTTACTTTTCTGATGCCTTCTTGAAGTAGGGATGGTGAAAGCAATCGGAACTGCGTCGGCAAGCTGGGTGCCGGAAGACGAAGAGCCCCGCCCAGAGACTCCCCCGGCATCGGGGGTGTGGAGCTCTGCCCGCTCAGATAGTGGTTAATTTATCCAATACTTCATCTATGAAAACTCCTCGTCTGGCTCTCTGCGCCATGGGTAGTGCGGCGGTCATTGCCTCCGGTATTTTGATCTGGGAGCACCATCAGCTAGTCCGGGCCCGGGCTGAGATTGAACAGCTGCGATCGGAAACGTCCGCCCTACCTGTACTCCGGGAAGAAATTGTCCGTTTGCAGCCGGTGCAAGTGGATCAAGCCGAACTGACACGTCTGCGCGAGCAGATGACGGCCGCCCGGCGTGAGCTCCCCAGACTGCGAGCCAAAGCGGCCGAAGCCCTCCGCGCCGAGGCCGAAACCGCGCAGTTGCGGACCGAGCTTGAACAACAAGCCGCCCGAGGTTCGGAAACAAGTCAGAGAATGGCCGCTCCTATGGCCGAACTGATGCAAGGGGGCTTGGAGCAGATGTCCCGCCGCCAGGTCGCCCGGATGGAGGAGCGGCTCAGCCTGTCTCCATATCAGACCCAAGCAATCCAGGAAATCCTCACACGCAAGGCGCAAGTGATGGTCGAAGCAGCGAAGGGGGTGCTTGTCGGAAAACTTGATCAAGAGAAGTTCGCCTCCTTCCGCCAGGGCAATCGCGACTCGGAGTCTCAGATCTTGGCCCTACTATCGCCTGAGCAACTAATCGCCTACGCTGCGTTTAAGGAGGAGGAGCGGCTGACTTCAGCGCATTTGGCGGCCAACGGCGAACTATTGCAGATGCAGCGCACCCTCGCCCTCACAGAAGACCAACAGGAACGGGTCTTCGGCGTCCTCTATGATCAGGCTTATCAGCAGAGTCAAGCCGTGGCTGACGACCCCGAGCCGGCGAATCCAGCCGAGGCTGAGCGCCGGTTTATTGATCGAAGACTCCAGGCGCTGGAGAGCGTGCTCACGCCAACGCAGTTGGCGAGCTACCGGGAACATCAGGAGCTGCAGCTCAGGTTCTTGGAGAGAATCGCCAGCCAGATGGAACCGCGGAATCCACAACCCTGAGACAGCACCTCACAAAAACAATGGGTTCGAGTCTATATATTTGATAATTGCCGTTTCAAATCCGCCACAAATCGCCGCCGGACCGCATCGTTCTCCAGGGCTAAACCAAACCGCTTGATGGCTTGGGCCGCCGCTGGATATTTCACCGTCTGCATTTGCGCCACCACCTCTGCCAGCCGGTGACCCCCGTGCCGCACGGCATAATACATCGCCCCGTCTCGACCCCAGTCCCCATGGGCCTCCAGCAGTTCGGCCCAGCTCCGGCCACGCGCCGCTTCCGCCGCCCGCACCACCTCCTCCCACGCGACCCGCCAGCGCAAGTGCCGGACGGCTCTCGGTTCATCCCGGTTCTCGACCCGCCCTTGGCTTGTTCGAATGTTATTTTGCGGCGATCTGGGCGCGGAGGGCGCGGGCGCCGAGGTGATCGGGGCTGGCTTCGAGGGCTCGAGCGAAGGCCTGGAGGGCTTGGTCTTTTTCTCCGAGGCCGAGGTGTCCCAGGCCGGACAGATAATGGGCATTGGCCAGTCGGCTGCGTTGGGATTGCTGTTCGCCGAAGGAGGCGAAGAAATCGATTGTGGCGCCTTTCTCGGCCCTTCGGATTCCGGAATCCACGAGGCCCTTGAGCAAGGGAGTCGCTTTTTCGGGATTGCCCAGTTTTTGCCAGGCCAAGGCCTGGTAATAGGGCTGGGTATCTTCGTTGGTTTTGGCGTTGGCGGCCTCCTGCCAGGATTGGCGCGCCTTCTCCTGATCGCCCTGGGCTTCCCATGCCATCCCGCTCCAGTAAGCGACCTCAGGCAGGCGTCCGAAACTGTCTCTGCGCTCGGAGGGAAGGTTGTCGGGAATGGTTTTAGCCGACTGATAATCGGCGAGAGCTTCCCGGGGATTCCCCGCTTTCAGTCGTTGATGGCCGCGCAAGAGATGGGCGTCGGTCCAATATTCGGCCACGCTGAGCGATCCGCCTTCCCAGACTTCGAACTGGCGTCCGGTCATCAGGCGGATGGCTTCGTCGAACTTGCCCAGGACGACTTTGAGGGCGATGGCGCGGGACAACGCGTCATCGCGCTGGGCGACCGTTTCGGGATTCTGTTCGAGCAACGCCAGCCGTTTCTCGGGCGCCGTCCCGGCGGCTTCGTAAAGCTGATCGAGTTCGAAGAAATGGATCGGATATTTCTCGGCCAGGGAGACGGCTTTTTCGAGGCTGGCGATGGCTTTGTCGAGGGCATTGCCGGTTTTCTGATGGGAATAGGCGATGGCGAGGTTACGATGGACAATGGGGAAAGTGGCATCGAGGGACGCGGATTGTTCCCAAAGCCGGATCGCCTCCTCGGGTTGCCAATCGAACAGGAGGTTGCCCAGATAATAGGGCGCCCGGGCATCGCGAGGCTGAACACGCATGGCGTGATGCAAGACCTCGATGATTTCCGACTGGAACGGAAAGGTGTATCGAGGCGACTGCGCCGCAGCCAGGTGATAATAATCGATCGCCTGGGATTCCCTTCCGGATTGATGCGTCATATAGCCGAGATAATAATAGGCCAGGGGCGAGATCCGGGCCGGATCGGAACCGGACGCGATGAGCTGATTGAGGACGTTGATTCCATCCTGCCAGAGACCTGCGCTGAGGTATTCGGCGGCGGTTTCGAGGGCGGTATGCGGATGAGCCTGGAACAGGGAGACCATCGCGCGAGCCGTTTTTGGACTGCGGCTCAACAGCCAGCGCTCAGCCAAAATCCGCGCATCCAGAGGATCGGATTTTTGTTCGGCGAGGTCGAGGATCGGTAGGGCGAGCGTCTGTTGTTTTCGATGCCGCAACAGAGCGGCTTTCAGGGTGAGGGCGCGGACGTTGAGCTGGTTGGCCTCGAGGGAACGGTCCACGCAATCGAGGGCCTGATCCCAGTCGGCTTTGGCACTCGCCAGTTCTGCCAGCGCAAAATAGGCGGGGGCGCGCCAGGCGGCGTTCCACGTGGCCTGATAGAGTGTCTTGAAGGCCTCGGTGTGCTTGCCCTGGGCGCGCAAGGCCAGCCCGAGGTAATATTGAGGCTCGGCGTCCTTGGGGGTGGTGTATCGATCGGTCAATCGTTCGAGCGCCTTCCGAAACAGTTTCTCAGCCTCCGCATATCTCGCGCGCTTGAGGGAGTGAATGCCCATCGCGGTGTTCACGCGAACATCACCGGGATCGCGTTTCAAGGCTTCCTCCCAATACGGATCGGGATCGAGGGATGGATTATGAAATTGTTCGATGCGAAGACCGGCGAGGTAGAGTTCCTCGGTGGTCTTGATATCGGCCGGTGCGGGCGGCGGCTTGACGGGGTCCGGCATCGGTTCGGATTTGAGCGGCACGGGCGTGTAGGCGATGAGTTCCTTATTGTCCACGAACAACGCGGCAGAAACCTCGTGGTCTTTTATTCCTGCGGGGAGGGTTAAAGTCTTCAGAAAGGGCTTTCCTGGATCGATCGAGATTTTCTGATCGAGGAGGGTCTGGCTGGTGGCCTTGAGTTGGACTCGGGCCGATCGATGGGCCGCGGTCGTGGCGAATCCGACGGTGGCCTGGCCGTGGGTCGAGATCTCAAGATTCACGGCGGCCTCGAGGTTGGCGTTCTTGACCCCTCCGATTCCGCGGAAAGGATACCAGTGCATGTCGAACGACTTGACCTCGAACGGCTGCAGCCAGCTGTAATCGGGCTGATTGTCGGAATACGCCCCGACCATCAGCTCGATATAGGGGCCGTCCTCGTCGGTCAGAATCTTGTCCCACATGCGCCCCCGGGGGCCGCTGCCCCAGGTCCAGAGTTTCTTGCCGGGAACTATGTGATGATTGGCAACGCTCATGAGGCCGGCGTCCTTGCCGTGATCGTAGCCGGCGAGGAAATCGTCTTCGTAATTCCAGGCGAACATCGAGTTTGCGGCCAGGTGATTTTTGAACCAGCTGACATCGACGCCGCGGCTGAAGTCGTAGCCGCCGTAGCGCGTGGTGGCGATGGGCCAGGTGGTGAACTCCCGTTTATGATGGTGGGTCACATACTGGGTGCCGGGAGGAAAAATGACCTGGTAATCCTCATTCACATGGACGGCCACATTCGCAAAACAAAGCAGGGTATTGACCACAGGCGTGCGATTCAAAATCCGCAATGAAGCGGTCAGGTAGGATTTTCCCGGCCAGAGCGTGTAGCCGACCGCCCAGCGCATCCGATGACGCAACTCCAGTTCCCCCACCCAGACGGTCTTGCTGCCATCGGGGTTTTTATCAATCCGATGCTGAACGGGAATGAAGGTGGTGGCGCGGTGATGATGGGGGATGTTCCATTCCACGCCGCCCGAAATCCAGGCGCCAATCAAACCGATCAGAGCCGGTTTGATCACGTGCTGCCGATAAAAGAAATGGTATCCGTTGCTTTTGTCGACCCCCTCAAAAATCCTGCCGCCGATCTCCGGCAGAATGCCAATCCGGACGTAATCATTCTCCAGCCAAACGATCTTGTAGGTTTTGTCGGCCTTCCGGCCGGTCAGCGTATCGTATAAAGGATAGGGATACACCCGGCCCTCGGCCCCTTGGGAGGCCCGGCCGAAGTAAAACATCGGGTTTGGCTCGGGTTCCCCGGCCAGGTAAGTGGGCAGGACGATGTCCTCCTCCCAGGCCTTCACGTTTGAGGCGGCGTCAGCCCGCAAACCGCCGAGCAACAGGATGAGAAGGCCCACGCACAAACCGCGCATGGCCGGATAACGCAAATAACGCATGTTCATAAAGGGGAACAGTTGAATGTCGACGGCCTCGGTCGCCACCTCCGGTTCCGCGATCCTCAGGCTTTCACCGCCAGGCCCGTTTGCGGCGAGGTCGATATCTGTTCCGGAGTTGGCATTTTGTTGTTGCGCGGGATCTCGCCACGGCCAAGGTAATCGAGCAAACGAGCCAGGCCCGGGCGGTCGCATTCGCCCATCAGGCAGATCTGGATCCAATTCCTCTCGAGAAGATAATCGCTGCGGTAACTGACCAGGAATCCGGCCCGATGAAGCCGCCACCCGAGGGCACGCGACGAAACGCCCTCCGGCAACGCCACGGTGATCACGGCCGGCGATACCTGCCGATCCTCACCGATCAGGGTGAATCCCAGCCGGCGCAGTTCTTCCCGGAGCCAGGCTGACCACTCGCGGACGCGCTGGAATTTCTCAGGCCAATCCACGCGCCGGACCGCGGTGTAGAGCGCCTCCAGAAGGTTGGAGGAATGGGTAAACGGGATGCCGTGCTGGCTGGCACAAAATCCGAGGTCAAGATAACGCGGGAGCCCTTCGGGATCGGGCGACACCGGATGGTCATACCAAACAAAGGAGAGCCCGGGGTAGGATGCGAGTCCCTTGCCGCTGGCGCCTGAGGCCAGATAAACCCCATGGAGACTGACAGGAAAAGTGCCAATGGAACTGATGCAGTCGGCGCAGATCTTGAGGCCTTTTTCAGAGCCGATCGACCGGGCGAGATCGAGGTCGTTGATCGTGCCGGTGGATGTCTCGCAATGAACCAGCCAGAGCCACCGCGCTTCGGGATGGTGATCGACACACTGCCGGATGGCTTCCGGATTGAACGGCCGCCCCCAGGATTGGCGAAGGGCCTCGAATGCGAGTCTGAATCGCCGGGCGTGGTCAATCAGCCGCTCGCCAAATTCGCCATTGGCCAAAATAACGCCGGGGGCGCGGAGCCGGGAGATCTGGCCAGCCACCACATCATTGGCCAGGCTGCCGGAACCGACAAGGATCTCCATTTGAGGGGCCCCGACCAACTGGCACAGGGCCTGACGTGTCGAATCCAGCAGGTGGGCGAACGCGCCGGATCGATGGGAAAAGGCGCCTTGAGCGAACGCCTCCCTGACTTGCGGATGCATGGCCACCGGACCGGGGAGCAGGTTGATCCGGTCTTCAGCGGAGTCGGCCGGGGATTCGGATAAACTCTGAGTGGTTTCGTTGAATCGATCGAGGGTCAGATACATCGGTTGGTATGGTGCGGCTTCGGTGCCCACCAACGGGCCAAAGGGCACAAATCCCATGTGCTGATAGAGCTTGAGCTGACGAACCGTCCCGGAAATGACGGCCAAGTTACATCCTTGTTCCCGGAACCGGTTCCCAATCATCCGCACCAACCCCCAAAACACCGCGCCCCGCCGATACGCGGGCTCGACCGCAAGCAGCCGGATTTCGCAGGGACGCGAGCCGGCCGGCAGGTAGGCATCCAGGTTCGTCAGTTTTCCGTCCAGGGAGAAAGGCCGTTGCGCGCGCCCGGCCACCATGCCGACCAACCGGTCCCCATCCAAACAGATGGCATACAGGTTCTCCGGGTGAAACTTGTCCACCAGCATTCCATCGGGATTACGTTCGTGCTGAGGTATTTCCTCGACGAAGGTGCGATAATTCAGTCGGTGTATCTGCTCAAATTCCCGAGCCTCAGCGGCGAACTTAAAGGTCAGTCGTTCTGTGGGCTTCATCGCTTGTTTGGGGATCACTTCCTTTCTTTTTTAGTCCACCCTCCGGCTCAAGTCCAGTGAGTTCTTGGCGGAGGTTCCGCCGGTGGGTCAAGGCCAGCAGACAGGCCAACACCAGGCAACCCAGTCCGGAGATGATTTCCCCTGGCCACACCATCAGCATAAAGGACAGCAGGAAAAAAGCGATGATCCCGCTCAGAACAAAACGCCTCCCCATCCAGTAAGTGATGGCCACAACGGCGCCAATCCCCACCAAGGCCCAGGGAGTATGGGCAGCCATGGCCCCTAACGCGGTCGCGATGCCCTTGCCCCCCCGAAATCCAAGTTGCACTGGCCAGGCGTGCCCGATCACAACCGCAAGAACCACGATCATCAGCACCCCCGGCGGCACCCCCAACCAGCGGCCCAACCCAACCGCCAGAGCGCCTTTGGCAGAATCGATCAGGAATGTCGCGGCAAATCCCCAGAATCCCAGCAACCGGCCCACGTTCTTCGCCCCGGTGGCTCCGCTGCCTCGAGCGCGGATATCCGATCCCGTCCGCCAGCGGACCAGGTAATAGCCGGCTGAAAAACACCCCAAACCGTAGGCGGCGGCAATCGCGAAAACATCCGCAAAACGGATCATGGTTCGATGCGAGGAACAGACTGTTGCTGTAAACCTCAATCCTCCTATTCCTCAGGAACAGGAAAGAGCGGTATTGGTTTGGGGCTCACAAGAACCACAGTTGAGAGGTCATGGACGCAAATACGACCCCGTTCGCGGCGCCACCCATTCGCGAGAATCACGGCCGGGACCTTCCAGAACCAAGTCTCGCCAAATCTCGGTGCCCTTTGCCGTTTGCCGGCAAGGCGCTATTTCTTGTCTCGATCTTTCCTGGCCTTTTCCGCGGCATCAGGAGTGGCGATGCCCGGGGAGGTCCCGCCCGCCTGGGGCAAAGCAGCCGGCGCGGTGGCATTCAGGATCGTCAGGATTTCGTCGGTGATATCATTTTCACCGCCGTTATAAACCACGAAGGGGGTTCGATTGACGGTTTCGGCGGCAGTATCGATCACCAGGCTGAAGCCGGCGGTCTTGGCTTTCTTTTTCACTTCATCCTGAATCTCGGCGAGGATGGAATCCCGCATCCGGCGTTGCTGTTCTTCGAGGGTGGACCGGGCCGTGGTATCGAACTGGCGCAGTTGTTGTTCGATGCCCTGGATATCGCGCAGCTTGCCCTCGGCAGTTTTCTTGCGTCGGTCGCGTTCCTCCGTCGAGACCGCCTGATCATTGGCGCTATCGAGAAGTTTCTTGTACTCTTCGTTGGCCTTCTGGTAGTTCTCGACGATTTCCTTGTGTTGCTTTTCGAACTCGCCCGCTCGTTCCTTGAGGAGGACATCGGCGTTCTTGGTCTTCCAGTAACCATCGAAGGCCTTCTTGAGATTGATGATCCCGACTTTGGTTTGGGCCTGAGCCGAAAGGATTCCCAGGCAGCAAGTCATGCCGATGACCAGCCATTTTACAGCTACGGTTTTCATGAATAGGTTGATGGTTCTATTAAAAGTTGCGATCGAATCCCACGCCAAAATGGAACTGGCCGCTGCTATCGTCATATTCTCCAGTGCTGATCGGGATACCGTAGTCGAAGCGCAACGGTCCGATGGGCAGGTTGAGCCGGATGCCCGCGCCGACGTTGTCCCGGTAATCGCCCATGTTGAAATCATAGGGATCCCAGTAAACGTTACCGATGTCGTAGAACAAGGCGAACCGCAACCGGTCGATGATCGGCACGCTGTATTCCAGAGAGCCATACCAATAGGAATGGCCCCCCAACGGCTCCTCGGTATCGGCGTCAAAGGTGTCATCCGCGCCGGCTTCCCGGTAATCGAAGCCGCGCAAATTGCTCTGGCCGCCCAGGAAGTAACGCTCGAAAATGGGGGTGTAATCGGAGTCTCCGAAACTGTCGGTCACTCCCACCCGTCCGATGACTTCGAGGATGTGACCGTCGGCAAAACCTCGGAAATACCAGGCGGATCGCAGCTCCAGTTTGTAGAAATCGACCTCGCTGCCCAGAGCGCCCGGCGCCACTTCGCCTTGGAGCTCGGTCCGCTGTCCGCGATCGGCAAGCAAGGGCTTGTTGCGCGTGTCATAGGCAATGGAAGCCCCCACCTTCGAAACCAGGTAGTGGCCCTTTTCGTCCATGATTTGCTGCGGGGCGTCGTCTTCGACATCCACAATGCCGACGTTCTCGATCGTATAGCTGATGTTGCCGATGAGGTTTTCGGTCCCCAGGGCGCGCGTCAAACCCACCTTGCCGCCGGTGTGCGTCTCATCAAAATAATCGCTGAGATAATTGTATTCCCGGTGGAAAAGATCGACTCCGAGGGCGAGTTTACGGCCAAACAACCACGGTTCGATGAAAGACAAAATGTAATCCTGGCGCTCGGTTCCAATCTGGACCCGCAACCGCAGCTTCTGGCCGCCGCCGCTGAAATAGGGCGGATTAAACAAGTCGAAGTTGCCCTGGCTGAGTTCCACGTAACCCACCAGATTGTCCATGGAACTGAAACCAGCGCCCACGGTAAAATGACCGGTGTTCTTTTCCTCGACGCCGACCACCAGGTTCTTCCGATTCTCGATGGGCGGATCGGTGGGTTCGGGTTGGGCATCGACCTTCTCGAAATAGTTCAAGTTCTCGAGGCGCCGTTCGCTCAACTTGACCTTGACCATGTCGAACAATTCCCCTGGAGCCACCGCCAGCTCCCGGCGGATTACGCGATCCTTGGTCTTCTCGTTGCCCTTGATCTCGATCTTCTCGATGTAGGACTTTTCCTTCTCCTCGATCTTGTAGACCAAGTCGATGGCGCCCTTTTCCACATTGGGGCTTTTTACGGCCTGGATCCGGGCGTCGATATAGCCCCGGGATCCGTAAAAATCCTGAATGGCCTCGAGGTCCTTGGTCAGGCCGGTGGGCGTGAAAATGCGGCCGTCGGTCAGGCGCAATCCACGACGATTTTCCTTCTTGTTGCGCTTGGTGTCGTCGATCCATTGCCGGTTATTGACGATCCACTGCCGGATCTCCTCGGCGTTGAACAGGCTGTTCCCCTGGAACGTAACCGAACCCACGTGGTATTGGCGGCCTTCCCTCACATGGATGTGAATCACCATCCACTTGGCGTCTTTTTGCTCAAACTTGACATCCTGGATTTCGAAATCGACGTACCCCTCGTTACGGTAGAAGGTGGCCAGTTTATCCTTGTCGTCCTCGAATTGCTCGTCCTTGAGGACGCCGCTGCCGGTCAGCCAGGAGAACATCCACCGATCGCGGGTCTTGATCACCTTGCGCAATTTTTTCTGGGTGAAAGCCTGGGCGCCTTCAAAGATGACTTCGTCGATCTTGACCCTTGGGCTTTCCTCGATCTCGAAAATGACCGTGCCGCGTCCGGCGTTTTCGTCAATGTTCAGCGAGTATTTGACCTGAGTTTTCTGATGACCGGCTTTTTGGTACCGGTCTTTGATTTCCTGGGTGTCTGTGAAGAGTTTTCTTTCATCCAAGGGCTCGCCCACCTTGGAGGTCAGCTTTTTTTGGAGTTTGGATCGGCTGAATTTCTTGTTGCCCGTAAACTGGATCTGGCTGAGGACGGGTTTACCTTGGACGACGAACGTGAGATTGACGCCGTCGGGCGCCACAGGCTCTTCGCCGACCCGGATGTTGTAGAAATTGCCGGTATTGTAAAGGGTGCGGACGTCGTCGTCGATCGATGTCCGGGTATAAGGATCCCCGGGTTTGATGCGAATATTGGCGCGGATCAGATCGTCGCTGGCCGCGGGGGGCCCGACGTGCTTGATTTCGATCTTCCGGATGGAGGGAGGAGTTAGAGAGGCAATCTGAGCGGGGAGTGAGTATCCAGCGCCCCACAGGAGCAGGGCCAGCAGAATCGCGTAGCGACGGTAATTTAATTTCATTCCACTCAGTTCTCCATAGGCACATCATCGGCGCTGACCTTGGCGGCGCTCTCGAACCGGGTATAACCCTTCAAAAAAGTCAGGTTCACCTCGCCGGTCGGTCCGTTCCGTTGTTTCGCGATGAGCAGGCTGACCGCCACTGCGTCTGTCTCCTCCGACGGGCTGCCCTCGTCTTCATCGCCGCTGGAGGCTTTATACAACAGACCCACCAGGTCAGCATCCTGTTCGATCGCGCCAGACTCGCGCAGGTCGGACAGGCGCGGTTTGCGGTTCTTCTCTTTTTCGACCTCGCGATTCAGCTGGCTCAAAACGATTACGGGAACTTGCAGCTCCTTGGCCAGGGCCTTTATGCCATTGGAGATGTCTGCAATTTCCTGCTGCCGATTTTCCGCTCTGCGGGAAGTAGAATGGAGCAATTGGAGGTAGTCAATCACAAACAGCTTCACCCCATACTGCTGCATCATCCGCCGTCCCCGCGCCCGCAACTGCAGAATCGATAATCCCGGCGTGTCATCAATAAACAAAGGCGCATTGGCCAGCTTGCCCGCCGATGCCGTCAGCCTCGGAAAATCCCGCTCCGCCAGAAATCCCTCTCGAATGTCCCTCAAATTCACCCGCGCCCGGGAACATAACATGCGTAACACCAGCGATTCCGCCGTCATTTCCAGGCTGAACACCCCCACCGGCAGCCTCAAGTCCACCGCCACATGCTCCGCAATGTTCATCGCCAGCGAGGTCTTGCCCATGCTGGGACGCGCCGCAATCACGATCATCTCCCCCTGGTGCAAACCGCTCGTTAACTTGTCCAAATCCGTGAATCCCGTGCCCAACCCCGTCAACGCCCCCTTGCGCTGATGAAAATCCTCAATGATGTTGATCGCCTTGTGAACCAGTTCCTTGATGGTCATCGACTGCGTCTCGACCCGTTCCTCGTTGATGCGTAATACATCCCGCTCCACCTCGTCCAACAGGCTCTCGACCTCTCCCTCATGCTCGTAGACCCTGCCAATGACGCTCGTGCACGTCTGGATCATTTTCCGAAGCAGATACTTTTCCCGGACGATGTCCAGGTAATAGGCCATGTTCGCCGCCGAAGGCACCGCATCCTGCAACGAGGACAAATACGCCAATCCTCCGACCGCCTCCAGCTGGCTTTTGTCCTTCAACCGTTGCTGCAGCGTGATCAGGTCAATCGCCACCTTCTGCTCATACATCTCGAGCAGAACCTCAAAAACGGTCTGATGCCGCAAATCGTAGAAAACCGCCGCCGCCCCCTTCAGCTTCTCCAGGCAAAGCCCCAGGTTCTCCCCCGGCGATAACAGGATGCACCCGAGCACTCCTTGCTCAGCCTCCAACGCGTGCGGTGGCAACCGGTCCAAACGAGGCGCTCGAAGGACCTCCACCCCGCGCCTTCGCTTGGGCCGCCCCGCCTCCACAACCGCCGTCGCCGTATCCAATCCATCCGCATTCATCGTCTCAGAGCATGCTCAGAAACAGCCATGCCTGGCAAACCTGATTTGCCCCCGTCTCATTCACGGGTTATTCACAGGAAATATCTAAGCCATAACTTATTGATCACAAATCTTTTAAGACCAATAATTGCCCATGGAGCCCAACACTATGATCAACGAGGTTATTAACCGTCCTTTTCGATCCGGCCCAACAGACGGAGCATCCCATCGAGGATGGTCAGCGGATGCGGTGGACAACCGGGGATGTAAAGGTCAATCGGCAGAAGCCCGCCGGCGCCGTTATGGACCTCGGGATGATCCCGGAAAGGTCCGCCCGACAGGGCACAGGCGCCCACGGCGATGACCACGCGCGGGGGGGGCACGGCTTCGTAGGTCTTGATCAAAGCCAGGCGCATGTTTTCGGTCACAGGCCCGGTAATCAATAGACCGTCCGCGTGCCGTGGGGAAGCGACGAATTGAATGCCGAAACGCCCGAGATCGAACACGACGGTGGTCAGCACATTCACGTCGGCTTCGCAGGCGTTGCAGCCGCCAGCGCTGACCTGCCGCAGCTTGAGAGAACGGCCATAAATCCTCCGGATTTTGCGATCAAGGGTCTTGGCGAGGATGTATTCCCCACCGTCCACCACCAGGGCATCGCGGCTGGACGCGGCCAGACGGTGTTCGGGCGTAAACCGGAGGGTGGCCTTGGGACATGCCCGTTCGCATTCCGGGCAAAACAGGCATCGGTTGAGGTCAATCCGTGGGCGGCCATTTTTCAGCTCAATAGCATCGGTGGGGCAGACCTCCACGCAGGCCTGGCAATCCGCGGGACACGGGCTGGGGCCGAGCACAGGCCGGCCGCGCAAACGGTCGGGTAATACGGGCGTTCCCTTGGGATAGGCAATCGTCCGGTGGCCCTGATGCCAACGAGCGAGCAAGACATTCAGAACGGGCACTTCAGAGATCATGGCCGCAATAGGACAGGTTGAAACTCTTGTTGCAGAGCGGAAAATCCGAGATCTGTTGATCGCGCAAGGCCATCGCCAATCCCATCCAATTGTGGAAGGACGGATCCACAATCTTGTAACAGGCAATCCGGCCCTGGCTGTCTGTGATGGCCACGTGGCAGATCTCCCCTCGCCAGCCCTCCGTCATAGATACCACCGCCGCGTCGGGTTTGAAGGGGCCCGGGCGGGTCTCGACCGATCCGGCCGGGATCGTTCGCAGCTGTTCCTGGATGAAGGTCAAGGATCGCTGGATCTCGAGCCATCGCACGTAGGCGCGGGCGTAAACATTGCCGGTCGGATAGGTGGACACGGGAATCTGCGCGAAGCGATACAAGCCGAAGGGAAACTCGCGGCGAACATCCCGCTCGATGCCCGAGGCGCGAGCCGCAACTCCCACGAGTCCGAGTTGCTGGCAAAGGGCGGCCGGCAGGACGCCTGCGTTTTCAAAACGGGCACGGACTGAGGACGTGTCCCAGAGCAGAGTGACCGCGCTCGTCACATCGCGGCGAGCCTGAATCAGGCGTTCCTCCAACTGTCGAACGCGATCGGCATCGACATTGAAACTGATGCCGCCGGGGCGGATCCATCCCCTGCCAAATCGGCTCCCGCACAGCAGCGCGGTCATGTTGAGGAAATCGCCCCGGATCCGGCCGCAATAGGAAGCGGTCGGGAGATAACCGACATCTCCCGCCAAAGCGCCAAGATCTCCGGTGTGGTTCGCCAAACGTTCGAGTTCCAGGGCAATCGCCCGCAGCACCTGCGCGCGCGCCGGGACGCGACACCCGGACAAGGCTTCCGCCGCCTGGCAATAAGCCGTGGCATGACCGATGGTGGTATCCCCGGCCGCGGTCTCCATGAGGAAAAGCGTCCGGCGGCCGGGCCCGCCTATTAGGGCCCGTTCCACCCCGCGATGCTGGTAGCCCAAGGAGATCTCCAGATGAAACACCTGTTCCCCATGGCATTGAAAACGGAAATGACCCGGCTCAATAATGCCCGCGTGCACGGGGCCAACCGCCACTTCATGCGCCTCCCGGCCTTCCATCCCAAAGAAATTCGCGACAGACGGTTCCGGAGGTTTCTCGCCCTTGCGACCCCAGACATCCGGTTTGTCCCGGTAGGCCCGATGGAATCTCAACGGTTTAAGCCAGGGGTGACCTTCAGGTTTGATCGCCCACTGTTCCGCCAACTCGCGCTCAAACCAGTGCGCCTGCGCGCAATCCGGGGTCAGCGAGGGATATCCACCCTCGACCTCCGTGGCCAACCATTCCAGAGATCCCGCCTGATCATCGGCCAGCAACACATGCAGGATCACCGGGCGCCCCCCGCCCGGCCCCTCCCCGAACAATGCCGCCATTCGCATGCCTGCCGTCGTTCCCGCAAGGATACGGGTGCGAAACTCCGATAGCGCCAGCCGGGGGATATCGTTTCTCCGGCTGCATTGGGCGTTGTGAAGAATCAATGGTTTCTGTGTCGACATCAAGCACCTCCCAGCAATGCCGCCACTTCATGAAGGAACGATCGCAATGAAGCCGGTAAATACACGCCCAAAGCCAGAACCAGGGTTCCCAATAAGGCCGGAGGGTACTGGCGGCACCACGGCAGACGTTCGATGCCGGCCTGCGGATCCGAATCGGGCGCGCGCTGGGCCATCCTCAGAAACGCCGTGGCCATCCCGATGAAGATCAAAGCCAGCAGGCTCAAATAAAGGATCGCCACCCCTTCCCGGCGCTGCTCGAACGCGGCACGCAAAATCGTGAATTCGCTGAAAAACGGCCCAAAGGGAGGGGTCCCTGTCAGGGCCAAAAATCCGGCGACCCACAGCCAGCCCGAGAGCGGCAGCCGACGGATGACTCCGCGCACTTGGGGGATATTTTTGGAGTGATACACCGTCAGAAAATTGCCCGCCACCAGGAACAACATGCCTTTGGCCAGGCTGTGGTTCAACGCGTGAAAGACCGAGCCATATGTCCCGATCCCTCCCAGCCCCACGCCCAGCGCCAGGATCCCCATGTGCTCGACGCTGGAATACGCCAGCAGTCGCTTGTAATCAGTCTGCCCCAAAATGAAAACCGCCGCCACCCCCATCGAAACGATCCCCAGCAAAACCAGCAGATCCTGGGCAAACGCCGCCTGCCCAGCCGCAACACAGATCTGGTAAAATCGAAGGACGCCCAAAAACGCGCAGTTCAGCACCGCCCCCGAAAGCAAGGCCGACACCAGCGAGGGCGATTCGCTGTGCGCATCCGGCAGCCAGGTGTGCATCGGAGCCAATCCCATCTTGGTGCCGTACCCCACCAGGATCAGGATGAAGCTCGCCTTCAGCCACGGGATCTGCAGACTCGCGGCGTGCGACAACAATGGGGTGATCTCCAGACCGACCGAATGCCGTTCCGGCCCCGCCGTCAACGCTGCCACACCCAAAAAGAAATTCCCCAGCAACGCTAGGGCCAGGCCCACAGAACAGACCAGCAAGTACTTCCAGGTCGCCTCCAGCGAACGCGGATGACGATGGAAATAGATCAACCGCGCGCTCGCAAGCGTCGTGGCCTCGATCGCCACCCACAAAAGCCCCAGATGACGGCAGACGGTCACCAGAGTCATCGCCGACAAAAAGAGCAACAGACAGCCAATGAAGACGGCCTCCGGAGCATTGGTAAATAAGAAGTCCTCTTTCAAGGAAGCAGGGGAGGGCTTGGCTTCCTGCTGGAGGAATCCCCAACCGTAGACCGCCGCAATCAGAAACAACAAACTGGTGATGCTGAGAAACAACAACCCGGCGGCATCCAGTCCCCACCAGGCGTCAGGAGCTAGGACCGGCCGGTGTGCCCACGCCCAGACGACCAGGATCGAATGCGCCAAGGCCGTCCCCACCAGCAAGCCGCGCCGAACGGCTGGCGGACGCAGAAAAAAGGCGGCCAATCCGGCAAGCGCGGGAATAAAAACAAGCGCGGCAATCATGATCTAGTCCTTCAACGACGACAGGCGGTCAGCATCGATGTGATCGAACTCGCGGTTGATGTGGAAAAGGGCAATTCCCATGACAAACACGGCCACGAGAACATCGAGCAGAACCGCGACCTCAACGAGCAGGGACACCTCCCGCATCACCCCAACTCCAAACGTGTAGACACCGTTTTCCAAAACAAGAAAACCCAGCACCTGACTGACCGCACGACGACGCCCCACGATCAACAAAAGACCGGCTAAAATGGAAAAGACCGCCACAGGCACCAAGAGCGGCGATGCGGTCGTAGGCAATCCGGGCAGGCGCGCGCTCAGCCGCAACGCCACGGCCAGTCCCAATACCCCCGCCAGCAACGAGGTGAAATAACCGACGTAGGGATTCACCTCGCGCTCCACGTCGGCTTCGCGCAAGGCCCGAAACAGCAGCCAGGGAAACACGATCCCTTTTAACGCCATGGTTCCCAACGCCAGCGCGCCCGCCCGCCAAAAATGCCCCGGCTCATGCGCCATCAAAGGAAGCGCGGCCAGCAAAACACCCTGCAAGGCCACCGTGCGAATTGCCGCTCCCAGCCGGCCGGAGGCCAGAAGCCGCAGGTTCGTGAGCACAATCAACACGAGGAGCAACTCAATATTCATTTCAGCAAGAAGATCAATGCCACGGCCGCCAGCGCCCCGGCCCCGATCAGCAGTTGCGGCACCACCAACATCCTCAACCGCGCCATGGTCGACTCGACCACCCCCACCAGCACCGCCACCCCAAATAATCCGCCCAATCCCGCCAACAAACCCAGCCACGGATTCACCGGAAATGCCGGCAGCAAAAGGTTCACACTCAAAATCCCCAATACCCATAGCTTGAGGGCCGCGCCATACTGGATAAATGCGAAGTCGGGGCCGCCGTGATCCAGCACCATGACCTCGTGAATCATCGTCAGCTCCAGATGAGTGGCCGGATCATCCACTGGAATGCGGCAATTCTCCGCCAGCACAACCACCATCAGGGCGATCATCATCAAGGCCAGCGCGGGCCCTAATTGCGACCAATGCGCTGCCGTGAGCCCATCGAATATTTCGCTCAGTGAAAGATGATGGGTCAACCGGGCCAGGCCCGCCAGGATCAGCAACAGAGCGGGCTCGGCCAGAGCGGCAAATTGCACCTCCCGACTGGCTCCCATCCCCTCAAAACTCGATCCGGTATCCAGCGCGGCCAAGACGGTCACAAACCGCATCAGGCCCAGCAGGCCCACCAACAGAATCAGATCGCCCGTGAACGCCACCGGCGCCGGCACCCCCCCCATGGGCACAACGAACAGGCAAAGCAAAACCGCCGCCAACCCAATGATCGGGCCCGCTCGGAATAACCAGCTCGTCGTGCGACTGTAAACCGCCCCCTTGTGAACCAGCTTCCACAGATCATAATAGACCTGGAACAGAGGAGCTCCCCGACGGCCTCCAAACAGGGCCTTGGTTCGATGGATAATCCCCAGCATCAAGGGCGACAATCCCAATGCCAGAACCGGCGGCATCCAACGAACAATCGGATCTAATGCAGCTTCCATAACAAGAGAATCAGCATCGTCAATGCGACATACAGCACATAAACCTGAACCTTGCCTTGCTGCATCCATCGCAACCGCCCCAGGTGCGCCACCAATCGTTCCCCCACCGGTTTATACAGCTCCGCATGCGCCAAGTCCGGAGTCTCGGTCGCCACCGCCGCCCGGCGGGGAAACAGTCCCTCAGGCCGCTCCAATTGGGCGCGAGCCCGCAACAGCGGATGGAACAGGTCGGTTAACGGCTGAACAAAGGATGACGCGGTGTATTGCATCCGCGCTGTCGGTCGGGCATAACCGCAATCCCAGGTCAACGCCTCCGTAACGGGCTTGCTCGCCAACAACCCCCGACGGGCCACAGCCAAAAGGCCCGCCAATCCCCATAACAGCAAGGCCGATAGGGTCAGCCACTGGCCCCACCCCTCAAACACCATCGAGATGCCGCCTTGTTCGATCGGTGCGCTCAGCGATCCAAGCACCCGGTCCAGCGGCGCCAGCATCAGGAAAGGCATTCCCCCAATCGCCATGCAGCCCGCCGCCAGCAAGCCCATGGGCCACCGCATGGCCCCCGCCGATTCATGGGCCGGATGGGGAAGCGGTTGGCGGGGTTCCCCCAGAAAAATCCCGCCAAAAGCCTTCGTAAAGGTGGCTGCGGACAAACCGCTGATCAGAGCCAGGCTGCCCACAGCCAAAATTCCCGCCGCAACCACACCGATCGGCTCCGCCATGACCGCGCGAAACGCACCCAATAACAGGAGCAGCTCGCTCAGAAAACCGTTCAAGGGCGGCAATCCGCATATCGAGGCTGCCCCAATAACAAAGACCGCCGCCGTCCAGGGCATCCGCTTGCCCAATCCACCCAGCTCATCCAGAAAACGAGTCCCCGTCGCATGAACCACACTGCCCGCCCCAAGAAACAGCAGCCCTTTAAACAAAGCGTGATTCGCCACATGGGCCAGCGCGCCGCTAAAACCCAACACCCCCAGCACAGGATTCCCCGAGGCAATCCCCAGCAGACCAAATCCAAGCCCCATCGTGATTAATCCGACGTTCTCCACACTGCTATACGCCAGCAAACGCTTTAAATCATGCTGCGCCAGCGCAAACAACACTCCGCCCACGCCCGACAGCAAACCCACCCCCACCAGCGTCCACCCCCACCACAACGCCGGCTCCCCCAACACCCCCATCATCCTCACCAAACCGTAAATGCCAGTCTTGATCATCACCCCGGACATCAAAGCCGACACATGACTGGGGGCCGCCGGATGCGCCTCCGGCAGCCAAATGTGAAATGGCATGAATCCCGCCTTGGTTCCAAATCCGACCACCGCCAGTAAAAACAACACCCCAGCCATACGCGGATCCCCCACCCCCAACTCGGCCCAACGCTGCATGTCCAGGGTCCCCGTCTCCCTCCCCATTAAAACAAAGAATGCCAGCAAAAAACCGGTCCCCAAATGCGTCGCCACCAGGTAAATCCAACCCGCGTCGCACACCGACTCCCGATCATCCTCAAAAGTTACCAGAAAAAAGGACGAGACCGACATGATCTCCCAGGCGATCAGAAATAAAACCGCGTCGGCCGCCAGAATAACCCCCACCATGCTGGCCACAAGCAGGCTGAAAAAGAAACCGGCCCCGCCCACACAATAACGATCAGACGACTTTAAATACTCGGCTCCATAAACAGCCGCCATGGCCGAAACCAACAGCAACGGAACCATAAACCAAGCCGCAAGCGCATCCAATCGCAGCGCCAACTCCCCCATCGGCAATGATCCGCCATGCCTCCATTGCAGAACCGGCCCGCCCATCAAGACTCCTACCACCGGAATCGCCGCCAAAACCGCCCCTGTGACCACCGAAACCGAAGAGACCCAACAAACCCATCGCGGCCGACGAGACAATCCCACCGAAAACAGGCCGCCCAATACCCAGCAACCCAAACCCGCAAACAACCAGCTCATTCCACCCCCCCCGTCGATCCTTCCCCTCCCGGCTTCTTCATTCCCTGACTCACCCTGCGCAGCACCTCCAATATCACCTCCCGGCTCCCTTCCCGTTGTATCCAACTCTTGAACTCCGAATCGCGCAACGCAAACACCAGCCGTGATAACAAATGCAAATGCGCGCGCACCGTCGGACTGATCAGCGTGAACAAGACATGAACCGGTTTGCCGTCCAAGGCCCCAAATTCAATCGGATTCTCCAGAAAACATAATGTCACCATGGGCTTGGGCACATGCAAAACAATCGGATTGCGCGTATGCGGCACCGCCACCCCGTCTCCGATCCCGGTCGATTCCAACGCCTCGCGAGCTAATAACACCTGCAATAAAAACTCGCGATCCACCTCATCCGGGACTCGCAAGACCTCCACCACACTCCTCAAAACCGATTCCTTGTCCCTACCGCCAATCCGATAGAATATTCCCCCCGCCTGCAACGCCTCAGCCAAATCCGGCAAGGGATCGCTCTCCTTGACCGGTTCACTCAAAACCTGCGGCGGCACGTTCACCCGGTTCCGCGTCGCCCATTCCAATAACTCCGCCCGATTAAAACGATACTGTCCGCTGATCCGATACGCAGGCAACCCGCCCTCGTTGATCCACCGATAAATGCTCTTCTCCGATACATTCAAGAGCTCGGCAACATTTCGAACGGTCAATTGCATGCACCCCGTCCCATATACTCTTTATTCATCTCTATTGGACATTTTTGGACATTACACATCCAGAATGTCCAAATGTCAATAGTGAGATAAAAATGAGATAAAAAGCGATGTGTTCGTCTAACAAAGGGACAGGTCATTTGTATTGACCATCGCCTTTACTTTAATGGGCGTGATTCAAAGAAGAAACTGCTGGGCCACCCAATCGGCGCAGCGGAGTCCTCGGGCGGTCAGGCGCAAGCGATCGGGTTCATCGAAGGCCAATTCATGTTTTATCAAATCCTCAAGGGTTGCGGCCCATTCCCGGCGCAGATCGTAACCGGTGATTTGGAGGAACAGGGCGTAGGGCCAGCCTGCGGTCATCCTCAATCCGAAGGCCGCCAATTCGCCTGCGCGGCCGAGCGGGCTGAGTTCCTCGCGTTCCTCCTCCGGTCGCTGGTGGTTTTCGAGGCAAGCGCAATACCGATCGACGTCCGACCAGTTCTTCCAGCGGATGCCGTGGAGGTAGCTGGCCGCGCTGGGTCCCAGCCCGCAGTAGGGGCCTCCGCGCCAATAGTTGATGTTATGCTGGCAGGACCAGCGGGGAAACTCATCCAACCCCTGTAAATCATGGCGGGCAAAATTAGAGATCTCATAACGCCTGAAGCCAGCCTGTTCGGCCAGGTCAACCAAAAGATCGTACATGTCACAGGCGAGGTCTTCATCGACGCTGAAGCGGCCGGCCTGGAGCTGTTCATACAGGGGAGTATCCTCCTCGTAAGTGACCTCGTAACAGGACAGGTGTTCGGGTTCCAGGGCAAGCGTTTCGCGCAAGGTGGTTTCCCATTGGGCGAGGGTTTGTCCGGGAATCGCGAACATCAGATCGATATTCAGGTTTTTGAACCCGGCATTTCGCAGCAGGGCGCAGGCCGCCAGGGCATCGTTTCTGGAATGGGACCGGCCCAATCGCTGCAACAAGGTGTCGTCGAGGGATTGAATGCCGAGTGAAAAGCGGTTGATCCCCAGTTCTCGGAGCAGAGAGACTTTATCGGAATCAAGGGTGCGAGGGTTTCCCTCGACGGTCCATTCATTCACACGGTCAAATCCCCTCCGCCGCAAAGCGGTCGCAATTCTTCGCCATTGCTCCAGATCGAGCAGCGTTGGCGTTCCGCCGCCAAAGTAGAGGGTTTGCGGCTGAAAATCGCGCTCGATTTCCTCGAGTTCGATGATCAGGGCGCGCACGTAACGTTCGAGACGATCGGGCTGGGCGATGACGGAATAGAAGGCGCAGTAATCACACCACCGGGCGCAGAACGGCACGTGTACATAAAGCCCTCCCGCCGGCAGATTGCGACTCAATTCCATTCCGGATGCCTCAGGGGAACGGAGTGACTGCAACGACCCTCCGCCGATGCTTGCTTAGGACAGCTGGGCGCCGGCTCGTTGAACGTTTTGCGCCTTCAATCCTTTGGCGCTCTCGATCACCTCAAAAGTCACCATATCTCCGTCATTTAGAGTTTTGTACCCTTGCCCCAGGATTGAGGTGTGGTGGACAAAAATGTCCTGATTCCCAGACTCGGGGGTGATGAATCCGAACCCTTTTTTGTTATCGAACCATTTGACCTTGCCACTGGCCATACTTCCTCCTGCTGCGCGATCCTGTATCTTTCGAAGCCCGTGAAGCCACGGAAACGCCCCGCAGCAAAACCGCCTTCACTCCTTCTTCAAATTGATACATGCGCCTCAGCTTTATAAACGCGTCTACGGTAAGAAAATTCTGCGTTCCGTCAAGCTTTTTTCAATTTTTATTCAATCCCCGGGTAAACCACGGACGCAGCGCCAGGGCGAGGAGGCATCCCAGCATCGCCGAAGCGGCGAGCAGGAGCCACATGGCGGCTGGCGAATCCCAAAAGCGCACTTCCCCCCGGATCATGCGTTCCGCAATCCCTTCCGGGCACCAGCGCGCGAGGAGGTGTCCGGAAATAGCGCTTACGAGGGTTTTGGCAAGAAACCAGGGAACCATGGAAAGGCCCAGATACGTCCCCTCCTGTCCTGGCGGGGCGATGGCCGCGGTATACTCATACAGCTTGGGGGACCAAACCACCTCTCCGATCGAAAGGACGGCCAGGCAGACGATCGACATCAGATAGTGGGCCTGGCCGATATCGGCCGAGAACCATTGCCAGGGCACGGCCAGGAAAACCAAGGAGAGTGCCGAAATGAGCGAACCGTAAACCAGCATTGAAAACAAGTTGAAACGATTCATGAGAGGAATAAAAACAATCACACCGAGAACGATGAGGATGGGATTGATGGCCTGAAGCGTGCCTATGGCGGCGCCTTCGCCGATGGTGCGAAGCCAGTACTTGGGAAAAAGGAGGTAGAGATAGGAAAAGATCGCGCGCGCGCCGAGGATGAAGGTCACCAGGACCAACAGCCTCCAGAGAGCCGGCTCCCGCACCACGGCCCGGGCAATCTGGAGGGGATTTTTCCGGATCACCGTTTCAGTCGCGTGATTCTCCCCAGCGGCGGTGTCGCCCCGCAACTGGTCCTCCCGGCGAATCATCCAGAAGGTGACCCAACAGCAGAGGGCGGCCAGGCCCACGCCGGCGGTGAATACATGCGCATTCGGCAAGTCCAGCAATTTCCGGATGATATCGATCAGGAATCCGCCGGCGGCGGCGCCGATATTCATGAACAGGTACCAAAGGCTGAAGCCGGCGCTTCGCGAACGGACCGTGGTGAATCGTTGGTTGGCCGACTGAAACACGGTCTGGATCATGGCCATGAACGGGGCCATCAGAAACAGCAATCCGGTCGCCAGCCAGCCGCGGTGGGGAATCGACGGCGCCAAACCGACAACGACGAGTCCCAGCCGCAGCGCTCCCTGCGCCAGCATGGCGACATACGTGGAACGTCGAATCCCCAGCCAATCGGTGACGGTCCCCGAGAAGAACAACAGGATCGTGGTTGCGGTGGTAAACAAAGAGATCGAATAACCCGCATGCTCGTCGCTCATACCAAGGTCGTCCGATAGGAATACCGAGGCGATATTGAGCAGGGCGAAGTAAATGGTGCAATCGAGCAGATTGACGATCTGGATGCCCCAATACTCCCTGCGGGTTTCCCGAAGCACATTAAAATCGCGCAAATACTGCCGCGCGGCGGCCAGCAGAGAGAGATTGGTCATGTCGGGAGGGTGGCGGACGCATGCCAGGAAGACAAGCCCGGCGTTGGGCGGCGGGGGGGTCGCGGGACGAATCCCGGCTTCACTTTGGAGGTGCAGGGATTCCGGCGGGGACTTAGGATGGACCGGTGAGGATTACGAATCTGAATTCTGGCTCCGGCATCGGAGCCAGCGCCTGGTGGGTGGAGATGGACGGGCGCCATCTCCTCCTCGATACGGGCATTCATCCGAAACAGGAGGGACGCAAGGGATTGCCGCGGTATGAGCTGCCCGCCGGTCACGAGATCGAGGCGCTGGTCATTTCGCACTGTCATCATGATCACTGCGGTTCCTTGCCGGTGGCCATGCGCCATTTCCCGAAGGCGCATGTGCTGATGACCGAGCCGAGCTACTTTCTGGTGGAACGAGTGCTCCACAACTCGGTAAACGTGATGACCCGGCAGCGGGAGGAACTGGGCATCAGCGAGTATCCGCTGTTTTCACACGACGAAGTGGACGAATTGGCGGCGCGATTCCAGGGTTTTCGCTACAATCGGGAGGTGGAATGGGCGGCTTTTCATCGGAGCCGGGCGGGCGGGGTATCACCCACGCTGGAATTTCACGATGCGGGACACGCCCTGGGATCGGCTGGCGTGATGGTGCGCAGTCGCGATCAGACGCTGTTTTATACGGGAGACGTATGTTTCCATGACCAGACGATTTTGAAGAAGGCCCGATTCGAAGACGTCAGGGCGGACGTATTGCTCATGGAAACCACGCGGGGCAATCGGGAGATACCGTCCGGCTTCAGCCGGGAGGCGGAGGTGGATCGTTTGGTCGAGGGCCTGGATCGGGTGCTGGGCCGGAAAGGTTCGGTGCTGATCCCGGCGTTCGCGCTGGGGCGAACGCAGGAGATCCTGGCGTTGCTGGCCCTGCTGATGCGTTCGGGCCGTCTGCGCAAACAGCCGATCTATGTGGGAGGTTTGGGACGCGTTTTCACCGAGATTTACGATTTGGAGGCTCACCGCACGCATCGCCAGCACACGAATCTGGTGTTGACCGAAGCCCTGGAACTGTCCGTTTTGGAACGGGGCCGCCTGGAATCCCAGTCCGTTCCCGAAGCCAGTATTTTTGTGATCACAGCGGGGATGATGACAGAGAACACCGCGGCGCATGATTTGGGGGCGCGTCTGGCCGGCGAGGAACGGCACGCCATTTTCTTTGTTGGCTACACCGATCCCGAGACGCCCGGCGGCCGGCTGCGAATCTCGAGGCCGGGCGAGCCTTTTGCGTTCAGCCGGCAAGTTCCGGAGCTGACGCGCCATTGTGAATTGGAGAGTTTCGACCTGACAGCCCACGCCAACCGCGAGGACTTGATGGAGTTCGTCCAGGCCGTTTCCCCGCAAACCATCCTGCTGGCGCATGGGGAGCCGGATTCCATCAGCTGGTTTGAGGACACACTCAAGTCGCGGCACCCCCGGATCCGGGTTTTGCGCCCGGGCCCGACCGAGAGTGTGGAGGTCTGATTAGGTTCCCGGGACGCGCTCAATGCGCGCTCCCAACCGCTGAAGCTTGAGATCCATGCTTTCGTAACCCCGGTCCAGATGGTAGATGCGATTGACTTGGGTTTGGCCGCCGGCCACGAGGCCCGCCAACACCAGGGCGGCCGAGGCTCGCAGATCGCTGGCCATGACCGGAGCGCCCGACAGCGATTTACCTCCCTTGACAATGGCGCTGGGACCTTCCAGGGCAATGTCGGCCCCCAAACGCGCCAGCTCGCCCACGTGCATGAACCGGGATTCAAAAATCCGCTCGGTGATGATGCTGATGCCCGGAGTCAGGGTCATGAGCACCATCATTTGGGCCTGCACGTCCGTGGGGAATCCCGCATACGGCTGGGTGGTGACATCGACCGAGCGCAACGGATCGGGCCGGCGGACCGTCAAGGCGACGCCGCGACGCTCCACCCGCACATTGGCCTCCTTGAGCTTATCGATCACGGCGTGCAGATGATTCGGATTGGCGCCCCGAATAGTGACCTCCCCTCCTGTCGCAGCGGCAGCGATGGCGTAGGTCGCCGTCTCAATCCGATCCGGAATCACTTCGTATTCGGTGCCATGCAGCTCCCGAACTCCGGTAATGGTCAGGGTGGGACTGCCGATGCCCGAGATTTTGGCCCCCATGGAACTCAGAAAATGGGCCAGGTCGGTGAGCTCAGGTTCGCAAGCGGCACTCTCGATAATAGTGATGCCGTCGGCCAGCACAGCCGCCATGAGCACATTGGCTGTTCCCAGCACCGTGGGACCACATCGGCCGCCCAGAAAAACCTCCGATCCAACCAACTGGGAGCACTCAGCCCGCACATAGCCGCCCTCGATCATAACAGATGCGCCCAAAGCCCGAAGCCCTTTCAAATGCAGGTCGATGGGACGCGCCCCGATGATGCATCCCCCGGGCATTGAAACACAGGCTTCGTGCAGGCGGGCTAGCAATGGACCCAGGATGCAGATCGAACCGCGCATCTTGCGAATGAGATCATAATCACCCACTCCCCGGAGGGTCTTGGCCCGGACGGTGATGGTGGCCCCGTCAAATTGAACCTCCGCCCCGAGCGACTCGAGAATCATGGCCATGAATTTGATATCGCTCAGGTTGGGAACACGGCGAATCACGCAGGGTTCGGAGGTCAGCAAGGTCGCCGCCAGAATGGGCAGGGCCGCGTTCTTGGCCCCCCCCACAGTGACTTCCCCTTCCAGGGGTCGTCCCCCGGTAATAATGAAACTATCCATGGAGGGCGGATCTTAGTTGAATCACTCCCGCACCGCAACGAGGATTCGAGGTTTGTTGGCGTTATCGTTTCGGATTGCTTCCACGCGCCATAGCGGAGGAGAGAAGACTGAGGGCAGCAGGGCCTCCTGTCCATCTCCAAACTCAGCCAGGAGGCGCCCGCCGGTCCGTAGACACAAGGCGGCTTCCCGAGCCAGACTCCGAAAGAACGCCAAGCCGTCCGGCCCGCCATCCAAGGCAAGACGGGGTTCGTAATCCCTAACCTCGGGTTGAAGAATCGCCAGGTCGGAGGTTGGAATATAGGGGGGATTGGAGACGACCAAATCCAGCCATGCCATGGGGGACAAAGCGGCCAGGCTGTTGCCCTGCCAAAACTGGATCCGGTCGGCCACTTGGTGCCGCTGAGCGTTGTGCCTGGCTAGAACTAGCGCCGGCCAGGACAAATCGACTGCCAGAATTCGGGCTGTGGGAATGCGGCAGGCCAAGGCGATGGCCAGGCAACCGCTGCCCGTTGCGAAGTCCAGGATGATCGCTCCTGAAGGGTGAAGCGGCTCGCGGGCTTCGAGGAATTGCCAGGCATGCTCGGCCAACACTTCGGTTTCCGGCCGAGGAATCAATACGTTGGAACTGACCTCCAATTCGACTCCGCAAAAGTTGACATGGCCGAGAATGTACTGCAGGGGCTCGTGCCCTCCCCGGCGCTTGATCCATTCCCTCAACACCGTCAACTGATCTTCCCGCAGCTCGCGATCATGATTCAGATAGAGCTGCAATCGAGGCAGCCGCAGCTGTTCCGCCAGCATCAGTTCGGCTTGGAGGCGGGGAGACTCGATCCCTTTCCGAACCAGATAATCGGTGCTGCGTTGGATGACTTCCAGAACGGTCACCCCACCTCTTTAGGCGAAATCCCGCCCCAGGTCCATCCGGGAATTCTCCCTCGTTCTCACTCCGCACTTGCGCGACCGCGAATCCCTACTTATTTTTCGGATGATGAAGATCTTGGGAATGTCGTTGCTGTTGGTGGTGGGAATTCTGCAAGGCCCTCTGTGTGTCCTGGGACAGGACGCCGAGGCGATTGCGGCGCGCCAGGAACTGGACGAGCGACTTCGGCGGCTCGAATCGGCTGTGGAACAACTCCAAGCCGCACAGATGGTGTTGCAGAAAAGGACCGCCCAGGTCAGCGAGGAGATCCAAAACCTGCGGACCGAGATCGCCCGCAAACCGAACGACGCGGTCAGCCACGATGACTTGCGATCCTTGGAAAAGAAGCTTCAGGAACTCAACGAAAAGCGCGAAGCTGACAAACGACTGATTTTGGATCAATTCGAAAAACTGGCCAAGGCCCCTCCGGTCGTGCTGCCGTCCTCCTCCACCTCGGCCAGATCCTCCGCGCCTTCGTTCGACCCCAACCAACCCGGCTACGAATATGAGGTGCAGTCCGGCGACACCCTCTCGTCCATCGTCAGCGACTTTAACAAGGAGTTCAAGGCCAAGGGAATCAAGGGGCGGATCACCGTGGAACAGGTCATGAACGCCAACAACATCAAGCGAGCCTCGGACCTGCGCTCCGGCAAGAAGATTTTTATCCCAGAACCCTCGCGTAAACCGTGAATCCCTGGCTGCTCGGGACCGGCGCTGTCGTTCTGCTCTTTCTTCTGGCCTGGTTTCGCACGAGGCTGGACTACCGCATCGGACGCGATCATGTAAGGGTGTTGTGGTTCGGACTTTGTGTGAGGCGCATCCGGCTGGCCGACATTGAAACCATCTCCAAGCGTCCGCAGGGCTGGGCCGAGCATTGGGAAAACACGTGGCGGCCGTCACATCGAACCCTGGTGATTCATCGTCGTCGAGGCTGGCTCAAAGCGGTGATTATCACCCCCGAATACCGTTATGCCTTCTGGACGGAACTCGAGAAAGCGATTGACACGCATGCCTCGTAAGCTCCCCGGTTTTTCCATTGCCATGATCCCGATCGGGACCTTAATGTCCGGGCGGTTTGGGCAAACCGGAGGGCCGCCCCAGAGCCGGGCGGGCTAACTGGATTATCGCTCACCCAGGGTATTCGAGCATGAACATCGCTTTCATAGGGCCGACGTGCGCGGGCAAAAGCACCCAAGCTGGGCTTTTGACCGGGGGGTCGTCTCTTCGTCACCTGTCGACCGGGCGGGTGCTTCGGGACAATCGCGACCAGATGACCGCCCTTGGTTTGCTGGCTAAAAAGTACATGGAACGGGGCGAGCTGGTGCCGGACGAGGTGATCAACGCGATGATCGAGGAAGCCGTGCGAAAGACGCCCCCGGAGGTGGGACTGCTCCTCGACGGTTTTCCAAGCACTCTATACCAGGCCAAGTTCCTGGACACCTTGTTCCAGGAATGCGGACGGCATCTGGACGCTGTCTTTTTCCTCTATGCCACCGAGAAAGCCATCTTTGAACGGGCGACGCATCGCCTGCCCCGGCGCGTGGACGACGCCCCGGAGATCCTGCGGAACCGGTTGCGCGTCTTTCGTCGGAACACAGCTCCGGTGCTGCAGTATTACACGGAAACCCAGCGTCTGAGCGTTCTCAACGCGGAGCCCGCGGTTGAGGTGGTGAGTCTCGCTCTGCAAGAGATCTTGGATTCCCTGCGACAAGGCCAATCTTTGTTGCTGCGGCCGGAAGACAAGGAATTCATTGAAACCGTAACGGCCGGTCCTGTGCCGGTCTCGGTTCTGGGCCGGCAAAGCAGTCTGGATCTGGCCATCATCGGAGGCCCTGGAACCGGCAAAGGCACGCATGCATCCTTTCTGGCCGCCGAACTCAAGCTGCCTCACATCGCGACCGGCAATCTGTTCCGCGAAAACCTCCGCCGGCAGTCCGAGCTCGGCAATATCGCCAAATCTTACCTGGACCAAGGCGAGCTGGTCCCGGACGATATCACCGAGGCCATGGTCCGGCAGCGCTTGTCCCGCCCCGACACCATGCGCGGATTCATCCTCGACGGTTTTCCCCGGACCCTCCCCCAAGTCCGGGCCTTGGATGAAATCATGTCGGACCTGAGGCGTCACCTGGATGGAGTGATTCTGCTGACTGTTCCCGATGATATCATCGTAGAACGTGTGGGCGGGCGCCGGATCTGTCGGAAATGCCAGGCTCCTTACCACGTGATTTACCGCCCGCCGAAGGTGGAAAATGTTTGCGACCTGGATGGAGCTCCGTTGGACCGGCGCGATGACGATGATCCGGAAACCGTCCGAGCGCGGTTGCGCGCCTATCACGGGCAAACCATGCCCGCTGTCGAGCATTATCGCAACCAGGGTTTGATTCGCGAAATCAGCGCCATGGGTGAAGTTCTTGAAACTCGACAGCAATTGCTGGCCGCCGTCATCGGCATTGTCCGCAAATCCATGATTTAGGGTTTGTGCAAAAAACTTCCGATTTTGGCGGGAGCACCGCCCCACCCCAGCGGGCTGGAGCTCTTGGCCTTTTGGATCCCTGGAAACTGCGCGCCCAAGAGGGCCGCTTGCGAATAAACGTAAGCCCGCTATCCCAGGCCGCAGGTTCCATTATGACTGCAGCCGCAGGTTTGCGGATTCTTTCCGCACGGATGGAGGGTTTCGGATTGACTTTCCGCGGTGGCGAAAACAGACAGTTTTTTCATCAACTTCTTGGAGCCGCAATGAGGACAAGGGATCCCCTTCCAGCGGCTGGAACGAACCAGGATTTCGCTGTCGTTTTCGCATTCCTGGCAATGAAACTCGTAAATCGGCATGGCCAGAAAATAACCAAAGTCGGCAAAAGCGCAAGCCACACTCTGAGGGCTCATGAAAGACTTGCCCCCCCCCAGGCGCCCTTGTAGGCTTTGGAGGGTTGATGAACCAGAGATCGCCCATTCAATTGTGAAACGCACACCTTTATATTCGGTCCATGCTCGCGCCGGGGCAAAGTTGATCGAGTTCGGCGGCTGGGAAATGCCGGTTCAATACAGTGGGATTGTGGATGAACACCTTGCGGTCCGTCGTGGGGCGGGATTGTTTGATATCTCCCACATGGGCCAGATCCGGGTCAACGGCCCGGGAGCCCAAGCCTGTCTCAACCGGATGCTGACCAACGACACCGCCAAGTTGGAGGTGGGCAAGGGGCAATACACGCTGATGTGCCGCGAGACGGGCGGGGTTGTGGACGATCTCTATGTCTTCCTCATCGGGCCGGAGGATTACCTGCTGATTGTGAATGCCTCGCGGATCGAGGCCGATTTTGACTGGATGCGGCAACACCCGGCCCTCTCGGCAAATCCAGGTTCGATGCAGTTAAGGAACGAGTCCTCGGATTGGGGAGCCGTGGCAATCCAAGGTCCCCGTGTGTTGGAGTTTATTGATCGCTGTTTTCCGGAAAAAACACCCGGCGCGACGGGTCCGGAACGGCCCTCGCTGATGCGAAAAAACCAGATCGGACGCTTCCGGGCAGACACCACGGAAGTCTGGATCTCCCGCACTGGATACACGGGAGAAGACGGCTTTGAGGTGTTGTCTCCGGCGGCCGAAACGATGGCAATCTGGGAACGGGTTTCCGGTGTGGGACATGCCTTTGGGCTGCAACCTGCCGGGCTTGGGGCCCGCGATACGCTGCGCCTGGAGGCCTGTTATCCGCTCTATGGCCACGAGTTGGACGAGCAGACCACTCCGATCGAGGCGGGTCTGGGACGGTTTGTGGCTTTGCACAAGCCGGATTTCACGGGTCGCGAGGTGCTGGCCCGGCAGAGCGCGGAGGGCACAAGCAAGGGTTGCGTTGCCTTTCGAATGACCGGCAAGGCGCCCCCGCCCAGGGCCCATTATCCGATCCACTCCGGCCGGAGCCCAGAAGTCGCTCCACCCATCGGCATCGTCACCAGCGGGACAGCCAGTCCCACCTTGAATGTCGGGATTGGAATGGCTTATGTGCCGCCGGATCACTGCCAGCCCGGATGCCTTTTGGCCATTGACATTCGGGGCCGTCTTTATCCCGCTGAGGTGGTCGCGAAACCGCTTTATGGCCGAAAGCCTTGAACCTGGACTTGCTCCCCACCCACGATTCGTTAAACTGCCAGCTTTTCGAAAACTATGACGTCGAATATACCCAAAGACCTGCGTTACGCCCGATCCCATGAATGGGTGCGGGTAGATGGAAACCAAGTGATTGTCGGCATTTCTGACCATGCCCAGAAAGAACTCACCGACATTGTGTTTGTGGAATTGCCCACCGTCGGACGCAAGGTTAAGGCAGGCGAAGCCTGTGCTGTGGTGGAATCCGTGAAGACAGCCAGCGATGTGTATGCTCCGATGAGCGGAGAGGTTGTCGCGGTGAACTCCAGCTTGGGGTCCAGTCCCGGCTTGGTCAACACCGAACCCTACGGCTCCGGCTGGTTCTTCCAACTTCGGCTTTCGGATCCGCAGGAGCTTGAGAAACTCCTCACTCCCGAGGCTTACGGGGCTTTCATCCAGGGCTGATCAACGCCCGGCCAACCCCGTCAGGTAGGCTAAGACCAGTTCGGGCAGTTCCGCGCTGTAACCGCCCTCAAGGGCATGGAAGGTGGGCACCCGCAACTCACGGATCAGGCCTCCCAGCCAATGATAATCGTCGATCTCGAGGCACTGCTCGGCCTGGGGATCGCCTCGGTAGGCATCGAAACCCGCCGAGACCGCCAGAAAATCCGGCTTGAGCGCCCGGATGTCCTCGATGATTCCCGCCAGGGCCACTCGGTATTCCTCGCGTGGTGTGCCCGGTTTCATGGGGTAGTTGCGGCAGTTGCCGCGATGATGAAGACCGGTTCCCGGATAGGCGGGATGCTGATGGATGGAGAATAGCCAGCACTGCGGATGGCCGTGCAAAATCGCCTCGGTTCCGTTTCCGTGGTGCGCGTCAAAGTCCAGCACGGCGATCCTCCGGCTCTTGACCTGCGCCGCCTCCAGGACGCCCAAAGCCACATTGTTCAAATAACAGAACCCCATCGACTGATCGGGAGTGGCGTGATGGCCGGGCGGACGCATCAGACTAAAGGCGGTTTCCCCCGTTAGCGCGGATTGCAGCGCGGCCAGCATGCCCCCGACCGACCGGCGCGCATGCGTAGAAATTCGGGGCAACGCCGGAGTGTCTTCATCAAAGTCCTCGGCCACACCCAGGCGCTGCAACTGCGTGGCCGAATGCCCTCTCAATAATTGACGGCGGTTCGGAAGCACAGGGGCTCCCCATTCGATGGGCAGAGACCCTTGAGAACGAAGCTTTTCAAGACAAGCGGATACGCGCTGGGGAGCCTCGGCATGTCCAGGGCTGACGTAATCCAAACAGCGGCTGTCGGTGATAATCTTCATGTTGTCGGCCGATGGCGCCAGGATATCGGATTCCTGGAGTTGCTGCCAAGCCCACAACAGGAAAATCTCAGGAACGACAGCAGCTTCCGCCCTTGTTGCCAACTCCCAGTTTGCGCAGAATATTCTCGGCGGGGCAAAAACCCGTGAAGGCGGATTGCACCAGGTTGCAGCCCACGAAGACCGCCAGCAACAACCACCATTCACTCACCCAGTGCGCCAGGGCCACACTGGTCAACACCAGGACGCCGGCCAAAATACGAATCGAATTTTCAAGGGTCATAAGCTGTTCGACTTTTCTTCTGACTGAGCCCGAATCGAACAAAAAGTTACAGCGGCTTATGGCCGGGGGGGGGCCAGAGCCGCCGAAGGGGGATCCGACGGGTCGAAACCCGCATATGGCGTCAATTCGCCGTTCGAGTTTTTCGGAGCATCTTATGCGCGGTCTAGGGCTCTGGAATTCGGTTTGACTGCGCGTTCTGTCTCGTTATTGTTTCGTTCAGCCCGGACGCGAAGAATTAATTTGCATTAACCTTTCATCCTACAACTGCAAGGAGCCCCATTCATGTCACACGAAAAAAATCACATCCAGCAATCGGCAAGCCCATCGGGTGAAAAATTTCCCATCCCGCAACCGGAAGAATACGCTGCGGAGTTGCAGCGCATGGAGCGGCTCACGCGGGAAGCTAGGGCCAAAGGGCTCGAGATCGTGGTGGTCATGGGCGTTGGATTTGTCGGCGCGGTCATGGCGGCCATTATCGCCGACACGGTGAATAAAAAGGGAAAACCGAGCAAGTTCGTGATCGGGTGTCAGCGGCCAAGTTCTCGCAGTTACTGGAAGATCCCCCTGCTCAATCGAGGCGAGTCGCCGGTCAAAGCCGAAGACCCGGAAGTGGATCAGCTGATCAGCCGCTGTGTGAAAAAGAAAAAGACCCTCGTGGCGACGTACAACAGCGATTGCCTGGCGCTCGCCGACTGTGTGGTGGTGGACGTGCAGTGCGATTATCTCAAGCGGAGCCTTGGCAACATGAAGACCGGCGAGGCCGATATGGCCGCGCTCGAGGCCACCATGCGCACCATCGGAGACAAGATCCAACCCGAATGCCTCGTCCTCATCGAAACGACCGTGGCCCCCGGAACCACCGAGTTCGTGGCCTATCCGATCCTGCAAAAGGCCTTTGCCAAACGTGGCCTCACCTCGGACCCCCTGCTGGCCCACAGCTTCGAGCGGGTGATGCCCGGAAAACACTACGTCTCGTCCATCCGCGATTTTTGGCGGGTCTGCGCCGGCTGCAATCCACCGGCCCGCGCCCGTGTCGAAAAGTTCCTGCACGAAGTGCTCAACACCAAAGAATATCCTTTGACAGTCATGGATCGGCCCATCGAATCCGAAACCACCAAGATCGTCGAGAATTCCTACCGGGCCACCATTTTGGCTTATCTGAATGAATGGAGCCTTTTCGCGGAACGAAACGGCGTGGACTTAATCAAGGTCATCAACGCGATCCGCATGCGCCCCACCCACAACAACATGATCTTTCCGGGCCCCGGCATCGGCGGCTATTGCCTCCCCAAGGACGGCGGGCTCGGTTATTGGGCTTATCGCCACATCCTGGGATTCGAAGATGGCGATTCCGTCTTCAAAATCACCCCCATCGCCATTGACATCAATGACACCCGGGCGCTCCATGTGGCCGGACTCACCCGCGACGCCCTGCGGAATATGGGCCGCTATATCGCCGGCGCGGAAGTCCTGATCTGCGGCGCCAGCTATCGCCAGGACGTCGGCGACACCCGCTACAGCGGCAGCGAAATGGTCGTCCGCAAATTGACCGAGATGGGGGCCGATATGCGGGTCCACGATCCCTACGTCGATCACTGGTACGAACTCGAAACCCAGGAAGTCTACCCGGCTCCGGGCCAGTCCTGGAAACGCTTTTTCCGCAACCAGGAAGAATTGAATAAGATCAAAGTCGAAAAAGACCTGGCCCATGCCGCCAAAGGAATCGAGGCCATCATCTTCGCCGTGCCTCACGCCCAGTATCTCAAACTCTCGCCCAAAGACATCGTCCAATGGGCGGGAGGCCCCATCGCCGTGGTCGACTGCTTTGGCATCCTCTCCGACGACGCTATCCGCGCCTACTTTGAGCTCGGCTGCGAAGTCAAAGCCCTCGGCCGCGGGCACATCCAGGCCATCAAGAAAGAGGTGCAGGCCCGGAAACGCGGCTGAAGGCTGATCTCGCTAAGGCTCTCAAGAGGCTCTCAAGAGATCAGGGGTTTTTCTCCTGTTGCGGTTTGTCCAAAAATATGAACGGCTGGCTGTCGGGAGATCCTATCAGGGCTGCCGCCCGGCCAGGAAAAAGGGCGAATAATTCGTCGTCGCTGATATAATCGATATTGCGATTGCCAGCCGCCTCGGGGGATCGTTGCCGGGAAACCTGCCCCGCTGAAGCAATTTCCGTGAAGGCGGTCTCTGCAATTTCGTGCCGCGGGTTTGTCAAGTAAGCAATCAGACCGATAGCGCCTGCAGGGCTTCACTCAACGTGGCGGAACTTAGCTTGAGATCGCCAACCCGCATCCTTGTGGTTCCGGGCGACATCACGACATTGATTCCCATTCGATCGCGGAACATGCGCGCAACGTTTTCCATGTTGGCCTCCAGTTCCTTGCCCTCGAAGGATAATTTACCTTGGACGATATTGATGTCGATTTTGGCCTCGGGCGCGAGTGCCTGGATTGGTGGCAGGGGAGGCGGGCCGTCAGGCGTCTGCGCTGGCTCAGCGCCAAACATTCCATCGATTCATGCCTTCGTATTGAACCTGCCTTTATTGGTGTTTGATGGCGTCCATTGGCAATTAAGTTGTTTGATCTGCGGTTTGAGGTCGATCGGCCTGACGCGCAACCTCAATCCTTGGTCGATTGCCCGGGTTCGGCGATGCACCAGAGGTTTCGAGCGGTCCGCAGGAAAATGGCGTTATCAGCAATGGCGAGAGAGGCATTCATGGGCTCGCCACCGATCGAGTTGGTCGCCAGGATCTCGCAAGTCGGCGCGGCCCGCAAGACAAACACATCGGCATTTTGATTGGAGACATACAGTCGTTCCGCCCCGAGGACCGGTGAAGACCACGACCCGCTTCTTCCCTCGCCGGTCGACAAACGCTGTTCCCACACGGTTTCTCCGGTCTTCAGTTTCAGGCACTGGGCAAAACCGGTCATCGTCACCAGGTAAATGTGATCGCGATAAATAATCCCCGAACCAATGCAAGCCTTGGTGTTGGAGGGCAACTGATGCCACAGACGGTGCGTGGACGTCACATCGCCTCGTCCTCCCGGCCGAACGACCATGGCAGTATTGCGGAGGCCGCTGCCCATAAGAGCCACCAAGCCGTCTCCAACAAACGGCGATCCGTAAATCCCTGTGTTCGGCCCTTCGCAACTCCAAAGCCAAGCGCCATCCTTGCGCCCGAAAGCCAGCATCCGAAGCGGGATGCCGACAATCACTTCATCGCGCCCTTCCGTCCGAACAACCACCGGCGTTGCGCAGGAACCCGATACTTCTGGCATCTTCGGCGAACCCAGCTTCTCCCATTCTTTCGGATCCCCGCCAAAGTCTTCCCACTTGGCATCGGCCCCGATCGTTGGCAGGTCATTTTGCCAGACCGTTCTGCCTGTTCGCTTGTCCAAGGCAATCAGGAAACTCCTCGAACCCGGGCCGAAATTCAGCAGACAAAGCTCGTCATGCAGAACGGGCGACGAGGCATAGCCCCAGGGATGTGATTGCCGCCCCAGATCCCGCCGCCATAATTCATGCCCCTCAAAGTCGTAGCAAAAAATCCCAGCCGATCCAAACCACGCAATCACCCGCTGCCCATCCGTGACCGGTGATGGTGTGCAGGGGGGATTCGAACTGCCGCCTGATTCTTTCTCAGTCCAAGTCGTGCCGGCCTGCCAAAGGAGTTGGCCGTCGCGCCGATTAAAACACATCAGGGTTCGACGGTTTCCCTCTGAAACCGACTGCGTGACAAAAACCCGGTTTCCCCAGACCACTGGAGTTGAGTTCCCCGCATCAGGCAGCGGAATCCGCCAGCATACATTCCGATTGGTGCTCCAATCCAGCGGAACTTCGGATTCTTCACTAATGCCATCCCCACGAATCCCCCGCCAGGCCGGCCAGTTCTCACCCAAGACAATCCCCGTCATCAGGACCAGCAACCATGCCGTGGCAAAACTACTATGCGAACTCGAACACTGAGAAGCGAATCGGCAAACACGCGTTCCGAGGAAAGTGGGCTCAATCATCCGTCCAAAGTCGACAGAACCCTCGGACTCGTCAATTCCTTTCGTTCCGTAATTCCTGCTCGCTAGCCATCCATTCGCAAACGATAAGATCTCTTGGCAGTAGGAACACCTCACACGCCCGCTCAGGGCGGCATCTTCCTGAATAATTCGTAATGCAATAGCCCTTCAAAGAGCGTGGGGTATTTATGCAAGTTCTCCTCTCCAATAATCGATACGATCGCATCGAGATATCGCTGTGCTCTCTCTTTTGCTCCAGGGCCGCTCCTAAGGCTTCCTACCTGTTGTTGGACTTCAACGTGTAGTCTCACGAGTTCATCATAATGGGCCTGCGACAAATTGAGCTGCTGCTTGAGTTCATTGAGTTCAAGATAGCCACTTTTCGTGACCCGTTTATACTCGGCGTAGCGCTCTCGGCCCAATTCTTTGGCTAAATCAGCGTCTGCCCTTCGTAGACGATTAAGGCCTTCGTCATGCGCTCGGCGATCTTCAGGATCATTGATCGGATCCTTGTGTGAGATAATCGTCTTCTCCAATTCAGCTTCAGCATTGTGATAAGCAGTCATCCAGCCAAGCTCCACTGGAGAGGGCGGCGGAGACATCATTGCTACGCGCTTCGCACGGTCCTCAAGCAACTTGGTTTTCCGGGGATCTGCTGGCGCAGTAAAGTCTGTTAAAAGTCTGTTAAAACAGAATTCACTGACTTCGACGTTCCTGAACCGCTGACCGGTTCTTGAAAACAAATAAAGGGACAGGTCATTAGATAAAAAGAGCTTGTTTTCGGGAGGGGGTTATGGTGGGATGGGTGGGTATGAGGAAGCCGAGGTTGAAAGCGCCGCCGTCCTTTCCGGTGGCCTATTATCATTGTTTATCCCGAGTGGTGGACCGGCAGTATGTGCTGGGGGAGGAAGAGAAGGAACAATTTGTGAGGTTGATGCGGGAGTATGAGCGGTTTTGCGGGATTCGGATCATTACTTACTGTATCATGTCCAATCATTTCCATATTTTGTTGGAAGTGCCGGAGAAGCCGAAGGAGAAGATGACGGATGAAGAGTTGGTGAAGCGGTTGAGGGGGTTAAGTGGGATGAACAGTGCCGGGACGATCGGGCAGCAGTTGGGATGGTTTCGGGAACGGGGGCAGGAGGAGGCGGCGGAGGTGTTGAAGGCGCGGGTGTTGGAGCGGATGTGGGATGTGAGCGGGTTTATGAAGTTGCTCAAGCAACGGTTTACGCAGTGGTATAACCGGAGGAAAGGGCGGAAGGGGACATTATGGGAGGAGCGGTTTCGGAGTGTGCTGGTGGAGGGGGCGGGAGATGTGATGGCGACGATGGCTGGGTATATTGATTTGAATCCGGTGCGGGCGGGGTTGGTGGAGGATCCGGGGGAGTATCGG
>Ga0116154_10000517_pt1 | contig 43971 bp, 30 predicted proteins | sample AD_UKC030_MetaG_FD_89898 | JGI IMG/M metagenome (GOLD analysis project Ga0116154, IMG submission 89898) | Active sludge microbial communities of municipal wastewater-treating anaerobic digesters from USA - AD_UKC030_MetaG | ecosystem: Engineered > Bioreactor > Anaerobic > Digestate | place: USA... | reverse complement strand
TTTGGCTGGCTGGCTTCGTTGCTCATTCCTTACAGACCCCTGCGGGTATGCTCGTCATTCGCGCCTCGCCAGCCAGCCAAACTGCCGCCAGCAAAACCCGAAGTTATTTTTGAACAGACCCTTAACCCATGAGCGCTTTTTCCTGCCCCGAAGTGGTGATCATTGGCGGTGGCATGATCACACACGATCTGATCCTGCCATCGGTATATCATCTCCAACGATTGAAACGCGTGGGCCGGTTGACGGTATGCGCCCTGAACAACGCGCCTTTGCGGGCGCTCCGGGACAGCGCCGAATTGCACCAGGCCTTTCCCGGGCACGAATTCAGGCCAGCGCCCGCTTTTGAAGAACCGCCCGAATGCGCGTTTCCCGGACTCTACAAAGAAATTCTCCGTGGCCTCCCCCCGAGACAGGTGGTCATCGTCGCCGTTCCGGATCATTTTCATTATGAAGTGGTCCGGGAGGCGCTTGCCCACAACCAACACGTCTTGTGCGTCAAGCCGTTGGTGTTGAAATACGAGCATGCTCTCGCCATCGAGGAGGAGGCCCGCGAGCGGGGCTTGTTCGTGGGAGTCGAGTATCACAAGCGGCTGGATCGACGTTCGCTCATGGCCAGACGACAGTACGGGCTCGGGCATTTTGGCGAATTCGTCCTGGGCGAGGCCAAGCTCATCGAACCGTATTACTACCGGCATTCGAACTTCCAAAACTGGTTCACTTGCGACCAGACCGATCCGTTCGTCTATGTGGGTTGCCATTACGTGGATCTCGTCTATTTCATCACGGGCCTTAAGCCTGTGGCCCTTTCTGTCTCGGGTGTGAAAGGACATTTCCCGAACGGTAATTGCGGTTTTCTCTGGTCCAATGGCCGCGTCCGATACGAAAACGGCGCCTTGTTGTCGGTGACCGATGGTTTGGGGTATCCCGACGAGGCCGCTGGCAGCAACGACCAGGGGCTTCTCATGTATTGCGAGGGCAAGAATGCCTCCGGCATGATTGAGCATAAGGACAACGATCGTGGCGTCCGCCATTGCTACCTGGAAGGCATCGGCTGCGGAGGCTCGCGCTATAACTACGTCAGTCCCGATTTCTATCGGCTGGTACCATGGGAGGGACCAGGCTTCAAACCGGTCGGTTACGGTTTTGAGTCCATCGCCGCCCACTTGGAGGCCATGCAACAGCTCGAGACCGCCACCGCCGGCATGCCCGAAAATACGGCTCTTGCGCGGCGCCGTGAATTACTGGCCGCCATCGATCGCCACGGCCTGCTGGCAACGCCCGCCAACAGTTCCATTAATGAACTCGTGGTGGAAGCGGCTCGGCTCTCCATCCTCAACGACGGCGCGTGGGTCGACATCCGATACGAGCCCACACCCCATGTGGCCCTCCGCGATTCCAGGGAATCCAAGCCGGCTTGATGCATCATACAACATTAGACCGATTGCCGTATGAGGACGCGTGGTCCGCAAGCTTCTGGAGACCGGCGCGCCTAACCCCCCGTTGTGAACCGCCGTTGTTATCGTGAACCGATCCGCTTTTTATGGGCAAAGAATTCAACATTACGCCGCAGTCCGTGCCCCGGGTGGAAACCCGGTATCGGACAATCCTCACCCCGTTGCCGCATCCCGATTCGGTGCCAACCCTCGAGAAACTCCGTCAATGGGAGCCCAGGTCCATGCGCGGACAGCCTCCCATCGTCTGGGATCGCGCCGAAGACATCTGGGTCTATGACAAGTATGGGAATCGATGGCTCGATTGGTCCAGCGGCGTTCTGGTGACCAATGCGGGCCACGGCGCCCCCGAGATTCGCCAGGCCATCATCGATCAGGTCAACAGCGGTCTCATCCATAATTACTGTTTCCCCAGCGAAGAACGCGCCCAACTCGTCGAGTTGTTGGCAAGTCTCGCGCCCGAGCCCCTGAAAAAAGCGTTTCTACTCACCACCGGCTCCGAGGCCACCGAATGCGCCATTAAACTGTCGCGATCACACGGCATCCAGATCGGAGGACGCGAGAAAATCGGGATTGTCGGTTTCGAGCGCGGGTTTCATGGAAGGACCCTGGGCGCTCAGCAAGCCGGAGGGATGGCCGGCCAAAAGTCCTGGATTGTCAACGAGGATCCCGCCATCATCAACGCGCCGTTTCCCGACGGATATTGGCAGCAGGATACTCGCTTCGATACATTCCTGGCCACCATCGAGCGCCGGGGATTCCGGCCCCAGGAGATTGCCGGAGTGATGATGGAAACCTACCAGGGTGTTGGCCCCGATTTCGCCCCCGACGAATATGTTCGGGAACTCGCCCAATGGTGCCACCAATACCAAGTCGTGCTGGTATTCGACGAAGTCCAGGCGGGATTCGGCCGCACCGGCAAGTTCTGGGCATTCGAGCACTACGGGGTGATCCCGGATGTCATTTGTTGTGGCAAAGGCATCAGCAGTTCCCTGCCGCTCTCGGCCGTGATTGGCCGCCCCGAAATCCTGGAACAATTTGGGCCGGGTTCGATGACCAGCACCCATACGGGTAATCCCGTCTGCTGCGCCGCAGCGCTGGCCAGCGTCCAAAAAATCGTTCGCGAACGGTTGAGCGAGAACGCCGCCCGCCTGGAATCCGTGCTCCGGTCGGGACTGGAACAGATCCGGCTCAAACACACGTCCGTTGTCGGGCACGTGACGGCCCGAGGTCTGGTCGGAGGTCTCCAAACCGTCAAACCCGGAACCCGCGAACCGTGGCACGATTTGGCGCATGAAATCATCAAGCGCTGTTTTCACAAAGGCTTGCTCATGTTCGCCCCCGTCGGGGCCTGGGGACAGACGGTCAAGATTGCCCCACCCCTCACCATCCCACAAGAAGCGCTCGAGGAGGGACTCGCCGTGCTGCTTGAAGCGACCGGCGAAGCAGTGGCCGCCCTCAGACTTTCCTAAGGCGCTGAAAGGAAAACCATGAATGCTCCAATCGTGAAAAACCAGACCAACAATCCATTGACCCGACGTCGTTTTCTCAAGACCGTTGGCGTTCTCTCGGCCGCCGCAGGAATGCCCTGGATCGTCCCGTCCTCGGTTTTTGGCGCCAAGGCGCCCAGCAACCGAGTGAACATCGGGTTCATCGGCTGCGGCAACCAAAGCACGATCGACCTGCCCGCATTCCTGGGCCATGACGATTGCCAGATCCTGGCCGTCTGTGATGTCAACACCGCCAGCCACGGCTACCGCACCCCCGATCAATTTCTGGGACGCAAACCGGCCCAAGACAAGGTGAATGCCTTCTACGCCGGTCGCCGTGCCTCCGGTTCCTACAAAGGCTGTGACGCATATAACGACTTTCGAGATGTGCTCAAGCGCAAGGATATTGACGCTGTCGTCATCGTTGTCCCCGATCATTGGCATGCCCTCATGACGGTGATGGCCGCCAAAGCCGGCAAAGATATCTATTGCGAAAAACCCCTTTCCCTCACCGTCAGCGATGGCCGGGCCATGGTCAAGGCCGTCCGGAAATACAAACGGGTTCTGCAGACCGGCAGCCATTATCGTTCGAGTCCCGAAAATCGTCTCGGTTGCGAACTGGTCCGGAACGGCCGCATCGGTCAGGTCAAACGCATCTTCACTCAGGTCGCCGAGATCAATGCCGTGGACCCCGGCCCCGGCTGGCAACCCACACCGATGCCCGAGGGATTCGACTACGACCTGTGGCTGGGCCCCGCTCCCTGGGCCCCTTACCACAAGGACCGATGTTTCTATCGTTTCCGCTTCAACCTCGATTACTCCGGAGGACAAGTGACCAACTTCGGGGCGCATTCAAACGACATCGCCCAATGGGCCCTGGGCATGGACCACAGCGGTCCCATCGAGTTTGAGGATCTCGGATCTGAATGGCCGCCCAAAGGCTGCCTTTACAATACCGCCACCAAAACGGCCTTCCGCGCCCTCTACGCCAACGGCGTTGAGTTGATCTGCAAAACCGATCAGCCAGGCTTCGGAGTCCGCATCGAAGGCACCGAAGGTTGGATTGAATACGGATATCAAGGGCTCAAGACCCATCCCGCATCCCTCAAGACTTCGCCAATCGGTCCCAATGAAATCCACCTTCCCCAAAGCAATCCCGATCGCATCCAGGAGGCTGGCAAGTTCTTCATTCCGGATCAGGCTCGCAATTTCCTCGATGCCATCAAGTCGCGCCGGGATCCGATCGCATCGGTCGAAATTGGCCACCGCACGGCGTCGCTCTGCCACCTCGGCAACATCACCATGCTCCTCAAACGCAAACTCCACTGGGATCCTGTCAAAGAAAAATTCATAGGGGACGACCAGGCCGACCGGATGCTCGCCCGGCCGATGCGCGCCCCCTGGCGTTTATAGAATCCAGCCGTTCTTGGAAATCCACCATGAAGGGCATGAAGCGCATGTAGAATCAGAAGACGAAGCTTCGCAGATCCTCCTTGAGAAGTGCCACGTTGAAGTTGATCCGGAAACCGTGTCGGATCCCGGCCAGCTTCATGGATGTCAGAAGCTGTGCCTCATGAATGCCTTTGACCTCATCAATGCTCCTAAGCTTCAAAATGATCTGATTCTCAACCATCGCACAACCATTTTTCGCGGTGGTTCTCGACAAACTGGTCATCGCTCAAGTGAGGGTAAGCGTGGCAGACCCGGTCGATTTCCTCCCGTTGTCCCGGGCTCAGTTTTTCGGTCGGATCCAGACACCAATTCCCCGACAGCAATCCCTGTCGTCGCAGGACCTCATGAATGCCCGGGATGCAGCCGGCGTAGTTGTGGGCCGCATCGAAAAATGCCGCGTTACAATCCGTGATCTCGGCGGCTGTCTGGAGAAGCGCGCCTGGAATCGGGGACCGATTGGCGGCCAATCGGCGGCATTGGGCATGCAGTTCAACCGCGCGGCGGGTCCAAACGGCCCAGTGTCCCAGCAAGCCGCCCACAATCTGACGTTCAACCCACCTTCGGCCTGCCCGAAACCGGTATGAGGTGAGTAGGTCTAGCACGATGTTGTCGTCATTACCCGTGTAGAGTGCCACGTCATCGCGCCCTGCCTCAGCGAAAGCGCGGATGACATCCAGCGTTTGATACCGGTTGAACGGGGCGATTTTGACCGCGACGACATTCTCGATTTCGGCAAAGCGCCGCCAGAATGAATACGGCAACACCCGGCCGCCCGCAGCCGGTTGAAGATAGAAACCGAACACCGGAATCACATCCGCAACAGATCGACAATGGGCAATCAAGGCCTTGTCAGATGCGTTGCGCAATGCGCCAAGGCTGAGAAGTCCCGCGTGGTAGCCGAGTTCGCGCGCAAGGGCCGCTTCGGCGAGAGCCTGTCGTGTCTCGCCGCAGATTCCCCCAATCCGCACCGGTGTCCCGCCCCGGCCTGCCCGCGGTCTGGAACGTGTCAATTCCTCCGCCATTAACTCCAGGACAGGCTTGAACAGATTCACCTTCGGGTCCCGGATCGCGAATTGGGTCGTATGCACTCCAACCGCCAAGCCCCCGGCCCCGGCGGCCAGGTAGTAACGGCAGAGCGCCCGTTGGCGGCGCTCGTCCAACCTGCGCTTAGGGGTTAAGGCAAGCGGACACGCCGGGATCACCAGGCCCTCGCCGAGTTGCTCTCGCAAAGCCTTAGTAGCGTCCATCCCGAACCTCGAAATGTGTGGGTTTGCCCAACGTGCGACCACCCGCCAGGACCCAGTGGGCAATCCACCGCAATAAAACATCCATGGGTAGAGCGGGAGAACCCAGTTTCTCGCAGATCCGTGATGCATTGACCAGCAGCGCAGTTGTCCCCTCCTCGCCCATGAACCGCGGGGACCGCCCTAACAGAACGCCGAGGCGTGAAGCAATCTCACGCACCGAAAATATTTCCGGCCGGCAGAGGTTCCAGGCGCTCGGCGGCGATTCTGCCAGGGTCAAAGCCCGCAGAATCATTTCATTCGCGTCTCCTTGCCAAAGGCAGTTGAAATACCCGTTCGATAGATCCAGGGATGCATTCGCATAGACCTTGCGCGCAATATCCACCAAAACGCCGTAACGAAGCTCAACGGCATAACAGAGCCGGAGTTGCGCCACCTGTATTGCGTGCCGCCGGGAATAAAACTCGAAGATTCGTTCCCGGCCCACAGCCGCGTTTGCGTACTCACCGATCGGCGTCAGCGCATCGGATTCCATCGAACCGCCGAGACAGACCTCGCTCAGGGGATAAACATTGCCTGTGGAAAGCGCCACGATCTGGCTGCGAGGATAACGTTCACAGATCCGCGCGGGCACAAGCGTGTTGATAGCCCAAGTGATTGAAGGACTCTGGGTCGTCCCGAACTTTAGCCCGACGAGGTAAATAATCGTCTGCGCATCAGGCAACCGGGCGACGTCATCCGCATCGAGGAGATCGCAGCGGATCGTGCGAATGCCCCGCTCTTCAAGCCATTGTTGCCCAGTTGGATCAGTGAATCGGCTGACGGCCACGACCTCAAGCCTTCTCCCTCCGGCCTCGGCCGCCCGCAATGCCAGCGCGGCCAATGTGGGTCCCATTTTTCCACCCGCACCCAAAATAAGCAGGGGACCTCCCAGGCCTTTGACAAATTCCACGAGATGGGGACTCGGTCTCGTTAACATCTCTTCCAGCTCGGTCTCGGTTTGGATAGCATCAGGCCATGCGGCCTTTGGGATTTGACTCGGCGGTCGGATTTGTGGTTCAGGGCCTGCAGCTTGTTCAAGACCAGCAGGTTTACACCCTCCAAAAGAAACCGTGTTTAAAGAGGATGCTGAACCAGAAAGGCTTTTACCAGAGGGGTCCATAGGCTTGCGCCCCAATGTAACATCAAACCCCAAAGCGACAACGCAAAACGCAAACGCAAGGACCTTTTTCAAAATGATTGACGCCAGACCGGGCCGCCGGTAGATTCCCCGCCGGTTTGGGTTCCAGAGTAGCTCAATGGTAGAGCAGCCGGCTGTTAACCGGCGGGTTACAGGTTCGAGCCCTGTCTCTGGAGCCAATTCGATCGGAATCCGGACTTATCCTAACGTTTACGCTTCACCTTCAACAGTCTGGAGATCTTCCACTTCGTGTCGCAAGCCACAATGGATTTCGAATGCTGACAAGAGCCAATCTGGGATTGATTCTTCCCTCCCCACTGTTCATAGAGGTAGTTGTGCGTTCTTCTTGTTACATTTGATCCCAGAGGCGGTGATACGCTGTTGCGTGCTTAATGCTCAGGAACAAGGGCGCTTCATGCGGCTATGGGTGGAGCCCCAACTTCACCACGCTGCTGGGCAACCCCTCTCCTTGACCTAGCCCGATCAGCCTCGATCGACTCGCGACGAGGCATACGGGAGATTCTCTGCGCGCCGCTAACGATACATCGCCTGTCCCCAACTGGCCGCCCGATCCCAGCTGTTCGGACGCGGCGGTTCAGACGGATTGCGGATCTCGACCAACTGTCCCCGCCAGCAGCGTCCCGAGTCATCGCTCCAATGGACCGTCCAGGTTGCGGCCAGGGTATCGCCGGCACGTGGCGGATCGGACTGGGCTTTGAGCAGTGCCCAAGGGATCGCGTATTCCAGGATGTAGCCTCGCCTGTCGCTATCCTCCCGAAACGCGGCGCGATAGCCGTTTGGATTGGTCTGGCCGCCATGAAAGTCCATGCCGTAGCTGACGTGGAGGCAGTCCTGCTGGCTGGGGGTATGATGCCATAAGGTCAGATGAACCAGCTTTTCGTTCTGATCCTGAAGGCGCGGTTTGACCGGTTGGCCGTGGTAGTAAATCTCCGCATTCGCATCGACCGGCCAGCCCAGGTTGCGGTCGGTCGAGAGGCGCACCTGGATCCCGCCGCCGCGCCACCCTGAGTCGCCGTCCATCGCGGGATCAATCAGGTTGCGCATCGGGGCTGGGTCCGCCACGTGGGCGCCCACGTAGAGGTAATCCGCGTCGTACATCATCGCTCCCTCGACGCCGCAGTCCTTGGCGCCGTCACATTGGCTGCGGAACATCTTCTGTTGGTCCCACTCGGACAGGTTACCGTCAACGACCACCGGTTGGTTGGCCTGCATGATCTCGATCCGATCCCAGCGCGGTTGGTTTGAAAGCGGCAAGTTGTCCGTGCTGCCGGACTTCGTCTCCGGCAGTTGCCGGACGAACCGGTCAGGGGCAAAGGGCAGGCTCTGAATCGGTTCCACCGCATCGGGATTGATGCGAGCGGCGCTGCCAGAGAGGAGACGTTGTGGGCTGTTCGTGTGTCCGCCCAGGAGCTTCGGAGTCGTGAAAACACTACCTTGATACACCTGTACCTCCGTCCCCCGGTCCGGCCCCACCTTGACCCCAAACTCGGTGCCCACGTCCAGCACGCTGGCGTCCCGGGTTTCCAACACGAATCCGCTGGCGGCCTCGGGAACATGCACGACCGCTTGCCCAGCCTGCAGATAAGCTCGCAGGGGAGTCAGGAGTTCGAGGGTAGCGGGGCCTTCCAAGAGGATCCGGGCACCGTTTTGAATCGTTAGTTCCACCGTGCCGGCCTCCAATGAGAGCCGGCCAGGCCCCAGCCGTTGCCCTGGTCGGATGGCCCCCCTGGAGTCCGCGGTCTGCGCCCCCAGGCATCGGGTGATGACCGCCAGCGGTTCCGTCCGCGCTGGCCACAGAAGTGGCACCAGGAACACACCCAACCCGAGAGCCAACACGGCGAAGGCCCAGCCCAACCGGACCAAAGACGACCTGCGCTGCGACAGCCAGGCCAGCCAATTGAAGCTCGATTCTTCCTGCCTCGAACGATGTGGACGAAGGGAACCCGCTTCATCCTCGACGCGGCTAAACTGTGCCAAGGATTTTTCCGCAAGGGTCGGGCCAAATTCCCAGGCGAGACGCGCATGGATGCTTCCGTAGGCCAGCAGGAAGGAACGCGCTTTGTCGTCATGGCGCAGCAGGTCATTCAAACGTCGATTCTCTGGCTCACTCAATGCCTGGAGATAAAACTTTTCGATCAGCCCAGCCAGTTCGGGGGGCACACCATGTTCGGATGACGGCTCGTGGCTCATGCGAGTTCTCCCCGTTTCAGAGTTTGGTTGATGCATTCGAACAGGGCCATCCGGACCCGCTGCATCGTTTTATAGACCGCCTCCACACTCAGACCTTGGGCTTGCGAAAACGACTGGATCGTCTGGTCGCTGTGGTAGTAGTGCCGCACGAGGTCGCGTTGCCGATCGGGCAATTTCTCCAGGCATTGGTTCAAGGCCCGCGCCCGCTCCCGAAGCACCGCATCCTCCTCCATTTGCTGCTGGCCGAGCCGTTCGACGACATCCGGGTCCAGCGTCAATGCCAGCGATTTCTGCTTGCGGTAATGGGCGGCCACCAGGTTGCGGGCGATGCCACACAGCCAGGGCGACATTTCGCGCTGGCAGTCGAATCGATCCCGAATCTTCCAGGCAGTCAGACTGGCCTCCTGAAACAACTCCTCCGCGTCGGCGCGGTTGGGCACGAGCGTGGCGATGAAGCGATAAAGCCCGCTCTGGCACTCGACGTACCGCTCGATAAACTGGTCATCCCGACTGCTGGTCATATCTGTCGCGCGGCCTGGGTGAAGGCCTCGTCAGGCGCCCCATGCGGCCTCGTCTGCGAAGTATTGTCGAAATCGCCGGAAATTGGACAAAAAAGATGTCCAATTCCAGCGGAACCCGAAAATACACGGCATGAGACTCACGCTCTTAAGCGCCCTGCTGTGTGCAAACGCGGCATTTGCCGCGGAACCGACGACTGCACCGGTGAATAGACACGTCTGGGACCATGCCGCGCTCAAGCGTTGTTCCAGCCCCTATCGGCGCGAGGTCGTGACGCAAGTCGCTGATCACCGCGCAGCTGCTTGCCGCCGGGATGGAAGCCGACGCGCGCATGGCAGATCGGCACCGAGTGGCACCGGCCCTTCGTGGAATCGGTTGTTGCGCAAAGCCGCCGCAGCGATGGTCGAGAGGAACCATACTTAGAACGCCTTTGCGAGCGGACGGGCACCCCATCCGTCGAACCGCTCCCGTTGAAAGGCAACACGGTGACCATGCCGGAGGTAAAGCTCTGGGGCATCGCCACAATCGAATGCGAAGGGCCACCGGCAGATCCCCTGCCTTCGGACTTTCGGCCGCAGTTCCCCGCCCCCCGGATTCCCGATGTCACGGCACCCATCCAGGCAGCTAAGGCCAGCCCGTGGGTGCACCACGCCCGGTGTGGCAAGCCAGTCAGCGGGGATCCATGGCTATCGGGATTGGGGACTGCTTGGTTTGCCTGCGGCCGCGGTTGCCTGGACGCGAATCCGGACGGGCTGGCTGTAGGACCGGGCGCCATGGTTGTCACGGGCCCGGGCCTCGATGGTGAATTCTCCCTCGGCGGTTGGTTGCCAATCGCACGAAAACGGCGGCTCGGTGGCGTGGCCGATCATTCTCTTGTTGGCGTAATAATCCACGCGCTGGATCCAGCCGTCCGGGTCCTTCGCCTCGACGCGCAGCGTCACCGTGTGCCGTGGCTGGACGGGTCCGGGGTTGGATGATATCTGGATCGAAGGTGGGCCGTTAGGAGAACCGTGCCGGGTGGCTGCGCAGAGATACGCATAGGTTGCGGCGGCTGGGGCAATGTTTTGCCAGACCGTGTATTCGCCGCTGGCCACGGCATAGCGGTTATCGCACCACATTTCCGCCAGCGGCCACGAATCTTTTGCGGGGTAAAGCCGGTCGTAGGCCCAAAACGCCGCATAAACCGAATTGGGGTGCATGAAGTCTTGAGTGGACGGGCCGTACGGTACGATGCCCGGCTGAAAGTCCCGGTATTCCAGCGCCCAGGCGTCGAGGTTTAAAACCTCGCGCGGGCACCGCTGGCCCAGGCCGGTCACCCACGTCATGTTCAGCGGATTGCCGCCCAGGAAGAAGTCGGCAGTAGTGAACACCGCCGCCAGATAGTCCGGCTTGCCTGTCAGAGCGTGGGCCAACATCGCTTCGTGAGGCACCGGCGTGGTCAATTTTCCGAGAAATGACGGCAGGTGTGGATCACGGCCAACGCGATACGTGTGTCTCCGGGCAGGCTCCAGCACATAAGCATCTGCTGCCTTCAACACCGCTCCTTTAATCGCCTGCTTCAGTTCAGGGTCGCCCGCGCCATGAGGGAGCGTGGCGTAGGCAAAACAGGCCCAGGTGGACCAACCGCCATTCCAACTGGAACCGATGGTCTGATCGGCGGACTTCACCGCGTTCGCCTCTTTGAATTTGAGGTGGAAGGCTTCCTCCCCGGTGAGCTTGTACAGCCACGCCGACGCGTACGCTTTCGCTTCAATTGGGCCGTCGTGGGCTTCCGCCCAGGCGTAGGCCGACCTCGCTTCACGAGTCCAGTCGGCGATGGCGGCTTCGAGTTGCTGGGTTTGGCTGGAGATTTGCCGGCAGCAATAAGCCAGGTTCGCCGCCAAACCAGCGTAGCCGTAGGTCATCTCGGCGGTCGCTCCCTGCACGACCCATTTTCGGCTATCCTCGTACGAAGGATAGCCGTTCTGCTCGGGAAAGTCCCCCTCGGCGTCGCCATCCACTCGGCCGCCTGTAACGCCGCCATCAAACACCGCCCGCGACCTGCGGTAGTAATGGATGAGCCAGGCCGCCTCATCCAGGAGGTCAGGCAATCCGTTCCCGCTCTCCGGAAGGTTCAACTCGCCGTCGGAAAAATTGCGCGGCGCCAGCTCAAACGCGAGCAGGAGGTAACGTGGCACAATGCTATGCGAGCCGTAGCCGTCCCAATCCCCGGCATCGTGGTACCACCCCCAAACCGGGTGACTGATGTGGCCCTCATGGGTGTCGGCCTTGCGTTCCCAACTCGTGTACGGCCGCTTCAGTTCGATCCCCGCTCGATGGTGGTAAAGCCCCCGGCAGGTCACATAAAACGCATCACGGTAGACATCTTCACTGATTCGGAACGGATACGAACACCCCAGGCCTTCGACCGCCAGCACGTATTCTCCCGGTTGCCCAAAACTGGAAAAATCGCATTCGCAAACGTCCGCATTCGACCAGTTCTGATGCGGCACATCCTTGGGCACGGCTGAGTCGATGTGCGTTCGCGGCGTCCGCCGTTTCACCTTTCCACTGAACGCGACATCGGACCCGCGAGCGGCCACTAGGTGAAACGGCCGGCCCTCCAAGGCCGCCAAATCGAGTGGGCCGCGATCTCCCATCCACTGGCTTAAATAGCCGACCTTCACGGGCGCCCTGGGAGCATACCCGAGTTGGTTCACGTGTACCGCTTCGGATCGCGTTGAACGGAAGTCATACCGAATGGGCCACGTCTTCAGGTTGCCCGCGAGGTTGCCAACGCTCAGTTCATAGCTCTTGCCGGGCTTGAGTGGCTGCGAAAAGAAGAGGTACAAGTAATGGTTGTTAACCACTTCTCCTGAGCCCCCGGCAAAGTCGCTGCCTTTGGATTTGCGACCGATGTCGGTCGGGTGCCTGCCGCCGCCAAAATCGGGATCGTCGTCACTGCGCAGCGTGTAGTTTGCAGTCTGAGCAGCCGCCGGCAGGTCGAGCGGCCATCGGTGGACCACACAACGATTCCGCGGTTCGTGGTAGCCGCTGTGCTTGACCCAACCATCGTTAAACTCCAGCCAGAGGATGCGGTCGCTCACCACGGCGACATCGATCAGGTCCGCGCCGTCCGGACTGCCGCCAGGATCGGCCTGAACGCCCCAAGGCGGCGCGAGCCAGAAAGAGGATGCGAGCAGGCAAAGGGCAGCGCACCGAAGCGGGTCGGCTGGCCGCGCAACGGCTGATGTCTCCGCCCCGGCGCATTCACGGATGAGGGCTGAGAGGCCGGGGCTGCACACTGCAGCACCAGCACTTCTTCGAGTTAAGAAACGGCGAGTCATGGCTTTTCGGATGGAGGGTGCAGTTGTTCGCACGTCGTGAGGAGCAATGCCCAGTCTCCATCTCCGGGCGGCTTGGGCGAGGTCCACTGCGGGCCGGTGGCTTCCTCCGGCAACTTGATCCAATGACCCGTGCGCGGGTTGAACCAGCGCGCGCGATAGCTGTTGGCCCCAGCCAGTTTGACGGTCATTTGCATCGGGCTCGGCAGGTAGAGGGCATAGACCACTCCGGGCTCTGCCAGGCAGATCGCCGACACCATGACATCCCGTTCCCGCGCATGGCACAACATCCGCTCGTACTTTTGCCAGAAAGCGACGTTGAACCGTTTGAGGTCAAAGGCGGGATTCCGCACGTCATCGGGTCGGGCTGCAGGCCACGGATTCAGGTAAAGCTTGAAGTCCGGCGTGGTCTTGACGGGCTGTCCCCACGGCCGGTCTTCGTTGCGGCCATAGACCAGCACGCGGAGGCGGTTGACCTTGAGCGCGGCCAGGCGGTCAATGGCCTGGCGGATGACCGCATCGTCTTCCCAACCCATGAGATAATAGGTCGTGGTGCCATTCCAGAAGTAGTGTTCGCCCGTGCCCGCATAGAGGAAATGCTCCGGATACTGTGGGTCCACGCGCAGTTGGCCGCGACGCTAACGAGCAGGTTCGTGAAGTCGCATCTTCTCCCTGCCGCCCGAGGACCTTTCGCTGGCGCGAGAATGCCTTCGTGGAGTGTCCCATCACACAGGGCCATTTGATTTTCCATAATCTTCAAGGCGGTACGTGCGCCTCGCGGGCGCCGTGCAGGGGTGTGCTCCACTTCCTGCGCCAGAACCCAGGGTGCGGTGCGCGTGCGTTGTCTCAGGGGCGTTGTCATGGGTCAGAACGGACGCGGCAGCGCTATGCAGCCGTCCGTTTCCATGGTTGCGGATTGGCCGTTGACCAGGACCTCGGGTGAGTTCATTCCGCGCACCTGAATCCTTGCTGCTAGTGGGCTTTGGGCGTCACCTGGACGTGCGGCGTGCTCAATCGCCAGCCGGCGTTCCTTGAGCCAGGCGGTTACGCGCATCATCCCGACCTTGCCGTGCGGCTCGACCGTGATCCCGCCCGGGAACTCCAGCCTCCAGGAGGTGGTGTCCGGAAGGGGCGTGTAGGCCACAAAGGCGCCGGTGATCGGTTCGAACTCGATGCAGGCCATGCGGCCCGGTTCGACAGTTAGGACCGCGCCGCCCTTCTCGACGCGGCCCGTGCGGCTGAACTGGGCCAGGGTGGTTTCCCGCTCCACATCCTTGGCCAGATAGGGCCAGGTGCCGTTCACGCGGCGATACGGAAAGCACTGGTCGGTGGGTGTCTGCCGGTCCCAATCGCCTGTGTAGCCGGGCTTGAAACCGGCCTCGAGCGTGTCCGCTCCGGAAACGAGTTTTGCGTGGACTGTCTTCCCCGCGGCGTCCCAACGCGACTCCACGCTTACACCGGCGATGTGCTGCTGAAACGCGGCGAAATCCTTGAACTCGGTGGCGTCGCCCACTTCAAGGGCGAAGCCCCCCCAGGCTTCGTCGAGGTCGGCGCGGTTTCGGTCAAGCGGCGCTCCGGAGCGGTAGTTGAAGAGGTTCAACACCAGCGTGGTCTTGAGCCTGCCGCCGCCCTGCAGTTCGGTGAGTTCGCCTTCGTCGGTGAGGAGGACCTCGGTGTCACGGCCGAGATCGGTGGCGCCGGGGAGCGGCATGATGCCGATGAATGTCACGCCGTCTTTGATGGTGAAGCGCTGGCCGAATGCGCCGCGAACGGGCCACTCGGTTACCTGGCGCCCATCCAGATGAATCTCCCAGGTGGGCTTCGGTTGCAGATCGAGCAGCGCAATGGAAGTCTGCACGCTGGTAACGTGGGTGGGCAGGGCGCGATCCCCCGAGTAATGGAGCCTCGGGTACGGCGATGTGAAGGCGAGCAGCTTGTTGCGATGCTGCAGCGAGGCGATGAACCCGCCTTGCTGGCCAATGCCGCCGTTGGGATTGCGCTGTTGCGTCCCGTGCCAGAGGCTGTCGAGGAACTCGGTGCGATTGACGCCGAAGCGCGCGAGCAGCGTGCCGACTTGTTCCGTGCGGTCGGCGTGTCGGTCATCGCGCCGCCATTGAGCCATGAGCGGCACGGTTTGATTGCCGATGGCGACGTCAATCGTGGCCAGGCCGTAGTGTTGGCCCAGATAGGCGCGCTTCCAGAGCGGCGTGGCGCCGAACTGGCCCCATTGCTTGTAGCTGGCGGTCATCCCGAACGGCAGCGGCTTGTCGTCCACCACATTCGCCAGCCATTCGTCCGCCCAGGGGCCTTGGAGCGTCTGCTGCGCGATGACACCGGGGTCCGCATCGTGGCCCAGCATCGGCATGCCGCCGGGAATGTTCTGGCGCCCCGCGTCGGTCAGCGCGCCCCTCTTGGAAAGCGTGTGAACGATGTGCTTGGTGCCGTCTTGAATCGCCAGCAAATAGGCAATGCCGGTCCGCCCGGACGATGAGACAAAGCGTTTGAGCGACGGATGGTAGAGCGCCGCGAGTTCGCCCACCGACTTGGCCAGGATGTTCCGTCCCATCATGCGGTCGAACGACGTAGGCCCGAAGTCGGCGAAGACTTTTTGGTCCTTGAGCGAGATGGAGAAGTAGTAGTGGTCGATGGACTCCTGCGTGCTGCCGTCGAACCAGCACCAGGTGCGCAGGGGCCATTGCTCCAAACCGTAGCGGCCTTCGGCGAGCATCGCTTCCGAGCCGAGGATATGCCCACCGAGCAGCGTGCCATTGGCGGCCCAGTGGTTAAGTTCATCGTGCCCATCGCGCGGCAGTAGGTGCGATAGACGCTGGCGTTGCCGCGCCAATCGCCGGTGCGTTTGATGTAGTCCTGGTTTTGCTGGCCTCCGATGTAGCCCTGGACCAGGTCCTTGATGTCGCGGTCCGGCATGAGCCACGCCCACCAATAGAGCTTCCAGTGCTCGCGCACCGGCTCCGGCCAGGTGTCGCTGAAGAGCATGTAATCCTGCGTCATTTCGGCCGCCTGGAAGCCGTCCCAGGTGCGCGGCGGCTTGGCGAGCATGGCATCCATCCATTGGCCGTAGGCCTCCGGTGTGGCCGGGTAATCCTGGATGTGGCCCAGGGCCTTGAGTTCCTGCACGCGCTGCCATTGCCAGTCGGGCATCCACGCGGGACGCTGGAAAGCATGCTTGGAGGTGAAAGCGAGGAGCTGCCCGGCCGTCGGCATGACCGCCGTGGGTGCGCCACGCTTCCCGGAGGGCAACGTAACTGCCAAGTCGCCAGCGAGGGTCGCCGCCGGTGCGACCTTCAGCTTCACGAGCAATCGGGGCGCATGGATGATGATGCCGCGTCCGCCAGTGGCCGTGCCCCATTCGTAGCCCCCGTGCCAGTAACCCAGGTCGTAGGTTTCCCATTTGCGCAGCACCAAGCCATTGCCATCCAATGTCTTCAACCGCTCGGCCAGCGTCGTGCCGAACGCGGAGTCCGTGAGCAGTGCCGTGAGGTCAAGCCGGCCTTCCGGTGACCGGGTTGACACTTCGGTCGGGCCGAACTGTCGGGAAAAGCAGTCCTCGTTTTCATCCCGGGCGCCAAAGTGCTTCCAGTAGGCAACGCCGTTGACCGACGCGTTGAAGGTGGGTCCGCGCTCGCGGTCCGCGGTCCAAGGCTGGCGCAGGACCCAGGCCACCGCGTGCCAGCGGGGCTGCTCCTTCTCCCAAGTGTCGCCCAGGAACGACATGCCCGGCGGCTCGGCATACCCTTCGGCCCACAATTCGGTGGCGCGGTGCGGCAGGATCAGTTCGACCCTGTCGACGGCAAAGCCTTTGCGCAGCTCGTCGGCGATGCGTTGGGCGCAGCCGGGAAACCGCACCAGGACCGAGCGATGGACGGCATCGAACACGATGGCCCCCGGTTTGGCGCCGCCGTCACGCTGGGCGGGGGACCAGACCGCATTCGATCCAGTGCCGCCGGGATTGTGCTGGGTCTCCACGACCAGGCCATCACCCGCCAGGACGACAGGTGTATTCCAGAAGGCACGGAACCCGGAGATGCCGGCGAGTTGGGGCTGGTCGAAGGTGAGGCACTCCGCCCCGCCCATTTGCCACGCGGACGCGATCCATCCGAAGAGAGCGGCAAACGCGGCCAACCGCAATGAGGCGTTGCCACGGCAGCGCAGGAAGATGCTCATAGGGACAGGCCTATTCTGTCGTGACGCCTTGGAAATCATCGAAATAGTATAGGCCGTCGCCGGGTTCGTCATTCCTGCCGCCGATGCAGAGTGCCACTTCGATCAAGGCCTCGGGCCTGAAAACCGGGCTGGTGTCGGGCGAGTCCGCGTACCTGGCGTTCTTGACCAGTTTCGAGAAGGGAACGGTCACGATACGCGGGTTGGTGTCACCCTTCTTTGGCACATACGTGTAGTCCCATAGGTCGTGGATGTTTTTACCCTCAGCATTGGCGATGTTCAGGTTAACCAGCAGGGCGCGGCCGGAGCCGTCGGGCTTGAACCAAAACTGCAGCGCGTTGCAGCCTGCCAGGTTCCATTTGGATACGCGGCAGATCGGGGAGTAGAACCTATCGTCGGATTTCCTGGTGGTGTATTCGACTTTGAGGCTGAACTGACCGCTGTTCTTGATCGTCGACCCGCGGGTCTGCCGAATGCCGCCGCCGTGCGGGGGCTTATACCACGCTTTCGCCAACTGCTGGTCATTCGTGTAGGACTCGAAGTCATCGACGATAACGACCTTAGTGTCCGCCGGACCCACGGCATCGCGTGGGCAGTAGAAGCGCAGGCACTGGATCTGTTGGCCCAGGTCCTCGCCCTGCAGTTCCAACGTGTGCTGGCCGCCGGCGAGGTTCTGGGCCAAAGTCACCGCATTCTCCACTCCTGGTGCCTGCCTCGAGGGGGTGGCGATGTCCGTGCCCTGCAGCCATGCTTTCCAGGTGATGGTGTGACCGCTGGGCAGGGGCTGACGATATCCCGCGACACAGTAGGCGATGTTCCAGTCGTCGGGCTCGATCACAACCCGGCCGGACCTGGAGACGAATCGGCTGGCCAGATCACCCTCGCCATCGTCACCCGTAACGCTTCCCTTAAGCACAAAGTGGCCCGACTTGCCGTCCGGTGTGATGCTCTGCAGCGTCAGAGCCCACTCTTCAGCCACCAGAGGCGACTGGTTGCCCACACGCAGGAGCAGCGGCCAGTCACGTCCTGGCAGCGACGACGACCTGCTGAAGCAGTAGAGCGAGGCTATGGCCGAGGGTTTCCGGCCATCGACCAGCACCGCCACCTGGCCCTTGGCCTCGGGCCTGAACACCAGATCAGCGCGAGTGCCCGTCCACTGAACGCGCAGCGAGTTCTGGCCGGGCGTGGTTTGCGGAATCATCGCGCTGACGCCCGCCGCGTTGTGCGGGTCGTACCCGTCTTTGGCCGGCAGAGGGGCCAGATAGAGCTTGATCAGTTCGGCCATGAGCCAGTCGCCGCGGGCGTTCAGGTGAATGCCGTCGCGGAGCATGTCCGATGCCTTCGCTCCGGTTGCCTTCATGTAGTTCTTCCATAGACCATGGACATCAGCCAGACAGGCGTCGTAGCTGGCGGCATTGGAAGGCAGGAAGCTGTTGTTCATCCAGGCATCCCACTGCCTGGGGGTCAACTTGGTTGGGTCGGCGACTTCGCTAAGGGCCTGGTCTTTGGTGATGTGGTCGGTCTGTTCAATGATGTCGGCGCAGGTTCGCTGCCGGATCCGGCGGAAGAGGTTCTCGTATTCAATGTGTGAGCCGTAGACATGGAAGATGATCAGGTCGGGCTGGAAGGGATAGATGTCCGCCTCGGCGGTCTTCACCAGACGTTCTGAGCCGTGGCCGGAGATGGCGCGGTTCTCGATCACCAGCTTGGCATTGGGGTAAGTGGTGTGAAGATACCTGGACACCTCTTTCCACCAGTGCTGCGACTCCGCTGAGGTGATTGATTGCCCATAGAAGACGATCTTCACCGTGTTGCGCTTCTGAGGGGTGCTCTGGTCCATCAGCGTGATGGACCGGCGCAGGTGCTCCCGCTGCTCGATATCCGGATGCCAGGCCGGTGGGGGCGGGTAGGTCTCGGCCAGCGCATGGCCGACCTGGCCGAAGCACGCGACAGAGAGAGCGGCAGAAATGCACGTTGCGGTCTGGATGTTTCTTGCTGACGTATTCACTCAGGTTGAAGGTTCATTTTAAGCTGGTAGATTCCTGGGGAAGAGTCCTCAAAGCGGCACCTCCACCTCGTCTAGTGCCATTCAGGGTGGTGATTCACCTTTTGGGACTTACGACTGAAGCAGTGACTTCGCCGGAGAGAATATCGACCCATTCAACGCGCCAATCGCCTTTCGGGATATTCACCTTGGGGGCAATGGGGCCGTCGCCGGGAAACCATGCGGCATAGGCGTGATCGGTCCAGGCCAAAGCATTCCAACTGTCCGCGCCGCCGACCACCACGCCGTTGTCCGGTTGCATTAACTTGAAGGGGATAGCGTTCATGAAATCCAGGAGGATTTTCAATTGCTTCCGCAACGCCGGACTGCCTCCGCCGTCATAGCTGGCGTTGCGGAACCTCGGTGTTGCCGAGCCATCCTCATGTCCAACGGTGAAACTGAAGTCGAGGTGCGCGTAAAGGCCTCCGCCCGAAAGCAGGAAACGCCAACCCTGGGTACGGTAGTCATCATCCTTGGTTCCGTTAAAGCTGGTCTCATTGAAAGCCAGAATCTTCGGGAGTGCGGGGTTCAGGCGAAGAATCTCCGCGTTTGCGTCATAGTGCACCCTGAAAATCGAAAGCGCCCCGAAGTACTTTTCCAGGTCGTCATGGGTGATCACTGTCCCTTGATTGCAGATGTCCACGCCCAGCAAGTGCCGGCTGGGCAGCCGTGATTCCTCGGCGGTGACCCATTCGGACACGCGCCGGATCCCACGAGCACCGCGGGTTGGCCTTGCCACAAGAAATACCGCGGATTCACGGGATGCACCCGGAGCCATCCATCGGCAGTCGTGGAATCCCCGGCGCGGCCCAGACCGGGCGGGATGAGCAAGGACGCGATCACGAACAGCAGCCGCGAGTTACAGGGAAAGCAGGGCAGGTGCACTCTCATGTCCTCCCGTTATCGAGACTGTCGTTCGGTTGCTGGCGTGGGAGAACAGATTATCAGGCCGGCGGGTTGCTGGCCCCGGCTGGCCCCAAGGGCGTTGTGGAATTCGTAGCAGTCGGCCCGGTAAAGCGTGTCTTCCAGCCAGAGCGGTTCCCCGGCGCAGCCTACCGCCCGCACCCTCAAGGCTGGAGCACCGGCCCTGACGCCGAGGAGCCGGGCGTCGGCGGCCGACACGCTCACCGCCCGGATCTGCTGTTCGGCAGCGTTGACCGGGAGGCCGTATTTCTGTGTCAGGACCGAGTAGAGCGACCCTTTGAGATCCGATTTGCTCAAATTGGGACACAAGCGGCCCACCAGATGGCGCCGTTCGAGGATCACTGGCTCCTTGTCGGCCAAGCGCAACCGCTCGCAATAATAGAGCGCATCGGTGTCCGCCGGCCGCAAGGCGCGACGCACGAAGTCGTCCACGTCCCGCCCCTGAAGGGACTCGAACCGCAGCAGACGGGTTTCTGGTTTCTTGCCGGCCAGAGTCGCCCTGCGCGTGAAACTCATGAGCGACTGCAGGTCGTAATCCAGAACCCGCTCGCGCACGAAGGTGCCGACGCCTTTGCGGAACTCCAGCGCGCCGGCAACGACCAGGTGCGAGAGCGCTTTATTGGCGGTGACTCGGCTGACACCGAAGCGTTCGCTGACTCCGCGTTCGGTCAGGAACTGCTGGCCTGGCGCGAACTCGCCTTTCCGAATGAGTTGCTGAAGCAGTTCGTTCAACTGCTGATAAACGGGGTCACGAACCAGCCGCCCTCGGTTGGCCAGATTGGACGTATCAACTTGTGGCATAGCCACCATATAGCGATGTTGTCACCGGACTGTCAACTGGTTTATTCACGAATGGTGCAACGCCCGGAGCGACCCGATACGCGCCGGGCTCATGGGGGGAGGTCAAAGAGAGTGGTTGTCCAGCAGCGTGGCGAAGTTGGGACTCCGTCCGCCGCTGGCGGGGGCAGTTGGTCGAGATCCGCAATCCCTCCGAATCCCTCCGCAACAACCGCTGGGAGCGCGCGGCAAGCTGGGGTAAGGCGATTTATCGTTGAGCTGCCTCAGTTCGCCATTTTGCTGATTTCGACGGTGGTGAGACTGCGCCCGAGGACTTTGAATTCGTCCGTGGCCACAGTGGCAGTTCCGCCACCCGGGCCAAGGTCGAGCCCCAACCGGTTGCTGGTTTTAGTGCGTCGGGCGAGCTTGCCGGTGGCGATGAGTTTACCATTCATATGCAGTCGCTGTCCGCCGGGGCCGACGGTGGTAATGACCTGGTGCCATTGGCCGTCGTTGAAGGCGTCCGAGGTTTCGAGCGCCCGGTCGCCTTGAAGTTGGAATCGCACCTTCCCGCTTTCCAGTGAGACGATGTGGTCACTCCAGCGGTTGTTGTAGCTGGAGTAGCGTTTAGCTTCGCAAAGACGAACCGTCTGGTTGGTGGTCTTGAACCAGAAAGCCACGGTGTAGTCGGTGTCGGGCAAGCGCAGTTCTTCGTCAATGGGAAACAAGGCCGGCTCGAACTGGCCCTTGGCCTCCAGTTCAATTGCGCGACCGGTCCTGCCCGGCACACGGCGAGCGGTACCCGTGAGACGGCCGAAGACATCGCCGCCGGTCTTGCTCCACGATAGCACGCCGTCACTTTCCTCAAAGCCGAAGTCCGCGATAACTTCAGGCCGTTGCCCTCTCGGTGTTTCTAGGTTTCGCTTCGGGCCGGGCTCGGGGTGAAGGAACTCCGGCAGGATCGCGCGGCGGTCGAGGCCCGGTGTTTCCCAGCAGAACCTCGCCACGGCGTTGGTGGCGAAGCCAGCCTCGAGGCGGAGGTCATACCGTTCACCCGCCTGAAGCGGCACCTCGGCGTAGATGCCTTGGGGTTGAGGAAGGCCAAACGTGGTATTGCGATAGAGCCCGGCATCGGTGTCCAAAATCAGGTTGCCTGCGATCCACAGCTTCACCCAACGGGGCCGCCCCGGTGTGCCCCAGCCTTCCCCGCGCCAGGGAGCGTAAGACTCAAAGACAAAACGATACAGCTCCGTTGTGAGCGCTTCGACTTGGCCGGTCCACCGGACCGAGAAACTGCGCGCCTCGATGCCTTTGGGCAGAGAGTTCTTGTCATTGGACCACCAATAGAAAAACACCAGTTTGTCGGTGCGGGTAAGCACAGGCTCCCCGGAACAGTCGGGGGTCTTGAAATACTCGCCCTTCAGGCCGGTGCCATCGCGCTTAGCCACGTGGGTTGCGGCCGCCGTCAGCCTGATCTCGCCGCTGGCGCGATGCCACCCTTCCCAGCCCTTGATGCGATAGATGGGCGAGCCACCGGTGGAGTTGAGCGCATAGTAATAGGTGTCACCGGTCTTGGGATCCGTGGCGAGATGACCAGTCGGATACTCATTGGTGTTCTCCTCCCCGTATTCCTCCTTGCGCAGGCTGTCGCTCGGAACGCGCAGCAGTTCGTCTACAAAAAGACCATCTTCAGTCCAGACACTCGGTCGGGCGGCTTCCTCATCGGAGGCATCGCCCCAGACGATGCAGCCATGGGTGAAACCGACCAGGCCACGCGGCATCGCGGTTGTTCCGAACTCGTGATCATCGTCCGAGCTGTGCTTGCCGACACTCCAGAGCGGCTTCCCTGCCTTGTCCCATTTTACGAGTCGGTCGAAGGCCGAGCACGAGTTGTAATACCACGCGCCGTGGTTTTCGACGCCTTCGTTGGGATTGCTGAGGCTATCGGAGATGCTCCCATACCAACTCCGGTCGGCGGCGCGTCGGCAGTCCAACGGATGGTAAGCTCGGCCGTTCTCTCTCCAGGGTTCGACCTTGGTCGCCTCGCCCCAGGCATAGACTGGAGTGCCTCCTGCGGTGAATCGCGAGGGCGTGGCCTGATGGCCGGCCTGAGAGCGTGTTCCAAACGGTGTCGTGCGCAAGGTAAGATCGGTGGGATCAATGTACCCCCCTACCACATTGCGGTTGATGGGCAGGATTTCGCCATCGGATACCTGTCCATCATCGTTCAGGTCGTTCCAGATCACCGCGCGACTGTCGGAGCCGCTGCTGGCATTGCTGGGCCGCACCTGCTTGGTTGCCGGATCGTACACGCAAAGCGTCAGGGAACTCATGCTGCCGTTGTAGATGTAAGTGCGTCCCTTGTGTTGGAAGACGGTCGGGACCGTGGAGCCGTGGGAGCTGTTGTTTCCAAAGAAACGATTGCCCGCGAAAGTGTCCTGATAGACCTCCACCAGGCGCGAGGTCTTCTGATCATAGTCAACCTCCCAACGGAGCAGTCCGGGTAAATCGGCGTTCGCCCGTGTCCAGACAAAGCGCGGATTGTCCGGTTCGGGACAGGCTATAACTCCATAATGCTGCGCGCCGATCCACTCGCGCAACAGCCTCCCATCCGCGGCAAAGCGCGCGGTGCGCCGGGGCGGCGTGTGGTTTCCTTCCGTCACCACGAAGCCGCCCTCGGCATCGGGCTCGATGTCGGTCAAACCGCGGAAATCCGTCGGCATATAAGCTCCGTCACCCCGTCCGGCCGTCCGGCCAATGGCCTTCACGAGTTGGCCGTCCGCCGTGAAGCGTTTGACCTGGTGGTGCTTCTGCCTTGAGCCGGGCGTGATCTTCACCCCCGCCCCCATGTCCGGTGCCTTGCCATCGGCGAGGTCAGGCACCGGCGCTACTGCAGTGCCTTTCGCCAAGTCGCTGTTCTCCGCCACGAAGAGATTGCCCGTCTTGGGACTGACCGCGAGCCGCCACGGGCTCTGCAACCCGTCCGCTGGAATGACGACGCGCGGCGTCTTGTCCTGCCGGCTGAACGCAACAACGCGGCCCTGGGCGATGGCGTACACGCTGCCATCGGGCGCGACCGCGATCCCCGCCAACCCCACGATACCCACGGCCTTGTCCACCTGTCGGCCATCCTGGGCGTCGAACCAGACAACGGCATCGTGCTGCGGGTAGGCCGCCACCAGCAGTCCGTTCGCCCTGTCGCCAGCGAGGTCGTGCGGGCGCTCCGCGATGTTGCGCTTGCGCCGGGCGTCGTCGCTGGTCCCCGCCGGAGCTTGGTAACCTTCCCAGCGCAGATTCCAAGGCCTAGGCTGCGAGTCGCTGCCGGTGAAAACGCGGCCCGAGGCGGCGTCGGAGCCATACACCGTACCATCGCGCATCAGCTCAAAGAGCCGCCCATTGACCAAGGTCAGAGCCTCACCGCCGCCCATCCACGGGTCGGCTTGGTTACGGTCGTTGACCCAGAGGGTGCGTCCATTGAGATCGGTTTTCACGCCCCAATGCCCTCCCTCGTTGACCGATCCCTGCCGGTAGAGGCCGGTGGCGTCAATAGCGGCGGCGTTGGGCGATTGATGATTGCCCGTGGCCTTTTCCCAAACCGGGTCCACGTTCTGCCCGACCTGCGTGATGAACTCGGCGCGCAGCCCTTCGGTCTCGAGCAGTTTCCAGGCGTAATCGCCGGCAGGTAGCGCGTGGCCGTAGCGATCAAGTCCGTCCCAAGTGATTGTGTGTTGGCCTTTCGCCAGCGGTTTGCCGGTCAGAAGGGTGCGCACCATGCGGCCCTCGACATCGTAGAGCGCGAGCGAGACGCGGCCGTCTTTGGGAAGAGTGTAAGTAAGTGTGGTATTTGCCAGAAGAGTCCGGCATATGAACACGGAAATCAGACAGATCGTATGTAGTCTCATGGTGTGAGCAAATGAAGTTCCAGTTACGCAGCGTGTTAGATGCTGCCGCAATCCCTATTTCCAATTGAGGTGCCACCCCCGGCCTGCGATGGCGTGGCGGATTCCGTCAACTTCGATTCTGACGGATTCATTTCGGAAGTTCTCGACCACCCAACTGCCGTCCTTGAATAAGTAAAGGGCGACACGAGCAGGCGCCCGAAACGACCGATGCAAGGGTGCCAAAAGCGTTGCTCGCAGCGCATCCAGTTCGTCCTGGGGCATGTCGAGTAATGATTCGGGATTGCCGGGCACAGGCAAAACCTTCACGTTTTTCTGCTTCAAGAGAGAATTGCCCTCCAATCTGCTGGCCAACGCATCCGTGATCAGCACCGGTCTTTCCGATGCGACAAAGACCGTCAGTTTTTCCACAAACAGCGGATCTTTGAGTGCATGCGTAGAGAAGAATGCGGCGGACGCATTGGTGGGGAACTCATGGCAGAGTGCCAATGGCAGGCCGAGCATGCCGACGAAATCGAATAGCCAGCCGGACACGGATTTGCCGCGACCAGTCTCGGCATCGCTGTTGGCGGGCTTGTAAGCCGCTATGCCGGTGATAGGGCGCCGACGCACCTGCTCCGCGACTTCGAACAGCTCGGGAATATTGGCCCTCAATGTCTCTACATTCTTGGGTCCGGTTTCCTCCAGGAGCGCACCGTAGCAGAACAGCATGGACTCGCGCGCGCCGCCCAGGATGGTCTGGCGGGCCTGCTCCAAGTCAGTATGCTCGGTCGTGCCATACGGATCATACCAACCACCGCCACACTTGCTGCCGCCAATGCCCCCCAGCCAGCGCATGATGAAGAAGCCTTCATATTGAGGGGTCTTGCCCCAGGTGCCGCCGTAATCGCGCAGTTCCGTGCCCACCCAGGTCCGATCAAAATCAGCGGCTTGGCGCACGACATCGTAGCCTCGAACGTGAAACTCGTCGTACCACTGAGGATACTTGATGATCACCTTGACCTTGGGATTTACGCGCCTGGCCGCAGCCAAGATGCAGTGACGCGACACCTGAAGCATCAATTCGCAACGATAGTCTGCCCAACTGTCTCCAGGTACCCGAAAGGTCTTTTCACCGACCTTGACAGTTCGCGCGATTCGAGCCGCACTGCAATCGGCGCATTCACAAACAGTAAACCAGTAGTCGTCGATCATGATCTCGTCGAACAGCCCGGCAGTGTATTCAAAGATGGCTTGCAGCTTTTCCTGGGTGGGCAGATCGGTGTAGCAGGAGATCTCCTTCCATGCTTCGCACGGCTTCCCGACGTGCGTTGTTGTCACGCAACCAGAGACTTCAATTCCGGCTTTGCGAAACTGTGCAGCCGCATGCTTCAGGAAATTGGCATCGGCTCGAAATCCGCCGCGAAACGTCTCCAAATATACCTTGGTGACAGCCGTTTCCCGGCACCAGTCGATACAAGCGTTGATGCCTTCGTCCGAGGACAAGTGCTGGTGCACTTGCTGGGCCATTAACAACGTCGAAAGGCGATGGACAGATTTCCTTTGCTGGGCCAACCGCCAAAGGTCAGGCACCTGCGCCGTACTGGTTCGCTGCTCAATAGACGCAATTTCGCCAGCCTGACTCGGACATGGCAAGCCGCTGAGGGCCCAAATGATCGTCACAACGATCGCAAAGGCATTGCAGTGAATAGAGGTCTTCATATGTAAATCAAGGAGAGTGATTTAACTCATCACACTGGATGGATTGCCTTTGTTTGCTGGCGTACAAATTAGATACAGCAAAGCTCCAATGGAACCGGTGGCCAATGTGAGCGTTGAGAAGGCAATCAGTGTGATCGTTAGAAGTCTGCGTTTCATGGTTGAAGAGACAGCGAGGGTTGCATCGCGTTCGGGTCGAGCCAGGTCACCTTTCCTTTGTCCGCGACCTGCTCGATCCAATGGACCGTTCCGGCGGGGCGGGCGCGAAGGCGGTAATCGCCGAGGCCGGGCACGGTGACGATGACTTCGCGCTCGATGCCGTCGGCGGCCCAGGCGCCGATGAGCCAGCGCGACGCGCCGTTGATCCGGCGGACAAGCACGCGGGTGTTTTTGTAACCGGTGGGAAACTCGTAGGCCGGCTGGTCTTTGTTCCAGGCGTGCGGCTGCGGGCCGGGCAGCAGCTGGCTGTTACGCAGGTCCGCCTCGATCCACGAGAACAATGCGTGCGCGTGGGACACCGTGAGCATCTGGTCGAGCCACTTCGGCGGCTGCGCCGGATCGAACGGCTCATAGCGTACTTCGCATCCAAACTCGCCCGTGGTGATGCCGCCCAGCATGCCAGCCAGGTAGGACATCTTGAGGTAACCCATCCAGCGGGGGAGATCGGAATACATGCCCTGCGTGGTGTCGCCCTGATAGTCCGCAATCTTCCGTTGATATCCGGCGCACAGCCATCCCAGGTAGTGGGGGGAGCCTTCCTGGATCTCGATGTGGCGGGCATACAGCCGGAGCGTGAGCATGTCCTTGCCGCCCACAAAGCCCGAGTTGAAGTAGTTGAAGTAGCACTCCGGGCTGGGCAGATCGGTGGCGGTCTTGAGGTGATGGAAATCCCACGCCCAGTCGCCGTCGGGTTTGCCGGTGAAGCCACCGTAAGTGTAGCAGGTGTAGAAGGCTTTCGGGTAGCGGTGTTTGACCGCCTCACGCATCTTGCCTTCGTAATAGGCTTTGCGCTGCGAGACATAGTCTTGCCAGGAGCGGTCGCCCTTGGCCGCCACAACCCGCGGGTCGTGCTGCGCCTCGTTTTTGACGTTGATGGGAACATTGATTCCATGCTCGGTCCAGTTCTCCACCGTCGCCAATGACGATGCGGGCAGACCGCCGAGTTGGCCTTCAATCTGGCGCAGCGCGCCATCGACAAGGATTAGCCACGCCGCCTCCGGCATTTCCGGACTGAAGATCTGTTTTCCATCCACCAGCGAGCCGTCGGCCTTACGCAGAAAGGTTCCCTCCGGCCATGGGATGGATTTGCTGCTCTCGAGATTCGCGAGGTTGCCGATCATAGCAGCGGGCTTGAACATCGTGGGATTCTCTTTGCACAACCGAATCAACTCCGGCTCGCCCTGCGGCCGGTTGAGACGGACAGCAAATCCCCAGTTCCGCGCCAGTTCGGCGCGCAGCTCGACGGGCGGATTGATGCAGTGCATCTGGCCGAGATGCGGGAGCGTGTGACCTGGTTTGAACCGTGGCGGGATCTGTTGTCGCACCCACTCTGCGGGAGTTACCTTTACCTGAGGAACCGCCCCCTTTGCTTCTCCGAGCTTCTTCTTGAAGTCCGCCACGCTCATGCGGTCCGCGTTGCTCTTGCCGACGTATCGGAATAGTTCTTTGCCCGTGCCGTCGAGCACCACCAGTGCGGGAAAATGCACCGTCTGCCCGTGGAATGGATAGCCATTGGGGACCCCGAAAGCCTGCGCCAGATTCGCGTCCGGGTCGCGGTAGATGATCGGCAGGTCCGTCAACTGGTCCCTATCGAGATGCGAAGCCCACTTTTTGATTTCCTCATCGCTGTCGGGCTTGAGGAACACATCAGCGACTCCCGGCATGGACGCCGCCTGCGCGGCGTAGTCGTGCGTGTGCTTCAGGCAGAAAGGGCACTCGGTCTTCAGCAGGAAGTGTAGCGCGACCACTTGGCCTTTGGCCTCCGAGAGCGTGAAGGTCGTGCCGTGCGTGGGCGACTGGACAGTGAAGTCCTTCGGGTTCTCCGCGGTTGCCGCGAGCCCAATCGCGAACAGCGCTGAAATGATGGAGACAAGGGGTTTGAGGTTCATTGGAATTAGCAGGTCACTTCCTGGCTGGTTTCTTGAATTGATGTGATCCACCCGGCAGGTGGCAGGTGGCGCATGTCGCGTCGGCGGGCGCCTTGGGAGCGTGCTGGGCCATGACGATCTTGGTCTTGTCGCCGTCCCGGGCGTGGAGGCTACCCGGGCCATGACACGCCTCGCAAGTCACCGCGGTCGAACTCCACGTGAGGAGCATGGAGCCTCTGCAGAAACTCGCCGGAACACCGCCCTTCCCCAGGTGGCGGCGCGTTCCCAGGTATGAATCCGGCGCGGCTCGGTAGCATTGCGAATCTCGACCCATTGACCCCGCCACAGGCGGCCGCCCTGGTCACTCCAATGTGCCGTCCAAGAAATCGCCAGGGTCTCGCCCGGATGCGGAACACGGGGCGCGTTTAAGAGGCTCCAAGGGAGGGCATACTCCATCGTGTAGCCTCGTCCGTGGGCATCTTTGCGATAAGCGGCGCGGTACCCGGGGGGATTGACCTTGCTGCTGTGAAAATCCATCCCAAAGGCCAGATGAAGACACGGTTGAGCGCTGGGCGCATGGTGCCACATCGTCAGGTGGACCAGATGCGAATTGGTAGCCTTGGCGACCTGGGCCGCATCGGTTGTCATTCGCCGCATCAAGTAATACTCGGCGGCGTTGCCTTCCACGGGCCAGCCCAGGGCAGGGTCAGTGGCTATTCGCATTTGCAGGCCGCCCCCGCGCCAGCCCACCTCCCCGTCCGTGGCTGGATCCACCACGTTGCGCATGGGCGCGGGGTCGCCAATATGCGCCCCCAGGTAGAGAAACTCTTCATCATAGTGCATTCGGCCCTCGATGAATTCACCCCTCCGCTCGTTTCGCACGGTACGGAAGGAATGAACGTCGCTCCAATCCGAGAGATCCCCGTCTATCGTCAGAGACCGTTCGAGACGCGAGACAACGACCTCCTCATACCGCGCGGTATTGAACAACGCGCTGCCAGGCTCATCGAGCTCGACGGGTTTGTCGGCGGGGAAGCGCCGCACGAAGCGCTCGGGGCGATAAGCAATTTGGGTGGGGTTTGGCTGGTCACTGGTGAAGCGGGTGCCCGTGCCGGCCGCCAGTTGGAGCGGGAAACCGGCGCCCTTGCCCGAGGCCGACGCCACGACTTTGCCATCGAACACGAGGATTTCCGAGGCCCCGCCCGGGCCGCATTTCACACCGAATTCGGTGCCCAGATCGACGATTTGCGCGGCCGTGGTCTCCAACTGGAAACCCGTGGCGTTGCCCGGAACGCGAACGACCGCCTGTCCCGAGTGAAGGAGCACCCGCATGGGCGTGACGAGTTCCAAGTCGCCCGGTCCCTCGAAGACAATGGTGACACCGTTGTGCAAGCTCAATTCCACGGCTCCTGCCAACAGGCCGATGCGTCGGGCGGGGACTGGCCGGTCGGCTTGCAGCGACGGGGTGGAGGCGGAAACCTGTGTGCTGCGGGTCTGTACCACGCGCGCCCAAGAAACCGCGCCGGAGCCGGATGCGGATGGGCGAAGCAGATCCACCAGGAGGACCAAGGCAACCAGCGCCAGCGCGGCTGCCACGGCCATGCCCGCTGGCGAGGCCAACAGTCCGCGCAAGGGCATTCGTGTTGCCAAGCGGACCTTCAGCCACGGCAGGATTCCGAGGTTGGGAGAGAATGCCTCCATGGCTTCGCGCTGACAATGACTGCTGACGGCGGCCCGCAAGTTTTCGTTGAACAAGTTGGCCTCGACAAACCGGCGCAGGTTGTCTGGATGGGCTTTCAGCCATACGGCCAGTTTCTGCCGCTCCTCCTCGGTCAGGGAGTCATCGAGGTAGCCGGCGATTAGGTCCTTGGAATCGCTCACCAGGCCCTCCTTTCCAGGCGCATCTGTTTCTCCACACACGCGCGCAGTTGCTCGCGAAGCCGCTGCAGGGTTACTCGCACGGCGGCGCTCTTGCTACCGAGCCGGCTCGCAATCTCTTCCGACTTCAGATCCTCAAAGTAGCGCCAGCGCAGGATTTGCCTCGGCCGCGCAGCCATCCGCTCGAGGCAAAGTTCTAGCGCGACCGATTGCTGGCTGACTGCCGGAGCTTGTTCCGCCCAGGATGCCGTGAACTGATTGAAAAGCTCGGTGTCAAAAGTGACCGGGCTCCGGGCTTCATCTCTACGAAAACCAAGCACCTGCAATTTTGCCACCCCCAGCGCCCAGGCGACAAACGGGCGTTCGCTGTCATAGTCGGCAAAACGGCGAAATACCACCATGGCGGTTTCCTGTAAAAGGTCTTTTGCCGCTGCCGAATCCCGCACCACGGCATGGACAAAGGCAGCCACGGCCGGTTGGGCATCCGCCCACAACCGTAGGAACCGCTCTTGTTCATTTTCACTGAGCATCGTCACCGTGTATTTCCACCGCCGCAGCCGAGTGTAACAAATAAGATGAAGCGGGACGATATTGCTTTATCCTCGGCTATGTTGTCCGAGCTGGCGTGCGGCCCGTTGGCCGACTGTTCCTTGGGCGCCTTCCTGCCTCCCTGACGGGACTTTTCCCTCGTGGCCCGCCATCTCAGCGTTGAGACTCTGGGCTGTTGCCTTAGGCTTGGCCTGACTGGAAATGGAGCGGCCCGCAATCTGCAAAAAAGTATGTCCAATTTCCGGTGGAAACGACAATACTGGCGTGAAGATCGATACCATGGGCCAGGATCGCGCGCTCAGGGTCGCAGCCTGCGGCCCTCAGGTCCCACTGGTACCGATCTCCCGCCCCTGCCCACTCCATGCAGCCGCTGCCCTTAAACCATGCCTATGAATCACACTAAAATCAACCGTCGAAGGTTCATGATCTGCGCCGCTTTGGCACCCGCAGCAGCCTCTGCCGCAGCGGAGGATGGAAGTCCACCGCCCGCGTCCACGAGTCCGAATCCCATGCCAGCGCCGCAAGGCCACATGCCCATGGGTAAAATCGGCGGGGTCCAGTTCAGCCGGCTCATGCTGGGGGGCAACCTGGTGGCCGGCTACGCCCATAGCCGGGACCTGGCTTACGTGGCCGAGTTGATGAAGCGGTACAACACCGAATCGCGAATCCTCCAAACCCTGGAGATGGCCGAGTCACACGGCATCAATGCCATCAATCTATCCATCTGGGACAATGTCTCATTCCTGCAGCAACACTGGCGAAATGGCGGTAAGATGAAGTTGATTGCACAGGCACTGCCCAGTCCCGATCTCGACCAATTCAAGAAAGCCGTGGACATCGGGGCTTGTGCCGTTCACCTCCAGGGACACGGGGCCGAGCAGTTGATGGAAGCAGGGGACATGGACGCCATCGCAAAGATCATGGCCTACGTGAAGAGGCAGAAGGTGCTTGCCGGAGTGGCCGCCCACTCGCTGGAGGTTATTCAGCGCTGCGAGGCGATCAAACTGGACTGCGATTTCTACCAGAAGACGCTGCACACTCACAACTACCCCACCGCACCCAAGCCGGGAGAAGCGGGCTACCTGGGCCAATATGACAATTCGTGGTGCAAGGACCCTCGCGAAGTTGTGAAGGTGATGGACGGCGTTGCGAAGCCGTGGATCGCCTTCAAGGTGATGGCGGCGGGCGCCATCTCACCCAAGCATGCGTTTCCGTATGCCTTTAACAACGGGGCGGACTTCATCCTGGCGGGAATGTTTGACTGGCAGATTGCCGAGGACGTGGCGGTGGCCAAGGCCGCGTTCGCCGATGCGCACACCAAACGTGAACGGCCCTGGGCATAGCGATGAAGCCTTCCCCCGGTTGCTTTTCCATGGGTCCCCGCGCCTTGTTAAGCGTGGTTAGAGCGATTGCTCTGTGTGCCGGCGGCGCCGTGGTCAATGGGGCGGTCACCATCACTGGCTCAAAGGTCAAGATGCGAGGAAGAGGAATTCTTGATGCGACTACTTATCCATCCGCTCCCGCAGGTGCTCACAATCTGATCAGCGCATACCAGGCATCCGATGTCAGCATCGAAGGGATCATTGCCAAGGATAGATGGACTTGGAACGTGCGGCTCATGCAGAGCAGCAACGTGGTTTTCCAGAACTTCAAACTGATCGGCAGCCGGACCATCTACAATGACGGCATCGATATCTGCAATTCGCGCGACGTGCTGATCGAAGACAGCTTTATCCGGAGTGGCGATGACTGTATTGCCACCAAGGGAGGCGACGATACTCCAAAAAGAGGCGGGCAAGGATCGCTCCTGCCGGTGAAGAATATCACCGTGACCGCAGATGACCGCTGCAAGTTGGGGCGAATCGATGTGGGTGGACCCGATCCCGACCATTATGTTCGCGACATTCGATTCGAGAACATCTTGCGATTTGGCGAAACCACCACCGCAAACTCGCCCGAAGTGCGTATCGCTGGCGCGGCATGCAACGTAGCTTTTGCCGACCTGCAGCCGTTGTTAATGAATGCGACCCGGGAACAGGCGCACGTCAATTCCTTGGGCATGGAGTTCGTGCCCGCCGGCACATCCAACGTTCTGGTGTCGCGCTGGGAAACGCAGGTGAAGGATTTCGCCGCCTTCGTCAAAGCGACCGGGTATGACGCATTCTCGGAGTCCACCGATGGCAAGCGCCCCTTTACGCTGGAAGCGGACGCCACCAACGCATCCGGTTACGACTGGAAACAGGCGGGTGGCTCCTGGCATGCCCAGCGTCAGGTGGATATGCGGAGTCGCATGCGTGGCATTGGCGATCCCCGCATTCGTTTCGATGATTTTGGTTTTCGCTGTGTGCTGGCGCGTGAAGAGACAACGCCTTCAGAACGACGCGAGTTACCCGAATCCAAACCCGCCGCTCGAAGGGAGCGCATTCAGTACTTTCCTCCGATGAGCTGGCCATCCTCCCCTCCGCCGGATTGTCCCTTCGAGCCTTCGGAGGATATTGTCGCGATTCGGTTTACCGGGGTGCACAGTGACTATCGTGTTGCAGATACCTGGTATCCCACCTGGGCTGCTGACGGTAACCTCTATTCTGTCAACATACCCTCCAAGTTCATCAGCCCCGATGGAACCAAGGCGTGGCTGTGCTATTCCGCCAATTTTGCCGCCAACCGGAATAATAAAAAAATCGTCAGTAATCCACCGGGAAGCCGCTATGGCCTGGTCTTCCAGGAGATCCAATTTCTGGATCCCACTGCCAAGCAAGCCCTGGAACATAAGGCATCCACAACGTTGAATGAATGACACCGACCATTTCGAGTCAGCCCTGATCCGTTTATGTTTATGCACATTGTTAAAAGAAAACTACCGATACGTCTGAAACTCACCTTTGCTGTAATGGCAGCGTTGATTGGCATTACCGGAGCTAGACCGGTTTCAGCCGGCCCTCTGGCCACCTTTGAATCCAGAGAGATCATGGGACGGGATTGGCCCCGAACCCTGTTGACCTACCCGCTGGAACTCAAAGCCGGCCAGGCCAGGCCCGGGGACGTGCGCCTGGTGGATGCTCAAGGTCAGGAGCAGGATTGCCAGTTGTGGCGAGTCAAGCTTCATCCGGATGGTTCGATCGCCTCGGGGCGTGTCAGCCTTTATGCCTCGATGCCCAAGGGCGGGCACTATCGCTACACCCTCGAGACCGGCAAGCCTGCGTCGGCGGGCAATGCGCCCAAGGCGACGGTGGATGGGGGCTTGATGACGCTGGAGAACGGATTGGTGGCGCTTCGACTGCCGAACACAGGGGAGTTCCGATTCGACCCGCCTCTGAAGATGGGGGCGGATCAAGCCGCGATGGTGCCGGCCTATGGCCAGCAAGTGGAGAAAGGGATCGCGCCGGGACCCATTCAAGGTTTCCGCCTGGCGGATGGCCGCTGGATTGGCGGCAGCTATTTCTTTTCAGCCAATCCAGACACAGCACCGAAAGTTACGGGTTACACCTGCCGGATCACAGAGCAAGGGCCATTGTTCGTGGAAGCGGTGGTTCGTTACAGCTTTAACCAGGGCGGCTGGTACGAGTTGACGGCCCGCGTTCTCGCCGGGGACCCGGCAGTGCGCATTGACGAGCAATTCGACCTGGGATCGCCGGGTTCGATGTGGGATTACCGGATAATGATCTCACTCACCAGCGGGTGGAAGAGCGATGGCTGGAAACCCAATGTTGCCTACTGGATTACACCGGAGGAACGGCTCAAGGGGCGCGAGTCTGGTTTTCAGACCGCGCTGCAGAAGGTGGGATTGAAAGTCGCTTCTGATTGCGGCAGCACACCGATCCTCTACGACGAACCTTTCAAGCACGTTTTCGATGTCGCCGTGCGATACCCATGGAACCCCAGCGCGCACTTCTTCGGCCTGGTGCGCACAGCTGACCTCACCCCGGAAGCGGTCGCCGCCGGCACCATGCCATTCCTGGCGGTTGTCCCCATGCACGCGGGAAACTGGCGCGGCTCATCGGACCCGATGGACGGGATGCTCTTCGCCTACAAGCTGGGCGATCTCTCCCTGAACTGGCGACTGCGCGCCAGTCCGCATCCACGGACCATGCTCCACACGGGTGAATACGATCCGGAATTGCCGCTCACCTTTTGCCGACGGCAGTGGGCACTCGTAGGTGGAGGATTCCAGTCCTTTGAGAAGCTATGGAATTTCCGCGCCCAGGAAGGTTGCGTCACGTTGGATGACTACAAGGACTGGGTGCTCGACTGGCCTGCCGATTCGAAAGTGACCTACCCACGCTTGCTCTTCGGCCGCGCCGAGGTGGAAAAACTGAAGTCGCAACTCGACTGGCTCCCCGATGGGAAGTCTTTTCAACAGTACCTTTATGTGGAGGAGACGGACAAACGCCGGGAAGAGCTTTGGAACAAGCTCACGGGCAACAACGAATGGAGCGGTCCTGCCGCCCAAGCGCGGCTAGTCTTGTCGAAAGGCGATCCTTCGAATATCCCGTGGGCAATCGGATATCGCGTCTCCCAAATGACGGGTTGGGCGGGGGACATGGATGAACTTCTCAGCAGTGAAAAACTATCGCCCGAACAGCGCTTGCGGTTGCGCCGAGACGTGGCCGCGCTGTGCTACGCGCTCTCCGAGCCGGACGTCAACCCGCGCGGCTCCATGACCCATCTCGGCAATCCCAACATGCCGATCAACCGCTTTTGCGGCCTGGCCTGGGCGGCAGCGCTGATCCCGGACCATCCCATGGCCAAAACCTGGCTGGACACCGCGGCGAAGTATGTCCGCTACAAGCTGGCGATGAATGCCGCGCCCGGTGGGACATGGGGTGAGTTACTCACTTACTACGCGGCCAGTGCGCCCCACCTGATGCAGACCGCGAGCGTTTTAGCCCGGACCGGGCGGCTGGACGATTCGACGGCCCGGCTTGCCGTGATGCCGGCCCAGTTCACCCAGACACTCCTGACTCCCCGCGATCCCCGGTTCGACGCGCGTATTCTTCCAGGTTGGGGACATGAAGGCATCGAGCAGGGCGTTCATTTCCTGGTGGCCGCTAACACGGTGCGCGCGCTCGATCTGCCGCTGGCCCGGTCGCTCGCCTGGTCCTGGGATGCCTTTGGACGACCGATGAACGGCCACCATGACGCGGGGTTCAGCCCGCGCGCGCAGGCCCATGCCGATCTCCTGACCGAACTCCCGGACGGATTTGTGCCCCCTCAACTCAACAGCGCCTGGCTCCCTGGTTTCGGTGTAACGATGCGCGCGCACGCCGGTGATTCCAATGAGACCCAACTCACCCTTCGGCAAGGCTGCTCGGTCAGCCACTGCGACGCGAACCAGGGCGATTTCACGCTGTATGCCAAGGGGGCGCCGCTCGTCTCGCTCAGTCTTTTTGGGTATGCCATTCACGGCGATGGACCCTTCGCGCGGCTCAACCGGGACTTCGGCTGGCATAGCCGGGTGCGGTTTGGCGCGCCGACCAACACCGGCGGTTGGCCGGGAGGTGGCGCCTTGGGCGGGATTCCCGCCCACGCGTTCAGCTCCTCAGTGGATTATGCGCGCGCCGTCGGCGACTATGGGCCGCAACGGTGGACGCGCCAGGTAGCGCTCTTCAAAGGATGCTCGGCCTCCGGGCCGAACTATTTCGTTTTCCGGGACAGCGCAACCCCGCTCAACGGCAGCGTCGGCTCTTTGGAGCCCAAGTGGTGGTACCTGCGCACCCTGGGCCGTAAGAGCCAGGTGCGGACCAATGCTGATGGACTTGACTACACTTCGGCATTCGGCGCGAAGCTGAATGCCCACTTCCTCCAACCGCCGCAGGTTTCCGCCGAATCACGCGACGCCGCCCAGAATGTGCCGCTCTACTTCATCACCGCCCGCAATTGGATGAGGGCCGGTTCTCCGGCAATCCGCAAGGAACAGGATGATAACATCACCGTCGAGGACAGCATGACCATCACGTCTTTCGGCCCACTGCCACCCGGCCAGGATGTCATGGTGGCTCTCTACCCACACCCGGGCCAGGAGTCGCCGCCGCGTTACGAATCGCTGGGCGACGGCGTCGCCCGAGTCACCACGAGCGAGGGCACCGATACGGTGTTCCTCAGCGCCGACAGCACGAAGTTCGCAGACGCGGACATGACGTTCGAAGGACGGGCCGGGGCTGTCCGCGTTTTCCCGGGTGAAATCCACCTGCTCATCAGCGAAGGGCCGGGCTCGATTTCGTATCGGGGCACGACTCTCCGCTCCGAGACCCCCGCCATCCAAGTGATTGCGACGGCCGACCTCGGGAAGAAGCAAAGCTTCGCCCGGCCCGCACCCTGGAAACTGTCGCCCTTATCTCTGCCGACGGGGTGTCGGCTCGAAGGACCGGCGCGGTGCGAGATCAACATCGCCAGCGACCGCATTACCGGACACAGCGAAGGGTTCGGCGGGCTGCTGTATGCGCCCATGCCCGCGGGGATGAAGGTACTCCCCACGCTCGTCATCGATGGTCAGACCTATGCCCCGGGCACCAGTGGAGACACCCTGATCCTTCCCTTGCTGCCCGGCGAGCACAGATTCGAAGTGCGGGCGCTCGAACAGCCACCCGTGTTCCGCAATTGGCAGGCGTGGGGGAACCAGTGAGACTGCAGATCCCAATGAATCTCCTTTCTCGGTTCGCACTGGTCCTGATTTGGGTCTCATTCACCGTGGCTGCCAGCGCTTCGACCTATCGTGCGGGTGACGCCGTCATCCTTAAGGAACAGCTTGGGCGCGCGTGGCCGCACGAGCTTGTCCACTACAACTTTGCCTTTGCACCGGGCGAATGGCGTGCGGCGGATGTGCGGATGGTGGATGCCAGCGGGAAGGAAGTCCCCGCACAACTGAGCGCCGTGACGAAGCACCCAGACGGGTCCATCCAGAATGCACAGGTGTGGTTTCTGGTCACCCTCCAACCGGGTGAGGGCAGGCAGTTCAAACTGCAGCCGGGCGAGCCAGCGGTGGGCAGTGAACTCAAAGTGTCCCGAGCCGGCGACCGGGTGGAAATCATTAACGGGCTGGTTGGAGCTCGATTTCATCTCGGCGAGAGGCAATTTCCCGCGCCGATTCCCGCCGCCGAGGTCCCGGCGTTCCTCCAGGCCGTCCAATTGCGCGGCGGCGCATGGACGGGACGTGGCTGGTTCGAGACGCCCAAAAAGTGCCGCGGCTGCAAGGTGGCGCTGGTCGAGTTGGGGCCGGTATTCGCGCGGGTTGCCTTTGAGTATCGCTTTGATGGGTATCGCGGCGAAGGTGACGACATTTATCGTGGCACGGCCCAAATCACAGCGGGCCAGGAAATCATCTACTTGACCGAGGAGTTTTCACTGGGAGATCCGAAAGTCTATCGTGAACCGCAATTCGCATCAGAAGCCGAGGAACTGCTCTGGGATTGGTGGAAATGGCGACCGCACGAGGTGGCGGACAACTTCTGCTTCAGCTTTACCGCGGGCAGGGCGTTTCAGCCGACGCACGCCCGGTGCATCGAGCACAATGTCACCTCGCCCACCAAGGGTCAAAACATGGGACTGGATCGCGGAGAGAACGAGTATCCTCTGCCCTTCGATGTCGATCGCCTGGAGTTTACACTGAATGCCCTGTCGCGGTTACAACCCGACCAGGCGGTGCTCTATGCGTTGTTCCGACGCGACCAGGCAGACTCGGACATCATCTCGCTCTTGCCGTGTCGTCCGGGTCAATGGCGCAACCCGGACATGATTCCGCATGAGCCGGCGCAGATCAAGCAGCACACGGACACGAGCGACCTGCGGGTCTATTCCACCGCCCAACGCGACGTGTTGGTGCGCGCCCCGCTGCACCTGGGACGCCGGGAATGGGCCATCGCTGTGCTGAAGAATCCCGGTGTGGTGACTGAGGTCCGCGACTTTACTCCGCTCTGCCGACTGTCAGCCAAGCACGGAGGCTTCCCTTTGGACAAAGTGAAAGACTGGATCCTGGAGTGGCCGGATGCACACCGCTATGCCAGCACACCGCCAGACCAGGATTCCAAGACTGGGAAGGAGTATCGTGACGTGAGTCATCTACTGGGTCGTTTTGTAAGGGAGGCATTGGATTTCCCGCGTGGGGGTGAGCGCACGGGCATCAACTCCTTCCCCAACAATTGCGCCACCTACATCGGGCGCGCCCGGGTGCTGATCGAGTCCGGTCAACTCACGGCCGAACAAGGCCGCTTGCTGTGCGCGCAGGCCGCGTTTCTGACCTACCTGCTCTGGGACGACGACTATTTCCCGCCGCGTCGCAACGGTTATGGTGGCGGTTCGGCCAACATGCCCGTCAGCGTCGCGCGCGGGCGCATGGATTCGGCGGCGAATTTACCCGATCACCCGATGGCCAAGACTTGGCTGGCGACGTCGGCCAAGGTCATGGGCTATGTCATCAACGCCAATTTCGGCGAAGACGGCTCGCCGCAATCTAACCCGCACTACATGGGATTGCTCACCGATGCCGCCGTCAGCACGGCGCGGTTGCTCAAGGAACGCGGCGCCATTCAGGATGAGAAGACGGCCTTCCCGCATTTCCACAAGGCCGCCCGCTTCTTGGTGGACATGGTGACACCCCGCGATGTGCGTCTGGGAGTGCGCCTTGTTCCCCCAGTGGGCGACGGCTATTGGGAAAAGCACCAGAACGCCCTCACCGTCGCACCGGTGTTCAAGGACAGCGATCCGGAGTTGGCGGAAAATCTCCTGTGGGCCGCGCAGGCCGGCGGGATTAAAGACGCTACGGTCCCAGGCATCGCGGCGAAGGCGCCTGAATTGAAGAGCGTCCTCTATCCGGGATGGGGTGCATTCCTGCGGCATGGGTTCGGGACCGACTCGGAAAGCTATGTCGGGATTCGCTTCGGTGATTTCACGCTCGACCACACCCACAACGACGCCGGATCGATCAATTGGTATGCGCGCGGCGTGCCCCTGGCCCTGGATTTTGCCACCATGTACACCCCGCACACGCCTGGCGCCTGGCTGCATTCCACGCTGACCTACGATCACATTGAACATACCTCGCCGGTGAAGTGCCCCGGCCGCGGGCATCCGGACTGTTTCTACACGGGCAAGAGCTGGTATCAGCATCAGTTCGAACCACACAGCCTGCTGGAACCTATTCCCGACCAGGCCAGCACGAAGTTCACCGAGGTGCATGGCAAGATCACGTCCTTTGCCTCCCAACCCGCCGCTGACTACGTCCGCGGTGAGGCGAACCGCCGCTGGTTTGAGCGCAAACCGTACTTCTGGCGAACGGAGGGCAGTCCGAGTCCTTGGGGGCAATTCTCGGAGTGGAACAAGACCGAGCTGAAGCATCCGTTTCCCTGGGTCCGGCAGTTTGTGTTCGTCAAGGACCCGAGTCCGGATGGCCCGTGCTACCTCGTCATCGCCGACGACCTCACCGGTAACGAGGAGCTCACGCCGGCCTTCAACTTCTGGTGTCTCGCTAGCGAGGTGAAGGAAGTCTCGCCGCGCCGGCTCCACTTCACCGGTCAGCATGGACTCGATTGCGAGATGTTCGTGCTCGCGCCGGAGCAGGACCGCATCCAGCTGGACGCGTGGGGACACAAACAGGGCTTCCTCATCGGCGAACGCGGGCTGGAAGAAAACCAGCGACTCGCGCGTGTCTACGGCCCGCGTGGCGGGCAAGGCTTCCTGGCCGTGCTCCACCCGCGGAAGGCGAATGAACCGGAGCCCAAGGTCGAGTCGCTTGCCGACGGCAAGCTGGTGAAACTGACGCTGCCCGACCAGACGCATTGGATTCTGTTGAGCAAGGAACCGGTGACGGTGAGTGACGGTCCGGTGAAACTCACAGGCACCGCCGCAGTGGTGAAACGCTGGCAAGACGGCAAGGTGGAGTTCACCCTGTTGGCAGAAGGTCGGGCCGAGTGCGGACCGATTGCGTTGGAGTCCAAGACCCCGGCGACGAAGAAGCAAGGACTTGCAGTTGGTTGGGGATGGCGTGCGCACCCGATTGATCTGGGCTGGATCAGACGTCGGGCCGGTGTTGCGCTTGGCGGGGCCGTCGCGCGCCACGCTGCGGGACTTCGAGGTCAATGGCGCGAGGCGGGCGGACGGCATCGTGGTTGAGAAATGCGACCAGCCCGGTGGCCGGGTGTACTTGGAGCAGCTCAACGTGGACGCGGCCCAGCGCGTCGGCCTCATGGTGGACGGCGTGGAGCAGGCGAATGTCGAGTATCGCACAGGATACACTCCCGCCCACCCGCCTCGCATCTGGCCCGGTGCCGCCCCGCCAAAATCCGAAGTTATTTTTGAACAGACCCTTAGTTCCTCTCGATCACCCGCAGGCTGGCGGCGAACGCGGCGTCCGGCGACAGGCGAACTTTTCGGCCGCTGGTCGTGGTCAGGTTGCGGAGGGTCACCCGCTCGGTCAGCCGGTAGCGAAATGGCCGGGCCGCTGTGGACGACGTCCCGTCCGGGTCGGTGAAGAGGTAGGGGCCGGCGTAATCTTTGGGGTGTTGGCGGTCGTCGATGATGAGGCCGTCGATGGTGATTTCCTGCGGCATGAAGCAGGGATAGCCGAAGTCGTGTTGCCCGTCGTTGCTCGCGTTGAGCAAGTAGGGCTGGACCGGCGCGCCACACGCGGGAATCCAGCGGCTGTTGCGGATCACGATGGTGCCTTCCCAGGTGCTGCCGTAGTCGCCGCGCAGGCTGATCAGGGACCGGCCGTTCAGCGTCGAGTTTTCGACTGTCAGCGTGCCCCGGCCGATGGCGTTGAGCCCGGCGTGGCCCAGGGTACAGCCGCGGATCGTATAGATGCCGGAAACGCCCTGGTGGGTGTCCATGCGGGAGAGGGTGCAGTTCTCCAGCAGGATGTTCTTGCAGAAGTTGGCCCCGATGACGCCCCAGCGCGTGGCGTCGCAGATGTTATCCATGCGGCAGCCGATCATCGTGAAGTTGACCACTTCGTTGGCGCTCAGGCCGTAGGTCCCCATGCTCACGGGTTTGCCGGTGGCGCCGATGGTCGTGTACGTCTTGTGGCCGGTGACGAAGCAGTCGCGCAGCGTGACGTTGGCGCAACTGCTCACGGCCAGGAACCCACCGTAGGGATGCCCGGTATCCGTCTCGCCCACGACGTGATGGGTCAGGCCCACGACGATGGTGCCCGAGCGGTGGATGGCGATATTTCGCGCCCAGTAGTTGTACCCCTTGGCCTGCTTCATCCGGTTGGCGGTGGTGGTGAAGACTCCGCCTTTGAGGACCAGCGGCCGTTCGTCGATCGGCCGGGCTTCGACGCGCGTGATCGTGTCGTACTCCCAGTCGATGGCGCCCTCGATGGTGCCGTCCCGGCGCAGGATGAAGCAATCGCGCTGTGTGGAACCGTTGTTCTGGTTGAGGCCGCGCCGGATGTAGAGCCGCTTTCTGTCGTTCTCCACCCGCACCCAGCAGTCGGCAGGCGGCCGCGCGTCGAGGCGCTGCTGATCACGGGTCAGCTGCGGGATGGCCAGCTTCACGGGCTCGAGCAGCGAGCGGACGGCGAAGAGCGACGCGCGGTGGTTTTCGACATCGGTGTCGTCGATGATGAACCGTGCGGTGCCCCAGTCGGTGTCGGTGGCGATGATGGCGGTGAGCGCCCGGCGACCGAGATGGTAGGTGGCACCGGGCTTGGCCTGGACCGCCAGACCGTGAGCATTGGCAAACGCGTGCGCCTCGACGATGGCCGGCAGATCGTCGGCCACGCCGTCGCCGGCCGCACCGAACGCCTCATAACTGACCGGACGATCGGTGGGCACCGTGCGCTTCGCCTCCGCAGCGAAGACAGTAGCCCCCGCCTCACACCCGAGGATGACGAGCAGCAGAAGGGTAGAAATCGCAAGGCCCCGCTGCGCTCTCTTCAGCGGTGCAGCATTCCGGTCACGGTGGTTCGCAAGTGTCATAGTTGCCGGACGGAATCATGCCGATTTCTACCCGGCGTGTCATGCGATTAAGAGCATCATCGCCGGATCTCGATCCGTCCCGTCTTCGCGCCCGGATTGTTTTTGAATACCGCAAATCAAAAGACTGCCCGTGCCGCCACTGCCGAATTGGATTCGTTGGCTTGGACCTTACAGCCCCCATCGGGGATGCTCGGACCAAGCCGCCTTGGCCCCAGCCAAAATCCCTCGCCACAGCACCCCATGTAATTTTCAACGAGCTGCGCGATGGGCACCCGCGTCTGGGAAATCCACGCCAAGCTCCACGTCCGCACCTGGCGGAAGAACACTTCGTATGACCGGGGCGCCAGCAACGGTCGTACGGTCAGAATCCACGTTCGAACGATCGATAATATGTCCAATTTCTGCGGGAAACGACAATACAGGCATGAACCTGAAGATTCTGGGCAGTGTCTTGTGCGCCACGGCCGTCATCGCGGCGGAACCGCTCGCCACAGTCAGTGACAATGTCAGCACCCGCTATTGAACCGTGCAACGCATGAAACAACATTGGCTGACACTTGTCCTGCAGACGGCTCTGGTCGGAATCACTCTCCCTACCCAGGCCGCCCGGTTGACGCCGGTGGACTCACGGTTGGCCCCCGACCTGTTCGTCTGGACCGACACGTGCAACGTGTGGGTGCTGCGCGACGGCGATGCCGCGCTGCTCATTGACCTCGGCGATGGCAGCGTGCTCGACCACCTGGACGATATTGGAGTGAAGCGCGTCGAGTGGGTGCTGTTCACGCACCACCATCGCGAGCAGTGCCAGGGTGCGTCGCGGTTGGTGGGCCGCGGCGCCAAAGTCGCCGCGCCAGACGCGGAACGGGCCTTGTTCGAGCGGCCCACAGACTTTCGACAGATGAACGTGAGCTTGGGCGACGCGTTCACCATTCACGGTTCGAGCTACGTGCGTCCACCCATTCAGCCCATTCCGCTCGACCGTGCCTTCAAGACCAATGACACCTTCGCCTGGCGCAGCCACGAGTTGGTTGTAACTGCTCAGGTGCTTTTCACTGGCTGAGGCAGGAATGGGCGGCCATCGAGGGCACGGCGAAGGTATTCGAGCACAGGCAGCCCGTGTTTGCGTAGAGTCGAAATGTAGCTGCGGATGC
>Ga0116154_10000514_pt1 | contig 44149 bp, 30 predicted proteins | sample AD_UKC030_MetaG_FD_89898 | JGI IMG/M metagenome (GOLD analysis project Ga0116154, IMG submission 89898) | Active sludge microbial communities of municipal wastewater-treating anaerobic digesters from USA - AD_UKC030_MetaG | ecosystem: Engineered > Bioreactor > Anaerobic > Digestate | place: USA... | reverse complement strand
GGGCGGCTATGGCGGGGGCGGCTATGGCGGCGGTGGCGGCGGCGGCCTGACGGGCGTGACCCGGCTGACCCCGATGTCGGAAGTCCAGAACATGGTGCGCCAGTTTTTCACCGAGGCCACAGGAATCAATTTCGGCGGCACGAGCACAACGGGCGGCCAGGGCGGCACGGGAACGGGCGGCTACGGTTTGGGCGGAGGCGGGCTGACCGGAGGGCAATACGGAACGACCACCACGGGCGGTGGCGGCCAGAACGTGATTCGACCGATGTTCTTCAACGATCGGACGGGCGTGCTGTTCGTCCGGGCAACGCTCGAGGAATTGGACTTGATCGATCAGGCCATCCAGGCGCTCAACTTCGCTCCGCCGCAGGTCAACCTCGAGGCCAAGTTTGTCGAGATCAGCCAGGATGACAACAAGGCCTTGGGATTCGACTGGATCATCGGCAATTTCCTCTTCAACGGAGGGAAGGTGGGGGCCCAGGGCGGCTCGGCGCCCCAGTTTGGATCGCCGATCACGGAGGCCAATCCGGTCGGGTATTTCCCGATCGGCATGGGGCCTGGCACGGGCGACTATGCGCCCAAGGACAGCGATGGCGCCTTGTTCCAGTCTTCCGGGACACCGATTGCGACGATCACCGGCATCATGACCGACCCGCAGTTCCGGGTTGTGATCCGGGCGCTCGAGGAGCGGCAGGGCGTGGATGTCATGAACGCGCCGAACGTGACGACGCTGAGCGGCCGGCAGGCGCAAATCATGGTGACGGTGCAGCGCCAGATTCTGGCCGGGGTATCGGCCACGACCAGCCAGCCGGGAGGAACGACCACGACCACCGGAGGCGGGGTGGTGCAGCAGGCGGCCGCGGTGCCGATCCTGCAGCCCGAGCCCATCGCGATCCCCACCGGGCCGACCTTGGACGTGATTCCTTATGTCTCGGCTGACGGCTACACCATCCAGATGACGCTGATCCCGTCGATCCTGGATTTCCTGGGCTACGGCAACCCGGATATTCCCGAGGCTCTCGAGTTCGAGAAGACGGTGCAGGCGCAATCCGGGCAGTCCCGATCCCCGATCCCGCTGCCGCGATTCCTGATTCGCCAGGTGACGACCAGCGCGACCGTGTGGGACGGGCAGACCGTTGTGCTGGGCGGGCTGATTTCGGACAAGGTAACCCGCACGCGCAAGCAGGTGCCAATTTTGGGCGACCTGCCGGTTCTGGGCCGGCTGTTCCGGAGCGAGAACAACGGCACCGCCAAGAAGAACCTGGTGATCTTTGTCACCGCCAAGATTGTGGATCCGGCTGGCAACCGGGTGCACACGGACGACAATCTGCCCTACGATCCCAATCTGGTTCCGATCCAGCGGACCGTGTCAACGGCCCGGTAAGGCGATGGGAGATGGGAGCCAGCGTCCGCGGTGCGAGCCAGCCTCATGGAACAAGGTCTGGAGGTCAGACGGGCGGGTGGAGCGAGCCCGGAGCGGCGGCTGTTGCTGGTCGATGGCCATGCATACGCCTATCGGGCCTATCACGCCCTGCAGCGGCTGAGCGGGCCGGATGGGGCTCCAACCCACGCCATCTATGGATTCATCAAGATGCTGGGCAGGCTGCGGATCGATTGCTCGCCCACGCATTGGATGGTGGTGTGGGATGGCGGGCTGGACGCCGGCCGGGTTGCGGCGCTGCCCGAGTACAAGTCGAACCGGCCGCCGATGCCGAAGGACTTGGCGGCCCAGCTGCCGGGGATGATCGAGTATCTCGAGGCCGCCCGGGTTGCGTGGCGGCAGGAAGATGGGATCGAAGCGGATGATGCGATCGCATCGCTGTGCCGCCAGGCGGTGGCGCAGGGCGCATGGGTGACCGTAGCCAGCTCGGACAAGGATTTCATGCAGCTGGTGGGTGAGCGGGTGGGGTTGGAGAATCCGTCGGGAGCGGCGGGCCGGAGGCTGGGCGTCTCCGAGGTGGTCGAGAAGACCGGGGTGCGTCCGGAGCAGGTAGTGGATTGGCTGAGCTTGATTGGGGATGCAGTGGACAATGTTGCGGGAGTGCCAGGCATTGGCCCGAAAACTGCTTCCAAGCTTCTGGCGCAATTTGGGTCCGCTGAGGAGCTCTATGGCCGGTTGAGCGAGGTCGAGCCCGCCGCCGTTCGGGAGAAGCTCGGATCGAGCCAGGCGGTGGTTCGGCGCAACCAGGGGCTGATTCGATTGCGATCCGAGGTGCGGGTTGAGATGGATTGGGATGGGGCGGCTGTTCGGCCGGGGGACGAGCAGCGATTGCGTTCGCTCTACGAGCGGTGGGGCTTCCGGTCGCTGGCGGCCGAGCTGGGCGGCTTGCGGCAGGGCGAGCTCTGGTGATGCGGGGCGTGCGGCGTGGCGGCGGTGGCGAGAACGTTGGACAATGACGGACTGCTTTGTTAGAAGGACACAGCTTATGCGGCGGGTTATGCGAACAAACCGATGGATGGTGGCGAGCGTGCTGCTGGGGCTGGCTTGCCAGGCCCGGAGCGCCGACGCCCCGATTGCCCCTCAAGGATCCGAGTACTCCCTGCCGGGACACCTGGCGGGCGACCAGGCGCACCCGCACCTGAGCCTGGGCGGCAGCGGCGGCTACCTGGTTTGGGACGACAATGCGACGGATGGGGCGGGCCGCGGCATCGGCGCCGTGAGACTCAACGCCAACCTCTCCCCCGCGCTGGGCGCCATGCGGATCAACGAGATTGCTGAGGGAGATCAAGAGCAGCCGCAGGCGGCCTTATTGCCCAACGGCGGAGCGGTTTTTGTATGGCAGGGAGGCGCGCCTGGATTCCAGAAGATCTATGCGCGGTTCATGGGGGCGGATCAGGCCTTTTTAGGGGGCGACATCCAGGTCAACGTGTATGCGGCGCAGCAGCAGGTCAATCCTGCCGTGGCGGCCTTGGCTGACGGCACCGTGGTGGTGGTCTGGTCCAGCCACGGACAGGACGGGAGCCTGCAGGGGATCTTCGGCCGGCAGTTTTCGGAGTCGGGGCAGCCCTTGGGTGGCGAGTTTCAAGTCAGCCAGACGACCAGCTTGAATCAGCGCAATCCCGCGGTGGCGGCGCTGGCCGGAGGCGGTTTTGTGGTGGCCTGGATCAACGAGCGATTCATGGGCTATGGGCCCCAATACGGGCCGGATGGGCTGCCCTTCAACAGCATGGGATTGCCCTATCCAAACACCGAGCAATACGGCTTCGAGTGTTACGGGCGGCTCTATGGGAGCGGCGGCCAGGCGCTTGGAAACGAGCTGCGTCTGAGCGAGGCGGGGTCGTTCACGGCCAATCCGGCTGTCGCCGGCTTTCCGACAGGCGGTTTCTTGTGCGTCTGGAGCCAGAAGTTCCAGCTGGATACGGATCGGAACTGGGACGTGTGCGGCCGGGTTTTCAATGCGAACGGCACGCCGGCCAGCCTGGTGAAGACGCTGAACACCCACACCTACGGCGATCAGTTCGGCCCACGAGTGGCGGCGGTGGGGACCGAGGCGCTGGTGGTATGGACCAGCCTGCTGCAGGACGGCTCCTGGGAGGGCGTTTTCGGGCAGTACGTCGATGGACAGGCCGAACTGGCGGGAGGCGAGCTGCAGGTGAACACCACGGTTCTGAGCCGCCAGATCCACCCGTCGGTGGCGGCCGACGCCCGGGGCCGGCTGCTGGCGGTCTGGTCCGGCGTGTTTCTCGAGGCGGGCGACTTCGATTTGTTCGCGCAGCGGTATGCATCGGCTCTCCCGCTCGATGCGCCGGCGGCGCCCTATGTGGCGCCGGTGAAACAAGGGCGGCTGAGCGTGACGTGGCCGCCGCTTTCGGGTTACGTGGTGGACCATTACGAGCTCTACATGGACGGCAGCCAGGCTCCGATCGTGGTGGCGGGCAACCGCTATCTGGCGAGCCAGCTGCTGCCGGGAACGGCACACACGTTCCGCCTGCTGTATCAATTGGACGACGGGAGGCGATCGCCGGTCTCGGAGGCCGCCAGCGGCAAGACATGGGACGAGGATGACAATGGCGACGGGCTGCCCGACGACTGGCAGGCGCGGTATTGGGGGGCGCAGCCGGCAGCCTGGCCCAGGAACAACGACACGACCGACAGCGACGGTGATGGCGCGTCGAACCTGCAGGAGTTTCTCGCCGGCACTGCCCCGAACGATCCGGCCAGCGTGCTGCGAACGCGGTGGGCAAACGAGGCGACCGGGAGCCGGCTGATCTGGAACACGCAGCCGGGCTTTGTCTACCAGGTGCAGGTGGCGGCGGAGTTCGCGGAAGCCAGCAGCGATGCGTGGAGCGATTTCGGGCTGCCGCGCCTGGCGCCGGAATCGACCGATTCGGTGGCGGTCCAGCCGGGCCAGAGCCAGGCCTATTACCGCGTGATCCGGTTGTGGTGAAGAAGACGAGGTGATCTATGTTGCGAAGGCTTGCAAAATGGTGGGGGCTGTGGGCCGTGGGGGCCGTCGTCCCGTCCGCGCTCGGGTTTTCCCTGCTGGGCCCCGTGGCGTCCTGGATGGACAACCTCAAATACTACAACCTGACCGGGGACATCGGCAATGGGCCGATGGCGCGCGGGGAAGGGTACCGGCGCAATTTCAGCACGATCTACTACGGGTTCGACCGCAGCTTCATCGAGTTCTTCGGCACGAAAGGGATCGAGGCGGTGGATGCCGCGGTCCAGATCATGAACGATCTGCCGCCGGCGTCCCAGATGGACCTTTCGAAGTTTCCGCTCTCCACCCTTCGGGACAACTACAAGGCGAGCGCGCTGCTGCTGGTGGACCTGAAGTCCGTTGTCCTGTGGATGCTGCTCGAGCAGCTGGGGTTGGCCGAGTCGGAGCGCTGGGTATGGTGTCTGCGGGAGTCGTGGGATGCGGGCAACAACAACTGGAACCATGTCGTGATCAAGCGCAATTACGATCCGGAGACGCTGCTGCCTTCGAGCTATGTCAACGGGGTGCTCTACACCTACCGGATCCAGCGGTACATCTCGCCGGCCGATCCGTCCTTCGATGCGGTGGAGACCCCGGTGGATCCGCTGGCCCTGCTCTCGACAAGCGTCACGGGAACGGCGCCCTCGGTGGGGCAGTTCTTCACCGGGCTGACCCGGGATGACGCGGGCGGGCTCAAGTATCTATACAGCACGCTGAACCGGGTGGTGGAGACCCCCGTGGCGGGCGCCGAGGTGCCCACCAACGTGTTCGGCGGGATTCCGTGGTATCCGATCGGCCTGACCAATCTGCTGAACACGAACGTGATCACGGCCACGAACCTGGCCTTTCCCAGGGCGGGCATCGAGAAAGTGACGTTCGTCAAGGTCGACGTCAACCCGATGCTCGGCCAGCTGTTCCAGCCGATCACGAACCTTTGGATGGACACGTTTTTCACCAACACGGCGCAGGGATCGCTGCAGACGGCGACCATGCAGCTCCAGCGGGTGATCACCGTCCCGGACATCCTGTTCGCGGCGGGCGATCTCGGGCTGCAAGACCATTTCCCGATCGATAACCGGCGCAATGTCGCCATGGTCAACAACTCGGCATTGAACACCCTGGGAACGGCGACGGAGCTGTATGGGCCGGGGGTGATCAATCCGCCATCGGTGATCACCTTCAGCCGTCTGGGGCCAAGCTATCATAACGGGCCGGGGTTCCTGACCGAGCAGCGGGCTCAGCCGATCTTCGTGTTCCAGTGGGGGTCGTTCGACGGGACGACCAACGATCCGGTCGTCTTCCCTGTGGGGACCACGGCGGGCGATCTTCGGCAAATGTACTTTGGACCCTAACGAACGGACCTATTTCGGGCAGTCGCATATGAAACCGACCATTGTCGCTCTCGGGTTGGCGGGCATTTTAGGAGCAGCGGAGACGTGGGCCACCGCGCCGCGATACGAGAACTACGGAACCGTCACGGCCCCGCTGAACATTGACGCGACCGTCTTCATCAACGGCGGCCTGTTCAACCTCAGCGGGTACACCGGCGAGTCCTATTACTACTACTCCTACGTCGTCTCCACGATGCCGTTCGTGACGCAGAACACGATGTATTACACCAACCTGGCCAGCGGCATCATGCAGGACAGCACCGGGTTCCGGTTCCTGTTTTTGACCAACGGATTTCCCTATTCGGCGAGGTCGTTCGACAACAAGGGCCAGATCGAGGGATACCTGCTTTCCGTCAAGTCGGACGACATCCGGCACTCGGGGCTCATGACGGGCGTCGGGGGCGGGCTGGTGCGGCTCGAGGGCAGCAATGTCGTTTTGCGCAACGGCGGTATATCTGCGCGCGGCTACGGCAGCTCGGGAGGGTTGGGCCCCAGCATCGTGGATGAGCGCGAGTCGGTCGAGCACCTCTATTTTGCCACGGGGGAGGCGCAGCACCTGGACGACGAGGGCGAGCCGCTCAACCTGAACCTGCTGACCATGCCCAATCCGCAGTCGCCGATGCACCAGGTGCTCGAGTATAGCGTCGGCGGGGGAGTGTCGAACATCTTCCTCACCAACATCGCCTACGTGCCGAGCTACTACGGCTACAGCAGCAACTACATCGCCGTGGCTCAAACGAACCAGATCAATCCGTCCAACGCCATCATCCAGGTGATTTTCGTCAACACCAATGTTTTCGACACGAATGTGACCGTGACCGCCGGGTTCCAGGGGCGGACGGCCGGGATCGAGCTCCAGGCGCCGGCGTACGATTTCGTGACCGGGACGCCGTACACGAACTACATCTACTTCATGGATTACGCCGCAGGCCGGACCAACTTCAATTATGCCACCAACACGTACGGCGAGATCCTCCGGCCCGACAACTACACCATGGTCCGGGGCACCAGCGAGTATTACTTTGGCGGCCCCTTTGGCGGCGGGCTGATGCCGGGCAACACCGAGTTCACCAACGACCTGATCGTCAACCCGACCTACGAATTCACCGAGGTGACGAACCGCTACACCGCCTACTCGGTGTTTACGGGGATGACCAATGCCTATGGCTCGGTGATCGACACCGGGCTGAACCCGGCGCTCACGGACCCGACCAACAAGGCGGGCCGGATCGAGATCAAGGCCTCGTCGCTCGATCTGACCCGGGCTCGAATGGCGGCGGAGACCGTGATCGACATCCAGACAACCAATCTGGTGAGCGCCGACCGAACGATCGTGGATGCCCCGATCGTGAGGCTGGATCTGACCAGCACGAACGGCCTGCTGCTTCTGACCACGAACCTGCTCCCGTCGATCTCGAAGCGGCTGAGCGGGACGATCTCGGCCTACACGGCGCTCTGGACCAATAACGCCTCGGTGATGGTGGACACCAACACCAACAACGTGGCGATCAAGTTCCATGTCCTGGTCCTGGAGCAGGAGTTCTACGGGGAGCAGTCCGTAGCCCTCTACGACGCGCGATTGAAGGCGACCAACGTCGTGCTCGACGCGGACCTGATGGTGAGCAAGTCCCTCGTCGTGGATGCAGCCGGCATCCACGTGCGCAGCAATCTGTATGGGGCCGCTTTCGCCAACTTCGGCGCCACGAATTTCCCCGCGGTCAAGCACCTGACCAATGACGGGGCGATCACGGTGCAGAACCGCGTGAACCTCGGGGTGGACCGGGCGGATCCGATCGACGTGCTGGTGAACCGGGGAACGATTTCAGGCAGCTATGTGGGGATCAAGGCGAACAGCCTCGAGAACAGCGGCACCTTGGAGGCGTCCAGCGGAGCGGTGGAGATCGAGGCCCAGGTGGCCAAGCTGGACGGAGGCGCCATCTATGCCGACGGCGATGTAGTGTTGAAAGGCCAGGAATACAAGGTGCGCGGCGTCACCGTTTCGGGCAGCGCACTGTATCTCGATGTGCCCGGCCGGTTCTCCGATGGCGGCGAGGATGCAATGTCGATGTGGGGCTGCGGGGACGGGTTTCACTTGCTGACCAAGCCGGCGGAGGGTGATCTGCTGGGCACGGACATCTACTCGAGCGCTCCGCAGTTCACCACCGTGCCGCATACATGGGCGGGCGAGGACCGCGGGGCGACGGCGGCGGGATTCAGCAACAACATGGCGATCGGCCGGCTGACCCTGGACGGCGCCAACCTGAGCACGTTCGCCTTCAGCAGCCCGGGCGCCCGCAACGCGCTCTACGTGGATTACCTCAACCTTCAGAACCGGGCGACCAACATATTGGATTCCCTGGAGGTGGCGACGAACATGACCATCTATTTTGCGGCTGCCAACCTCCCCGTCGAGGATCTGGATGGCCAGCTGGATGGCCGGCTGCGATGGGTGAGCCAATACGCGGGCCCGAACAGCACCGTCACGATCACCACGCCGGACGGCCAGACATTCGATGTGAACGCCAGCCTGCCCACCAGCACCCGGATCGATTCCGATGCGGATAGTCTGGTCAACGCGGCCGATCCTTCCCCGTTCGACGGCGTGAAGATCCTGAGCGTGACGGTGACCAACATGCCGGAGCCGACGGCGCTGATCTCCTGGCAGGCGGCGGCGGGAACGACCTATCAGATCGACTATGCGGACAGCCTGCCGCCATCAGTGTGGCAGCCGCTTACGACCTGGGTGAATCCGGCGGCCACGAACGGGGTGGTCACGGTTGCGAACGCCCTGCCCCCCGGCGAGAAACGCTACTTCCGCGTCGGCTACGTGCCGGGCCAGTAAAGGATCAAGCGCCGAGCTCGCGGCGGAGGGCGTCGGCCAGCTGCTGGCTCCAATGCTGGAGCAGCGCGCGGTCGGGGCCTTCCAGCAGGATGCGGGCCTTGGGCTCGGTGCCCGAGTATCGGAGGAGGATGCGGCCACCCTGGGCTTGAATGGCGGCTTCGGCCTGGGCCAGGAGCGCCGCGACGGTGGGCATTCGGTCGAAAGGCGTCTTCTCGCGGACGCGGACATTGGTGAGGATCTGGGGCAGCCGATTCCAGCATTGGGCCAGGAGCGAGAGGGGCTGCCCGCGGGTTTTCATGATGCGGAGGATTTGGAGGGCGCTGACCAGGCCGTCGCCGGTGGTGCTGAAATCGCGAAAGATGAGGTGGCCGCTCTGCTCGCCGCCGAAGTTGAGATCGAGCTCGAGCATGCGGTCGATGACATGGCGGTCGCCGACCTCGGTTCGGAGGACGATGCCGCCGGCTTTGTGGAGGGCCAGGTCCAGGCCGGCATTGGTCATGACGGTGGCGACGAGGGTTTGTTTTCGGAGGGCGCCGGCGCTGAGCATGTCCAGGGCGGCGATGGCCATGATGTCATCGCCGTCGATCAGGCGCCCTGTCTCGTCGCAGAGCAGGACGCGGTCGGCGTCGCCATCGTGGGCGATGCCGAGGTGGGCGCGGTGCTCCCAGACCTTGCGGCACATCGATTCGGGGTGGAGGGAGCCGCAATCCCGGTTGATGTTGGTGCCGTCCGGGGCATTGGCGTAAACGAAGACCTCGGCGCCGAGCTCGCGGAGGACGCACGGTGTGGATTTGTAGGCGGCGCCGTGGGCGCAATCGACGACGATCCGGAGGCCGTCGAGGGTCAGGCCGCGGGGGAAGGAGCCCTTGGCGTACTCGATGTAGCGCCCCAGGGCATCGTCGATGCGGACCGCCTTGCCGATGGCCTCGGCGGTGGGGCGGATGGAGTCGATTTCGCGATTGAAGACGAGGTTTTCGATGCGGGCTTCGATATCGTCATCGAGCTTGTAGCCATCCGCGCGGAAGAACTTGATGCCGTTGTCGGCGTATGGATTGTGGGAGGCGGTGATGACGATGCCGGCATCGGCTCGGAGGCTGCGGGTGACGTAGGCGACGCCGGGGGTGGGCAGGGGGCCGATGAAGAGCACGTCGACCCCCATCGAGAGGATGCCGGAGGAGATGGCGTTTTCGAGCAGATAGCCCGAGAGGCGAGTGTCTTTGCCGAGGACGATCTTGTGCCGGTCGCGGCCGCGGGGGAGTTCCTTGAGGGTCTTGAACACGTGGGCGGCGGCGCGGCCCAGCTGGAGGGCGGTCTCGGCCGTCACCGGCTCGATGTTCGCGATGCCCCGCACGCCGTCGGTGCCGAAAATGCGTTTTTCCATGGCGGGAATCGGGGGGATCGGATCCATGTCAGGGGTTATCGACCAGCTCGATCCGAACGACCTCGGGCCGGATGCGGACGGGCTGGATGCCGGTGGGGCAGAGCACCTCGACCTTGCGCAGGAGGTTGAAGGCGTCCTTGATGTCGGTGAGATTGACGAAGACCTGGATGTCCTTTTCGGACAGTTCGCTGAGGAGGCGGGAGGAGCCCTGGACGCGGACGCTGACCTCGCTGGGCAGGATCTGGAATCGGCGGGGGCTGGTGGGATCGCTGAGGGTCGTGATCCGAAGGCGGCGGAACTCGCGGATGTTGGCGTTGCCCAGGCGGTAGGGTTCGAGATGGAGATCGTACTGGATCGCCAGGTGAATGATGAACCAGGAGATCACCGCCAGGGCCAGGGCGGAGAGCTTCAGCCAGAGGTTGTGTCGGAAGAGTTCCTGCCAGGCCATAGCTATCGCGGATGAGATGATGCCTCGGCCGGGGCGCGGCGGCGCCAGCGGCTGCGCCACCAGTGCCGGAACCACTCGGCCAGCGTCCGGGGCGTGCTCCGCTGGATGAAGATCGATGTGAGAAACGCGCGCAGCTCCTCGATCGACACCCCCCGAACCAGCTGCCCGCGAAACGCGTGCGAGATCGCCCCGGTTTCCTCGGAGACGGCCACCACGACCGCGTCGGTCTCCTCGCTCAGGCCGATGGCGGCGCGATGGCGTGTCCCTAGGGATTTTTGCAGGTTCTGGCGCTGGGTCAGCGGGAAGATGCAGGCGGCGTAGAGAATCCGGTTGGCGCGGATGATGACCCCGCCATCGTGGATGGCGTTGTTGGGGAAGAAGATGGTTTCGAGCATCTCGGGCGTGGCCTCGCAATCGACCACGAGGCCGGACTCGACGACCTCCTGGAGCTGGATGGAGCGCTCGAAGGCGATGAGGGCGCCGATGCGCATCTCGGAGAGGCGGCTGGCGGCCTGGATGATCACCTCGATGTTCTCGCGCTGCTCGCGCGCCGTGCCCAGGAGGGGCCGGTGCCCAAGCTCGGCGAGAATGTGGCGCATTTCGGGCTGGAAGAGCACCAGCACGGCCACGACCGAGAACGCCAGGAACGTGCGGAGGATCCAGGTGAGAACCTGCAGATTCAAGCCGGTGCTGATCAGCGTCAGCGCGAGCAGCAAGATCAGGAAGCCCGTGATGACCGCCCACCCGCGGGTGCCCCGGATGAGGACCAGCGCGTAGTAGAAGCCCACGGCGAGGATGGTGATCTCGATGGCGGGACGCCAAATCTGGCTTAGTTGATTCCAGAGCACGGTCGTTGGTGAAGGAGTATCGCCTCCGTCGTGCGGACCGCCGCCACCGTGGCTTTCACATCGTGGGTTCGGACGATCTGGGCCCCGGCCAGGACGGCCCACCCTGCGCAGGCCAGAGCGCCCGGCAGGCGCTCGCCGACCTCCAGCCCCAACAGTTGGCCAAGGAAAGACTTGCGCGATACCCCGAGCAGCAGCGGACGGTCAAATCTTTTAAAAGAAGACAGGCCGGCCAGCAACTCCAAATTGTGGCCGAGGTTCTTCCCGAAGCCGATGCCCGGGTCGAGAACCACCTGGTCCGGCTTGACCCCGAGGCGGGCGAGCCCCTCGAGGCAGTCCGCGAAAAAGGCGCCGACGGCGCCGAGGACGTCGTCGTAAGCGGGGCGGATCTGCATGGTGGATGGATCTCCCTGCATGTGCATGGCGACGTAGGCGGCGCCGGTTTCAGCCACCAGGGCGGCCATGGCGGGATCGGGGCGCGCGGCGCCGACGTCGTTGACCATGACGGCTCCGGCATCGATGGCGCGGCGGGCCACAGCGGCTTTCCGGGTGTCGATCGACAGGGGAATGGGCAAGCGCCCAGCCAGACGCTCGATGACGGGCAGGACGCGCCGGAGCTCCTCGGCCTCGCTCACGGGCGATGCGAATGGCCGCGTCGATTCCCCGCCGATGTCGATGAGATCGGCCCCCTGGGCGGCCAGCTCGAAGGCATGGGCTTCCGCAGCGGCCGGATCCAGATATCGCCCCCCGTCGGAAAAGGAGTCCGGTGTGACGTTGACAATGCCCATCACCCACGCGGGGCGGGGGAGGGTCCACACATGCTGGCGTGCCTGGAGGATCATGCGAGCCGGGCGGCAGGTCAGGCCATCTCCAGCACGGCCTGGACCAGCTTGCTGATGCCGGCCTCGGCCTCCGTGATGCGCTGGGCCAGCATGTAGGCGGGCGTGGTGACGACTTTGAGCCGGCGGTCCACGACGACGTTGTGGACGGCGCACTGGATGTGGCGGCCGCCCCCGGACTCGAGCGCGCGAGCGGTGCCGGCGTCGCTGCCGATGGTGAACTCGACGCCGGCCGGCCCCAGCAGCCGGGCGGCGATGGCGGGGGCGATGCAGATGAAGCCCATCGGTTTGCCGGCCTGGTGGGCCGCCCGCAGCCAGGAGTCGACCTGTGGATCGATGCGGAACCGCTCGCCGTCGGTCGCGAAAGAGCAGAGCGTGGTCGCAGCCCCCAATCCGCCGGGCACGATCACGGCATCCACCTGGCTGGCCGGCAGGCTCGAGAGGGCGACGATGTTGCCTCGGGCGATGCGGGCGGACTCGACGAGCGCGTTGCGCCGGGCCTGCGCTTCCGGCTGGCGGCTGAGGTGGTTCGTGACGTGGTGCTGCGGGATGTCCGGGGCGGCGCAGATTGCCTGCGCCTGAGCGCGGTCGATGGCCAGGAGGGCCAGGACCGACTCGTGGATTTCCGAGCCGTCGAAGACGCCGCAACCGGAGAGGATGACCGCGACCTTTTTCATGCCGGCACTGTAACGGTGTTGGGCCGGGCGCGCAAGAGGAGGCGCTCTCAGGCGTAGGGCTCGAGGCAGGGCGGGATGTCCGAGCGCCCGCCCCGGCGGTAATCGGCGAGCAGGTCGCGGGCGGCCTCGGCGGGAGGCTGGCCCCGGGCCGCGACCAAATGCTCGAAGGCCAGCCCCATCAGCTCCCGCAGCGCGATGGCGGCCAGGTGCCCCCGGCGGGCGGCCAGCCACTCCGTCCAGCGCCGGAAACCGGCGAACGGGGACGGCGTGTCCGCCCAGAAGCGGGGGAGCGACTGCCGGAAATGGCTGCGGTTGGCCATCAGCTCCCACAGGCGCGCCAGATGCGCCAGGCAATTCATTTCATGAAAATCAATTGAATCGTTGCACAAGATTTCATACGGCGGGCACGGGTTGTAGACCATGTGCGCGGGGGCGTCATGGCGGCGGATGGGGGCGCCGCGCAGCCGTTTGAGGAGGCCGATCTGGATCTCGTGCGGCTCGAGGGCGACCAGGCGGTCGAAGCCCGCGGCGAAGCTGGAGACGGTCTCGCCGGGGAGGCCGGCCAGGAGATCGGCGTGGAGTCGGACTCGAGTCTGGCGCCGGAGAAAGCGCAGGTTCTCCTCGAGGCGGCCGTTGTCCTGGAACCGCCGGATGCGGCGGGCCACCTCGGGGTTGAAGGTCTGGATCCCGATCTCGATCTGGACGCTGCCGGGAGGGAACTGAGCGAGCAAACGCCGGTCCTCTTCCGTGAGCCGGTCGGGCACGATCTCGAGATGCAGGAACAGGGACGGATCGGTCCGGGCCAGAAAGAACTCGAGGATGGCGCGAGTGGAGGCGGGGTGGAGGTTGAACGTGCGATCCACAAACTTGAACCGGCGCGCCCCGCGGCGCCACAGGCGGTCCATCTGGTCGAGGAAGGCCGGCAGAGGAAAGCGGCGCACCGGGGCATCCCCGCTCGACAGGCAGAACTCGCAGGAGAAGGGGCAGCCGCGGGATGCCTCGACGTAGAGCAGGCGGTGGGCCACATCGCTGGAGGTGTAAAAGTCGTAGGGCATGGCGACCGCGCCCAGGTCGGGCGGATCGGCGGCGACGATCTTGCCGCTCGGGCGCCGGCCGCTCAGGAGCTGGTCGCAGAGCGAGCGGAAGGCGAGGTCGCCTTCGCCCTGGATGACGTAATCGGCGCAATCGACGATCGGCAGGCCATCCGTCTCGTAACTGACCTCCGGCCCTCCCAGCACCACGAACACCTCGGGCTGAACCGCCTTGAGGATCGATGCCAGGTTCGTCGCCAGCGAGAGATTCCAGATGTAAACCCCCAGCCCGATCACCCGCGGACGCAGCTCCAACATCCGGGCCGCGATCTCCGCCGGCGGATGGTGAAGATCGAATTCCAGCAGCTCGGTCTGGGACGATCGAGGCCCGAGATTGGCCAAAAGATAGCGCAGGCCGAGCGAAGGATGAATGAACTTCGCGTTGAGTGCGGCGAGGACGATATCGGCCATAGCAGATATTTATGGATACCATGGGGGTATTCCGTGGGGCAAAACATAATGCAAAGAACGGGTTGAGAGGGGCGATAACGTTAATTCCAACAAAAAACGCGCACCGGTGTTGCAGCGGGAGCCGATCAAGAGGTGGCTCCGATTGTCTGGGCGACCAAGCAGATTTCGGCAGAGGCAGGAAATCGATTAGTTGTGTAGTTGTGAATAACTCACCCCTTTATATTGTGTTTTTCCTTGAGTGCCAGATTTGCATCATTTAGGTTTCGGTCAGAATGCATCTAAAGAGCTTAACGGTTTTAGGCTTTAAGTCCTTCGCGGACAAGACAACGCTGAATTTTCAACCTGGGATCACAGCGATTGTTGGACCGAATGGCTGTGGCAAATCCAACGTGGCGGATGCGGTTCGCTGGGTGCTGGGTGAGCAGTCGGCGAAGGCGCTGCGCGGGTCGGAGATGGCAGATGTCATATTCAATGGGGCGGAGGGGCGGAAGCCGATGTCGATGGCGGAGGCATCGTTGATGATTGGGGATGTGGATCAGGATCAGCTGAAGGCGGCGGGGGTGGAGCTGGCGTACAACGAGGTGACGCTGACGCGGCGGGTGTTTCGGGACGGCGTCAGCGAGTATTACATCAACAAGACGCCGTGCCGGCTGAGGGACATTCAGCAGCTGTTCATGGGGACGGGCGTTGGGCGGGCCAGCTACAGCATACTGGCGCAAGGCCACATTACGCAGCTGCTGTCGAGCCGCCCGGAGGATCGGCGGCTGGTCTTCGAGGAGGCGGCTGGGATCACGCGGTACAAGGCGCAGAAGCGCGAGGCGCTGCGGAAGCTCGAGAGCACGGATCAGAACCTGCTGCGGCTGTCGGACACGATCCGGGAGGTGAAGCGGCAGATTGGTTCGCTGCAGCGGCAGGCGGGCAAGGCCCGGCGGTACAAGCAGCTCCAGATCGAGCTGCAGCATCTGGACTCGCAGCTGGCCCGGCATCAGTACGATGTGCTTCAGGTCGAGATCCGAGCGCGGCAGGAGCAGGTGGAGCGGCTGCGATCGGAGATGGAGGAAGGGGCGCAGGCGGTGCTGAGGCTCGAGGACGAGCTGGGACAGCGGCAGCAGGAGATGAGCCGGCTCGAGCGCGAGATTGGAGAAGCCCAGCAGCGGGGCATGGAGCTGCGCGGGGAGCAGGACCAGCGGCAGGAGCGGATCCGGAGCAACGAGGAGCGTCTGCGGGAGCTCGAGCAGCAGAACACGCGATCCCTGGCGGAGATCGCGCAGGCGGAGGAGCGCGGCCGGGCGGCGGCGGCGGAGCTGGCCGAGGTTCAGCAGAGGCTGTCGGCGTCGGAACAAGCCCAGGCGGAGCACTCACGCCAGCTGGCGGCCCGGCGCGAGGAGCTGGCCGGGATCGAGGCGGCGCTCCAGTCGCAGCAGGCGGCCCTGCGCCAGGCGCAATCGGAATCGTTTCAGGTGGCCCAGGAACTGACGCGGGCTCGCAACGAGGCGGCGGCGCTGGAGATGCAGAAGCAGGGCAACCGCGTCCGTCTGGAGAAGCTGTCGGCGGAGAAGATCCAGCTCGAAGAGGAGCGGGCGCGGCTGGAGCAGCGATGGGAGGAATTTCAGCGCGAGCTCGAGGAGGAGAAGCGGCAGACCACGGCCTCCCGGGGGACGGTGGAGGAGCGGCAGGCCCGGCTGCGGGCGTTGCAGGAGGAGCTACAGCAGATCGGTCGGGCGCTGGACGAGGATCTGGTTCGGCAGGCGAGGGAGCGTTCGCAGCTGGAGGTTCTCGAGCAGCTTCAGAGACAGCGCGAGGGGTTCAGCGCGGGGACCCAGGCCGCGCTGCGGCTCTTCCCGGATCTGCGCGGGGCGCTGGTGGACCGGCTGCGGGTGCCGCCGCAATACGTGGTGGCGGTCGAGACTGCGTTGGGCAGCCACCTGCAGCTTCTGCTGGCCGAGGATCCCGAGCTGGCGCGCCGGGCGGTGATGGAGCTGAAGTCGCGCCGGCAAGGGCGGGCCAGCGTGGCGGCTCTCGGCTTGTTCGACCCGGCCGATGCGCCGGGGCCGAATGGCGGGCCGGCGCTGGCTTCGAGCGAGGCACCGTCGGGAGGCGCGGCGGGCGCCGGGGTCCGGGCTCTGGACGTGGTGCAGGCGGACAACGGCGTGGGCCATTGGCTGGGCCGTCTTCTGGGGCAGACGTGGATTGTCTCGGACCTCGATGCGGCGACGAGGCTTTGGCGCGACGGGGGCGGCGGTGCGGATTTCGTGACCCTGACCGGCGAGATGCTCAGCCGGCACGGGATCTTCACGGGGGGCGAAGCCACCTCGGAGGCGGGGAGCGCGCACTCTCCGCTGGCGCGCAGGAACCGGATCGAGGAGCTGCAGGCGGCGCTCGAGGCATTGGACGCCCGGGTGGCCGAGGCGAGCCGGGCCAAGGGGATGCGGCAAAGCGAGCTGACAGTCGAGCAGGCAGGGCTGCAGGAGGCTCAGGCGGCGCTGCGGACGCGCGAGGTGGCGATGGCGACGTGCGAGGGAGAATGCCGGGCGCTGGAGAACGCGCGCCGGATCCTGCATCAGAAGATCGAGACAGTCCTTTACGAGATCCAGGTGCTTGCGGAGCAGGAGCAGGAGATCCAGGGGCGCCGGGACGATCTGGGCGGGCGGCTGAGCGGGCTGGAAGGGCGCGAGCGAGAGTGGCAGGAGAAGCTGGCGTCGGGGGCCGCGAGCCTGGAGGAGCTGCGGGGCCAGCGGGAGGCGGTGCAGGGTGCGGCTGGAGAGCTGAAGGTGGCGCTGGCGGCGGAGGAGCAGATCGGCGCCTCTCTCAGCCACCGGGCGGGCTCGCAGGCCCAGCGGATCCGGGAGCTCAACGCGCTGGTGGATCTGCGCCGGCGGGAGATCGGCGAGTGGCTCGAGCGGCGCGGGCAATGGGAGACGGAGATCGCCGAGCTGCGGCGGGCGATCGACGCCGGCCAGGCCGAGCGCGAGCGGGTCAGCCAGCAGTGCGCCCTTCTGATCGAGCAGCGGACCGCGCTCGAATCCCAGTGGGCGCAGCGGCAGGAGGAGCTTCGCCAGGAGCGCCGGCGCCACGGCGAGGCCCAGGAGCGACGGGCGGCGCTGGAGCTGGAGCTGGCCCAGAAGGCCATGTCGGTCCAGAACCTCTGCGAGCGGATCCAGCAGAAATACCAGCTCCGGCTCGAGGATGTTCGGACCGAGTGCATCACGATCACCTTGGCCGACGAGGGGCCGGCTCGAGTCGAGACGCTGACGCCGGAGGAGATGGCGGCGCGGGGCGTGGCGACGGATTGGGAGGCGGTGGGGCGGCAGGTGGGCGATCTGCAGCGGCGGATCGAGGAGATGGGGCCGGTGAACCTGGTGGCGATCGACGAGTACGAGGAGATCGAGAGCCGCCACCAGTTCCTCTGCGCGCAGCAGGAGGACCTGCTCAAGACCAAGGAGCACCTGCTCGATCTGATCCAGCGGATCAACCGCGAGACCCGGGCGCTGTTCACGGAGACCTTCGAGAAGATCCGTCAGCACTTCGGCGAGCTGTTCACCGAGGTGTTCAACGGCGGGCGGGCGGATCTCCAGCTGGTGGACGAGGCCGACGCGCTCGAGAGCGGGATCGAGATTCTGGCGCGGCCGCCCGGCAAGCAGCTCAAGAGCATCTCGCTCCTGTCCGGCGGCGAGCAGACGATGACGGCTGTGGCGCTGCTTTTTGCGATCTACCTGGTCCGGCCCAGCCCGTTCTGCGTCCTGGACGAGCTGGACGCCCCGCTGGACGAATCGAACATCAACCGGTTCATCGCGATCCTGAAGCGCTTCCTGGGCCAGTCCCAGTTCATCATCATCACGCACAACAAGCGGACCATCGCGATGGCCAACGTCATGTATGGCGTGACGATGCAGGAGCACGGGATCAGCAAGCTCATCAGCATGAAGCTGCGCCGGGCGGAGGAGTCGGGCTCGGGCGGTTTTGGCGATTCGGGCGAGGACCGCCCGCAGGACGCGCCTCGAAATCCGAGCGGCACGCTGCCCCTGGCCGGTGGCAAAGGCGGCGGCGACGCTCCGCCCGAATTTCCGGGCCCTGGCGATCGGGAGGGCGACAGCGGCTCGGGCGCCGAAGAGAGCGAGGCGCTGGTGGTGGCCAAGTAGCGTGCGGCGCGCCGGGGCGCCGGGCCGCTCTTCGGCCGGGCGGCGGGCTCGGGCGGGCTTGCTGCCCGCTCTGCCAGCTTATTGCCTGGGGTCATCGCAAGGAGGCAGTCACGCGAGGTTGACAAAGAGCGCGTGATACGAGAAAAAAGTGCCCCGTTCAGCATCGGGCTGAATACGAGCAGAAGATCAATCGTCGGTAATGGTGAAGCGTTATGAATGACATTTCCATCGCAGTGAGGGCCGTCGGACTGCGCCGTTCGTTGGCGATTCTGGCGGCAGGAGTCATGGGCACGATTGCGGCCGCCCTGTCCGCGGCGGAGACCAGCCCGGAGAAATTCGAGAATTACACCGAGCGGATTCCGGGCCAGAGCTCGACGGTGGCATTCGACATGGTGGCCATCCCCGGGGGCGAGATCAGCATCGGCAGTCCGGCTGGCGAGGCGGGGCGCGAGGAGACCGATCTGGCCCAGGCCAAGGTCGCGGTGAAGCCGTTCTGGATGGGCAAGTGCGAGGTGAAGTGGGAGGAGTTCCTTCCCTTCGTGTTTGCCAGCCGGGAGGAGATCGAGAAGAACAAGGAGGACGGCATCACGCATCCCACCAAGCCCTATGGATCGATCTATCGGCAGCGGGGCGAGAAGGGGTATCCAGCGATGGGGATGTCCCAGCACAACGCGGCCGAGTACTGCAAGTGGCTGAGCAAGAAAACAGGCCACAAGTACCGCCTGCCGACCGAAGCGGAATGGGAATACGCGTGCCGGGCGGGGGCGACGACGGCCTATTTCTGGGGCGACGATCCTGCGATGGCGGGCGAGTATGCGTGGTTCAAGGACAATTCCGAAGAGACGACCCAGCCGATCGGCAAGAAGAAGCCGAACAAGTTCGGCCTCTATGACGTCGTCGGCAACGTGACCGAGTGGGTGTCGAAGGAAAACGCGGATGCGGCGGCGGTGGCGCGGGGCGGCGGCTGGTCGGAGCCGGTGACGCGGCTGCGGAGCGCGTCGCGCATGATCGAGACGGAGGAGTGGAACGAGCTGGATCCCCAAAGCCCGCCCAGCATCTGGTGGCTGTCGGCGGCCGATTGGGTGGGGCTCCGGCTGGTGCGGTCCTTCGAGAGCGGCGAGGCGGCTCCGGCGGCCACCTCGACAGCGGCGGCAGCCGCGGCCCCGGCGGCGCCCGCGACCGATGCGGTGAAAGCCAACTACAAACGGTACTGCGCCGGCTGCCATGGCATCGACGGCAAAGGCCAGACCAAGCTGGGCAAGAGCAAAGGGGCCAAGGACTACACCGATCCCAAGGTCAAGGCGGGTTTCGATGAAGCTCGATGGATCAAGGCGGTCCGCGAAGGCGTCGAGGTCGATGGCCAGCATGTCATGACCGGCTACGAAGAGAAGCTGACGGAGGCCGAGATGAAGGCCCTTGTCTATTTCATGAAGGCCCTGTAAAGAAAGAAAGCACATGAATCCAAACAACCTCCATTCTCCGGTATCCCGGCGCAGTTTCTTGAAGGCGTCCTCGCTGGTGGCAGCCAGCGGGGCGGCTGCGCCCTATCTCACCAACCTTCGGGCCGCCGCCGAGGACCCGATCCGTGTCGGGCTGGTCGGATGCGGCGGGCGGGGCAAGGGCGCCGCCGAAGACGCCGTGAAGGCGGCGGGCAACGTCCAGGTCGTCGCAGTGGCCGATGTATTTGCCGATCGCGCGCAGGCGGCGGCCACGCAATTCAAGGTGAATCCGGACCGGTGTTTTTCCGGGTTCGATGCCTACAAGAAAGTGCTGGCGCTGGCGGACGTCAACTACGTGATCCTGGCGACACCGCCCGGATTCCGCCCGCTGCATTTTCCGGCGGCGATCGAGGCCGGCAAGCACGTGTTCATGGAGAAGCCGGTCGCGGTGGATGGGCCGGGATCGCGGGCGATGCTGAAGGCGGGCGAGGTGGCCGCGCAGAAGAAGCTGTGCGTGGTGGCGGGCACGCAGCGGCGGCATCAGAAGAGCTACCTCGAGACCGTCCAGCGGATCCACGATGGGGCCATTGGCGAGATCCTCTGCCTGCGCGCCTACTGGAACCAGAACGCGATCTGGAACAATCCGTGGAAGCCGGGCGTGTCCGACATGGAGAACCATCTGCGCAACTGGTACCACTACACCTGGCTCTCCGGGGATCACATCGTCGAGCAGCACCTGCACAACATCGACGTGTCCAACTGGGTCATGAAGGCGCATCCGATCAAGGCCTACGGCCGGGGGGCGCGCCAGGTGCTGACGGGCCGCGGCCAGATTTACGACCATTTCACCGTCGAGTTCGAGTACGCCAACGGCGTGCGCATGTTCAGCCAGTGCCGCCAGATCAACAACACGTCGGGCAACGTGAGCGAGGCGGTGGTGGGCGCCCATGGCACAGCCAATCCGAACAGCACCATTATGCCGAAGGGATTCCCGGTCTGGCGGTTCCGCGGGGCCAATCCCAACCCCTACGTGCAGGAGCACACGGACATGATCGCCGCGATTCGGGTGGGCAAGCCCATCAACGAGACCCAGGAGGTCGTCGAGAGCACCCTGACGGCCATCATGGGCCGCGAGTCGGCTTACACGGGCCAGATGATCGATTGGGATTCCACCCTGAACTCGGCCATGAACCTGATGCCGCAGAAGTTCGAGTTCGGCCCCATGCCGCCGGTCACCGTCCCGGTCCCCGGCGAATACGAATTCGTCTGAGCCTGCGCGGGCAGAATTCGCTGATCGGTTTTCGGGCCGGCCTGAGGGGCCGGCCCTTTTCATTAGTGGGACGGGAGCGGCCCTCATGGCTGGGCGAGAGAACCAGATCGGAGTGGGATTGATCGGCTGCGGAGCGGGGGGGTGGGCGGCCGCTCGAGACGCGCTCTCGGGGCCGATGGCCGTCCGGATCGCAGCGCTGGCGGATCTGTTCCGCTCCCCGATCGAGCGCATGCGCCGCCAGTTGCGGCGTTGGGGGCAGGATGTGGCCGACGGCGGCTGCTTTCTGGGTGGGGATGCCTATCTCGGCGTCCTGGGGATGCGGGAGGTGGATTGTGTGGTGTTGGCGACGCCGCCGGTGTTCCGTCCCCTGCATTTCCGTGCCGCGGTGAGCGCCGGCAAGGATGTCTTCCTGGGCATGCCGGCGGCTGTCGATGCCGGGGGCGCACGGGAGATTCTGGCGGCTGGGATCATGGCGGAGAGGCGGGGGTTGGCGGTGGCGGCCGACCTGCCCGGCCGGCACGATCCGGCGGTCCGATCGTTCGTTCGCCAATTGCGCGAAGGGTCCGCAGGCCGGCTGATGGGGATGCGGATCGGCCTGCGGCTGCCTCCGCTGAGCTCGAGCATCCGGCCGCCTCAGATGAGCCAGAACGAATTCCAGATCCGGCACTGGCGGTCGTATCTGTGCCTGTCGGGCGACCTGATCCTGGATTCGCAATCGTGGCAATTCGATCTGGCCAACGAGATTCTCGGCGGCCATCCGGTGCGCGCTCTGGGCCAGGGGGGCCAATCCGCCGGGTCGATGGGAGATGCTTTCGATCATGCAGCCCTCGAGTTCGTGTATCCCGGGGACGTGAGGCTCCACAGCTTCTGTGGCCGCCTCTCCTCGGTGGAGTACGGAGAAAGTGCGATTGCCTGGGGCGATCGAGGCAGCCTGGCCCTGCCACTTGTCCAGGCGGCAGCGCCGATGCCGCGGGCAGGGGATTCGGGCGCCATGGATCGCGGGGACCGCTCGACCGGGGTTTGTCTTGGGGGACTGCTTGCAGCTCGGATTGCCGGCGAGCCATGGAACGATGCCCGGCGCGCCGTGGAGGTGACTCTGACGGGCATTCTGGGGCGAGGGGCCGCCAGCAGCGGCCGGGAGCTCACCTGGGAGGAGGCCGCTGGATCGCCGATTCGGCTTGTCCCGGATCCGTCGAGCCTTGTGTTCTAAATCCAGGATGATGGCGCCGATCTTTTGCTGGATTTTCATGCGAGGGGGACCCATCATTTGCCCGCCGGCGGACTGGCGGGCATGAGGGCGCCCGGTCGGGACCCGCCGCGCCTGATGGCGGATGATTCTGGATGAACGTATGCAAAACGATTTGTCGAATATCTCTTCGTCTGTGTTGAGCCGGCGCGGTTTCTTGCGGGGGGCCACCCTGGCGGCGGCGGGGGCGGCGGCATCCGAAATGCCGTGGGTTGGGACGGCCCGCGCGGCGGCGGATGATCCGGTGCGCATCGGGGTGATTGGCTGTGGGGGCCGGGGCACCGGCGCGGCGCTGGACGCCCTGGGCGCGGCGACCAGCGTCGTGTATCCGAAGACCGGCTACCATACGGAGGACGTGGCGCGGGACGCGGTGGCCACGGAAAGGGGCGTGCGGATTGTGGCGCTGGCGGATGTGTTTCCGGATCGGCTCGAGCGGTGCAGGAGCCAATTGCGCAAGCTGCGGATGGAGATCCCGGACGAGATGTGTTTCACCGGATTCGATGGCTATCGGAAGCTGCTGGGTGTGGCGGAGATCAACTATGTGATTTTGGCGGCGCCGCCGCACTTCCGGCCGATGCATCTGAGAGCGGCGGTCGAGGCGGGCAAGCATGTGTTCATGGAAAAGCCTGCTGCGGTGGACGGGCCGGGCGTGCGTTCGGTGATCGAATCGGGCGAGCTGGCGCGGCAGAAAGGCCTGGGGATCGCCGCCGGCACGCAGCGGCGGCACACGTCGAGCTACCCGGAGACCATCCGGCGGATCCAAGACGGCGCGATCGGCGCGATCCGGTATGGCCGGTGCTACTGGAACGGGGGCGTGATCTGGGTTGTCGCTCGGCAGGCGGGGTGGAGCGACATGGAATGGCAGCTGCGCAACTGGAACTACTTCACGTGGCTCTCGGGGGATCACATTGTCGAGCAGCATGTGCACAACCTCGACATCATGAACTGGGTGCTGGGTGCCCATCCGATGCGGGCCTATGCGATGGGGGGGCGCCAGGCGCGCCCCAGCAAGGACTACGGCCATATCTACGATCACTTCGCCGTCGAATATGAATACCCCAACGGCGTCCGGGTGTTCAGCTACTGCCGGCAGATGGACGACTGCGCCAACCGAGTCGAGGAAGCGGTCGTAGGGACCCGGGGATCGAGCAACTGCCAGAATTACATCCAGGTGGACGGAGGCGCGGCCTGGCGCTTTGGAGGCAAGGATCCCAATCCGTATCGCCAGGAGCATGTCAACCTGATCCGGAGCATTCGCGCCGGCCAGCCATTGAACGAGGCGCGGAGCCTGGCCGAGTCGACTCTGACGGGGATCATGGGGCGCGAGTCGGCCTACACGGGCCAGGTGATCGAGTGGGATGCGGCCTTGAACTCGAAGCTCGATTTGTCACCGGCCCGATACGCGATGGGCGAGCTCCCGTTTCCGGAGGTGCCGCAGCCCGGCCGGCACAAATTCTTTTAAGGGGTGATCGCGAGGCATTCGTCGTCGTTGGGGCCGGGCGCATGCGGCAACGGGCAGCCGGGAGGCGGTCTCGGGGGCAAGTCGGGCCGATCCATGCCGCCTGCACCGGACGGGCAGGCCTGAAGGGGGTCGATGGAATCGTTCTGGCTCATCCTGGCGATCAAGGGCGTGATGATCGGGAGCATCTACGCGCTGATCTCGCTCGGGTTTAACGTCATTTATCGGACCACCGGCGTGCTGAATTTCGCCCAGGGAGAGTTTCTGATGATCGGCAGTTTGGCGGCGGCCTCTGTGCACGGGAAAGGTGGGGTGGGGATGGGGACAGCCCTGTTGCTGGGAGTTGGCGCTGCGGGGCTGACGGGGGCGCTGGTGGATCGGCTCGCGATTCGGCCGGTGCGGCATTCGCCCCCGGTGGTGCTGGTGATCGTGACGATCGGGGTATCGCTGGTTTTGCGGGCGGCGGCCTCGCTGATTTGGGGGACCGATCCCTATCATCTGCCCCCGATGTCGGAGGGGCATGTCACGGCGGGCGGCGTGCAGATCGAGGCGCAGAGCTTCTGGATTCTCGGCGTGGCGGTGGCCTGCATGGCCGGGCTGGCGCTCTTCTTCCAGCGAACCGCCCTCGGGCGGGCCATGCGCGCGTGCGCGGAAAACCCGGAGGCGGCGGGGCTGTGCGGGATCGATCGGGGTGCGATGTCGCTGCTGGCGTTTGGGCTGAGCGCGGTCTTGGCAGGGATCAGCGGGATTCTTTTGACGCCGCTGTTGTCGATGAGCTACGACCGCGGGACCATGCTGGGGCTGAAGGGATTTGCATCGGCGGTTCTGGGCGGGCTGGGGCATCCGGTGGCCGGGGTGGCGGGCGGGTTGATCCTGGGCATGCTCGAGCAGTTCGGCGCATGGTTCTCCTCCGCTCACAAGGAGATCCTCGCGTTGTCGGTGGTGATTGTTCTGCTGCTATGTCGTCCCCAGGGCATATTCGCTCGCTGAAGCCGCCGGAGCCTTTGCCAGCGTGGCGGCTTTATGGGGTGCTCATCGTTTTGCTGCCCGTCTGGGTGGTGTTTCCGTGGGTGGCGGCCGGGCCGTATGCCTATCTGCTGCCGCTGGCGCAGCTGTGCGGGATCTATGCGATTGGCGCGACGGGGCTGACGCTGCTGATGGGATTCACGGGGCAAGTATCGCTGGGCCATGCGGGGTATTATGCCGTCGGGGCCTATGGGGTGGCGGTGGCGGCGGGGGTTTGGCACTGGCCGGTCCCGGTGGCGATCGGGGCGGCCTTGGGTGCGGGGGGGGCGCTGGCCTGGGCGACGGGGGCGGCGATTCTGCGCCTGCGCGGCCATTATCTGGCCCTGGCCACGCTCTGCCTGGGGGTGATCATTGCCGAGATCATCAACCGCTCGGCGATCACTGGAGGGGCGGCCGGCTTGTTCGACCTGCCCGAGATCACCCTGTTCGGGCTGGCGCGGGGTCCGGTGGGCAAGTATTACCTGATCTGGGGCGTGCTCTGGCTGGTGATGGTGGCGATGGTGCATCTGACGGCCTCTCCGGTGGGGAGGGCGTTGAGAGCGATCCACCATGACGAGGAGGCGGCGGCGGCGGTGGGGATCCGCGTGTTCGAGGTCAAGCTCAAGGTGTTCATCGGATCGAGCTTGCTGGCGGGCGTGGCGGGGATTCTGTATGCGCTGGTCTACACTCCGTCCTATCTGGGGCCGGAGGAGTTTCACCTGATGCTGTCGGTTTTGTTTCTGACCATGGTCGTGGTGGGGGGCATGAGCAGCGTTTGGGGCGGGGTGGTGGGCGCGGTGCTTCTGACCAGCATGCATGAGGCGATCACCCTGGCAGGGGAGAAGGCGGGCTTGACCCAGATCGCGCGGTTCGAGCAGCTGATATACGGACTGGTGCTGGTGCTGATGATGATCTACTGCCCGCGGGGCTTGGCGCCATCGCTGCATCGGTGGATCCAGCGCCGGTTCCGCCGGCCGCCATGACTCCATCGCGTTCAGCCGCCCTGCGGATCGAGAGGCTCAGCCGCCATTTTGGCGGCCATCGGGCGGTCGATGAGGTGTCGTTCGAGCTGGCGCCGGGCTCGCTGACGGCGCTGATTGGGCCCAACGGCGCCGGGAAGAGCACGATCTTCCACTGCGTTTCCGGATCGCTCCCGCTGACGGCAGGCGAAATCCGGGTCGATGGCCAGCGGATCACCGACGGCGCAGCTGCCGGCCGGCTGGGTGTGGCGCGCACCTTCCAGAACGTGCGGCTCTTTGCGGAGCTGACCGCGATCGAGAACGTGATGACGGGGCTGGATCGAATCAGCTTCTGGCGGGGCTGCCTGCGATGGCCGGGATCGCGCGAGGCCGAGCGGCGGGGGATGCGGCGCGCGTGGTTTTGGCTCCAGGAGACGGGGGCGTCGCATCTGGCGGGGCTGCGGCCAGGCGAGATCCCCTTCGGCCAGCAGCGGCTGGTCGAGATCGCGCGGGCGCTGGCGCGGCAGCCCCGGCTGCTGTTGCTGGATGAGCCCGCGGCGGGGCTGAACCGGACGGAAACGCAGGAGCTGGCGGGGTTGATCCAGCGGATTCATCAGCGGGGCGTGACGGTTCTGCTGGTCGAGCACGACATGCAATTGGTCATGAACCTGGTCAAGCGCGTGCTGGTCCTGGACCGGGGGCGGCTGATCGCGGACGGATCGCCTTCGGAGGTCCAGCGCGATGTCCGCGTTCGGGAGGTCTACCTGGGGGGATCGATCGAGGGGGCGAGCTAGGGGCGGGGCGATCATGCTGCGAGTCATTCATCTGAGCGCGGGTTATGGGGCCTTGCGAGCCGTGGATGGGGTCTCGGTGAGCGCGAGGGCTGGCGAGGTGGTGGCGCTGCTGGGCGCGAACGGGGCGGGCAAGAGCACCTTGCTGCGGGCCATCGCCGGCCTGCTCCGGCCGTGGGACGGCCGGGTGCTGGTCGGAGGGCGGAATCTGGCCGGGTGGCCGGCGCATCGGATCGCGGCGGCCGGGCTGTCCCTCGTGCCCGAAGGACGCGGGCTGTTTCCCGGGATGAGCGTTCGCGACAACCTGCGGCTGGGCGGGTTTGCCCGCCGGGGATCCGCCCGTGAATTGGAGGAAAGGATCGACGAGATGGCGGGGGTGTTTCCGGCCCTGGCGGAACGGTGGGACATTCCGGCGGCGCATCTGAGCGGGGGCCAGCAGCAGATGCTGGCGCTGGCGCGCGCCCTGGTCGCCCGCCCCCGGGTTCTGCTGCTGGATGAGCCGTCGACCGGCCTGGCGCCGCTGGTGGCGGGGGAGATTTTGGCGCGGATCCGGAGATTGAAAGCCGATGGCCTAGCGGTTATCCTGGCCGAGCAGAATACGCGCGCCGCGCTCCAGGCTGCCGACCGGGCCTATGTGCTGGCAACCGGCCGGGTGATATTCGATGGAACGGTCGCGGAGCTGCGGGCGTCCGAGGCGATCGCGCGCGCTTATCTTGGATCGGAGTGATTATGAAGAAACATGAAAAGCTGGCAGTCGTGGCGGCCGCGGCGATGATGGCGTCGTCGTTGACGGCGGCCGAGGCCATTCGCATCGGCGGCTTGTTCGACCTGTCGGGCAAGGCCCAGCACATCGGCCAGCCGACCCTGTGGGTGGCCCAGATGGTGGTGGACCGGCTCAACGAGCAAGGGGGCCTGCAGGGCCGGCGGATCGAGCTGGTGGTGGCAGATGCCCAGAGCGAGCCTGCCCAGGCCGTCGTGGCCCTGCGGCGGCTGCTCGATCGCGACAAGGTGGCGGCGGTCATCGGCCCCACCACGACCGGCGCGGCCATGGCCTGCATGAAGACCATCGAGGACGCGGGCGTCCCCATGGTGGCATGCGTGGGCGGGGATGCCCCGGTCGTGCCCGCTCGCAAATGGGTTTTCAAGACGCCGCAGCGGACGAGCACCGCCGTCGAGCGGCTCTACGCCCATCTGCAGGGGCGCAAGCTGGCCACGGTCGGGATCCTGGCCGCCGGCGACAAGTTTGGCCAGGAAGGCGAGCAGGATCTCCAATCGCTCGCGGCCCGGTTCGGGATTCGGATCGTGGCGCGGGAGTCGTTCGATCCTCTCGATGCCGACATGACAGTGCAGCTGGGCAAGCTGGCGGCGGCGCGCCCCGCGGCGGTCGTGGTGTGGACCATCGGGCCCGGCGGCGCTGTGGTGGCCCGAAACGCGCGGCAGGCCGGAATCCGGATCCCCCTGTTTCAGTGCCATGGGCAGCCGGATCCGATCTACCTCAAGCTGGCGGGGGAGGCGGCCAACGGCAGTTGCATGCCTTCCACCAAGCTAATGGTGGCCGGCCAACTGCCTGAGAGCGACCGGCAGCGGGCGGGGGTGCAGGATTTCGTGCGCGAGTATCAGCGCCGCAAGCTGGGCGAGGTCAGCACGCACTCAGGCTATGCCTGGGATGCGGTGCAGCTGGTGTTTCGGGCCATGGAGAAGGTGGGGACCGAGCCTGCGGCCTTGCGCGACGCGATCGAGAACACCCGGGATTATGTCGGGGTGAGCGGCATCTACAACATGTCCGCCACGGACCATTGCGGGCTGGGGGTGGATTCCCTGGTGATGATCGAGGTCAAGGATGGGCAGTGGCGGCTGATGGAATAAACCATGGCATCGAAACATCCAGGTGCGCCTCGGGCCACGACCGGTATGAATCTTTATTGGAACCAGCGGGCGGAGACCATGTCGCGCGACGAGCTCGCGGCGTGGCAATCGCAATGCTTGAAAGGCCTGGTCGAGCGGGTCTACGCATCCAGTCCCTTCTATCGGGAGAGGTTCGACCGGGCAGGGCTCGAGCCGGGGGACATCGCGGATGCAGACGACCTCCGCCAGGCGCCGTTCATCGGCAAGGAGGATTTCCGGGTAGCCTATCCGCTGGGCATGCTGGGGGTCGACCGGGGTCGGTTGCGCGAGGTCCACATGAGCTCGGGATCGACCGGCACGCCGGTGTCCATGGTCTACACCGAGGCGGACCTGAACCAGTGGGCCGAGTGCATGGCGCGGTGCTATCGGATGGCGGGATTGGATCAGGGGAACGCCATCCAGATCACGCCATCGTTCGGGCTGTTCAACGGCGGGTTCGGCTTCTACCACGGCGCGCGCAAGGCGGGCATGTTCGTGGTGCCGACCGGGTCGGGCAACACCCTGCGCCAGATCCGAATGATCCGCGATTTCGGGGTCAAAGGCCTGATGGGGGTGGTCTCCTACGGCATTCGGATCATGGAGGTTCTCCAGGAGCAGAAGCTGGACCTGCCATCGCTCGAGGTGGGTATCTTCGGGGCGGAGACGTTCTCGGACAGCCTCCGGGAGAAGATCGAGAACGGGCTGGGCATCGAGGCGTTCGACATCTACGGCATGACCGAGACCGGCGGGGTGGGCACAACAGGCATGGATTGTCCGTCCCGTTGCGGCATCCATGTCTGGGAGGACCATTACATCGTCGAGATCGTCGATCCCGTCACCGGGCGGCCCCGGCCCGATGGCGAGACGGGCGAGGTCGTGTTCACCTCCCTGACTCGGGAGGCGATGCCCATCATCCGATTCCGATCGGGCGACCTGACGCGGGTGCTGAGCCGGGAGCGCTGCGAATGCGGCCGGACCCATCTGCGGCTGGATCGGATCACGGGTCGGGTCGATGACATGCTGATCATCAAAGGGGTCAATTTCTTCCCGCGCCAGGTCGAGCAGGCCCTCATGGAGATCCCCGGCGTGCTCTCCCATTACCAGATCATTGTCGAGGATTACGAGGGCGTCCGCGATTTGCGGGTCAATGTCGAGGCCGAGCCCGGCGTGACCGGGTTTATGGTCGAAAAGCATCTGAAGGAAAAGCTCGGATTCAGCCCGAAAGGCGACGTGTTTCCGCCGGGGGGATTGCCTCGAACCGAGGGCAAGGCCGTCCGGGTCCTTCACGCCAAGGGCTGTCCTCCCGCGTGACCGGCCCTTGATGGCCAGCGAACCGACGGCCGTTTTCGCCGGCGGGCGGGGCGGCGCTCTGCCGCGGCATGGAAGCAGATCGAGGCCAGGGAGATCGCAATGTCACGACCGCTGGGTGTCCGATCCGGCCGGGTGGCGGCCGGCGAACACGTCCTCGGGATGGACAGGGAAGGCGGCGCTGACGGCGGGGGGGATGCGGGCGGGCCGGCCGGTGCCGAAGTGGATCCAGGCCCATAGAGTCTGGCCCCGGGCCAGGAGGGCCTGATCCGTTCGGCGCGCGATCGCGTAGCAGCGCAAGGAGGTTGCCCGATCGATGGCACGAACCCAGGTGCGGACCACGAGGTCCGTGCCGGGCTGGGCGGGGCGCAGGTATTCGATCTCGTGGCGGCGAACCACCCAGCCCTGGCCCTGGTTCAGGTAGGCGTGCGGCGGCCAGCCGAGAGCGGTGGTATGGGCGACTGCGGCGGCGTTCATCCAGCGCAGATAGGCTTCGTTGTTGGCGTGGCCCAGCTCGTCCGTTTCGTCGGCAGCCACCTGGTGGGGCCATTCGAAAACCGTTTTCATCCGGCGCAGGATCCTGGCGGCTGGCGCTGGATTACTCAACCACCGAATCGCCGGGGCTCGCCATGGCGTGCCGGCGCCGAGAGCGTGCGGTGGAATTGGCTTTGCATGAGCGCGGGCGAATGGCTTAATGCCATTGTCGAACGCCGTGGCGGAGTCTGGCCGGTCAGTTTTTAGGTGTCTTCGGCCGCGCCGTTGTCTATGGACACAAAACCTTTGGCGGCCCAAACCAGCACGCGGGACACCGTTATCGTATTCCGCAACAGCCAGGGCGCGGAGATCCGAGCCACGCCCTTGCGGCTCACGCACTACGAAGTCGTCTTCGAGGTCTACAATCCGTTCAGCATTCTCCAGCTGTCGGAGGTCCTGAGCGATTTCCGGATCATCATCAACGAGCGGATGGTCTACCACGGCCGGGCGGTGGTGAGCAAGCTGGTCAACGCGGGCATCTTTCTCGTGCTGGAGGCTGCGCTGGATGAGGCGTGGCTGGAGGTCGATCTATTCACGCCCCTGATGACTCCCGGCCGGCTGCGCCAGGAGTTCACGGCCTTCATCCAGGAGTGGGAGAAGATGCGGAGCGTGACGGCCGCGTTCAAGGTGCTGGTCTCGGACCTCCAGACGCTGCTGGTGGACCTTCGCCGCTGGCTTGAGCAGGTCGAGCTGAGCATCCGGGCCGATCCGGAGGGGAATCGGGATCTTCGCGAGCGGGAGGTGGTCGATCAGCTTCAAGAGCCCATGGTTCCCCTCATGATGTCCTGGTTTACCCGTTTCGATGAGGTGGCCGATTCGGTTGGGGAGGAGATGCGTCCGGCGCACCGGGCGTATGCCCGCCGGCAGCTCCACCCCTTGCTGCTCTGTTCCCCGTTCGTCTACCGCACCTATCAGAAGCCCCTGGGCTATGCCGGCGACTACGAGATGGTGAACATGATCCTCGGCGATCCCCTTCGGGATGCCTCGTCGCTTTTCGCGAAGATCATGAACCTCTGTTTCCTCAAGAACCCCCCCGCCGAGGCGCATCGGAACCGCATTCGCGTCCTGACCGGGCATCTGGTGGAGGAGACCCGGCGGGTTGCCCGGCTCGGGCGCCCGGCCCGCATTCTCAACCTGGGCTGCGGCCCCGCCCAGGAAATCCAGAATTTTCTGGCCCAGCATCCCGAGTGCGAGGCGGCGGAATTCACGCTGCTGGATTTCAACGACGAGACCATCGAGTTCACGCGGCAAATCCTGGGCGATTATTGCCAGCGCTACCATCGATCGACCCCGATCCACCTCGTCAAGAAGTCGGTGCATCAGGTGCTCAAGGAGTCGAGCCATGCGAGCGATGAGGGCGAGGGGGGCGCCTACGATTTCATCTATTGCGCGGGCCTTTTCGACTACATGTCCGACCGGATCTGCAAGCGGCTGTCGGATATCTTCTACGAGATGCTGGCGCCCGGAGGCCTGCTTCTGGCCACCAACGTCGACGCGTCCAAGCCGTTTCGGCACTCGATGGAATACCTGCTGGAATGGCATCTGATCTGCCGCAGCCCGGCCGAGGTCCGGGATCTCGCCCCCGCTCAGGCCCCTGCGGACGCCTGCCAGGTCACGTGCGATCCCACTGCCGTCAACGTCTTCCTCGAGGTCCGGAGGCCCGGCCATGCCTGAGACTGCCTCCATGCGCATCGAGGAGAGCCAGCGCGCGTTTCAGGAATACAACCGCGAGCTGACGGTCAGCAACCTTCAGGTCGGCTGTTTCGTCGGCGTCCTCCTCATGCCTGCGGGCACGGTCCTCGATCTGGCGGTCTATCGCTCCGAGTGGTCTCATTTCCTCCAGCTGCGGCTGCTCTGCTCGGTCCTGATCGGCCTTTTCTGGATGCTGGTGGTCAGCCCGATCGGCCAGCGCTACCACCGGATCCTGGGCATCACGCTGGCCATGTTTCCCACCGGGTTCATGGCATGGATGATCATGGTCACCGACGGCGCCAGCTCCCCGTATTACGCGGGCTTGAACCTGGTCCTGCTCGTCGTGGCGATCATCGCCCACTGGACAATCCGCCAGAGCTTCATCGCCTTTGCCCTGGTGGTGCTCATGTATCTCACCGCCTGCGTGGTGAATTACGAGCAGCACCGCACGCTGAACTCCGGCGCGCTCGTCAATAACCTCTATTTCCTGGTCGTCACGGGCCTGATCGTCATGGTCGGGAGCCATTACCACAGCCATCTGCGCCGCCGCGAATTCCAGTCGCGCTTCGAGCTGGATCAAAGCCGGCAGCGCCTCGAGGAGAGCAATCGGAAATTGCTCGAGATGGACGAGACCAAGAGCCGGTTCTTCGCCAATGTCAGCCACGAGCTGCGCACTCCGCTGACTCTCCTGCTGGCGCCTTTGGAGACGCTCATTCACAGCAAGCGGCACCGGCTGGACAACCAGGCCCGCGACTGGCTGCTCACCATGCAGGCCAACGGGATGCGCCTCCTCAAGCTGATCAACGACCTCCTGGACCTTGTCCGGATCGAATCCGGCGCCCTGGAGATCCGGCGCGAGCCGATCGAGCTCCGCGAATTCCTCCAGGGCCTTGGCAACGAGCTCCGGCACGCCGCCATGGACAAGCGGGTCCGGCTCGAGATCGGCGTGGAACCTCCGCTGTCCCGCGTGCTGGCCGATCGCGACAAGCTCGAGAAGGTCATCCTCAACCTCCTTTTCAACGCGATCAAGTTCACCCCTGCCGGGGGGCGCATCAGGCTCCGGGCGCATCGCCAGGATGACTTTTGGCGCTGCGAGGTCAGCGACACGGGGATCGGCATCGCACCCCAGCAGCTCCCGTTCATCTTCGACCGGTTTTGGCAGGTGGACACGTCCTCGCGCCGAAAGTATCAGGGCCTTGGCATCGGGCTGGCGCTGGTCAAGGAGTTGGTCGAGGCGCAAGGCGGCGAGATCCGCGCCGACAGCACGGTAGGGCAGGGCACCACGATCGGATTCTCGCTGCCTTTCCTGGAGCCGCTCCCGCCCGCCGCGCCGGAGACCGTCCCCGGCGCGGCTCCCGAGATGGGATCCGATGCCGTCCCCGCATCGGCCCCGCAAGCGGCGGAAGCGGCGGCTGTCTCGACCGCGGCTCCGGACGCGCCGGCGGGCGCTCCCCAGGCGGAATGGCTCGCCGCTCTCTATCGGCGGGCCGAGTTCTTTCCCGGCATGGTCACTGTCCAGTCCAGCGCCCAGAGCAAGGAGCTGCCTCTCGGGCCGGCGGCGGGCGCCCGCCCGCGCATCCTGATCGCCGACGACGAGCCCGACATGCTTCGCTTCCTGCGGTCGCAGCTCGAGACCCAGTTCGAGGTCCTGGAGGCCATCGATGGACAGCAGGCCATCGACAAGATCGTCCAGTTCCTCCCCGACCTGGTCCTTTGCGACATGATGATGCCCGAGAAAGACGGCCTGCAGGTTTGCCGCGAGATACGGGAGCGCACCGCCACGCGGAATCTCCCCATCCTCATCCTGACCGCACGCGCCGACGAGCGGACCAAGATCTCCGTGCTGGCCGCCGGCGCCAACGATTTCCTCACGAAGCCATTCTCCTCGACCGAGCTCTACGTCCGGCTGACCAATCTCATGAGCGCCCACGAGTACGAGCGCCGCCTGACCACCCAGAACAAGCGCCTGGAGGCCCTGGTCGATCAGCTCAAGGAGACCGAAGCCCAGCTGGTGCGAAACGAGAAGATGGCCTCCCTGGGCCGCCTCAGCGCCGGCATCATCCACGAGATCAACAATCCCCTCAATTACGTCCTCACCGGCATCCATTTCCTGAAGTCGCGCCTGGCGTGTCTGCCCGCCGAGTCCCGGCCCGAGGCATCCGAGATCCTGCACGACATCGAAGAGGGGACGGAACGCATCAAGGTGATCGTCTCGGACCTTCGCGCCTTCTGCCACCCCCAGGGCGCCCAGGCTGAGCCCATCGAGGTGGCCTCCCTGGTCGCCATGGCCACCCGTTTTCTCAGCCATGAGATCAAGAACGGCATCCAGATCGAGCTGGACCTCGAGACCTGTCACCGCATCTACGCCGACCGCAATCGCATCCTGCAGGTCCTCATCAACCTCCTGCAGAATTCCGTCCAGTCGTTGCGCAAGAAGGTGTTCCCGAACGGCGAGCAGCCTCTCGTCTGGATCCAAAGCCGGATTGACGGCAACCATGACCTGATCCTGGTCCGTGACAACGGGCTGGGGATCGCGCCGGAGAATGTCGACAAGATCTTCGAGCCGTTCTTCACGACCAAGGACGTGGGGGAAGGCACCGGCCTGGGCCTGAGCATCTGCTACCAGATCATGCGCGAACATCACGGCGAGATCCGAGTGCAGAGCGAGGTGAACCGGTTCTGCGAATTTGCCTTGGATTTTCCGCGAAAAGAGACAGAATAATGGCCGCAGCCATAACGAAACGGGTGCTATGCAGAGCTTCTACGACTATAAAAAGTACGCCATTCTCTATGTGGATGATGAGGAGAAGTCGCTCAAGTACTTTCTCCGGGCGTTCGGCGATCAATTTCGGATACTGACCGCCCCCAGCGCGCAGGAAGGCGTCCGTCTTCTGGAGGCCCACCCCGACCAGATCGGGATCCTCATGACCGATCAACGCATGCCGGGGGAGAAGGGCGTCCAGTTTCTCGAGCGGTCCCGGCAGCTCCAGCCTCGGATCATCCGCATCCTCTGCACCGCCTATGCGGACATGGAGGCCGCGATCCAGGCGGTGAACACGGGCGCCATCTACAAGTATGTGACCAAGCCGTGGGATATCCCCCAGCTCGAGACCACGCTCAAGCGCGGCCTCGAGTTCTTCATCGTCCAGCGCGAGCGCGACGCGCTCCTGCGCGAGAAGCTCACGGCGCTCCATAATCTCATGATCACCGACCGGGTGATCAGCCTGGGCGTTCTCGCTGCGGGCCTGGGCCACTACGTCCGCAATGCCCTCGTCGCTGTCCGCACCTTCCTGGATCTGGCGCCAGCCAAGCTCCAGGAGGAGCGCGTCGATGTCCAGTCCCTCCGGAACCCGCAATTCTGGCGCGATTTCTACCTCCAGGTCCAGCATCAGGTCAAACGCATCACCTCGATGCTCAATGACCTGGGCGACCTTGCCCCCGATCCCCATGCTCCCTACCCGGACCAAGTCCAGCTCGACCAGGTGATCCAGGCGGCGATTCAGCATGTCGACGCTCAGCGCGCCGAGAAGAAGATTGTCATCTGCAGCCAGGTTCCGACTTCGCTGCCGCCGTTGTGTGTGGAGCGGGCGAAGTTCGACCGGCTGTTCGAGCTTCTGCTCGAAGACGAATGCCTGATGCTACCTGCGGGCAGCCGGATCGATCTGCGGGCGGAATTGCTGCCTGCCGCCTCGGGCCAGCCGCCGGAAATCCTTCTGGAAGTTCAGGACAACGGTCCCGGCCTGCCCAAGGATGCCTTGCGCGCGATCTTCGATCCCTTCTTCATTCGGAGCGATGATCCTCAGCTCTACGGCGTCAACCTGATGGCGTGCTACTTCATCATCCACCACCACAACGGGCGCATCCAGGTCGAGAACTGCGATCCGGGCAGCCTCTTCCGCATCCATCTGCCGACCCAGCCCAGCGCCCGAAGCCCCGAAGCCTGCGAACGAGAGGTCCTGGACAAGGTGTTGCTCAACGACCGGCTCTGGGATCGATTGCTGGCCGGCGAATAGACCGCACCGCTCCCCGCCATGCCTGATCGGAATGCTCCCAAAAGACCCTTTGCGGGCGCCGTGGTTCCGTCGGACGGGCTGCCCCCGCGCACGCTGCTGGTCGTGGACGATGAGGAGGGCCCCCGGCAGTCGCTGCGCATCATCTTCGAGGATCGTTACCGGGTCTTCACGGTCGAGGACGGCCGGCAGGCCATCGAGTTCGCCCGCCGCACTCCGGTCGACGCCGTCATTCTGGACATCCGGCTGGCCGATATGTCCGGGATGGAGGTGCTGGATCGCCTCAAGCAGATCGACTCCGATATCGAGGTGATCATACTGACCGCCTACAACAACTTCGAGACCGCTCAGGAAGCGATTCGACTTGGCGCTTCCGACTATCTCTGCAAGCCGTTCGAGGTCCATGCGATGCGGGCCGCCGTCGCCAAAGCCGTCGAGCGCAAGACGCAATCCGAAGAGCGACGGTACGACAAGCAGCACATCCTCCGGCTCAAGGACGAGATCCAGCGGTTTCAGATGCGGGCCGACTTTTCCGGCTCGGAGGAGCAGGTCTATGCCAGCATTCTCCACGACATCCACAGCCCACTCAGCGTCATATCGGGCTCGGTGGACATCCTGCTTCACCAGCTGGCCAGCCGTTCCGAGCTCAGGGCCGGTGACATCGAGGACATCCGGAATCGTCTCTCCTTCATCACGCGGCAGATCGAGCACTGTGGCCACATATCCCGCCGCTACCTCCGTTTCCTGCTCCAGCGGTCTCTCGAGAGCGATCTGAGCTCCCTCTGCAGCGTGCTTCAGAACCTCCGCCAGCTGTTTCAGCTCCATCCTGCCGCTCGAACGCATGCAATCCATATCGAGCTGCCGCGCCGGGATCGCCAGGTCCTCATCAATCCGACCGACTTGACCCAGATCCTGCTGAACCTGGGGCTGAATGCGCTTCAGGCGACCGAGAAACCTCACCGTGTCAGGATCTTTACCCGCCAGGTATCCGGTCCGGTCCGCGGTTCCGCGATGGTGGACGGACCCCACGACCGATGGATCAACCTGGATGGTTTCGCGAATGCGCTTCCGATGCTTTCCCTGACGGTGGAGGACAACGGGCCGGGCATTCTCCCCGGCGCCATGCCCCAGATCTTCAACACGATCTTCTCCTCCAAGCCCAATCACCAGGGAACAGGGCTGGGCCTCTCGATCATCTCCTGGCTGGTCAAAGCCGCCCGGGGCGCCATCCATTGCCACTCCGCTCCCGGCTGTGGGGCGCGGTTCACCCTCTACCTCCCCAGCCAGCCGCGCGCCCCCCGTCGATCCTCCCGCGTGGCTCCGGCCTCCTCCCCGGCAGCATCGCCGGACAAATCGAGGTGAGGCCTGGCGGCCGGCTGCGGGCGAAGATTCTGGCCCCTTGCGCGCGATCGGGCCGCGCGCCGGGATTCCTCAGGCCGCCTTCCACGCAGGCCAGTCATCGAGCAGGCTGGCCGGGCCTTCGTCGTTGAGGACGGCCGCCAGCTTCTCGAGCCAGGGAGATTCCGGGTGCCCGTTGTGCCGGGCCCGCGTGATATTTTGGGCCAGGAGCAATCCGGAGCGCCGGCGGCCGGCCTTGATGGACTTCTTGAGCAGGCCCAGGGCGGGGCCGCGCGCGTCGGCTGGCCCATGGGCCAGCTGGTAGAACCAGCACTCGAGGGCGAGGTTCGGTGTTTCCTGAAGACCGGACTGGCTCAAGACGCGGGCCAGGGCCTCGAGCCCTTCGGGATCGCGGCCTTGGGCGAGGAGGAACCCCGCGTGGCTGGCCTGGATGTAGGGATCTGCGGCGTCGATCGCCAGCGCCCGCCGGTAGTGTTCTTCGGCCCTTTTGACATCGCGGCGCATGCGGGCCAGGAACCCGGCGAACGTGGCAATGAGACGCGGGTTGTTCGGATCCAGCGCCAGGGCCTTCTGGTAGAGATCCTCGGCTCGTTCCTGGTCCTTGCGGACTCGGGAGAGGAAGAAGGCGTAGTGCTGAAGGACCTCGGGGTTCCCGCGGTCGGCGGCCAGCGCGCGTTGGTATTGCTCCTCGGCGCGCACGTTGTCCTTGCGGTAATCGCGGAGGAAGTTGGCGTAGCTGTTGAGGAGGGGAGCCGTGTTGGGGAACTGCTCGATGCCTTTCTGGTAGACCGCGTCCGCCTTGGCCGGATCGATCCCCTTAAGCCGTTCGGCTTCGAGCTCGACCGCCCACCAGTCGGGGAAGGTGGCATCGGCGCGCTGCACGGCCTCCTTGAGGGCCTCGACGCCCGGCTCGTTCTCGCCCAGCGATCCGATCCGCTGGGAGAGGCTCTGATAGGTGCCGGTGTATTTGAGGAACACATGGTCGAACCGCTTGCTGTCCGGGTGCGGCAGGCCGAAGACGTCCCGCAGCAGCAGCATCCACTCGTCGAAGTCGCGCTGTTGGATCCAGACCGCCCGCCGGCTCTCGAGCCAGGGCCGGATCGCCCCTTGGGGCTCCTGATCCCCCACCCAGTACACTCCCAGCGGCAGTGCCTCCTCCGTCAGCTCGGACAGCATCCGGGCAATGCCCTCGTCCCGTCCGCCGTAGCCCATGAAGATCAAGCCGCGGTCGCGAATGACCGAGCGGATCCGCTTGTCGACATCGCGGCGGAGATCGTCGGTGCTGCGCGGGGTGTTGAGCGGCGCCAGGCAGTGGTCGCCGTGCAGCTTTACGATCAGCGGCCGGGTTCGAGTGGGCCGGAGGTAGGTCCCCAGCGACTCGTGCGGGGCGACCAGGGGCCGGACCGATGTGAACAGGTAGAGGGCATCGGAGATGAGGTCGTCGAAGTTGGTGGTCAGCGCGACATTGAAGCTGCCGCCGGACTGGGTCATCAGGCTGGCCAGCACTGCGTATCCGAACCCGGGGAACTTGCCGTCGCAGAGCGACTCGATCTCCCGCTGCCGCTCCTCGGGCAGCAGGAAGAGCTCCTGCATCAGGGGGCCGTAGGCAGCCGCGGCGTCCTGCGGGTCGTGCGCGGGGAGCACTTCCTTGGCCCACGCCTCCAGATCCCGCCGGCGGGGCGCCCGCAGATCCCGCAGCCGGGGCAGCCAGTGGTTGCGCACCAGGCCCGCCGAGGCCGGGATCCCCGAGCTGGCCGAGCAGCCCGCCCCCAGGAAAAAGGCGAATCGGCTGTCCGGATGCTCGCACATCATCTTCAACCGCCGCGCAAATTCCTCGGCGGACATGGTTCGCAAAGCGTCGCTCATATTGTGGCTTCTCCCGTGCAGTTTTTCTCCGGGGCTATTCAAGCCCCTTGCCTGAAAAAGGCAAACAGATTCAGCCCGCAGTCTTGCGCCTGACAGGCTTCCGGTTTCATGGCATCTTGATTCCGATGCGCATCATGAATCTGAATCCGGGCAGCGACATCGGTGCCAGCGGCTGGCATGTCGAGATCGATGGCCACCGCATCCTCCTCGATGCCGGCATTCATCCCAAGCGCGAGGGCCGCGCGGGGCTGCCACTTCTCGCGCTTCTCCGGGCCGCCCCGCCTGACGCCGTCGCCATCTCGCATTGCCACCACGACCACGTCGGCGCCCTGCCGGTCGCCCTTCGCCAGTTCCCCAAAGCCCATGTCCTCATGACGGATCTGAGCTATTTCCTCGTCGAGCGAGTCCTCCATAACTCGGTGAACGTCATGACCCGCCAGCGCGAGGAGCTGGGTATCGCCGATTACCCCCTCTACACGCACACCGAGGTCGACGAGCTCGCCCCCCGCTTCCAGGGATTCCGTTACAACCGCGAGATCGAGTGGGCCGCATTCGCCAAAATCCGCTCCGGATTGCCGTCGCCCACGCTCGAGTTCTTCGACGCAGGCCACACGCTGGGTTCGGCAGGCATCCTCCTGCGCGGGCGCGCGGAGACGCTCTTCTACACCGGAGACGTCTGTTTCCATGACCAGACCTTGCTTCGGGGCGCCCGATTCGACGATGTCAGCGCCGACGTCCTCATCATGGAGACCACGCGGGGGGACCGCGCCATGCCGTCCGGTTTTTCGCGGGAGAAGGAGATCGACCGCCTCGCCGCCGCCATCCAGCGCGTGCTCGGCCGCAAGGGCAGCGTGCTCATCCCCACCTTCGCCCTGGGGCGGACCCAGGAGATCCTGGCGCTCCTGGCCCTGCTCATGAGGTCCCGACGTCTGAAAAAGCAGCCGGTCTATATCAGCGGGCTGGGCCGTGTCTTCACCGAGATGTACGACCTCGAAGCCCACCGCGCCCATCGCCAGCAGAGCGGCCTCAAGCTGACGGAGGCTCTGCCGATCATCGTGCTCGAACGACAGCAGGCCGAACAAATGAAGCTGGCCGGGAGCCGTCTCTTCGTCCTCACCGCCGGCATGATGAGCGAAAATACCGCGTCGCACGAGATCGCCCGCCGCCTGTTTGCCGAGCCCCGCCACGCGATCTTCTTCGTCGGCTACGCCGATCCCGACACGCCGGCGGGGCGCCTCCAGGCTGCGCCCCCCGGCCAGCCGTTCCTGTTCCATCCACGGCAGCCCCCCGTCGCCTGCCATTGCGAGCTCGAACGGTTCGACCTCACGGCCCACGCGCACCGCGAGGCAATGCTCGAGTGGGTCGGCGAGGTGGATCCCCGCGTCGTTGTCCTCGGCCATGGGAATCCCGCCTCGATCCAGTGGTTTGCGGCGGAGATCCATCGCCGCTATCCCGGCATTCGAGTCGTCCAGCCCGGTCCGGGCGAGACGGTGGCCGTGTGAGGATGCGGGGAGAGGGGCGGAAGCGCCGGGCTGCCCGCCGGCGTTCAACAGCCCGATCGCTCGATCCGGCGTCTCCGGCTACAAAGCCCACCCTGCCCGATACGGAGGGTTCAGATGCTGGTTGGCCTCGGGCGAGTTGGCGAATCGCATGTGCTCGGCGTCCCACTCCAGCTTGACGCCGGGCATCTTGATCGCGATCACGCCGAGCATCGCAAGCTCGGTCAGCGGGCCGCCATACGAGAAATCCGAACCCGCCTGCGTGCCATTGCGGATCGCCTGAAGCCAGTTCTGGTGATGCCCCGGCACCCGGGGTATGGTTTTCGCCGGGCGCTGGAAGGCATCCATCCGCTCCTGGGGGATCAGGCGCACCCCGCCAGCCCCGTGGGATCCATAGACGATGGCGCCTTTGTCGCCGATCACCACCGCGCCGGTCCCGACATCGCGATCCTCCTTGTCCAGCTCGGGCGGCCGCGGAATGCGCTCGGTGCCGCTGTACCAGTGAAGGATCACCGGGCCGCGCTGGCCCCTGGCGGGAAATTCAAAGGTGATGATCTCTCCCTGGGGGAACGCGTCGCCCTGGATCTTGGGATCGTAATCCTTGACCTGAGCCTGGATTGTGGCCGGGGCCCCCAGGTCCAGCGCCCAGAAAACAGGGTCGACGACGTGGCAGATCCAATCGCCGATCGTTCCGTTGCCAAACGGCACCCACCCCCGCCAGGCGCCCGGCAGATAGGCCGGATGATAAGGGCGGGGCTGCGCCGGCCCCAGCCAGAGATCCCATTCGAGCGTGGGCGGCACCGCATGAGTCTCCTTGAGGCGCGGCAGCTGGCTGATGCCCGAGTTCACCGCGGTGCATCCTGCATGGATGGTGTGCACCTTGCCGATCGCGCCGCTCCAGACCCATTCGCAAAAATCGCGGATCGAGTCGTAGGAGTGCCCCTGGTTGCCGAGCTGGGTGACGACCTTGTGCTCCTTGGCCGCCCGCATCAGCTCGCGGACCTCGAAAACCGAATGGGCCAGCGGCTTTTCGCAATACACATGTTTGCCCCGGCGGATGGCCGCCATCGCTGCCACCGCATGGCAATGGTCGGGCGTGGCGACCACCACCGCATCGATCTCCTTCTCCATCTCGTCGAACATCTTCCGGAAATCGCGGTAGGCGCGCGCTTGGGGGTATTTCTTGAAAGTCTCCGCGGACCGGCGCTGGTCCACGTCGCACAACGCAACCACATTGTGCTGGGGCGCCACGGCATCGATATCGCCCGCGCCCATCCCGCCGACTCCGATGCCCGCGATGTTCAGCTTCTCGCTCGGGGGATTGGCGCCGCTCGCGGCCACCGCCGACCGCGGCGCCACCGCGAAGGCGGTCGCCGCCGCCCCGGCTGCACGCAAAAAACCTCGACGGTCCAACCTCATGGCAAACTTGCTCATATCGTTTCCCTTCATGAGCCCGCCGGCCAGGCCGGCGGGCGCCGCCTTCGAAATCCACCACCCACAGACCCGGTCTCGGGAGTGCATCCCGCGTGTCCCGTGAATGGCGCGCACATTAATCCGCCCCTCTCAGCCAGTCAATACTGCGCCTCTCCGCAAAGGCCACACGATTTCATTGTCGGATGGCCAACGGTCCGGCATCATGCCTGCATGAGTGAATCCGAGAACAAGAAGAACGTCGGTCTCCCCATGGCGAGCCGATGGGATCCGGGAAAACTGCGGCAGGAGGAAGCTCATCTCCAGCAGCTCGCGACACAACCTTTTCTGGCGCGCATCCGCGGCTACGCGAAGCTGACGGGGCCGGCCTGGCTCCAGAGCGCCATGACGCTCGGGGCGGGCAGCGCCGCCGCCTCCGTCATGGCCGGAGCGTCCTTCGGCTACGCGCTGCTCTGGGTCCAGCCTGTCGCCATGCTTTTGGGCATCATCATGATGGGCGCCCTGGGCAACGTGGTCCTGACCACCGGCGAGCGGCCTTATGGGGCTTTTGCGCGCGAACTCCATCCGGCCGTCCCTTTTCTATGGGCTCTGGGATCGATCGTGGCGTCGATCATCTGGCATTTCCCGCAATACGGTCTGGCTGGGGCGGCGATCTGGGATCTGGCCACGCTGGCTGGCGTGCCCGCAGATCCCACCGCGATCCCGTATCTGGTCAAGTTCGCCGGCGGTGCAGCCATCCTGGCGATGAGCATTGTGGTGACCTGGAATTACGGGGCCGGAACTCGCGGCATCCGGATCTACGAGACGTTCCTGCGCTGGGTGATCCGGCTGATCATTCTCGCGTTCCTGTTTGTGGTGATCAAGACCGGGGTCGACTGGGGTGCGCTGTGGCGGGGCTTTTTCGGTTTCACGATTCCATCGGGCAAGGACGGTTTGACGCTGGTGTTGGGGGCCGTGGGCGCCGCGGTGGGGATCAACATGACCTTCCTCTATCCGTATTCGCTGCTGGCCAAGGGCTGGGGGAAACACCATAAAGGGCTGTCCCGCTACGATCTGTTCAGCTCGATGTTTCTTCCGTTCGTGATCGTGACCTCCCTCGTCATCATCGCCATGGCCAACACCGTCTACGATCCGGCCGCGGGCGTTTTGCGCACGGACCTCAGGCCCGTTGACGCCGCGCGCAGCCTCGAAGGCCTCCTGGGATCGTCCCTGGGGCGGATCGTGCTCGACCTGGGCTTCATCGGGATGGCTTGCGGCGCCATCAGCACTCACATGGTGGTCTGCGGCTTCACCGGCTGCGAGATGTTCAAGCTCGATTACACCACCCGCCGCTACCGGATGTTCACCCTGCTCCCCGCGATCGGGATCCTGGGCGTGGCATTTCCGAGCCCGCTGTGGATGCCCGTGGCCGCGTCCGCCGTCGCCCTGACCCTCCTGCCGATCGCCTACATCACGTTCTTCGTCATGAGCAACAAGCGGAGCTACCTCGGCGAGGCCGCCGGCACCGGCTGGAAACGAGCGCTCTTCAACCTGGCTATGATCGTGGCCATCCTCTTCGCATGCGTCGGGTCCGCCATCAAGATCAAGAGCGGCGTGATCGACAAGATCTTCCCGCCGAAATCGCCGGCCGCCACCCAGATCGCACCGCCGATGCCTGCCATGCCGCCCCAAGGCTGAACGCCTCCCGAGGTCCGACACGGCGGGCTGCCGCGGCCGACAAATCCCTGATCAAGCGGGGATGAGGGCTGAAAGGTAGCTCGCAAGCTCCTGCATTCGGGCGATGAAAGAGCCCCTTAGGGTCTGTGCAAAAATTACTTCCGATTTTGGCGGGAGCGCCGCCGGGCCAGATGCGAGGCGCAAGGGAGGGAGTGTATCCCCCTGCGATACTCGACCGACCGAGCAACGAAGC
>Ga0116154_10000513_pt1 | contig 44207 bp, 30 predicted proteins | sample AD_UKC030_MetaG_FD_89898 | JGI IMG/M metagenome (GOLD analysis project Ga0116154, IMG submission 89898) | Active sludge microbial communities of municipal wastewater-treating anaerobic digesters from USA - AD_UKC030_MetaG | ecosystem: Engineered > Bioreactor > Anaerobic > Digestate | place: USA... | reverse complement strand
AATTCCTCCTCTCCTGGTGGCGGTTGGTAGTGTATTTCATTGATGACGACCGGTCCGATCTTCGGTCCGGCATTGGCGGCGCCGAGTGTAGGCTGGATCTGGGGCGGGAATTGGATCTGGCCAATGCTGTTCGTGAATCGGCCGAAGGTCACACCATTAGCCGCCGCGCCAAAGGCAAAGCCATCCGCATATCCTGTCAGGACCCCTGTTGGATCCGCTGAAAAAAGGAAGACTTCCTCGCCGTGTGAACTGAGGTTGAAACCGGAATCAAGCCCCGGCTGAGGATTGAAATCCGCCTCGGTGAAAACCCGAAATCCCCCCGCGGGTATCGTGGTTCCCGGTGGCAACCGGAATTTCTTTGGTTCTGTCCGGTTGTCGCTCAGATACCAGCCGCTGATATCGGCTTCCGCGATGCCAGGATTCAGCAACTCGATGGCGTCGAACTCCGGCGCGTCAGTGTGGGTCAGGATTTCGGAAACCTGGACAGTGGGAATACCGGGCGTCGGATCATCGGCTCCGGGCGATCCGCCCACGCGGGAACTGGCTCGCCATTGCCCGGGATGATCCGGATCGGACTGAGCATTTGGATTCTGGAGCACAAGAGAAAAGCCCTGGCCATCGGCGGCAATCGGCCACGGGGGGGCATCGCCGTATGTGATGGACAAGAGAGGCTCGCCCGTTGCCCGGGACAGGATCAGTTTTTCTCCGCTGTTGGCGAGGTTGCCCGAAAAAACACCCACGACCGGAACGCCGGGATATCGGTCGGCAAATTGGGCGGCATTTCGAACCAGCACCGCGCATTGGCCGGCCTCGAGACGGGTGCCCAGCGGAAAGGTGAAGCGCAGTCCGTCACTAAAAAAAACGCCACTCACATCGATGGCGAACGGATTGGCGTTCTTCAATTCGATGAACTCGAACTCATCCCCATCGACATCCTCAGCGTCCAGCGGATGGTACATGATTTCGGTCACCAACAGGTTCGTGTAGTTTTGACGGAGGATGAACGTTGCCTCGTTGAGCGCGCTCCAATTGGTCCCCGCCAAGGCTCGGGCCCTGGCCACCACGGACTCTGTTAAGACAATCGCCCCTGCATAGGTGCGCGCCGCTGGAGAGACGGCGCCGCCTCGGAGCCGCGGATCGGAGCCGTCCAGGGTGTAATAAATGGTTCCGACGGGAGCGGACAGGGTCAGGTTATATTGAGAAATCACAGCCCCACCATGCTGACTGAACACCGGGGCATCGACGGTTGGATAAAGGTTCTTGGATCGCAGCTGGCTCAAAACGATGGCCGATCGCCTCGGGAGGTAGTTGTTGAGGATGCTGTTGCGCACAGCAAGCCAGGTCTCTCGCGTATAGGGCGTGCTGCGTTTTGCGTCCCCCCAGCGGGCGGATTCACCGACCACCGCACGGTCGATCTCGTCCGCCCGGCATAAAAAACGCGCCCGCGCGGCTTCGGGCGTCAGCATGCCGAGGTTGAAAAAGTGTTGGTGAACACGGTCGGCGCAATGCATGCGGAATTCCGCGTTGGCCCACATCTTTTGCCAGACCCATTGGGGGCTGCTGGCGGTAACGGAGGCGTTCCCAGCCGGGAAGGGGCCGATGCGGCTTTCATTCACGTTAAGCAAGGTGTGTTCGGCATCATGGACGAAAAATCGGAAACCTCCGAATTGCCCGGTCCGGTTGCGCATGCCAAACCAGTTGTTGGGGTTGTTTTCGCCCAAAAACCTTGAAATCGGGGCATCCAGATTGCCGCCGTAAAGGATGACCAGCATGTAGTCAATCAGGTTATCGACGTCCACAAGCTGTTCATATTCGGGATTCCGTGTGCCGTCGGGATTGTTACCCAGGATTTTCTCGTAGGCGGCGTCGGTGGTGAGGCCGGCCTTGCACGCGTTATAGAGGCGGGTCCAGGCCAGCATGTTGCCGTCGGTGGCGCCGACGGTGTACCCGTTGTCCGCCGAGACCTTGACGACATCGTAGTCCTCTTTGTTGCCGCCATAGTAGGATTCGCCGTAGGAGGCTTCCGGGCGTTCGCAGGTGTTATAGAGGCCCCAATACTGGCCGTTGATATAGAGATGACAGAAATCGCCGCGCTCCGAATGATGGCCCATGTCAAGTTGGGTGTCGCGGCTGAACTGGTCTCGCAGAAACACGCCCTGGCTGTCTCCCTGGAAACTCCAGGAGTAATTCTGAAAAGTGCGCAGGTCGATGCAATCGAAGCTGTCAGCCCCCTCGTCCCCAAACAGCGGATAGCGAAGTTTCGGATCGCCGTAGATCTCGCGAAAGAAGAGGCGGAAGGCGTGTTTGGGATTGTCACTGCTCCGGCTGAAGCCGCCTCGAATCCGAACGCCGCAGTCGATCTGGAAACCCTCGGTGCCATCAGGGTATACCAATTCGACGGAGCCTTTGCGTTCCCAGGCGCGCCCGTCTTGGCCGGCGTTCGAATAAATGCCTCTCGGGCCAAATAGATCATTCAAGTCCATCACAAGGCTGAAGGAGGGGATAGTTTTCAGGTCCTGTTTGATGGTGTCGCGGTAAGCCGGACTGTTCACAATATCAGGATCCATGCCATAATCGCGCGTGTTCGGGCTCCAGGAAGCCGGCCAACCGGACGGCGGCGCCCCGGTGGGCGACTGCCGGATCACATCATCCAGAAACACGTAAGTGTGCGTATCCACATTCGATGGCTCAAAACCCTCTTGGAAGGCGGCCGCGCGCAAAATCGTGGTTCCCGCAATACGGATCGGATTGTCGTACCGGATCACACCGGGCGAAGCCAGGTTGGTCGAAGCGGGCGCCACGCCATTTGTTGTGTAATAGATTGTCGCACCAGCCGTGGCCGTCGTAATGACCAAATCGAAGGCCTCGTCATAAAATCCCCGGTCATGACTGAATTTGGTGTCCGCGACAAAGTCATTCTTGCCCTGGGTATTGGGAGCTCCGGGAGTGGGCGCAGGAAAATAATAGGGGCGCCCCTGCCACACTCCGTAAGAAACGTCGGCTTTCTGCCGGGGGTATTGCGGCGAATACTCCGAAACCACCTCGCCTTCGGGCGAAACCAGGGCCAGGTATTCCCCATCGGCATTTAGACTGAAGCTGGTATGCAAGCGCCACGGGGTGTTGGTGTTCGTGCGGTTTTTACCGGAAGCAAAGACCACCAGGAACTGGCCGGCGCCCAGGTTCGTCGAGGGAAAAACCCACTTCGCCAGTGTGTTCGTGCTGTCCGTGAGCGCCCAACCTCGAAGATCCACGGCCGCACCGGCGTTATATATCTCGATCCAATCGGGATATTCCCTGTCTTCATCGATCAGGATCTGGCCATTGGCCGCCATAAACTCGGTAATCACCAATTGCGGCTGAGCCTGGGCGGACAGAGCGCCTGCCAGGACCACCAGCCCTCCGCAGATCCGTAATAACAAGAACTTCATGCGCATGAAAAAAGCAGGTTATATACCAAGGTCAAGGCTTACACATCTCCGAGTGATCATCCGCCTTGCGCGAAGCCCGGGTCCGTGCTAGGCAGAATTCATGTTCGACAACCTGCTGCCGCGGTTCCTCAGATACGTCCGGATCAACACTCAAAGCAGTGATCGATGCTACGATTGTCCCAGCACTCCCGGTCAACTTGAGCTTCTAAAACTGCTAAAACAAGAACTCGAGGAGCTTGGGGCGTCCGAGGTCCGCCTGAATCCGTCGGGTTATGTCATGGCGACTGTCCCATCGAGTTGCCAAAAGGCACGGATTCCGACGGTCGCATTCCTGGCGCACGTCGACACCGCGCCCGATTTATCAGGCGAAAACGTCGAACCCGTCGTTCATCGCAACTACGACGGCGGCATCCTCCGATTTCCCAGGAATCCAGGCATTGTCCTGGACCCCACTGCCATGCCGGAGCTGCATGAGGCCAAAGGCAAAGACCTTGTGACGGCCAGCGGAACCACGCTGCTGGGGGCCGATGACAAAGCAGGCGTGGCGGTTGTCATGACGCTGGTGGAACATTTGCTTGGACATCCGGAAATACCTCACGGCCGAGTTAGGATTTGTTTTACGCCCGACGAGGAAATCGGTCGCGGGGTTGACAAAGTCGATCTGAAGGCACTCGACGCGAATGTCGCCTATACTATGGACGGTCACGCGCCCGGTGAGATTTGCGCCGAGACCTTTTCCGCGGATAAAGCGACTGTGACGATCCGGGGCGTTTCCACCCACCCCGGCGACGCGCAGTCCAAGGGGATGGTCAACGCGGTGCATCTGGCCGGCAAATTCCTTGCTGCTCTTCCTCGGGAACATTGCGCCCCCGAAACCACCGCCGGTCGGGAAGGCTTTATTCATCCGCTCGAATTAGAGGGGAATGTGGAACAGGTGGTGATCAAGCTGATCCTGCGTGACTTTGAACGGGAGGGACTCGTCGAGAAAGGGGCGGTCGTCAAAACGCTCTGCCGAAGCATGCAGACCGCGGAACGACGCGCTCGGATTACTTGCCGGATCCAGAAACAATACCGGAACATGGCTTACTGGCTGCAAAAAGACCGTTTACCGGTCGAACTCGCCTTTCAAGCGTGTCGCAGCATCGGCCTGAATCCATTCGAGGTCCCGGTGCGGGGAGGCACCGATGGTTCGCGGCTGACCGAACGCGGATTGCCGACGCCCAATCTGTTCTGCGGCATGCGCAATGTCCATAGCGCGTTCGAGTGGGTGGCCGTGCAGGATATGGAGTTGGCGGTCCAGGCCACCCTCAAACTTCTCGAGCTCTGGGCGGACAAGGGCGCCCGATTCCGGGGCTATTCTTGAATCCCGGATCAAGCCCCCCCCCGAATTCGCACCTCCACGATACCGGTGTCATCCACGGTCTGGGTGTCTTACCGCTTGCGATTGGCGGTTTTGACGGCATGTTTATGCGGCGCGCGAGGCTCCGGTCTGCTTGACACAATTCGGATTTCGACTGAAACGGGTGTCCGAGATGGATCCTCGCGGGAATTCCAGATGTGTGATCATGGCAGGGTCCGGCTGAGGAACAGATAAAAGGCATATGAATGACCAAGACCTGAAAGGTTTCACGACACGAGCGGTGCATCGGGGGCGTGGATTTGCCGGGACAACCGGCGCGGTGATGCCACCGGTCTATCTTACCTCAACCTTTGAAACCGGAAATCCAGATGGTTTTGACTACACGCGATCGGGGAACCCCAATTTCCGGCTGCTCGAGCAGAGTGTGGCGGCCCTGGAGGGCGCGCGGCACGCGACCTGTTTTGCGAGCGGCGTCTCCGCCATTACCGCAGTGGTATCCACCCTGAAATCGGGGGACCGGGTGGTGGCCGAGGAAAACATTTACGGTTGCACCTATCGTTTGTTTGCCCGGGTTTTCGAGAAATTCGGCTTGCAGGTTTCGTATCTCGATTTGAGCCAGGAAGGGAATTGGGAGGAAATCCGCCGGCAACGACCTGCTTTGGTCTGGCTGGAAAGCCCGACGAATCCACTGCTAAAAATCATTGACATCGCCGGCATCAGCGCGGTCGCGTCCGAGGTCGGATCCCCGGTCCTGGTGGATAACACCTTTGCGTCCCCTTACTTGCAGCGCCCGCTGGAGTTGGGGGCGACGCTGTCGCTGGCTTCGACCACCAAGTATATCAATGGCCATAGCGACAGCCTGGCGGGCATTGTGGCCACTCAGGACGACGGATGGCACGAAAAAATGGTTTTTGCGCAGAAAGCCTTGGGATTGCAGCCGGGGCCTTTTGACGCCTGGCTGACCACCCGGGGTCTGCGGACACTCGCTTTGCGGATGGAACGTCACTGTGCCAACGCACAGGGATTGGCGGCCTGGCTGGAAACAAGACGCGGAATACGCCAGGTGCGTTATCCCTATTTGCCAAGCCATCCGCAGCATTCGCTGGCCCGAAAACAGATGAGCGCGGGATCCGGCTTGTTCACCGTCGAACTGGAAAGCACCCGCGAACAGGCGTTGGCCTTTTGCCGAAGGTTGCGGTTGTTTACCTTGGCGGAGAGCCTCGGCGGCGTCGAGAGCCTTGTGTGTCATCCGGCGTCCATGACCCACGCGTCAATCCCCGTCGAAGTCAGACACAAAGTGGGCATTGGGGATGGCTTGCTGCGTTTTTCTGCGGGCATCGAGGATCTGGAGGACTTGCATCGCGACATCGATGAAGCCCTCGAGGAGGTCTTGAGATGATCGCGCATCGACTCCTCGAGGAACCCTTGTGGCGCGCAGAAGATCTGGGCAAGCCGATACCGGGCTGCCAACATGCCGTGTCGGTGGCCTTGCCACGCTGGCAGGATGTCGTGGACTATGAAGAGCATAAGCCGGAAGTCATCGATCGACTTGAGGGCGGGTATCCCCGCTTTGTCGTTCCCCGATTGGTCCGGCAATTGGCGCGCCACATCGAGCCGGACCTATTCTGTCTCCCGTTTCCTTCCGAGTCAGTCGCACGGCAGGCAGCCGCATTTGTGAAACGCCAAACCGGCGGAATCTGTCGCTTCAAGGAAAAATCCGGTGTTGTAGGAGTGATCACTTCGCCGGAAGGGGCTGCGGCGCTGCAATCATTCTGGCAGCACACAGGCTGGATCGTGTCGAGTCGCCGGGCCGAAGCCTGCCTCGAGAACGCAGGCCCGAATACCGCGGGGGCAGCATACCGCCAGGAACTGACCGAAAGACTGGCCGGCTTTTACGATTGCGCTCCTGATGACGTTTTTCTGACCCCCACAGGCATGGCCGCCCACAGCCTGGCCTGGCAAGTGGTTTCCGAGCGCCGACCCAACGCGGCAACCGCTCAACTCGGTTTTCCGTATGTCGATACGCTCAAGCTCCAGCAGAAGATCGGCCACGGAGCCACCTTGCTCCATTGCTTGGACACAATCGAAGCCGATCTCACATCCTTAATGACGAGACAGGCATTGGCCGCCTGTTTCTGCGAAATCCCGGGTAATCCTTTGTTGGGATCAGCGGATATTCGGCAGGTCACGCCGATATTGCGTTCCCGGGGCGTGCCTTTGGTGGTGGATGACGTCGTGGCAACACCTGTCAACCTTGATTTGCGCGCGCACGCCGATCTCGTGGTCACAAGCCTCACGAAGTTCATCGCCGGGACTTGCGATGTCATGGGTGGAGCGGTCGTCTGCAATCCGTCAAGTCCTTACGCTGCCGAATTGAAGGCGGGCTTGAGACGATTCCACGAAGAACTGCTTTGGGATGGGGATGCGGCGGTGTTGGCCCTGCAAGCCAGAGTGTTCCCTGAACGAATGGAACAACATAACCGCAATGGTCTGATCATTGCCGAGCGCCTGCGCGCCCATCCCCAAGTCGAGGCGGTTTGGTATCCGAAATGGTGTTTCAACGAAGCCTACGAGTCCGTGCGCCGGCCCGATGGCGGATGGGGCGCCCTGATTACGTTCCTTCCGCGTCATGCCCCGTCACGAGCCCCCCGGGTGTTCGATCGGTTGCGCGTGACCAAAGGACCCAGCCTGGGAACCATTTTTACAATCGCCTGTCCCTTTACCTTGCTCGCGCATTACTGTGAGCTCGAGTGGGCGGAATCCTGCGGGGTCTCCCGATACCTGATCCGGCTGTCAATCGGCCTGGAGGATCCTGAAGATATGTGGCGACGAATCTGTCAGGCGTTGGAAAACTAAAGAAGCAGTGCCGCCCATCCCAAACAAGGACTCAAAAACCGACCGCATTTGCCATGCGTCAGGACTTGTCCCGGCTCAACGCAACCGAATCAACCGAACGTCCTTGAACTGAACGGTCATCGGCGGCCCGGCATGAACCTGCAAGGCGAGGATGCCTGTTTTCGCGGCCTGGGCGGTCTGTTCGTCGGTCACATCCACGGTCACTTTGCCGTTGACGATATGGACCAAGTGGTTGCCTTGGGCTTTCACCACGTAATCGTTCCAGTCGTCCGCCTTGATTGCAGCCTGGATCTCCGCAGCGGTTCCGATCGAGGCCGTGACCTGTTTCTTGCCCTCTGCGCCAATCGTGACTTTCTCCCCCCGCAAGGCCAAGATTCCACGGCCCCGTTCCTCGTAGAGAATCCCAGTGTAATTGGTCCCTGCCTCAATGTCCGCCTGGTATCCCCCCGAGATCCAGTTGCCCAGGTCTTTGCTCCGGTATTGGATCCCGGAATTCCCCCCCCGAATCCGATACTTCAATCGAAGCTCAAAATCCGCCACTTCGCCCCCCCGCCAAATCAGAAAGGTGTTGTTCTTGGTGGGATTAGCCGCGGTCGTCTCACCCGTGATTGCCTCGTCTCGCACACTCCAGAACTTGGGATCCCCGTCCCATCCGTTCAGATCGCGCCCGTTAAAGAGTTCCACAACGGCAGGCTCCCCCGCCTCGATTCTGGTAAACGTCAGGACTGAAATGGCCAAAATGAACCATGAACCCAAGGAAGATATGCGGCTTGTCATGAAACCAGTCATCGATCGATCCTCACCGGTTGTCAACCCGAAAATCAGCAGTCTCGTTTTGACCCGTTCGGTGGAGTGTTTCTTGGCTGAGGCTGTTGGCTATGAAACGGGGTCCAAATCAGTATCGGTATCGAAAGGGATGACATGGGTTTTCTTTCGGTATGAGAACCTTGATGTGTGGTCAATCTGCGGAGTGCAACATGAAAAACACAAATGACCTGTCCCTTTGTGTGCCTTGACATGCCATTATTCGCGTTAATTGGCGTCCATTAGCGGTCCAAAGAGCACGGCTTCATTGGATCCCTGAAAGATTGACCTCCCCGGGATTTTGGCCGACCATCCCGCAGGCCCGAAACGTTCGAACTCCTGAGAAACCTTTTTCGGGATTTGAACGGGCCATTCCAATCATGAGAATCCGCCACAATCAACAATACACAAGGCATGCGCTGAAAGCCTCTCTGTTCTACTTGCTCGGAATGATCAGTGCCTTCCTCCCCTCATCTGAGGGTGCCGAGCCGGCAGCCCCTTTGCCTCGCGTCCGCCCCGCCCCTGACGGGCGTTCCTGGATCACCGCCCAAAACCAACCTTTCATCCCGCTCGGCATTAATTACTTCCGCCCAGGCACCGGCTGGGCGCCCCAACTCTGGAAACAGTTCGACGCCACCGCTGTTCGACAGGACTTCGCCCGAATGAAGGAACTCGGGATCAACTGCGTTCGCGTTTTTCTGACTTACGGATCATTCTTCACTCAAACCAACAGTCTGGAATCAGCGGGCTTGGATAAATTGGATCAGTTCCTGAACATCGCCGAAGCCCATGGTATTTATGTTCATCCGACAGGCCCGGATCATTGGGAAGGTCTGCCGGAATGGGCCCGGGGCGACCGCATCGCCGACGACAAAGTCCTGACCGCACTCGAGACGTTCTGGACATTGCTCGCCCGCCGCTACCAGGGACGCGCCGTCATCTTCGCCTACGATCTGCTGAATGAGCCCGCGGTCGGCTGGGATACCCCTGCTCTGCGATCCAAATGGAATTCATGGCTGATCGAAAAGTATGGATCTCCCACGAATGCCGCTAAAGCATGGCGGATTTCTCCGGAAGCAATCCAGTGGAACAATCAACCCCCGCCTGCAGCTAAAGATGCCCCCGGAAATCCTCAGCTACTTGATTACCAGCATTTCCGTGAGCAAATGGCAGACGATTGGACCCGCCGACAATCCGCAGCCATCAAAAAAGCCGATCCCCAAGCTCTGGTCACCGTCGGATTCATTCAGTGGTCTATCCCAAGCCTCCTCCCGGGAGTCTCGCAATATGCCGCTTTTCGCCCATCACGCCAAGCTCGATACCTCGATTTCATGGAAGTCCATTTCTATCCGTTCAATAACGGCTTTTTCGAATACCAAAATGAAAACGAAACCATCGGAAACCTCGCCTACCTGCATAGCGTCGTCCGAGAAACGGCTTCAGTCGGCAAGCCAGTCGTCCTGGCTGAATTCGGCTGGTACGGCGGGGGAAAGTTAACGATAAACCAAGGCAAACATCCCGCAGCAACCGAAATTCAGCAGGCGAATTGGTGCGTTAAAGCTATTGAGGTGACCTCGGGACTAGCCAGTGGATGGTTGAATTGGGGGCTCTACGATCATCCTGAGGCAAAAGATGTAACCCAGTTGACCGGCCTTTTAACGGTTCAAGGCAAGAATAAAGCCTGGGCGGATTCATTTAAGCAACTTAGCCAGAAGACAATGCCAATTCTAATCACCCAAGATATTCTGAGCAAACTGCCGATTTTGGATTGGGACGCGGCCATTACGGATCGCCAAGTGGGAAATCGGTTTCGCCAGCAATACCACGAAATTATGCGGTCAGTCCTATCCCAGGAACGATAATGGAACAACTGGATGGGTGATGTTAGTGGATTTATACAATAGACCAGTAAGAGACCAGACACGAGTGAGGCTGAAACCTATGATTCCCATGAGGAATAACATCCCCGCAGATCCCGAGTCAGGAACTGGTTGATCAAGATTGTATTCGAATCGATAATATCGAAGCCCGGCAAAATCGTCATTGTTGTAGATGGCAAGTCCACGGAATGCGCCGAAACCGGAAAAAGTATAGGAATTGTAGCCATCGAGAATGGGCTGATTCATGGAGTGAACAAGCGATCCATTTTCCTCGTAAAAATCAATGGTGACATCGCTCGGTGGATCTCCGAAGCCCATGAACCAACTGATGAAATTGGCCTCGGCATCGAGCAATAACGCCAACGGAGCCTTGTTCTCTGGTTGCGGAAGAATGGTGTTGGAACCATTAAAAAACTCGACTTTGAGCGTGCCAGATTGCTGAAGCGTCAATGGATCGTCAGGACTTCCATTCAGGTTTTGACCCGCCACCGTTTGTCCCACGAAACCCTGTGAAAAACTACCTCCGGGAGCGATAATAATGGGTCCGGTCAGAGCGGCCGATAGATCGATGGCAATAGCGAACGCAGTATAACTCGTTGCCGTTAAAAAAACTAACACGGCGACGAGCACGATAATTGCACGACTGGATTTCATACAGACTTGTTTGTAGATTGAACCCCTTTTTTGTTGGTGTGTTTGCACCTTCCGGTCTTCCCCGGTTAAATCCCTAACCTCCGCCTTTTACGTACAACATTTTGCGTGCCAAGCTGTGTGACATCCAAGACGTTGAATGCCGAAATAAATCACAAGTATCTGATCAATAATGTCTTGTAAAATTGCATGGAATACCTGGCAATAAAATTGGTCCCTTTGAAACCAGTTGGAAATGTAATTTTTTCCGACGAATACACGGAATCCGCCACGAATCGTTTGACAGGCTGAAATTAGCTAATTACTTCGAACCAATCAGATACGATTAAAGTCTTCTCAATTGGAAGTGTAAGATTTCTTTACACGGTTAACCGCATGGGATTTCAGGGCCTATCACAGGGCTCGATTGATCTGTCGGTAATTGAAATGCAAGGCGATCGAGAAAAATTGCATAATCTCGGCTTGACACTCTGCTGTAGTTTATTGCATAAATATCTAAGCTGAGCTTGGGGAATGGGCGACAGCATAAAATTGCAGTGAGAGTAGTGGGGAAGCAGAACAGAAAGGTTGAAGTCATGATATCACGCACAATACTGGGGGGGGCGGTTTTATTGTTTGCGTTGAACGCAAACTCGCAGACTTTTTCATTTAGTTTTGACCAGCCATCCGACAAAATCGGGGTCGCGGGTTCCGATGTGTCTTATACGGGATCGCTCAATGTCGATTACGATTCCACCCAGTATACCGGATTCAGGTTAGATTCGTGGAGCGTTAGTTGGCTTAACAATCCACCACCGACAACCATTGCGTCCACACGAGGTGATTTGCCGGTAAATGGCACTGTATTGACATCAGACTGGCCGTTGTTGGGTATGCCGAGCAGCATTTTGGATTTGACTATTGGGATCGGCACAGCAGAACAGAAGTATACTGGCGTGCTTTCAATGAAGGGCTTTTTTCTGGGAGGAGGAACCCAGGGCGACAAGTATTCCGGTAGTGAACAGTCCTTCACGGTCACGGTAGTTCCCGAACCCTACGAATACGGTTTGATCGCTGTTGCCGGTTTGATTGGCTGGGCGGCGTACGACCGGCGTTCTCGCAAACAGCGCCAAACCGTATAGCTAGCCATCAATTTGGATTTTCAAAGCGCAGGCAAGCCCTGCGCTTTATTGTTGGGAATTCCTGGTCAGGCTGCAGTGAGTAGTTGGCTAAATCCAGTGTGTGATCATCAGCAGTCCTGCAATCTCGCTTGGATTATCCCGTTGGGATTAGACACGCAGTGGCGATTTCTTCGAGACCTCGATCTTTTGGGGTCTTACTGCTCAGAACCAAAGCTAGATAACACTTCCTCGATTTTTCCATGTCGCCGGGTAACACTGCTCTTGGCGGAGTGTGGCCTATCTCACGGTCTGAGCAATAATAGGCGTTGGAACCGGGCGCGATTGTAGCGTTGGGCTAAAATGCACGGAACATTCGCGGCCAGGGCGTATGCGATGATAATCCAATCACCCCACCAGGGATTCCAGAGAAAGAAAACCGGCGTCCATCCCATCGCCAGCCAGTGGCAGAGCTCGCCCCGCCAGGTTTCGCGGACGAACCGGCGCAGGTAATCAGGACGGGTATCTGTCAACGAGCCTTTTGCGAACCCACCGCTGAACCAGCGAGCGGCATCCGGCAACTTGCCCTTCCAGCGTTTGATGGCAAAGACATGTTCATAGAACCGCCCGTTGTCCTCCCATCCGTATGCGGTGCGAGGATTGAACCACGACACGGGCATCACGGTGAAGATCCATGCCATTCCCATCTGGATCGAACCCCATCCGGCGACGTTCAGCACAACGATCCAGACGATGGGCAGTTCAATCGGCACGGATTTCGCGTCCTTTCCAGGTGACCTGTTTTCCTGAGCGCAAGGAGGATCTAGTGAACACGGCAAAAAAGAAAAGGAGCGGCAAGGGATACAGGAATGCGGTGAACCATTTGAACGATCCGATCAGGCGGCTGAGCCACATGACCTGGCCGGCGCAAAGCAGATAGGCGATCCCCCACCAAAACCCGTTGGCGGCCGCCAGCCCGCCTATCGGAACGAGCGTCAGTCCCGTCATCCAAGCTACGACCAGAAGCAGGACGCGGCCTGGAGTCTGAGCCGCCCCGGCCGCAAAACCCTTGGTCCATCCGTCCATGAGTTCACGCAGTCCGTTGGGATACATCCGGAACGATAGAACGCCACGGCCTATGGCACTGCGAACCGCGATGTTGGAATCATGGAATTGCCGGGCAAGAAAGTAGTTCTCAAGGATCCGGCCTTTGACGGCCTCGTGTCCACCCACACGCGCAAAACTGTCCCGATCCACCAGGAGCATTTGACCAAATAACCTGTCCGGGACGGTCCCAACAATCATATTAAGATTAAAGAATAACGAGAGGTCTTCGTAAGCATTCCGAACGGCATGATAAGGTCCCACGGAAAATGCGCCGCCCTCGTAATGGGATAGAATTCGATTCAATCCGTCCGGCTCGAACCACGTGTCGGCATCAACGAATAGCAGCAGTGCGCCGTTTGCCGATTGAGCTCCTTGATGACAGGCCCAGGTTTTACCGCGCCAACCTTCAGGGAGCGGTTTCGATGAGATAACGGTTGCTCCATACTCCCGGGCCACTTCAACCGTGCGGTCTGTTGACCCATCGTTCACCACGATGATTTCGCGGGGTTTCGTTGATTGGGATGACAAAGACCGGAGGAGCACGGGCAAATTACCTTCCTCATTGCGCGCGGGAATGATAATGCTGACCGTTCCGGCCGCCGATCGACCATTCGATGAATCGGACCCGCCGATCGATCGATGTGGTCGCAGCAAGAAGAAACCGATTGCCCAAAGGACACAGGCAACCAGTAGCAATCCAATTTCAATGTTCATTCAGGATTTGCCTGGCCACATTTTGGCCGCAGAGAACCACCATCGGCATCCCCCCGCCTGGATTGACCGAGCCGCCGACGAAGAAGAGGTTGGGGTATTTCGAGCTTTGTTTCGGGGCCTTGAAGGCCAGGTTCTTGAATCGATCGCTCACCACGCCGTAGATTGAGCCTTTGTTCGAATAGTATTGCTGGCGAATATCGAGGGGCGTCCAACAATGTTCGAAGACAATGTGCTTGCGCAAATCTGTTAATCCCATCCGTTCGAGCTTATCGAGGACGCGCTGCTTAAAGGCCAGGTAGTCTTCGTGGGTTAATGGATTGGCATCGTCGATGAACGGAATGTGCGGGAGGATTTTGAGGCAATCGCAGCCGGGCGGGGCCACGGTCGGATCGGTCTTGGACGCAGCCACGAGGTAGATTGTTGGATCCGGGGGCAGTTGGCGCTTGCAGAAGACAGTATGGAAATGTTCGCGCTGGCTGCCGGAGAAAAAGAAATTGTGGTGCGCCAGTTGGGGATACTGGCAGTCAAGGCCGAGTTCCAGGATGAGCCCCGAGCAGGCGGGTTCGAACTTATCGAGCGCGCGTAGAAACGCCTCGTCCTCTCGGAGCAGATTTTCGTAAGCGGGGATCACTTCCATGTTGGAAACGATAATGTCCGCGGGATGGAACTGATTGTCCTTGGTCACGACGCCCGTGACTCGATTGCCGTCCCGGCGGACCTCGATGATCTCGCTATTGAATCGGACCACGATGCCGAGTTCACTCATCAGTCGCTGGAGGCCAATGGCGATGTTGTAAAGGCCGCCCTCGACATACCAGAGGTCGTATCGAAACTGGATCGTTGGCAGGCAATTCATGAATGCGGGCGCGTGGTAAGCGGAGGAACCGACATATTTGATGAAATAGTCGAAGATATCCTGGAGATAGGGGGATTTGACAAAGCGCGCGACGCCACGGTGCATATTGCGAAACAGATCGAACTTCGGAAATTTCCAGAGTCCATAGAACTGAGCGAAATCACGGGCCGTATCGAGGCCTTGCTCGAAGTAGCCGGTATTGACGAGGTCGTAGAGATCGGCGGAATACTTCAGGAACCGTTGAATATTGGTGGGATCTTCGCCGGCCTTACGCGCTTCTTCCGCCATTCGATCGGGTTCGGGAGTGAGATCCAGAACCTTGCCGTCCTCAAAGAAATTGCGCCAGTGCGGGCGAAGCGGGCGAATGGGGATGTAATCCTTCATTTTTTGCCCGGATCGCTCGAACAGACGCTCAAAAATGTGCGGCAACGTAAGGATGGAGGGGCCGAGATCGAAGCTGTAGCCCTGGGCTTTAAGGACATTTAGCTTGCCGCCGATCTGGGCATTTTTCTCGTGGATCGTAACGGCGTAGCCTTCCTGGGCCAGCGAGATGGCGGCGGATAATCCGCCGAGGCCCGCGCCGATAATGGTGATCGTTTTCTTGCTCATGGAATTGGGATGGAGGTTGTTTTGAGCCGCGTCATTTGAGCCTGGATATTCCGAGGAGACCCTCTTGCGCCAAGTGATCGGCGGGATGCAAGGCGATGGCTTTGCGGAAGTAGTCCGCAGCCTCTTTCGATCGTCCAAGCAACACATAGGTGCGTCCGATGAACGTGAGACAGCTGCTGTAGCCCCAACGCGGGTCGAGGGGCTGCGGTGGTTGTCGGATCTCCCCGAGGAACAATTGCTCGGCAGCCAGAAAGGTTGCCAGTGCCTCCTGCCAGGCCTCAGGTTTTTTTGCCATATGGAACTGGCATGTTCCCAGCAGATAACGGACACGAGGATTTTCGGCCCCATGTTTCAAGGCCATCTCCTGGTGTTTCTGAACACGCGGCCCAAAGCGGAGGACTCGCAGCAAGTTGCCGTTAATTTTCATCCCGTAGAGGGTGCCCAGCAGGGCATGACTCTCCGCATGCCGCGGATCCAGATCCACCGCCCGGTTCAATGCGGCGATGGCGGCATCGCCCGCGAGTTGGGCCATGCTGGCACTGGCGGGGGAAGAGGGTGCCGATTGAAGCTGGAGCATGCGGTGAAATTCGGTTGCGCCGATCCAGTAGAACGACAGGGCGGACGCTGTTGAATTGGTGCTGGCTTGTCGAAAAAGGGCGGCGGCTCTCAGAAACTGTTCGGGGTTCCAGGCCTGATAGGCGGCATTGAATTCGACAACGCCAGATTCCAGGAGCTTGTCCGAGCCGCTCTCCCCCCGAACCAGGCTCGTTGCCAAAAGAAGCCAAGCCGCGATTATTCGAATCATGCCTGATCCACTTCTACACCATCAGCGGCATTCTGCCAAACAGATCATCCGCTTTTTCCGATAAGCCGAGTTGCATCCAACGGAGGGTTCGAGTAAATAATTCATCATGCCAAAGAGAGTGCTCATCGTCGGCGCCGGGCCGGGCGGCTTGGCCACAGCCATGTTGCTGGCCAAGGCCGGACTTGAGGTGACGGTCCTCGAAAAGCAGGCGCAGGTCGGGGGGCGCACCTCCGCCATCGAAGGCAATGGATTCCGCTTCGATCTCGGGCCCACCTTTTTTCTTTATCCACAGATTCTCGAGGAGATTTTCGCCGAGGTCGGATACGATCTGCGCCGCGAAGTGCCGATGAGGAAACTCGATCCGCAATACCGCCTCATTTTCGGGTCGGGCGGGGAATTGTTGTGCATGCCGGACATCGAGCGGATGGTGGCTGAAATCGGAAAGCTGGCGCCTGACGATGCGCCAGAGTTCAGGCGATTCATGACCTACAACCGGGTAAAGCTGCAGAAGTTCGCTCCCTGCCTTCAGTCTCCATTCCTGGACTGGACGAGTCTGCTTCAGCCGCGTCTTGTGGCGGTGCTGCCCTATCTTAAGCCTTGGAAATCGCTGCATGCCGAACTCGCCGGTTATTTCCGGGATCCACGTTTGCAGCTGGCGTTCACCTTCCAGTCGAAATACCTCGGCATGTCCCCTTTCCAGTGTCCGAGTCTGTTCTCGATTCTTTCGTTCCTCGAATATGAATGCGGCATCTGGCATCCGATCGGAGGTTGCAACGCCCTCACACGCGCCATGGCGCGCATCACCGCCGAATTAGGCGGCAGGCTCCTCCTGAATGAACCGGTTGAGGAAATCCTCTTTGAAGGCCGTCGAGCGGTAGGCGTCAGAACACGGCGGGCTGAACATCGCGCCGATGCCGTGGTTGTCAATGCCGATTTCGGCCAGGCGCTGACCACACTGGTGCCAAATCCGCTGCGGCGGAAGTGGACCGATGCAACGATTGCCCGCAAGCGATTCTCGTGCTCGACGTTTATGTTGTATCTCGGGCTGGAAGGCCGGTTCGATGAACTCGAGCATCATAACATTTACGTGGCGGCGAATTACCGGCGGAACCTCGATGAAATCGAAAACCAGCATGTTCTCTCCGAGGATCCGTCGTTTTACGTGGAGAATCCGTGCCGCACTGACGACACCCTGGCGCCGCCGGGCCACAGCGCCCTTTATGTTTTAATACCTGTGAGCCATCAACATCCGAACATTGACTGGGATCAGGAACGCGCACGTTACCGGCTGTTGGCCTTGCGACAACTGGCCAAGCTGGGTCTGAATGACCTCGAGCGCCGGATTCGATTCGAGCGCATTATCACGCCGGCGGATTGGCAAAGCAAGGTCGGCGTATATCGGGGGGCCACCTTCAACCTGGCTCACAATCTGGGACAGATGCTCCATCTGCGGCCGAGAAACCGATTCGAGGAGTTCGATCAGATGTATTTGGTCGGCGGCGGAACCCATCCGGGGAGCGGATTGCCCGTCATCTTCGAGTCCGCGCGCATCAGCGCCCGTTTGGTGCTGCAAGATATGCGGCGGACGGCAGATTAGGGTCTGGGAATGGGCAGCTGTTGATAAACCCAAGGCAGATTGGCTTTGCCTGCCTCGGCCGCAACAAATATCAGGACGATGAGGAGCGGTGCGGCCAGATCGAGCTTGCCCAGGCGCAGGGGCAGCCAGGCAAGCGGACGCAATAGATTAGTGGCCAGGATATTGACCGAATTCCAAAAGGGATGGTTGCCGAGGTAGACGTAGTTGTTGATGACGTAAAGCAAAAGAAGGGGAATGATGAGAATACGCCAGGCGAGGTAGGAGGCGATCCCCATGAGCAAGGCTTGCTGCCACAGGTGAGTCGAAGAAAGCGGCCGAGGGAGAATATCCGCCATCACCAAAACGGGATTCAAGAAATACCACAAAGCCGTCACGCTGATCAGCGGGAGCAGCAGTTTTGCTGTCAGAGGCCAGCGGTCAATCCAGCCCAATTGCATCTGTATCCACTTGAAGAAAGGATCTTTCTCCGCATCGCGATTGGCCAGCGTGGACGCCAACAGCAGGCAAAGATACACGATTCCCAAGGCAAGAAAAAAGCTGGCGAGAGAAAAGATCAGGACGCGATCGAAAAAATCACTGCGAAAAGGGAGGGCAATGGCGCCCAGTTCGATGGTTGGAGTCCAGTTCATAGCCAGGCCAAGATGCCAATAGACAAAGGCGCGGATCAGGAGCAGAGCGGCCAAGCCGAAGAGCGGACTCCCACGCGCCGGGGCGGCGGCTTCGGCTCGTTTCAGCGTAGCCAACAGGGAGACACCCGGAGCGGGGGCGGTGCGCATGCGGCCCACTGTGCGCCAATGGAACCATAACAAAACACCCGCCAGGTTAAGAATCAGATTAACGAAATCCATCCGCGCTCGATTCAGTTCCAGAAAATCTCTCCACCGGACGGCGGCTGATCTCGAATTCCAGCCTTAATCCGGCCCTACCGCTTCCCCAGGCGCCAAAACCAGCATCACATCAGTTTTAATAATGTCTCGGCAATATCCGAAGGGGTTGGGGCCACCGCGATCCCCGCTTCCCGGAAGGCGGCGATCTTGGCGGCAGCCGTGCAATCCTCGCTATCGACAATGGCTCCGGCATGTCCCATTCGACGGCCCGGCGGCGCGGTGGCGCCCGCGATGAAGCCGGCGACGGGTTTCTTGCAGTGCTCGGCAATCCAGGCGGCGGCTTCGGTCTCGTCAGTCCCCCCGATCTCCCCAATCAGGATGATCCCATGCGTGTCCGGATCATCGTTCAACATCTGGAGGATCTCCAGGTGGGATGTCCCATGCACCGGATCCCCGCCGATCCCGACGCAAGTGGACTGTCCCACGCCCCGTTGGGTTAATTGCCAGACAGTCTCATAAGTCAGGGTTCCGCTGCGCGAAGCCACGCCAATATGGCCTTTTTTGTGGATGTAACCGGGGGAAATGCCGATCCGACAACCGCCGTGCGAATCCTTTCCCTCGCCCGGAGTCACGATGCCCGGGCAGTTGGGCCCCAACAATCGGGTCTTTCGGTCGCGCATGGCCCGCTTGACATTGATCATGTCTTTGATGGGAATAAACTCCGTAATACACACCACCAGGTCGAGGTCGGCATCGACCGCTTCGAGGATCGCATCCGCCGCAAACGGGGGGGGAACAAAAACCACGGACACGGTGCCGCCCGTGGCTTGCGCGGCTTCGCGGACCGTGTTGAAAATGGGCACTTGATCGTCGAAAAGATGACCTCCCTTGCCGGGCGTGACACCCGCAACAATCCGGGTGCCGTAGGCCAGGCTCAACCGGGTGTGCTGCGCTCCAAAATGACCGGTAATACCCTGGACGATGACGCGTGTGGATGGATCAACGAGAATGGACATAGGATAGGGAGATGGAAGGGGTCAGGGGCGGGATTCCTGTTGCGCGGCTTTCACAGCTTTTTCAGCCGCATCGGCAAGTGTGGTGGCGCTGATGACCGGCAGGTCTGAATCCTCGAGGATCTTGCGCCCAAGATCCGAGTTGGTGCCTTCGAGTCGGATCACCAGCGGCAATTTCAGATGGGTTTCTTTCACTGCAGCCACGATGCCCTGGGCAATAATGTCGCACTGCATGATTCCCCCAAAAATATTGACCAGAATGGCTTTGACGCTGGGATCGCTCAATATGATTTTAAATGCGGCCGCAACCTGTTCCTGTCTGGCACCGCCGCCGACATCGAGGAAATTGGCAGGCTGTCCGCCAAAATACTGAATGATGTCCATGGTCGCCATGGCCAGACCGGCGCCATTGACCAGGCAGGCGATCGTTCCAGCCAGTTTGATGTAACTCAGGTTGTAATTGCTGGCTTCGACCTCGAGGGGAGACTCCTCGGCCAGGTCGCGCATCGCCTGAAGTTCGGGATGTCGGTAAAGGGCATTGTCATCGAGGGAAATCTTGCCATCCACCGCAACAAGGGCAGCATTACCATCCAAGTGCTCCACGACGTGCAGGGGATTGATTTCGACAAGTGTGGCATCGCAGTCCCACCAGGTGTGATAGACGCCGGTGAACAACTTGACGGCTTGGGGCAGCAGTTCGTTGCGCAAACCCAGCGCCAAAGCCAGTTTCCGGGCTTGGTAAGGCATGAGGCCGACCACCGGATCGATGTGTTCCCGGATAATCTTCTCGGGATGCTTGGCCGCCACTTCCTCAATGTCCACACCTCCCGATGGACAGACCATCATGACCGGCAGGGATACCGATCGATCGAGAATGACCGCCACAAAGATCTCGCGCTGAATGGTCAGGGCGCTTTCGACCAGGATTTTGTTGACCAAGCGTCCCTGCGGACCGGTCTGTTTGGTCACCAACACCTGTCCGAGCATGGCTTTGGCATAAGCGTAGACTTCCGCGCTATTGTCGCAGATCTTAACCCCCCCCTGGAGACCGTTCACAAATCGTCCTTTGCCTCGGCCTCCCGCATGGATCTGCGATTTTACAATCACTCGCTTCTGGCCTTCGGCGAAAAGCTTGACGGCGATGGATCTGGCCTTTTGGGCGGTTGTGCAAACCCCGCCCGCAGGAACTGCCACACCGTGATTGGCCAGCAACTGTTTGGCTTGATATTCGTGAAGATTCATTCAGCTTCAGCCAATCTAGGAAAGCCAAGGGGGCAGCGTCAACCCGAAATCCACGACACAGAAACAATCCGATCAACTCCCGGGTTCCAGTCAGCCTTCGGAAGCCTTGGATGCCGCCTTTGATCCTCTGATTCCCATCCGCGCACCTTGCATCTGATCCGGCGGCGCTCCTGCCAAAAGCGGAAGTAATTTTTCCACAGGCCTTAAGGACCAGGAACACGATTGGGATTCGGAGGAGGAGGCCCCTGGGCCGGAGTCGTCGATCGCCGCAGCCGGAAATAGAGATTGGCCATGTCCACCCCCAACTGCAGCGTGTTCTGTCCGTTCACCAGGGACGGAGCGTTGGTTACCGTCTGCCATTGGGCGACGGGCGGCAGAGTGGGACTGGCCTCAAGGATCACGGGGCCGAGAGCCGCGGGCCAGGAGAGTTTGACCTGGTTGCGGTTCCGGGTGACCTGCAGCAACGGCGCGGGGGGACGCAGGAGGATAAGCTGAATATTATCGGCGCAGGCGGGCGTTTCCGAGGGTTGATCGGCCAGCAGGTTGAGCTCAAGCGCCAACTCGCGTGTTCCAGCCGGCACCCCGCCGGCAATAGTCGCCGGGATTAAACGGTTGAAGAAACTTCGTTCCCGGCCGACAATGGGTCCCAAGCGGCCTTGTACCAGTTGTTTGCCTTTGGAATCCAGAAAAGAGACCCGCACACTAGCCGAGGCTGGTTGTTGCTCCCATCCACAAAGATTGGCCGAGAGCGAGTATTTCACTTCGCCACTGTCGATAAACGACGCGCACGCAGCCAAGTTGATCTTCTGCCAGGCACGACCGGATGACGGATTGGTGAATCCCAGGAAGAAAAACCGCCCCCCATTGGTAAGCGTTTTCAGCCAATCAGAGTCGGTGTAACTTCCCACTCTCACGCCTTCATCAGTTTCCCAGCCCATCAAACCTGGAGATGCGGCGACGGCCCCTCCTTCAGCATCGCCGTTGACCACCAAATTCTTGCCGAAAAATGGCAAGGCGGCCCCCAGTTGATCCAAGATGTTTGTGGCAGCCGCGGGTGCCAATGGCTGCGCGGCGGGACGCGCAACAGTCGGCCGCCCTTTGGCGGCAGGAGAGATCTTCGCTGGGGATCCAAAAATGTTGGTCCCGGGTGCCGGGGTGATCCAGGCAACAAACGCGTCGGGAGAGTTCGGTATCAACCTTGCCTGCAGGGGCTGGACCATGGGAATGTTGGTGGAGCCAGTCGATCCCACCACGTGCGCGCAGCCGGAAGAGTCAATCGCGATGGCGGAAAGTTGATCCTGGCCCGATCCCCCCAGGAAAGTGCTGAATGTCAGGGCGAATTCATCGCACTTCAATGAGGCCAGAAAACCATCCCAACGCCCACCCCCAAATACCGGCTGGAATGCCGATGCCAAGGGAAAATCCCGCGACGAAGTTACTCCGGCCAGCCAAATGTTGCCGGAACCATCCGGGCTGATGCTGGCCAGTTCGTCGCCCTGGCCGCCCAGGTAGGTCGACCGCAGGAGCGTGGAACCGGTCGAATCGAGTTTTGACAAAAAGAGATCTCTTCCCCCGGATCGCGAGGAATAGAGCGGGTTGATAATCGGAAATCCGTCGGAAGTCGTGTCGCCACAGACAATCACTCCACCATCTTGATCAATGACAATGCCGCGGCCCACATCATCACCGGTTCCGCCCAGGAACGTGGCAAACACCAGGCTCACGCCATTGGAATTGAGCTTGGCCACAAAGGTTTCCATGCCACCGAGGTAAGCCGATTGGAGCGGATTGACTGTCGGGAAGTCGGAAGATGAAGTATATCCGGTCAGGTAAACGTTCGCCACAGCATCGACCGCAAGATCCAGAATGCCGTCCAGAGGCCCGCTGCCGCCCAGGAAACTGCAAAAGTCAATTGTTCCCTCGGGCGCAAAACGAGCAATGAACCCGTCGGCTCCGCCACGAAGCGATGATTGCAGGGGGCGTTGGACCGGGAGATCGGCGGATCGTGTGATTCCACCCACCACGATTCGCCCCTGCGCATCCACCGCCACCGCTGCCAGCTCATCCATATCCAGTCCTCCCAGATAGGTCGAAAGCACCAGATGCCCCTCTCCATCCAGAACCGTCAGGAATCCATCACGTTCGCCCCCGCCGAATTTCTCCTGCCAGGCATCCTTGAGCGGATAATTTGGGGAAGAAGTCGTGCCGACAATCGCCAATCGGCCTTCGGGAGTCACGGCCACTTGGTGCGGTCGTTCTTCGCCGGAACCGCCGAGCAGGACCGAAAACAGAATCGAGCTTCTGTCCGGAGCATATTTTGTCACAAAGACGTCACTCGCCCCCTGCACGGTCGGTGTGCTGGCGGCCAATCCGGGAAAGTTGGTCGAGGCCGTTTGTCCTGCCACATACAGGCAACCCCGAACATCGAATGCGACCGCATAGGCGCGATCCTCCAGGCTGCCGCCCAAGGGCGAAGCAAAGCGCAACGTCGGGTCGATGATCAACCGCTGGGATCGGTCATAGGTCCCCAAGACAAAACGCACGAGGCAATCGCGTCCCGGCTTTCCTCCGGAAGCCGGAATGGATTCGGTCTTCGGCTGAACAACATAGTGGGCTCGCACGATTCGATGGCCATCGGGCATTGGCTGGTAAGCGATCGGCCGGCGCTGACGCCAAATCCCATTTACTGTCTGGAGGACAAGGTCTCCCTGGGAATCAATCCAACTGGATTGCACCCCTTCGATTTCGAGAGCAATTTGGGTGGGATCAGCCTGAGGCGCGATCTCAAAATCAAATTCCAACTCGCCCTGATTCCAGTAATAAACCAGATCGATGCCCGGATATAGATTGTGGCAACCGATCCGCGAAAAACACCGGCTTTGATGATCGGCGGCCTCTGAGTGTCTAACGGAATATTCCCGTAAATGAATGGGCACCATTTCCCGGCCGACAAGATTGGCGGCGGACAATGAACCCACCCAGCGAAAACGCAGCGTATCCGATTCCTTGCCCTCAGAGGGGCGCATTCTCAGTTCGCCGGCTTGGAGGACAAAAACACCCGATCCATCATGGGCGATGAATGACGCGCCCTTGCCCCCGCGATCTGCCAAAGTGTGAAAAACCCGCGGCGCCAGGTTCTCCAGCGCTGGTTCTGTCTCTTTTGCAGACAAAGCGGGCCTAGACCCCAACAGGAAGACGACAGGGATCATCCAAACCAGCGCTGAAAAAATCAGGCGCGTCATGATGCTTACGGTGTTCATAGCGAATTGTCTGCAGACCATCGATGTCAGCCAAAACAGTGGATTGTCAAGGCGTAATATGGCGGCAAACCCGATGCTCTGGCAAGCAGTTTATCCGAAAGCAAGCCATGAACACACGCCCTGAGATCGACTGAGATCGAGACACATGCCGCCGGGATCTCCTCAAATCCCTTCATTGGCATCCCCAAAATAGAAAATTGGGGGGAATTTTCAGTTTTTTTTGAAAGAATACTTGCCTTCTTTTCAGGGCTGAGGCACATAATAACGCGGACAGTTCAAGGTGGGATTTTCCGTTGTTGAGGCGGCTCTTTTTACCCACCAACACGTCGATGAAAGATGGTTGTTGGTCTAAGGCGGTAAAGATTGCCCACAATTGCCAGAGCTAAAACCGTGGTATGGTTCCTGCTAGGTTCAGGAATTTGAGAAAATGCTCGTTTCAACGAGATGCGACGTATGGCGGAAACGACAGGCGTAATTGACGAAAGCCCTCAGGGTGATTCGAGTTGCCAGTCGGGCCATAAATCGTCCGATGTGCAGGCCATGGCAACCGTCATATATGTAGTCGACGACGAACCGATGGTAGGTGAAGTCGTGCAAATCCTTCTTCAAATGGAGGGTTTTGAGCCCAAACTGTTCCAGGATCCAGCGGTGGCTCTAATGGATTTTCTGTCTGCCAATCCTCGTCCTTCCTTGTTGATCACCGACTTTGTCATGGGTTCCATGAATGGCATGGAGCTTATTGACAATTGCAAGCGCATCCAACCGGACCTGAAGACGATTTTGTTCAGCGGCAACGTCGGGGAGAAAATTACCTCCAGCTACAGTGTCAAACCGGACCGATTCGTGAGCAAACCCTTCCAACCCAAGGTTCTTATTGAGGTCATCCGCTCCTTGCTTAAGGAGAATTAATTGATGCTCCGATTGGAATCGGCTGCCTTCGCACCGTTGAAGATTCTTCTGCCCCAAGGGGGGCTTGTTTCTTGATTTCGTGTGAATACGAAGCATTTTATTCTGGCTGGTCTGAGTGATAGCTGGAAAAACCAGAGCCTAAATCTATGAGCGAATCTGATATGGATCTTACCCAACGGCCGCCTCGAAGTCCTCGGGTGCGTTTAGGAGGATATGTGCATTTACCCCGAATGCTGGATAAGTGCCGGGCTTTACTATCGGAAAAAATTGGGGAGTATCACTATGATTGTCCGATGGATCAGGCGTTTTTTGATTTCACAGGCATAACGGCAGCCGAGCTCAAGGCCCAGGTCAGCTTGGGCAAAGGAGACGGAGCCATCCTGGAATGGATCAATGCCCAGGCGCCGAATAAACCCAGCTCCGCCGCTATCGCACAATGGTCGCACTATCAAGAGCAGCGAACCCCAACGGATCTTGAGATGCGGGAGTTTTACCAGGAGGAACATCGGAGATTGGCCCCGCTGCGGACAGATCTGGCGACGTGGTTCGATCTTCTCGATTTGGATGATTACGTGAGCTTTGGGGGCAAGCCTTGATGACTTCGGCCGATGTGTTGGCTGAGAATGGCCTGATGCCCCGTTCTCTAGCGGCCAAGCTGCGGGACTGGATGACTCGCGTGCCATTATATCGAGCGATGTCCTCATTCATCAGCCGGGATAATGACCTCGACCTGTCCTGGAAGGAATTCAGGCGATTGCCAGTGATCACGAAAAATGACATTCGGAGCAACTTCCCCCACAACTTCTTGAGCAACACGCTCAGCCTGAAACACTTGATCGAGAATGATTCCATCGAGTTGGAACGAACCTCGGGCACCTCGGAGGAACCCGTCCCTTTGTTGCTGGGCAAAGGATGGTGGAATAAACAGGAACGATCCGCCCTGGGCCTCAATCCAGTCGTGCGCGCATTTCTTCACGAAATCCCTGAATCCCCGCGTGTCACGCTCACCTCGCCTTCCTGCAACCACGACATTACCTACCGGGGCATCCCGTGCCGTTCGGAACGCGTCATAGGCCAGGCGCTCTTCGTGAACCTCACACGTCATCCGTTTCTATGGCCCGAGTCGGCCTTAGCCCGCATGGTCGAGGAGACAAGCGAATGGCAGCCGCATTTCCTGGATGTGGATCCGGTGTACGGGATCTGTTTTGCCCGGTATTGCGAGCGGGTCGGAGCCCGGTTTCCTTCACTCCGCTTCATCATTTCAAGTTATGAGTACTGCAGCCTATGCCATCGGCGGCTGATGCAACGCATTTTTGGTGTGCCCGTCTACGATCTTTATGGATCTACCGAAACCGGGCATGTATTCATGGAAAACGACCGCGAAGAACACCTGCTCAGTCAGGAGACCGCCCTGGTGGAGTTGTCGGAAGTCGACGCGCAAGGAATCGGCCAGCTACTAGTGACCACGCTCGACAACGAGTTTATGCCTTTGATTCGATATCAGATTGGAGATTTGGCCCGAATGGTGAGATCGGGGGACGGGACTTTTTGGGAGTTGCACGGGCGAACAATGGATGCGATACGGCTTGCGTCGGGCCGTCGCCTGACGGTTCGGCAACTGGATCAGGCCGTGGCCCGGCATGGTTCGCTGATGCACTACCAACTGCGCCAGCTCGGACCGGATCACTATCGGCTCCTGATGATTCCCGATGCCCAGGGGAACTCCGATCCTGTTCCTCAAGCATTGCGCGAGGACCTGATCCGCGTGTTGGAAGAACCAGCCGTTCTCGATTTTGTATCCACCGATTATATCCCGGGGGAATCCTCGGGAAAATTTCGTCTGGCCCGACCGCTGCCTTGATGGCGCGAGGAAACGGTTTTTTGAAGTTTGCATCCCCCGCTGGCCTGTCGTAAATATTCTGAGCCCATGAAGGAAAGGTTATGAGACTGGATGTGGAGATCTATGATACCACCCTGCGCGACGGCAGCCAGGGAGAAGGCATCAACTTTTCTGTGGCCGATAAGCTTCGGCTGGCCGAGCGGCTCGATGCATTTGGCATGACCTTTGTCGAAGGTGGATGGCCGGGATCCAATCCCAAGGACATCGAGTTCTTTGCCACAGCTCGCGGGCGCAAGTTTCGTCATACCCGCATCGCGGCCTTCGGATCGACTCGACGCAAGGGGGTGGGAGTGGAAAAGGACGATCAGGTCCGTTTGCTCCTGGACGCAGCCACCCCGGTGGTCACTATTTTCGGAAAAACCTGGCTGCTGCATGTCCAGGAGGTCCTTCGGACATCCCCCGATGAGAATCTCCAGATGATAGCGGATACCATCCGATTTCTCAAAGACCACCAGAAGTTCGTTATATACGATGCCGAACATGCCTTTGATGGATTCAAGGACAACCCGGAATACGCGCTGGCCACTCTGAAAGCGGCCGATCACGCCGGCGCTGATCGGGTGGTGCTTTGCGACACAAATGGCGGCAGCCTGACGACGGAAATCGGGCGGACTCTTGCGGCCGCACGGAGCCAGATATCCGCGCCCCTGGGGATTCACCCTCACAACGACATCGGCCTGGGAGTCGCCAATGCCCTGGCGGCTATCGAGTCCGGAGCCATCCATGTCCAGGGAACCATGAATGGCTATGGCGAACGCACAGGCAACTGTAACTTGACCTCTGTGATTCCCGCCCTGGCTTTTAAAATGAAGAAACGCTGTGTTCCCGAGGGATCACTGCGCAAGCTTCGGGATCTTTCGCAGTTTGTGGATGAGATCGCCAATGTGCGTCACGATCCCCGTCAACCCTGGGTGGGATCAACCGCCTTCGCACATAAAGGCGGCATGCATGTCAACGCGGTCCAAAAAGTGCCCCAGAGCTTCGAGCATATCAATCCGGAGCTGGTGGGCAATCGGCGCCGGGTTTTAATCAGTGATCTGGCCGGTCGCAGCAATATTGTCATGAAAGCCCAGGAGCTGGGCATCCCCCTCCATAACGACAGCCCGGAATTGCGCGAAATCCTCAATCGCATCAAGGACCTGGAACATCAAGGCTATGAGTTTGAGGCCGCTGAAGCTTCCCTCGCCTTGCTCATCTGGAAGGCCCGGACGCCTGTGGTTCCCAAATTTGTGGTGGATGCCTATCATGTTTCGATGCGCAGCATGAAAGGGAATTCCCTCTGCGAGGCCACTATCAAAGTGCGGGTGGGCGACCAGGGGGCTCATAGGGTTGCCGAAGGCGACGGCCCGGTCAATGCCCTGGATTCCGCCCTTCGTCAGGCTCTCGTCGGCTTCTACCCTCAGCTCAAGAAGGTCCAGCTGACCGATTACAAGGTTCGAATCCTCGATTCCGCAAGCGGAACGGCCGCCAAAACCCGTGTTCTGATCGAATCCAGCGACGGCAAGCGAGAATGGGGGACGGTCGGCGTGAGCTCCAATATCATCGAGGCCAGTCTTCAAGCCCTGATCGACAGCATTGAATACCGTCTCATGGAGAAAAGATGATCAGACTTTGTTCGCGGCGGGGAAATTGGCCTCGGTTGACTTGATGTGGCGGTCCAAAAACTGACGGATACTCTGGAACGCCTCGTTGACCTGCCGGATCAACGAGTCGGCACCGGCCAATTGCCCGGACCGTCCGAAATGTTCCAGTTCGCGCAGCAGGGGCGCGATGGCGTTCATGCCGCATGTGGCGCTCGCCCCGGCGCACTTGTGAGCCAGAGCGCCCACTTCCGCCGCGTTGCGTTCCGACACTGCCTTCTCCAGTTGAGCAAGCTGGGGCGCGGTCTGGGTTAAATACACATCCACAATCTCGCGAAAGGTGCTCCAATCTCCGGCCGCGAACTGCATGAGACGCCCGATGTCCACCGGCGGTTTCTCGGCAGGCTCGAGATCTACACCTGGCGAAAAAACCTTTCTTTCATTTCGCGCCGAAGCCGGGCTGTCCCCCGGGTCCGATGGGGGTGTTGGCACGCCCGCGCCCTGGATAGAAGGGGCCGTTGTCAGTTTTTTATTGGCCAGCGAGGTCCCCCAACGTTCCAGCAAGGCCTGGACAGTCTCGGGACGGACGGGTTTGGAGATGTAGTCATCCATCCCGGCCGCCAGACAGCGCTCCCGATCGCCTCGCATCGCGTTGGCCGTCATGGCAATAATGACCAGCTGTGGCCGGATCTGGCTGAGGTGGTATTGCTCTCGTTCATACTGGCGGATCTGGCGCGTGGCCTCCAAGCCATCCATGGCCGGCATTTGAACATCCATGAACACCACATCAAAGGCTGATCGTTTGACCGCTTCAACGGCCTCAACGCCGTTGTTGGCAAACTCGATGGCATACCCCATTTGCTGGAACAACCGCGAGGCGACCTTTTGGTTGACCGTATTATCATCGGCCAGGAGCAGACGGAGCGGCAGACGAGAAGCCAGGCTTGAGTCCAGACGCGGAACGACGGGCCGCGCGATCACCTCAGGGGTTCTTCCCGTGACCACCTTCAAAAGGACTTCCTGGAGCTGCGCTTGTTTGACCGGTTTGTCCAGGCAAACCGCAAACGGCTCCAGTGCCGATTTGGGGAGATCCGCCCAAAGCCCCATGGACGTGAGCAGAATCAGGGGCAAGGACTGCGAAGTCCGAAGCTTCCGGATTTCCGCGGCCAGGGTCACGCCATCCATCTCCGGCATCTGCATGTCGAGAATGCCGACATCGAACGGTTCGCCTTGCCGCAGCCACTCGATGGCCTGCGAGCCGGCGGCAGCGTCTTTGGGAACCATGCCCCATTTGCGCGCTTGCAGCATGAGGATCTGGCGGTTGGTAGCGTTGTCGTCTACTATCAGCAGCCTGAGACCGGCCAGTTGCTGATGGACCTTGGGCGCATGGTTTTGGAAGGAGGAGGGCGCCGTTTGTGCGATGACGGTAAAACTGAACGTGGCGCCGGCGCCGGGCTGGCTCGAGACCTTGATGGAGCCGCCCATGAGCTCAACCAAACTCTTGCTGATGGCAAGCCCAAGCCCGGTGCCGCCATACTGGCGCGTGGTGGAGGCGTCGGCCTGGCTGAAACTCCGAAATAACCGGTCGATTTTCGCCGGCGAAATGCCAATCCCCGTATCCCGCACGGAAAACTCGAACTCCCAGCGGTCCGGCGTGGTCTTGCTGGCGGGCCTGGCGGCCACACGAACCAGCACTTCGCCCCTGGCGGTGAATTTGATGGCGTTGCTGATCAGATTGGCCAGGACCTGACGAACACGGGTCACATCGCCAATGAGCAGGGAGGGGGCCGAATCTTCTATTTGGCAAATGAGATCCAGGTGTTTTTCGCCCGCTTTTGCGGCAAACAGGTCGATAGTTTCCTCGACACACTTTCGCAGCTCGAACGGACGCATCTCCAGGTCCATCTTGCCGGACTCAATCTTGGAGAGATCCAACACGTCGTTGATCAGGGTCAACAGGGCTTCGCCGCTGGCGCGAATGGTGTTGACAATATCATGTTGCTCGCCGTTGAGGGACGTGTTGAGCAGCAAGCTGGTCATGGCGATCACCGCGTTCATCGGAGTCCGAATCTCGTGGCTGATGTTGGCGAGGTACTCCGACTTGGCGCGCGTCGCCTGATCCGCTTCGGTCCGGGCTCTCTGAAGTTCCTGGTTGGCGCGGGCCAGTTCGTCCTGAAGCCGCTTCATCCGCAATTGGGAGCGGATCCGCGCTTTGAGTTCGGCCGGCTCAAAGGGTTTGGTGATGTAATCGGTGGCGCCCAAATCGAAACCCCGGACCTTTTCCTCGAGGCTGTTCGTTGCCGTCAGGATAATCACCGGAAGCCGTTTGAGGGTGTCATCCTCGCGGATCTGCTCCAGGATCTCGAGCCCGCCGAAGTCCGGCAATCCCAGATCCAGAAGGATCAGGTCAAACGGCCGAACCCGGGCCAAGGTCAATCCCGCTAGTCCATCCGCCGCACGGGTGATGTGGATCGCGTTATCCTTCAGACAGTCGATGATGATCCCTTCGATGTCCGGATCATCGTCGATCAGCAGGATCTTTGCGGGGAAAGCAGTCATGTCATGTGCCCGGCAAAGCCCGATGGAAATCAAGCTCTGGAATCCTGGAGCTATCGATCATTTGCTTTTCTCGGCCTCCAGGGCGGCCTGGACTTTGACATACTCCTGTTCGACGCCCTGGAGCAGATCCGGCGCGTCGGCGAGGAAACCGACCCTGGCCTGTTTTTCAAGATTCATACAGATCTCGGCCATGCGGCGGGCTCCCAGATTGCTTGCGCTGCCCTTGAGGCTGTGGGCTGCCGCGCATAAGGCATTGGGGTCGTTCTGCTCGATTGCGGTTCGAACCTTCTGCAATCGCGAGGGCGCGTCCTTGAGAAACAGATCAATCAATTCGGCCAGGGGATCGGGCATGTCGGGCTCTCGCAGCTCCCGTAATTCGGCCAGGACTCGAGGATCGAGGATCTCCTCGCCAGACTCCTGAGGCAGCGGGGCGGCTGCGGCGCCCGGATTGACGGTTTTGAAGGCGCGCTCCAAGGCCGCTTGCAGTTCATTCAGCTGAACAGGCTTGCAGAGATAATCGTCCATTCCCGCCGCCAGACACTTCTCGCGATCGCCCTGAAGCGCGTTGGCGGTCATGGCAATAATGTGATGCGTCTTGATTTGGGCGCCGGATTTGGCGGCTTCGGCTTCGCGATGGCGGATCATGCGCGTGGCCTCGTAACCGTCCATCTCCGGCATCTGGCAATCCATCAGGATCACGTCGTACGGAATCCGGGTCAGGGCTTCAATGACTTCCAAGCCGTTGGCAACCGCGTCGGCCGAGTATCCGAGCTTCTGCAACTGGCGCAAAGCCACCTTCTGATTGACCATGTTATCCTCGGCCAACAACAATCGGAGGCCTTTCTGCATCGCCCCAGGAGCCGGCTGGGCCGGTGCGGATGGGGTGGATCTCGAGGGGGATTTCCTCGGTTGCGCCGCCGCATGCAACACGGCGTCGGACATGACGGTCACCAGACAGTCGAACAGTCGGGATTGCTTGACAGGTTTGACGAGGCACGCGGAGATGCCGGCCGCTTTAAGTTCCGCGCTGTCAAAACGCTGCACCAACGAAGTTAGCATCACCATCTTCAAGGAGGACAACAACGGATCGGCCGAAATGGCCCGCGCCAGACTCAGACCATCCATCTCCGGCATCTGCATGTCGAGGATCACCAAATCATAAGGATCTCCCGCCGCCGCCTCGGCGCGCAGGATCGACAGGGCGTCCTTTCCGCTGGCCGCCTGTCCGTTGCGCATTCGCCAGGAGATGATCTGGTGGTGGAGGATTTGGCGATTGGTCGCATTGTCATCGACCACCAGAACCCGAAGGCCGGTGAGATTAAGCTTGCTGGTGTCGGCCCGATGGGCATAAGCCCCCGGCGGTTGTTTAGTCAGGTTGATGGTGAACCAGAAGGTCGATCCCTTGCCAACCGTGCTTTCCACGCCAATCTGGCCATTCATCATCTCGACCAACTGTTTGCAGATGGCCAGGCCCAGCCCGGTTCCCCCGTACTTGCGGGTCATGGATCCATCCGCCTGGGTGAACGGCTGGAACAATCGTGCCATCGGTTTTGGCGCAATGCCAATGCCCGTATCGGTCACGGTGAACCGCAGAACCACCCGGCGATCCGTTTCGTTGACCTTGCTGACGCGGACGACCACCTCGCCGTGGTCGGTGAACTTGACGGCGTTGCTCAGCAGGTTCGACAGCACCTGCCGCAAGCGCCCCGGATCGCCCTGCAACAAGGTTGGAACCTCGTGGTGAACCCAAGACACCAACTCGATGCCCTTGCTCAAAGAACGGGCGGCGACCAATTCGACGGCCCCCTCCACCAGCTCCACCAAGTCAAAATCGATAATCTCAAACGACAACTTGCCCGCCTCGATTTTTGAGAAATCCAGAATGTCGTTGATCACCGTCAGCAGGGCGTCGGCGCTGGAACGAACCGTGTCGGCAAAATCGCGTTGATCAGGGTCCAGATCGGTTTCCAGCAACAGGCCGGTCATGCCAATGACCGCGTTCATGGGCGTCCGGATCTCATGGCTCATGTTGGCCAGAAACTCCGACTTAAGCCGAGTCGATTCCAAGGCCGCGTCACGCGCCTTGGCCAGCTCCACCTCGGCCTGTTTCAGCTGAGTGATGTCGCGAGAAACACTGATGATGCCGGTCGAGGCGCCCTCCGGGTTGTAGATGGGCACGATGGAAACGGAAACCCAGCTTTCCTCGCCCGTCGCCCGGGTCTGATGTTCGACCTTGTTAATGATGGGCTGGCGACTTGCCATGACGCGTTGTTCCTCCTTGAAAAACTCGTCCGCTTGTTCCTTGGAGAGGAAATCGTAATCGGTTTTGCCTTCGAGTTCCTTGGGATTCGATACCCCCAAATACCTGGCCAGCGCCCGGCTGGCTCGCACAAATCGCGACTGAACGTCCTTGAACGAAATGCGATCCGGGCTGTTGTCCAGGAGGGCAAACAGCAGATCACGCTCGAATTGCAGATCCCCCTCAATCCGTTTTAGGGCGGTCACGTCCTTTGAAATTCCCACGGTGCCAATCGTGACCCCGTCTTTGGATACCAGCGGCATTTTGGTCGTCAGCGCCCAGGTGGCAGAACCGTCGGTATAAGTCTCTCGTTCGAGTTTCCCGATGATCGGTTCTGCGGTCCTAATTATCCGTTGTTCATCCTCGAAGGCGGGCCGGGCGTGTTCTTCGGTGTAGAAATCGAAATCCGTCTTGCCGATGACCTGGTCGGCGGTTCGGTCAAAGCGTTTTGCCAAGGCCTTGCTGCACTTGATGAATCGGGATTCCTTATCCTTGAAGTAAATGCAGTCCGGGACATTATCCAACAGGGCCTGAAGCAGATCGCGCTCGTATGCCAGCTCGGCCTCGGCTTGTTTGAGGGCGGTGATGTCCTTGGAAATTCCAAACGTGCCAATGATTTGTCCGTCCTTGTTGCGCAACGGCATCTTGTTGGTCAAAACCCAGGATTCATGGCCGTCGAGCCACACTTCCTTCTCGACCAATCCAATCACCGGTTTCCCAGACTTCATGATCCGCTGCTCGTCCGCAAATGCCGCACGGGCATGTTCCTCGGTAAAAAAGTCCGCGTCCGTCTTACCAACCGCTTGTTCAGGGCTGTTAATCCCCAAGCCGACGGCCACCGTCGCGCTGCACTTGATGAATCGGGATTGAGTATCCTTGAAGTAAATCCGGTCCGGACAATTGTCCAGAAGCGTGCGCAAGAGATCCCGCTCATAGGCCAGCTCCGATTCCATCTTCTTGCGCTCGGTCACATCCCAGAAGATACCCTGGATACCGATGGCTCTGCCCTCCGAATCAACCACAGGGGTCTTGATCACCCGCACATAAATCTTTTCACCGTCCGGAGTCTGGTGGTCCTCCACCGTGTCAAACACCTCGCGGGTCTGCATGATTCTGCGGTCGTCTTCCTGATATTTGGCCGCCAACTCGGTGGGGAAAAAATCAAAATCGGTTTTATGAATGATCTCTGATAGCGGCTTGCCCAGGTTACTGCAAAAGCGCTTGTTGGCGAAGGTAAACCGTCCGTGAACATCCTTGCGGAAAATGTTTTGAGGCAAGCCCTCGACCAGAGAGTGGTAAAAGGCCTCGGTGTGCTCCATCTGGGCCGTCACGCGATATCGTTCCAAATGATTCATCACCTGCCGGGCCAGAAGAATCAGGACCTCCTTCTGTTCCGGCCGAAGCGTGCGCGGCTCCGGATCGCATACACACAAGGTGCCCAAGGCATGACCGGCCGAAGTCACCAGCGGAACCCCGGCATAAAAACGCAGTTTCGGTTCGTTTACTACCAGAGGATTGCCCTGAAATCTCGTGTCCTTCCTCATGTCGGACACTTCAAAAAAATCCCTCTGTGCCAACGTGATATCACAGAAGGACTCCTTCCTGGGCACCTCAGAAACCGTAAGGCCTACCTTGGCTTTTAGCCAGACCCGGCCGTCATCCAGAAAATTGAGCGCGCCATAACCCACGCCACAAATCTGTGTAGCCAAACGCACTAAATCATCAAAAGCGGGATCTTCTTGGGTGTCGAGAATGGCGTATTCGTGCAAAGCAGCCAGACGTTCCAGCTCGGTATCTGGAGCCGATTGTTGTGGATTGGCTTCGGAGTTGTTCATCGAATCACAAAAATTTCATCTTCACCGTCGCACTGTCCCGGGTGGAATTACTGAAGCAACCTGCCCGGGCATCAAGGGATGCCCAAGCGCCGCGCGAACGATTTCCCGCAAAACAAATCAAACCCGCTCAACTTTGGCAATAGTATAAATCATCTATGCCTTGGCTTGGTTGAGTTTAGGTTTTTCGGCATGGGATCCCAACCGAAGTCGGAAGGAGAATCCCCGCCGGCTCCGGTCCATGCGCCAGGCGTAGGCACGGCGTTTGCCCGAAGCCCAAATCCGGAAGCCCGATGACGTCCGACCTGAGGGGCCGTTTGCGATCGGATGTCCTCAGCCAGTCGGAAAGATCATGCCCGTCATTCTCCCGCGCTTGAATCCAGCTGTCCGGTTTCCTCCAATCGTTGGATTTCCACAGTAAGACCCTCGCGGAAGGTAGGATACTTAAACTGGTAACCCAGCTCCATCTTCAGCCGGCGATTCAGGACCTTCTTGTTCGTTAAGCCCCGCTTGCGATCCGGTTCGACTTCGCCACCGGCCGGAGGCAGATGACGTCCCAGAGTATCCGCAAGCCAGTGGAAATACCTCCATTGGGTAATCGGCTCATCATCGACAACGTTATAGACCGAGCCGGAATGCGCGCTTTCCAGGCACTCCACAATAATCCCGGCGACGTCGTCCCGGTGCACCATGTTTAACAGCCTTTCGCCGCGGCCTTCGATCCGCGCTTCGTTCTTCAGAAACTGTTGAAACCAATGGCCGCGACCCGGTCCGTAAATGCCGGCAACCCGAAGAATCACCACAGGAAAACGATGCTCACGAAAAGCCTGGATCAGCACCCGCTCCGTTTCGACCAGGACCCGGCCGGTCTCCGCGGCCGGAACCGTTGGGCTTTCTTCCTTAACCGCCGAGCCGTCGGTTTGTCCGTAGACACCCGTGCTGCTGGTATAAACGTACTTTTTCGGAGGTTGTTCTTTAAGCCACGCCATGAGATTTCGGGTGCCCTCAAGATAGGCCTGGCGATAGGCAGGCAAGCCCCCTCCTCCAGCCGATACCGTGTTGACCACCCAATCCCAGGACCGGGGCAGAGCGGTCAACGTTTCCGGACATGTAATATCCGCCATCAAGGGCTGGATGCCGGCATTTTTCAATTCGGACGCGGCGGACGGCGATCGCCGCAAACCAAAAACCTCGTGTCCCTTCTTCACCAGGGCCGCCCCCAAGGGTAACCCCACATAACCGCATCCAACGATCAACGCGCGCATAGTGTTAAATCAGTCCCCTGAGTTACCGGTTTGCAGGATTCTTTCAACAGACTCGGCATGTCGGGCCGGGTGAGATAGATTAAACACCCACGAAAGGTGGTCAATCCCGCACCAGACATCACGGCTGTGGCGCTTATGCTGAACCCGTTGTTGATCTCCGTCAAGCCTCGGGCGGCCGACGCCATTCCCGGCGGGGAGGTTCGGGTAATCCCTGGGCCCGATAGGCCGTTCGGAAGTGCATTTTTGCCACGGCCGACAGTTTCTCCCGTCCGTGCCGGGCCAGGAAATCCGCCGCAGCCGCATCCACCTGGGCCGAGGCGCCCTTCGGCAGATTCATGGCATACTGTTCCTCCAGCCGTTTGAGTCGCTGCACAAACTCGGCCCGAGCCAGGATGGAAGCCGCCGCCACGGCGAGATCCGACTCCGCCTTATGCCGTTGCACGAGCTCAATTTGCCGGCCCAGCGGCATCAAGGCGCGCGCCACGGTCTCCTGGCTGGAAGCGAATTGGTCGCTGATGGCCCGAACCGGCAGGGGATTCATGCGATGACGCTGCGCCATCAGGTTCTCGATGACTCGCGCATGTCCCCAGGCCAGGATCTTGTTGACGCTCCTCATGCTCGCATAAAGGCGGTTATACGCTTCGTTGCCAATCGGGACGGTCGTGCTGACACATCCGGATGTCTCCCGGATCAGCCCGGCCAAGTCCAGAATCCGACGGTCGCTGCTGATGTTTTTCGAGTCCTTAATCCCGCTGTCTCTCCACTGGTCCAACATCGTCGCATTGACATAAACGCCGGCGACACACAAGGGCCCGAAAAAGTCGCCTTTGCCGCTCTCATCGATGCCTAACCGGGGCAGAAGTGTTTCCGGATTGAACAAGCTTTCATATCCCAATCGGGCTTCCTTGAGAATGTGCGGTTCGAGAACGAACTCGACAAACTCCTGAGTTCCCTTGCCCTGAACGACCAGCTTTCCGCTCTGGTAACAAACCACATTGACCTTTTCCTTGCTGGCGGCAAATCGAGCGTAAGGAACGTCCCGGAATTCGTAGCCGTGACTCTTGAGATAGGTTTCGAGGACCGATGCCCGGTCCGAATCCAGGGTCATCGTATAGACCATCAACGGTTGGGACATAACAGATTCCTTATCATCCAATTGTTGGGGAGCTTGACTCGAGTTTGTCCAGCATGGGCAAGTAATCCGGCCGCGCCTTACATCAGATCTGGGATTTGACCAACGGCGGTTTCAGGTAATGTTCCACCTCGGCCAAGGATGGAAAAACCGGAGCTTCCCCGGGCTGCCAGCGCTTGCATGCCGCTGCCGCCACCGCGAACTTGCCCGCACTCAGATCGGTTTTCCCCGATGCCAAAGCCACTGCGAAAGCAGCGGCAAACAGATCCGCCGACTGCGTGACATCCCCGCTCGCGCCAGCTGGCGGACGCCACAGATGTTCCAAGTCTTCCTTGACCAGCAGGGCGCCCAGGGGACCCAACTTGACAATCACCGTGGGAACGCCTCGCCCCCGCAACTCGCGAGCCTTGAGTGCCGCGATCGCCTGGCTGAAATCGCACAATGGCGCGCGGGTTAGCAAAGCCAGCGTCTCTTCGTTCAATATCACATAGTCCACCCCCGCCAGCAGCTCATCCGTGACTCGGGTATCGGCGGCGGGATCGAGAATGACTTTGGCTCCCGATTGCCTGGCCAGACGGGCGGCATGCGCCAAGGTCTCCTCCGGAATACCGGAGCTTAAAAGCGCACAACCGCACTGGGCCAGCCCTTGCTGATGATGTTCCAGGTGTCTGACCTCGTAACAGGCATTGGCCCCCGGGACCTTGGTTGTCTGACTTTGGCCGGCCGCATTCACCCAGGTGAACGCAACACCCGAGGGCGACTGCCGGGAGCGGCTTAATCCCGCAAGGCCAACCCCCGCTTCTCGCAGTTCAGTTCGAAGCAGATCGGCAAAGGGATCCTCGCCCAGGTGCCCCCACAAGAGCACCTGTCCCCCCAGGTGCGCCGCCGCCATGGCCTGCAACGCCCCGTGCCCCCCCACGCGCCAGGAGGCCCGGTCCGCAACCACAGTCTCCCCCGCCGCAGGGAAATGAGCGGGCTCCACCAACCACTGCAAATAGACATCGCCTGCAACCGCAAGCCGTGAATTCATGGAATCTAATGTGCCCGACGTTCCGGTTTTGAAAAGTCATTTCGTTCGATCGAGCCTCGGACCGTAATTTTCGCGGGAGGATGGACAACGGCGGGCCGGCCTGAGGCTTGCTCACTCCCATTTTTCTTCCCTCGCTGAGAGGCCTTTGCTATACCATCCGGCTGTGTATCTGGAATATTACGGTCTGAAAGAACCGCCATTCGATATCACCCCGAATCCGCGCTTTTTGTTTTTCAGCGCCAAGCATCGGGAAGCGTTCAACCATCTGCTTTACGGCATTCGCGCCCGGAAGGGTTTTGTGCAAATCACGGGCGAGGTGGGCGCCGGCAAGACCACGCTCTGCCGGGCCATGCTTGAACAATTGGGTAACGGATACGCCACGGCCTTAATCCTGAATCCGGTCATGACCCCGGACCAGCTCATGAAGGCCATCGCCATGGAGTTCGGCTTGGATGTCAAAGGCATGGACCGCCTCGAGACTGTCGCCACGTTCAATCACTTTCTTTTGCGCCAGGTCGAACTGGGCAAGGAAACCGTCTTGATTATTGACGAAGCCCAAGATTTGACCAACGACCTGCTGGAACAGGTCAGACTGTTATCCAACCTCGAAACCGACGAACGCAAGCTTCTCCAGATCGTTCTGTTGGGTCAACCCGAGTTGCGGGATCGGCTGAACGATCACCGGCTTCGGCAACTGCGTCAACGGATCACGATCCGTTATCACCTGAAACCGCTCAATCGCCTGGAAATCAGCCAGTACGTTCAACATCGCCTGGAGGTATCCGGCGCTAAAGGCGTCCCATACTTCACTTTGCCGGCCCTGTGGCGGATCTATCGCTACAGCAAGGGCATCCCCAGGCTGGTCAATGCCGTCTGCGACAAGTGCCTCCTGGCCGGATTTGTCCAGCAGAAAGACCAAATCAATTTTCGCACGGTCGCTCTGGCGATCCGCGAACTCGAAGGAAGAATCCATTTATGAGCCTGATCAATGACGCGTTGAAGCGTGCCAGCCAAGTTCACAAAGAACGGCCCGCCGCTCCTCAGGAAACCGCCCGACTTCAACCGGCGCAACACCGGCCTCCGGTCAATGTCGGCGCTTGGCTGGTGGGCTGTGTGGTCACAGTTCTATGCCTCTGCGGCATCCTTTTCCTCTGGTCGGGATTCCGAGGGTCCTCCACCCCCAATGCACAAAGCAGTCTCCAGAATCCTCCGCCTGCCCAAGCACCATCCTCAGCAGCCCCGCCGCCTTCCCAAACCGTTCTTGCCCAATCCTCACTGCCCACCCAGACACCAAGTCAACACCCACCCACCGGCTCTCAGCAGTCTCCAACGCCAGCCCAGGCTGTCACTCAGGCCTCTGCCCCCAATACCTCTGTCTCCACTCCCCAACCAGCGGTCAAGCCGACTCCTGAGATCCCGGCTGCGTCTATTCCTGCCATCGGCACACCCCAGTCCGCTGTCCCCCTCGCTGTCGCCCCTCCGATAACACCGGCTAATCCTCCGCCCCCGAGCTCAACTGTCGCAGCATCCCCCACACAGGCCTCTTCCCCTAACGCCGCCACTACCGCGAAAAGCACGGATAAACCTAAAAACGACATCAAGCCAACCTCGACAACGGTATCCCCGGCAAGCTTCCCCGAGCTTAAGCTGCAGGGCATTTACTTCCGCATGTCCAATCCATCCGTCTTAATCAATGGCCATAACCTCCATGTCGGCGATGCCATTTCCGGCGTCCGCGTCGTTAAGATCGAACGTCAGAGTGTCACGGTCGAGATGGCCGGCCAAAAGAAGGTGCTCGTTTTACGTTGAGTCATGCAAGGATTACGCGCGACTATCAGGCACTGGATGGAAGGCCGTGCCGAATCCAACCTCTGGATCCGGGTAATCCCGCTTGCTGTCTTTCTCTTGTTCACCGGATTGCAGGGCAACCTGGGAGTGGATTCCCGTTTCTGGGCTTACTTCGCAAAAACATGGATCGGAGCGGCTTTGTTGTGGATCATTTGGCCGTTCATCCCGGAAATGCGCTGGCGTTGGAGTTGGACAGCCCTGGCCGCCGGTGTGGGGGTCTTCCTGCTGTGGATTGGCCTGGACACCGTCGTAGCTGCCCTTGGCCTTGTTGGCAATTATCATCGGATGCCCGGACCGTTCACGCCGTGGAATCCCTTTGTGCAATATGGCGAGGCCAGTCTTTGGGCCTGGATTCTCGTGTTGACTCGTTTGATTGGCTCTTCCTTGGTGGTCCCCCCCCTCGAGGAGGTTTTCTATCGTTCCTTTGTCTATCGCTATTTGATTTCCAGCCGATTTGAAACAGTCCCCATGAACCGGTTCGATCTCCGATCTTTTGTCATGACCTCGGCTGTCTTTGCCCTCAGTCACGGCGAATGGCTGGCGGCCCTCCTGTGCGGATTCGTGTACCAATGGACAGTGCTCAGGAAGAATCGGCTGGGCGACGCCATGGTCGCCCACGCCATCACCAACTTCCTGCTGGGTTTATGGGTGATCTATCGGCCCGCTTGGCACTTCTGGTGAATAAGAGAATGCCCCGCATGTCCCTGCCGAGTTGACGGCATGCCACCTACCCCGTAGGATAATGCTGTTATCCAAGATCCATGCTTCGTTGCTGCATGGATTCTATCACACTTAAAATCAGATCCATGCACAAGCCAGCCGGCCATCGACCCAACCCAAAGGCATCCAAACTGAAGGCATGAAAACATCATCCTACCTGCTCGTCAGCGCGTTGAGCCTGGTCTCCAGTATGACGCTTGCCACCGAAAACGCCGTCATCCTCGAGGATTTTGAGGAAAACATCGACAGTGTCATGCAAGGCAACTGGGGCGGCAGCCGTATCCCGGACGGCGTCATTTTTCAGCAGTATACCAAGACCAGCGACGAGGATATCAATGTCACCCACGGAAGCAAATCGCTCCAGGTGGATCTTTCCTTGTCAGAGGGTTGGGTTCACGACTTCATGATCACACTATCCGAGGAGGCCTCCGCCAAAGTCCTCGAGGCCGCGAAATCCACAGATGTGGCCCGGTTCATTCTGCGCTATGACCTCGCCTTTCCCCCCGGCACTTCCTGGATGAACAGCCAGGTGTTTTTGGGGGACGTGAACGATCAACTGGATACACCCTCGGGCGCAAATGGCGGCATGCGCACCATGTCCATCGCTTTGGATCTGGTCAAAGGTCTGCCCGAAGAAGGCCTGGTGATCATCCGTTTCGCCGAGAATTTCGACGCCACGGAAGATCCGTTTGTCGGGCCGCTTTCGCTCTTCGTCGATAACATCCGCCTCGTCGACACTTACGCCCCCGGAGCCACGCCGGTTACAACCGTCCTTCAGGGATTCGAAGACGCCAACAATCCGACCGGGGGCGCCGCCGATTTCACGGGCTGGGGAGGCACGCCCCGAACCACCTACAGCCAATACGCAAAAGAAAGCCCGGAAGACATCCGTGTCACCGAGGGTGACCACGCGCTAAAGGTCGATTTTACGGGTCCCGGAAGCTGGAACGCGGACTTCACCCTCCCCTTCGCCAACACCAAATTGGCCGAAATCCTCAAGCTCGACTTGCCCGCCGAGGAACGGCCCGCCCTGGCCGACCTGGCACGGTACACGCTGCGATTTGACGTCACCTATCCGGACCGGGATGAGAACGGCCTGCCCGGTTGGGAAGTCACGAGCTATCATACCCTGAGCACGGGATTCCCCTTTTCCCAAGCGCGCCGCGATGGCGCCACGGGTTTTCAGCAGACTGTATCCATAACCCTGGATCAACTTTCCGCCTGGTCGGATACCACGGAAGGCGCGCCTGTGATCATGTTTATCGCTCAAGCCAACTGGCCCGATGCCGGCAGCACCTTATACTATGATAACTTCCGGCTGATCGATACCGGCGGCGCCAGCACACCCTCAATCCCCATCAAGATTACTCAATACCAGTATGACGCCACGACCAGCAAGCTTACCCTCCAATGGGATTCCAATGCTGGCAAGGTCTATACAGTCGAATCCACCTCCGCCCTGCCCGGCGGCTTCACGTCCGCCGCTTCCGGCATTGCCTCAGGGGGAACCACAACCACTTATACGGCAACCATTCCGGTCGGAACTACGACCATCTATTACCGAATTAGGGAACAATAGGCCAGAGTTCTCCAACGAAGCGCTGCCTCGAAGAACTCCCCCCCCATGCACCGGCCGATCAAACACTTGGGTTAAGGGATACTCCATTTGCCAGATCAAAAGCCGGGGAGTATAGCCGGCCTGGCGGTCGGCCTGTTCCAAGGGAACGGGCAGGCGATCGAGACATTCGACGCTCAGCCTGACATGTTCATCGAGGGTCGCTTTGACGGTGGGCCGAGGTTGGGGTTGAGTTTTCATGGTTTTGTCGCCCGAAAACTTAACCTCTCTGCCCACCGGATTGAAGTGCGGTGTTTTGGTATTCCGGTTCCGCGCAGCGGAACATCAACTAACGAAGCTGCGCCACTTATTCCGAGATCGGAATAAGAGGCGCAGCTTCGTTAGGATTAGACCTCGCAGATCCGCATCATCCGATCCAAGGTCTCCAGCGGCTCCCGAGTCGGGGTGTATTCATGCGCCAGGTACCCCTGGAATCCCAGATCGGCAATGGCTTTGCAGATGGCAGCGTAATTCAGTTCCTGGGTCTCATCAAACTCATGGCGGCCGGGATTTCCTGCCGTGTGAAAATGCCCGATATGCTGAATATTTGCGCGGATGGTGCGGATGATGTCGCCCTCCATGATTTGCATGTGATAAATATCATAAAGCAACTTCACGCGCGGCGAGTTCACCCGCTGGCACACCGCAACTCCCCAAGCCGTGTGATCGCACATGTAACCGGGATGATCGACCTTGCTGTTGAGCAGTTCGATGCAAAGCGTGACTTTCTGATCCTCGGCTTGGCTCTTGATCTTGTTGAGGAACTCGACGCTGTTGTCCAAGCCTTCCTCGTCGGTAAGGCCCTTGCGATCACCCGCCATGACAATCACATTGGGCGCTCCGGCCTCGGCGCTGGCCTTGATCGCTTCGCGCATCCTGGTTTCGATCGAGGCATGGTTATTCTTGTCGTTGATGCCGCTCTTGATGCCCGCCCCCCCGGACACCATCGTGGGCACCAAACCGTGCTTCTTTAGGACCGGAAAGGCATCGGGCCCGACCAGGTCAATCCCCAAAGCCCCCAGCCGGGCTGCTTCCCGGCATTGGCCCTCCAGGTCCAATTTCAAACCGCTGAACACCCCGCGACACACCGCCTGTTTCAGCCGTCCTTTGCGCGGCTCCGCCCGGAGATCCGGGGTAGCCCGATCCAGCAGGGCCAAGGCGCCAAGCCCAGTCATCGCGGTGATAAAATCCCTTCTCCGGAAAGGAAATGAATGGTTGGTCTTCATGGCCGCCAGCCTAAGGTAATAACTCCTAAATAGCGATACATTCGTTGCACGATGTTTGGCCTGGGATTCAAGCCGCCGCCGATTCACTCTCTTCAATCCTCTGGACGCCATTGTCGGAAACAACCGCCACGAACACCGGGCTTCTTGAATTCACCGATTCCGCCCCCACGAACACTCATCGTTTTT